>Ga0209643_1000419_pt1 | contig 81425 bp, 80 predicted proteins | sample AutmiccBRH37_all_FD_187383 | JGI IMG/M metagenome (GOLD analysis project Ga0209643, IMG submission 187383) | Deep subsurface microbial communities from Mt. Terri, Switzerland - Autotrophic microbial communities BRH/37_all (SPAdes) (version 2) | ecosystem: Environmental > Aquatic > Deep... | reverse complement strand
AATGCTCTTGTGTTTCGCCTGCCTCAACGTTCTGATACAATTGACTTGAGCCATCTGCAACATCCTTTCTCCCCCTAACATTCGGCTGTTAAGGGTTTTCAGGATGCTTGCGGGTGGCTCCTTCTATCTGGCTGCCACCTCTGGATTTTTGGCTGCCATTGTCTGTACTTCTAGGTTACCAAACACAGCTTCTATCCAGAAATCTCTCTTTCTGTTCTCCTGTTAGAGGATTTCCTGTCAAAAGCCTTTGCCACCAGGCGAGCCAAAAGCCGCCAAGACTGCTCTAGCTCATTGGTTTTGAGAAGCCACGCGACGGCAAAGTAAACACTAGCACCAACTACTGCTAGGGCTAACACCTCAGCTGTTAAGGGCAAAAAACCTATATCAAAGTAGGTCCTTTCCCCGCCTTCGCCGAATGCCTTCAGAAGAATATGGCTCCTTCGCAGTAGCTCCACGACTAATCCCATGGCCACAGCGGCGCAACCACTCTTCAATATGGATGCGAGAAGCTTCCTTCCTCCAAGGTGTCCAACCTTCTTTCTCAAGAGCGAACTGGCTCCATAGACGCAGCAAAGACGGTTTCCCGTGCAAATCCAAAGATCTTAGCAACCACGGTCAGCACGAAGAGAAGACCGGCCGCTGATGCTATTCTGCTCTTATCAAGGAGTGGGGTACCGCGGAATGAAGAACTGTTTGCAGTTGGAACGACAGTCCTGCCATCGTAGTGATCCTGTTGTTGAGGATCTCGTGGCTCCAATAGGGGCTCTCCTTCTTCGGAACTGCTATCCAAAAGCATCATTTCCTCAAGTACTCTACTGATCCAAGTCGCCTATTCTCCAGTTGAATCATTGGGTACTGGACCGGAATCCTCAGCTACTGGCTACTTCTTGCGATGCCTCTCGGCCATAGTCATCCTCCAGGCGTACTACATCATCAACCTCAGGTGTTGACACCTCAAAGATCACAGTGTCTATTTCAGCCACAATCCTATGAACCGTACCGGGCTCAATATGAATGACCATTCCAGGCTCAAAGCAGATTACCTCATCATTCAAATGAAGAACACCTTTTCCGGTTTGAAAGAACATTGTCTCTGTCTTTGCCTCATGACACTGCAGACTTAAACTGGTTCCCGCTTGTACCTCCAAGATCTTACCAACATACTTGTCATCAAGGGCCCACCATATCTCACGCCCCCATGGTTTGTCCACGATCTTCGGCGCTCCCTTTACGTCACCACCGTACTTCCAAAGCTCGACCCCTGCATGACGTTCATCGCTGGTTGGCGCACCCTCCTCGGCAACGAGTCTTACCTCGTCTGCTCTGTCTTTTGGGGCAACAAAGAGATTACCTTCATGTTCTACGATCAACATGCCCTTGAGTCCGACGGCGGAAACCTGGATACTGTCAGACACCACAATTGTGTCATCAGTGTCAATCATAGTTGCTAGGCAAGCCTGAACAACGTTTCCTCTTTCGTCCTTGGTTAGGTGCCGGTCAAGAGCCGTCCAGCTTCCAACGTCATCCCAATCAAACTTGGCCGGTATTACTGACACATTGGTTGCTCTCTCCATGATGGCGTGGTCCACTGATATATGATCTAGGCTTGGATAGACCGCCTTCAACTGAGCCGTAAATTCGGAACTCAAGTAGCTCGCGGTTAGTCGGGTGATACCAGCAAATATGGAGGGTGAGTGCTGTGAAAACGCCTGGCGAATGACTTTTGTTGGCCAAACGAACATTCCACTGTTCCAATAGTAATTACCGCTGTCCAGGTATTTCTTGGCAAGTTCTAACGACGGTTTTTCAATAAACTGCGTAACCTTGTAGCCTCCACACCCCAAGGGTTGTCCCTTTTCTATGTAGCCATAGCCTGTCGCTGGCCTCGTAGGCGTAACACCAATTGTTATAAGCTCATTGCGCAACGCACATAGATTGGTTGCTAGCGTGAGGGTCTCCTGAAAGCCCTGAGTGTTGATTATAAAGTGATCTGCCGGGACTAGAATCATTAATGAGCTTGGATCACGCTGATGTGCAATTTGAGATGCTACGGCAACACAGGGAGCAGTGTTTCGACTTACAGGCTCACCGATTATATTATTCTCTGGTACCTGTGGCGCATGGTTCTTAGTCTGCTGGACATATTGCTCATTTGTTACCACAAAGATGTTGTTGGAAGGAATCCACCCAATGAAGCGCTCTACAGTGGCTCCTAATAGGCTCTTATCCCCGAAGAAGGAAAGGAACTGTTTTGGTCTCTCTGAAGTACTGTGTGGCCAAAACCGCTTCCCCTGCCCACCTGCCAAAATAAACACATAAATCTCAGAACAGTCTCTCTTCCCCATGTACCCATCCCCCAAACACAGACGGTTAATCTAGTCCCAAAAACTCCGATTTTCGTTGATGTCACTATGTCCTATAATTCGGCCAGAATGCTGCATCTAATGAGCACCGTTCCCCCGGATTGCTGCTGGAATTGTTAAGGCCAGTATCTTGAGATCTAGGAGCAGACACCACCCTTTCACATAGCGCTTGTCAAAGTCCACACGTTGGGGATAGTCAACATCACTGCGCCCGCACACTTGCCACAGTCCGGTTAGGCCGGGCTTAACTGCCAAATAATACGACATGCTATCCCCGTAGCGTTCTAGTTCCTCTGGCACAACTGGTCTAGGGCCTACCATACTCATATCCCCGACCAATACGTTAAACAGTTGTGGAAGCTCGTCTAGACTGGTTCTCCGAAGCCACCTACCAACGGGGGTTATACGAGGGTCTTGACCTTCAGGCAGTTTGAAATCATTATCGAGATATTGCTGATAAAGAGCCTCGTCGTTTCGAAGCACCTCTTCTGCATCCCTGTGCATGGTCCGGAACTTCAATATCGTGAATTGGCGACGGTCTCTTCCCACCCGTGCTTGGCGAAAGAAGACAGGCCCCGGACTTGAGACCTTAATTAGCAGCGATAAGCCCGCTAGCATAACACTGCAGATTATCAACCCGGCAAACGCACAGGACAGATCCATAGAGCGCTTCATAAGGGATGGATATTTGTCGGTGAGAGGACTCATGCTCACTTGTTTTCTAGTCGTGGGCAACCCGTGATAGCCTATCATTGCTTCCTCCCCTGAAACTGCCTGTACTTAGTACCAATGAAGTGAGTAATCTGCTCAGCAAATCGCTGTGCGCCGAACTGCTCCGCGTGTCTTCGAAGGGCTTCTGGTTTAAACTGACCTTCGTGTTCACAAAAAGTCCGGATAGCGCCCTCCAACGACTGCACGGTTTGTTCTTCAAAGAGGATGCCCGTGGGACTGTCACTGGCTCCGAGATCCTTTACTGTTTCAGTGACTCCCCCTTTGTTAAAAGCTATTACTGAAGTTCCAGCAGACTGGGCTTCGACTGGCACAATGCCAAAGTCCTCATAGGCAGGATAAACCAGCGCTCGGGCTCGTTCCATATAGTGTGTAACAGTATCGTCCGGCTGCCAACCTAGAAACGTGATGTTCTGTTTGGCGATCTTCTGCAAAGCTTTGAGTTCTGGCCCATCCCCTATCACCACAAGCGGAAGCCCACTTTGATTGAAGGTCTCTACCACAAGCCTTGGCTTCTTGTACTTGACCAATCGTGATACAAAGAGAAAGAATTCTTCCTTCTTCACTCCAATCGAGAAGCGATCCACGTCTACCGGTGGATATATCACTTCAGCCTCCCTCCGATAGGTCGCCCAGATCCGCCGCGCAACTACCTCTGAAATCGCGATGAAGTAATCCACCCTACTCGAGGAGAATTGATCCCACTGCCGGAGATTGTGCATGTTCAGCTGCACTAGGGTCCTAAGTAGCCGATTACTTGGAAGATAGTCAAAAAAGAGATCCCACGCGTAACGCATTGGGGTGTAGCAATAGCATACATGTAGCTGCCCTTGAGTAGTAAGGACCCCTTTTGCCACTGCATGACTTGAAGACAGAACAACATCATATTCCCGCAGATCCCATGCCTCAACGGCATGCGGAAACATGGGAAGATACATGGTATACCACTGTAGTGCTCGTGGCAGTTTGGCTACGAAAGATTGCTGAACCATCGCTTCTTTGATCCCTAAGTGCTTCAGTGATTCCGGGTCTGCCAAAAGGGTAAATATCGTGCGTGGTTTAAGGAGATTAACGAAGCTCTCTAGACATCGTTCAGCTCCTCCCAACTTAACAACCCAGTCGTGTACTATAGCTACGTTACTGGTCGTCTTCATCTTTTGCACTACCCTTCCCCAGTAATCAGGAATATCTCTCAAAGTATCACTCAAGGCGATTGTCGGTTGCCAGCCGGCAATACGATTTAACTCTTGATTGTCTCCGACAACGATATGGGTTGCCACGGGCCTATACTTATCGGACCCACCAATATATCTATTCGTGAGTCCGACAAGTCAAGAAGCCCCCTAAGCAGAGTCCGCTCACCCTCCCATACTGATGCTCTCAGTTTCGTGATGAGCGAATGAGAACTCTCCGTTAGACTCCTGTCAAGCTCCCTCTGGGGTCATTATAAAATGATACTGGAGGTTCTTCCTGGCGCCCAGTTATGGACATTAGGGCCATCTGGTACCATACCTTTCTAAGTCAGATCGTACCATCAGCTCAACGAGTGCCTCGAATGACACTTCTGGCTGCCAACCTAGACTAAGCCTGGCCTTTGTAGCATCCCCCTGCAACAGATTCACCTCAGCAGGCCTCAGAAAACGTGGGTCTTGAGTAACGTGGTCTTGCCAATCCAGTCCGACCACAGCAAAGGCAGCCTCAACAAACTCCTTGACCGTATGGGTCTCTCCGGTGGCAATTACATAATCGCTTGCCTCATCCTGCTGCAGCATCAACCACATTGCCTTTACGTAATCACCTGCATAGCCCCAATCCCGCTTAGGCTTTAGGTCTCCCAGCGCGATGTTTGTATCAAGGCCGGCCTTGATACGGGCGACACCATCTGTTACTTTTCGCGTCACGAATTCTAATCCCCGGATTGGTGACTCGTGATTAAACAATATCCCCGAACAAGCGAAAATACTGTGAGCCTCTCTGTAGTTTGTGGTCATCCAGTGGGCATATAGCTTGGCCACAGCGTACGGGCTGCGAGGATAGAATGGGGTGCTTTCATTTTGGGGAGTTCTCTGAGTTTCGCCAAACATTTCGCTTGTTGATGCTTGATAAAACCTGACTGCAGGGTTAACAATCCTAATGGATTCCAGCATCCTGGCTGCGCCCAATCCAGTTATGTCGGCCGTAACTATGGGCTGGTCAAAGGATGCTCCAACAAAGCTCTGGGCAGCAAGATTGTACACTTCCTGCGGTTCAGCGATCTCTAATGCCCTGATGATGCTACCCAGGTCTAGCAGGTCTAGCTCTATCAAGACTACATCGTTCCTTACTCCTAAGAAGTCAAGTCCACTTAAGTTGAGTGTGCTCGCCCTTCTGTAGCCACCGTAAACTTTGTAGCCTTTTGATACCAGTAGATGAGCCAGGTAAGCACCATCTTGACCCGTAATACCAGTTACAAGCGCTGTTTTCACCGATATACCTCCAATAGAACTGTTTCTTAGTTGCAAAGTCTTTGAGTATCGTCTTTACAGATAATATCTGTATTTAACTGTTCGCGCAACACGCCACGATTATGGACCATGTCTCTTAAACATATCGAGAAGACAACTAATAGCATACTAGTCCATAGAGATCCAGGTGTGCAGCTCCGATTGAATCCCATCTACGACCTAAAAGCTCCCTCTTCACTGGCACCAAAAACTGTCTTTGCCGTTTCTGCAACACCTTTTCCGCAATATCCGCTGGGCATGCAGATCTGGGCACCACATCAACGAGTGGCGAGGCAATCTGTTCAGCAGTCTCCAAGAGATTGCGTGGTTCGGTCGTTACTATCGGAACACCAAGTTCATAAAGCCACCAGAAACTGCTCCGTCGTGCAGAAAGACCATCTGAGAACAATAACAAGGCGACATCACAAGCCGCCATTGTCAGCGCTACCTCCAACGTATCTGCCACGTATCCTAAAGGTACCACATAATTCTGAAGATCAAGTAATTCAATAACTCTTAGGAACTCACACTTGTCCCTCTGGTGATCCCTCGGGAAGTCACCTGCTAATACTAGGCGCGCATTGATGCCGTTGTCATGTAATGCCTTAACTGCTCGTAACATATGCTCAGGCTGTTTGGAATCATAGAGAAACCCGAAGTACCCTATGAGCATATCGGCATTACAGTCATTCCAGTGAAACAGCGATTGCCGCTTGCGTATCACGGCCTCTGCTCGAACATACGGAACCTCAACGCCTGTGCTGATAGGAATGGTTAGCAGTAAGGGGTCATTTCCAAATCGCATCGCTCGCAACATGAATCGACTGAACGCAGCGAGCTCTGTTAGATTCGAGAAAGTAATGGCCGTTGAAGAAGTCAAAAGCGGGAGGACAGATGCTTTGCGCAACGCATGCATGGAAGCCCATTCGTGTAAGGTCGTTATAAGCCTTACGTCCTCTTGGAACCTGAAGAGTTTAACGAGCCCTGGCACTAGTCCAGGAAGTGGGCTGGTACCCCAACCCTCCATTGGATACTGAATATGCACAATGTTATAATCTCTCCAAACCCCATTGAGAGTAGTAAACCACTCCAAGATACTGTCGGGTTTCAGGACCACCATATCTATCGAAAAATCACTCTGTGTCTCAGATAAAGCTCTGTAAAGCTTGGTTGTGTAGTCACCTACCCCGTCTTGATCGTAAGCGCTGTCATGACCGCTTAAGATAGCAACTCGCTTAGATGCGATGTCTTTTACCTCCTAGTTGTTACGTAGTACTAGTTGTTTGAAGTAGCCGTTCGGCGCTCGATAACCTGACTACGACTACATTTGTCCGTTGTTGTAATGATGGCTCAATTCCTCAATCATCTTTCTCAGCTACCCTGAAGGATTCAGCTGTTTGAATGACACTGCTGTGGAGAACCATGCTTATCAGTGACTCCCTTTCCAGATGAAACCATACCCCAAGGGGGTATGTCGAGGCAATTCAATTGTAGCACCCGGCGGGGTATGTGTGTCAAGGCTCCGTAAATCACCGGGGGGATTGGCTGAAGTTGGGGGGAGTCGCTCCAGCGGGTCAGCAGTTCCGGGGGCTGCTGGTGGAGGGTACCGGTTATGAAGATTCCTGCTGGGTGCGGGTGATTACTGCAAAGGTCACAGGGAACGACCCGATTCCGCGACATGTGGGGTAAGTCCGCCATAGGAGGGACTATGGATATCGCTCCTTCTAAAACCGGAGGTACTGAACTGAGGGAGAGAGCAGGATCTGGTTGGGGTTAGGGAGCAATGATTATCTCCCCCGTAACCAGAGGTCGGCGGTCTAGAGGCCAAGCCCTTCTCATTAATACCCCTTTACCAGGCCCACTCGAAGTCATCGCGCCCGCCAATGCCGACCATGGCCTCTTTCATCTCCTGGCAGATGCGCTCCAGGGCGGCCTCGGTCTTTCCTTCGCAGCGGGCTACCAGCTTGGGGCTTGTGTTGGAAGCCCTCACCAATCCCCAGCCGTCGGGGAAGAGAACGCGGGCGCCATCAATGGTTATTACCTTATGGTGCTGGATAAAGTGCTCTCTCAACCTGTCCACGGTCTGCTTCTTCTGTTGGTCGGCGCAGGGGATCCTGGTCTCGGCGGTGGAGTAGTACTTGGGAACGGTGGCCATCATCTCGGATAGGGCTTCATCTGAGTTTGAGAGGATTCGAGCTAAGCGGGCGGTGGCGTAGAGGGCATCGTCGAACCCGTAGTACTCATCGGCAAAGAACATGTGTCCAGACATCTCTCCAGTAAAGACGGCGCCAATCTCTCGCATCTTGGCCTTGATGAGGGAGTGGCCAGTCTTATAGAACTGGGGCTTGCCCCCTAGCCTGACCAACTCATCAACAAGGGCCTGGGAGCACTTGACCTCAACAATGCAGTCAGCCCCTGGATAACTCTCTAGTATCTCGCGCCAGTAGAGCACCATCAGCCCGTCACCCCAGATGATGTTGCCCCTGTCATCTACAACCCCGATCCTGTCGGCATCGCCGTCGTAGGCTACACCGAAGTCTGCCTGACGCTCAAGAACCAGTTCCTTCAGGTCTTTCAGGTTCTCTGACTTGACGGGGTCTGGGTGATGGTTGGGGAAGTCGGGGTCAGAATCACAGTAGAGTTCAACAACTTCTACACCAAGCCGCCTAAGAAGGTCGGGGGCGGCCACTGCAGCGGTACCGTTGCCGCAGTCAACAACGACCTTGAGCTCCCTGGGTCCCAACTGAATCTTTTTCTCAACCATTTCAAGGTAGTCTGGGATTGGGTTTGCCTGCCTTGCCTGACCCTCACCTGAGGCAAACTTTTCCTCTTCAATTCGCTGACGCAGTTCCTGGATCTCATCTCCATAGATCGTGCCTGAACCAAGAGCGATCTTGAAGCCATTGTATTCCTTGGGGTTATGGCTTCCGGTAATCATGATCCCTGGGTCTATGTCATAGAGCTCCCGGGCGTAATAGAAGACGGGGGTGACAACAAGGCCAATGTCACAGACATTGCAGCCGGCGCTAAGGATTCCTTCAGTGAGATACCCCTTGAGCTCCGGTGAATGGCTGCGGTTGTCATGACCAATAATGACCTGATCGTGTCCGACCTCAAGAGCCTTTGTGGCAAAGGCCCTGCCTAAGGCTTTGACAAAGCTGAGTGACAGGTCTTGCTCTACTATCCCTCTGATGTCGTACTCTCTAAAGATGTGCTGGTTAACTATCATCACTGTTCCCCTCCTCGATTGCCGCGGCCACTTCTTCCCAGATTGAACGATGCTCACTAAAGAGTTCTGCAAGGATAGTGAGACAACCCTGGCGCCACTGATCATCTCTGAGGCCAAGGGCGAGGGAGGCCTTCAGATGCCCCAGGGGGTTACCCGCATCGTGCCTCTCACCCTGGATTGTCTGCCCCCAGACTTGACCTTCCCTGGCAAGAACAGCGATTGCGTCGGTCAGCTGGATCTCGTCGCCGTGACCAGGGGGGAGGTCCTCCAGGATATCGAATATCTCGGGCTGGAGTATATATCTGCCTACAACCGCCATGTTTGAGGGCGCCTTGTCTGGTGCCGGCTTCTCGACGAAGGACGGTGTCCTCCAGAGTCCTTGCATCTGGCTTTCCAAATCAGGTCCTTCCCTCGACTAGTGATAATCACGATCCTCATCAATGCCAGCAGCAACGGCCTCTTCCACCACAAGTGTGTCGATAGTCTGGCAGGTACTGGCACCATTTACTTGGGAATGCATTTGGAGACGGGGAGGAACCTTGTCCCAAGACCAGCTGCCGGGATAAGTGCTTTTTGACTTATGTTCTGGTATCAACTTAGCGAGGTGATTTCACTACCTTATGTATTCTATGCCCTGCCACTTTTGTTCGCTAACATAAAGGTTGACCGGGTAAGCGGGTTTCGCTAACCAAAAAGTTGACCACCCTGAGAGCCCAATCCTGTATACTGGTTGCGACCAAAGCATCCAGGAACAGGAGGAAAGGACGTGCTCAAGATGGTCGATAAAGAGTATATCCGAAAATTGCACTTTGTTAAAGGGTGGTCAGTTAGAAAGATTAGTCGGCAGCTGGGTCACGCTCGTCAGACAGTCCGTAAAATGCTAGCAGATTCTGAGGTTCCCCGCTACAAACTCGCAGCTCACCGCCCCAGTCCAGTGATGGATCCCTACCGTATGGTGATAGAGCAGTGGCTTCAAGATGACACGAAGGCCCCTGATAAGCAGCGACACACAGCAAGGCGCATGTATTATCGGCTGGTAGAGGAGCACGGATTTACCGGTGCTGAGTCCACGGTGCGAAGGTTTGTCGCCAGACTGAGGGCAGAGCCCAAGGAGGCCTTCATCCCCCTGAGCGCCGACTGGGGCGAACAAGCCCAGGTGGATTGGGGTAGGGCCAAGATCCGGATAAATGGAGTTTTGACCGAAGTATCACTGTTTTGCTTGAGGATGAAGGCAAGTAAGGTTCCATTTACGCAGGCTTTTCCCACCGAGAAGATTGAAGCGCTCCTGGCCGGACACCGCGCCGCCTTTGAATGGCTTGGTGGGGTTCCAGGCCAACTGGTCTTCGATAACCCCAAGACCGCGGTGGTCAAGATCCTGGCAGGCCCAGAACGAGAAGAGCACGTGTTCTATTCAAGCCTCCGTGGTCACTGCTTGTTTGATGGCCACTTCTGTAACCCTGGTGAAGGGCACGAGAAGGGTTCGGTTGAGAACCTGGTGGGTTATGTGCGCAGAAACGCCATGGTACCGGTGCCTGATGTGCCTGACCTTGAGGCCCTGAACCGACAGCTTTTGGCATGATGTGAGAGGCAGCGAGAAAGAGATCTTAAGGACGGCCCCGTTTCATCTTACTAAGGCAGCAGTTGCCTGACCATCAGCATTTATCCTCTTAAAGAAACATATGGCTTTACCGTGGCGAACCTCATAGACCTCGGATTAGGTTGGGCCTCCGTCTCCAAAATAGGGGGATTATAATGGCCCAATGTTATTGGGGGTGTTACCGTGACATCATACCTCAGCCCTTGTTCAACCAGAAGGTCTCGATCTTCCGGAAGATCAGTATCCTGGTACATGTAAAAGAAACACTCTGGACCACTCGCATCTGAATCATAGAACACTTGCGTCAAGCTGTCGGCTGTTTTAGCATCAGGCTCGAACTTTTCACCTGACAGTGTGGTTCCATGTCTCGACTGACTTCTTTGTCCTGCGGCTTTCTACGCGGGGAAATCTCTTTCTGGTTTTACGGGAGAAGTCTTGCTAAGAGCCTTCACTGCCAACTGGCGAACAAGTCTCCAAGACTGATCTAGTTCCTTGACCCTTAGAAGATGAGCGATAGCGAAGTAAATGGTGGCACCAATAACCGCCAGCGCTATTACTTCAGCAGCTGTTGGTAGAAGCCCAAGGTCGAAGTAAGAGGTCTGTTCGGACAGGACACCAAACGCTCTAATCAGAACATGATTTCTTCGCATTACCTCAACAACAACACCCATTACCACAGCTGCGAGACCGCTCTTTGCTGTACTTATCAAAAGACCTTGTCCACCAAGGTACCCAAGCTTCTTTCTTAGGAGCAAGAGAAGGGTGCCTGTGGCAACAAAAGCGGCAACCGAAGCCCCGAGAGCCAGTACACCATGGCCTAGATAACGTAAGAGCAGTAGGTTAGCAGCGATATTGACTGCAACCGATGCTACAGCGATATAGGTGGGTGTCCAGGTATCCTGAAGGGCGAAGAAGGCTCTATTTAGAAGCTCTCGCCAGGCGAAGAATAGAAGGCCAAGACCATAAAACCCAACGGCATAGGCTGTAAGGTAAGTGTCTGCTGTATCAAAGGCGCCTCGCTGAAATAGAGTGCGGGTTATCTCTGTACGTAGTACCACCAGGCCTACAAGCATTGGTATGGTCAAAAAAGCTAATAGCCGCAGCCCATCAGTTGTGACAGATCTAAATTCCGATAGACGGTTCTCCGCTCCCAAAGAAGCTAAGGTCGGATACAAGACCAGTGATGGCTGATAATAGAAGGAGCCCGTGGGGCATCATAGTAAGCTTCAAGGCATAGTTCAGCGCCGCGATACTGCCTTCTGGAAGGTGAGAGGCCATTAGTCTCTCAATAACGACATTTGCTTGAGCTGCAGCGGTACTGAAGAGCACGGGAATAACAAGAATTCCAATCTTGCGAAGGCCGGGGTGAGATAAAATGATCTAGCCCCTATATCTAAAGCCTCCTCTGATTATCGGGACAAGTTGCAGTAAGGCCTGGCTCAAGACCGCAAACAGAGTGGCATAGGCGACGACAAGAATACCGTAACGAGTACCTAAGAAGATAGCTGCAAGAATAATGATGGCATTGAAGGGAAGTGAGATCAGCGCAGGAACAGTAAAGTGATGTCGAGAATTCAGGACAGCTGTAGCCCAACTAGAGAGTGCCATCATCACAATTGTAAAAACAAGAACCCTGGTTAGAGCAACAGTTAACTCTCTTTGAGTACCGACAAAACCAGGAGCGATAATCTTCACGAGGATGGACGCCTCGGCAAACCCAACTAGAGCCAGCGCAAGCGTTAATACCACAAAGGTTAACGGATGTATTGGCAACGGAGAGAAATTGCCCTCTGCTGCGACGGGTTCGGTACTCAGTAAAAACCGGGATGAAGACAGTTATTAGAGCGGCTCCAATAGCTGCAAAGACCAGGCCTGGAACAACATAGGCAACAAGGTAGGAATCCATTTGCCAGCTGGCCCCAAAGACTGCAGCAAAGACTGTTTCGCGGGTAAACCCAAACAGCTTAGCAACCACCGTCAGCATGAAGAGAAAGCTAGCGGTAGATGCCAGTCGGCCTTTATCAAGAAGCATGACGTTTCCTGGCAAAGACTTGCTGGAAGGATCATCACTGGCCGAAGATACGCTTACCTGAGCACCTGCCTAGACTGCTTGGTTATCGGTTAATGTAATGGGTTCCGCTCTTTGGTTTTCGTTCATATGCTTTGGACGGCTCCAATTTCAGACTTTCCTCATTAACGATCCACTGCTTTCTTGAAGACCTCGAATACGGGATTCCGCAAACCATTCCGTGGTCAACTTAAGCCCTTCGTGTAGCGCAATCTGAGGCTGCCATTGAAAGCTTTCGGCTGCCTTATCGATAAGAAGAAGACTCTTACGGAGATCGCCAGGTCTCGGAGGGCCGTAGTGTGGTTCCACGGTAGAACCAAGGACTCGGCCAATTCCACCGTATATCTCGTTCACGTCAGTGCCGATTGAGGTACCGATATTATAGGCCCCGGAATCAACTTCGCTCTCGGCAGCCATGATATTGGCCCGCACGACATCTGATACGTACACATAATCTCGTATATATCTACCATCTCCGTTGATCGTTGGGCGTCGGCTGGCCAAGAGCAGGTTGGTGAAAATGGCCACCACCCCGGCTTCCCCATGAGGGTCCTGCCTGGGACCGTACACATTCCCGTAACGCAACGAAACGTAAGGCAGACCATACTCGTGGTAGAAGAAATCCAAATAACGCTCACCGGCGAGCTTGGCAATGCCGTAAGGGGACTTAGGTTTCAGCGGTGCGTCTTCTCCAACAGGTCGATCAACTTCTCCGTAGAGTGTTCCACCACTGGAGGCGAAGACGACTTTGCTCACTCCTATCTCAACTGAAAGTGCTAACACGTTGAGGAGACCGATGATATTGCTCTTGGCGTCGAAGACAGGTTCTCGAACTGAACGAGAGACCGAGATCTGGGCAGCTTCATGGAAAGCTACCTGGGGCCTGAAGGTCCGAAACACCTCAGATAGCTTTACTTTGTCTCGAATATCTGTCTGGTAAAAACGCGCTGTGCCCGGGGGGATGTTTTCCGGCCTGCCGGTGGATAAGTTATCTACAATAACAACCTCTGCGCCCCTGGCCAGAAGCTCTTCAGTGAGATGGCTACCGACAAATCCGGCTCCCCCCGTAACTAGCGCCCTTGCGCCCTCAATTCTCAACCGCACCAACTCCTTGTCGTATTCTGACTGATCGCCTGTTGCCTAAACATGAAGTAGTTACTGATATACTCGCCTCGCTCATAGCGCAAACCGCGCCCTCTAAAGATCGAAGCCAGCCCAACGTCCTCCGGTTGAGAGTAAGGATCAGCAGATACCAAAGACAAGTTCGACATTGCGGAGCATCATGAATCCTTCTCTTAATTTGCGCCTCTTGACGATCCATTGCGGTAGTTCTTCTCCCGCTACCGGTGACTTCATTAATTGCAGCCACTTCGCTGTTGAATGGAGACACCAATAAGTATCCTCCGGACAACCACATAAACCAAACCCAACATCTGGAATGGATACTTCAAAACTACCAGAGTCCTAGCCGTTATGCGGTTGCTTGGGCCTGGTCTAATATGAACAGCTTTGCCAGGACCCCAGCAATTTGATCATCATCAAGCTGACAGACGCCTGTTCCTTTGCAGGAAGAACATTGTCTCCGCTTCTTTTAATTAATACTACAAGCCTGAGTTGTCCTTCAGGGATCTTACAACATATTTATCGTTTACGGCCCATGATATCTCTCATTCCAGGGCTTTCCACCATATAGGGACTCCAAATATCGTCAACAGAGTACCACGCCCCAGTATCTGACGGTTATTGCAGGTTGCAGCCACTCCACTTGGCAGGGGTTCTACCTCTTGCACCATTAAGCGCAACAAGGATAGTTCCCTCAGATTAGACTACCAGCATATTCAGGCTTACCGTTCGCCAGATCCTGACGACTTCTCTCATATCTCTTGTGTTCCATGAGCATCGCGGTTCCAGTGTGGTCATTTACTGCCCGAGTATTTCCTGGTCCAGTCAGACGAGGGCTTCTCAACAAATGTATCTGCCCGGTACGCCCACATACTGTAGTGGGGTCACTCTTCGTACATATCCATATATTAGTAGGCCTGCGGGCTCAACACCTATGTTCGTTGGGGCCCTTTCTGCCCGACCAACCTAGGCGCGAGTTAAACGCGACATGGACGCATTAACACCCGCCATGTGATGGTCCGCGAGGACCGCAATCATAGCAAACTGGAGCTTACCTCTGGGCCTGCAAAGGCCTGACCTCTTTGTTTTTACAATGGCCCGAATAGGGTAATTATTGAACGCAGCTGCGGCCTCCACCTTGTTCCCAACCTTCCCCAACTGATCCCGATTAAGCTTAGAACGCAACATCTCTCGGCATAAGAATCCCGAGGACACTGCGCACGAGTATAAGGATGTCTGTAACAATCGTGCGAGAGTCAAAATACTGCCTCTCCAGGTTGACCTTCTCTCTTAAGGAAATCTTATCTCTACCGTTAACCTGGGCCCACCCTGTTAGGCCGGGCTTAAGATACGTGAGATCGGCCTCTCTCCTAAGGCTTATGAGTTCCTCTTGATTATATAGAGCAGGTCTGGGTCCAATGAATGTCATATCTCCTTTCAATATGTTTATTAGTTGTGGGAGCTCATCCAGGCTTGTTCGTCGTAGCCACTTCCCTACAGTAGTTACATGTTGATTAGCCGTTGTTAGTCTGTGTGTAGGCACATCGCTGGGAGCAGTTACCCTCATAGTGCGGAATTTTAGGATCGTGAATATTACTTCATTCTTCCCCACCCTTCTCTGCCTGAAGAAGACTGGGCCGGGCGAAGTGGCTTTTATACTCACTGCTATTACCATCATTGGTATCAATGAAGCCATGAGCAATATGGTTGTAACCAGTATCTCTAGACATCTTGAAGCTAGCGTCATTAGCATAAGCCGCCCTCGGTATTTCGTGTTAGAACTTAACTTGCCCACGGATACATGGACATTGTCATCGGTAATTTTCGTCTTCATTTTCCTCCACCCTGTGTGGTCATTAACGCGGTCAGCTCCGTTTCTAGTTTGGCAGCCATCTCCCCCAGGTCATAGTGCTGCTCAACATGCTTTCTACCTCGTAACCCCATCTGCCACAAATCATCCGCAGGCGTCTGCGCAATCTCCCCTAGCGCATCTGCAAGCTGCTGGGCGTTCTCAGGAGGAACGGTGATTCCTGCTCTTGCTTCTTCTACTGGGTTCGTTTCTGCCTCCGTCGCTATGATAACTGGTCTAGCCACAGCCATATAATCGTATAGCTTATTTGGGCTAATTCCCCCCTGACGGTACAGTGCGCTTCTGCGGGTCATTATAACGAAGGCGTCTGCTACTCCCAAAGCTTCGTAGACCTGCGATCGTGGCACCAAGTCTATGAAAGTAATGTTTCTTAGTTGCTGGGTATTGACGCGCCGTTGGAGACGACCCTTCTCCGGCCCATCTCCCAGAACGACCAACTCTACGAGGTCCTCCCAGCCAGCACTCTTTAGGAGCTCAAAGGCATCGATTAGTGTATCCAAAGCGTTTGCAACACTGATTGCCCCCGCGTACATGATTTTAAAGGGGCGAGTAAAATCTTTGCGTTTAGGCTCTGGAACATCTCGGAGGTCAATCCCGTTTGGAATCCAGAGGATCTTCTTTGACCCAGCCCCGTGGGTAGAGATATAATCGGAGCCCTTTGGCAGAGGTGTCAGTATGAGATTAGAAGACCGATAGAGGTACCCCTCAATAAGCTTCAGGACAAGCACCATTGGATGATACGGGCTTACCTTTCCAAGATCAATTAGACTCTGTGGCCAAAGGTCACGGACCTCAAGAACAAAGGGTAGTCGATACCTTAACGCAAGCATTTTGGCTGCTAGTGCACCGAATAAGTGTGGACTTGACCCTATTATAATGTCCGGCACATTGTCGGTACTCTGTCCTGCCATCCATGCCCCTATGCCGAAGGAAAGCATATTCCAGACCCGCGCATTGTCATTCCCTCTATACTCAGGAGTACGCACCCACAGAAACTCGACACCTTCGTGGTTCTCAAGCCTGCTGTTCTCACCTGGCTGGAGAAGTGTCTCCCGCTTAGTCCGGTGGTCAAAGCTTGACGCCAAGATTCGAACCTTGTGTCCTCTTTCAACCAGGCTTCGGGCCAAGCTATAATGCCGGGGACTACCTGGTTGGGAAGAGGTCGTAGCATACTGGTTTACTATCCATACACGCATACCAAACTGCCTCCGGTCTTTCCAACTGACATTTTTACTTATTGCCTGCTTAACGTACTATTTCATGCTCATTATCTTCCGCTGTCCAGAGTGAGAGCGGTATCCCTGTACACTTCGCAGTTCTTCTGCAATGAGTTTTGCAGTGCTTTCATCGTTCGGTCAAGCCACATATTTAAGGAGTCGCGAGCCTGAGTCGGGGTGGTGTTCCACCACACTGGGTGGGTTAGGATATGTAGCGGGTCGTTGCGCCTGAAAGCCTCCGATCTGAGTGGATGCCCAAACCTCCAGCAACCTCGAGAATCTGAGAGATAGGTTATCTTCTGCGTGTAAATCGGCTGGTATGTGTCGCAGATATCATTACCGAGGCCTACAGTTCCTTCAAGAACGGCCTTGCTAGGTCTGTGGTGACTAACTACCTCCACTGACCTCCCTAACCACGTCTCGAGTATCGTCCTTTCCCGAACGAAGTCCTCCCGCAGCTCACTGGGAGTCCTATCTGGGTAACACGCACAGTCGAAGTGGAGACCAATCGCATGCCCCAAGCTCAAGATCTCAAAGATAATACTCCTCCCCAGGTCCGAGAAGATGCTGTAGTGCTCGGTACGAAGAAGCACGAAATAGGTGGCAAGAAAACCAACATCGGCCTCGATTTGGGCTAACTCGAGAGCACCTGGGAGGTCCATGTCAATATCATGACGAAGAAGCACAAAGGGCACATCTCTCTTTAAGTTTTCCTCCGCTTCCGGAAACCTGCACGCTTTGTAGTGCTTCCTAAGGGTCCTTAAGATCACTCGATATTCCTCCAAGGTGAACTCCCCTAGACGACCTATATCGTTCACAAAGGCTCCTCTCTTCTCTTCTAGATATACACTACCGCCCATGCGCTGGCTCATTTTGGGTTGGAGCTTGCTTAGGAATGTAAATCGTGGCGGCTCCCTCTAAGACTGACTTTCCCTCCTGATTAGTGCATGTGGTCTTCAGCACCACAATTCGCTTTTCCTCATCTATGCTCACAGTGGTGGCAGAAGCGGTTATGGTATCGCCGATGAATACGGGCCTCTTAAAGAAAAGATCTTGACTAACATAGATGACTACGGAGACGGGTAGTTTGGTACCCAAGACTGTGGAAATGAGGCCGGCAGTCAACAACCCGTGAGCCACTCGCCGACCGAAATAGCCTTCTGCAGCTCTTTTGGGGTCTGTATGTAAAGGATTTACATCACCAGTCACCTCTGCAAATTTGCGTATGTCCTCTTCCATTATGGTCTTAATGTATTTCACACAATACCCTATTGGCAGGGAATTAACTATTTGCATTTGTAAGTCTCCTCCAATAGTTCCCGCCGCCACTTTCTCCAGCGTTTGAGGTCCTCCACCGGTTCAGCAGGGTTCCCAGCAATGACCATTGCGTCACCAAAATTCTTAGTAACCACCGCCCCTACTCCCACCAGGCACTCTTGGCCCAGACTAACCCCGTTCGTAATGCTAGCGTTTGGCCCTATCCAGCAGCCAGAGCCCAAGCTGACTGTTCCGCTTAGTTCTGCACTGGCTGTTATGATAGATCCTTTTCCAATCCTGCAGTTATGGGCAATATGCACATGGTCATCTGTCTTGACATAGTCCTCGACGACTGTGCTATCCATTGTGCCCGATGCTACTGTGTTCAGGGCGCCGATCTCAACTTGCTTGCCTACCATCACCCCGCCAAGATGGGGTATCTTGATGGTAGACCCGTCTTCCCCGCGCTCGACACCAAACCCCTGACCCCCTATGACGCTGTTTTCTCGTATTACACTGTTGTCGCCAATTACCACTCGTGGGCCGATTCGTACACCAGGCTCAATGCATACATGGTCACCTATTGTGGTATCATGGCCAATAGAGACAAAAGGAGCGATCTTCACTCTGCTCCCCAAACGAACATTTTCACTGACTATTACCTTCACGAAACCATCAAGATGTTTATAGGTCCTTCTTTCATGTCCCTGCTGCAGTATGAATGTGAGAGCCAGCGCATAGTCTCGTCGAGGATTATTTGACACAAGGAAATCATGCTTTACATGAAGGGCCTGTGACTCAGGTTTCTCGGAGACAACAATGAGACAGTCATTGACTTGATGCAGGATGTCTTCTAATTGGCTTGACCAATGGTTGACAAACATGAGACTTTGATCTCTAGGGTTCTCTACGGCGGCAACCCCAGTTATGGTCTTACCCGAAAGGCACTGATCGAGTCCAAGAGAGGAGTTTCGTAAAGCATTTGTGTCAAATCTGAACAGCTCCCGCTTCATCGTCATCCACCTCCGCATTCCTGTCTCCTAAAATCGTAGGACTTTGTCCATTCAGCAGTCTCTGAGGAAACTTCGCAACTACTCCAGCTTCGCTATTTGGGCCCCGACGCGGGACCATAAACACTGCCGTAGCGCAGTGAGACGCTATTTATTTCGTAAACTCGTTTCAGAGGGCTGGGCAGGTCTTGCGTCTTCTTGAGAACGCATTGTCAGCTATTGAAACTCTAGCTGTAAGCCTGAGCAGCCTTTCAACAACGTAGCTGCCAATGAATCCGTCCCCCGTCACCAAGGCTTCTTTCCTACTAAACTCCCTCGTGCCCCCCTGTCACCAACTTCATGCCTCGCAAGGTCGACCGTCCGATTCTTAGGTTGGCGGAGATGAGGTCATGCGTGACACGAGTTCTGCCGCGACTTTGTTTATGTTGAAGTCACGAGATACTCTTTCCCTACCAACGTAAGATAGCTGCTTCCGCAGCGAGAAGTCCTCAATGAGTAACTCAATGGCACGTGCAAGCGATTCGCTATCTGCTGGGGGGACGATAAGGCCCGCCCCAGCTACTAGCTCCGGTATCCCCCCTGTATCGGTGGAGATGACTGGCACATCATGAGCCATAGCCTCCATTAAGGCTACGGGAATTCCCTCGTGTTGACCACTTCCAAGATCGACGCTGGGAAGGACTACACACGAGATGACCCCACTGGAATACCATTGTATCAACTGGCTCCTAGCGCAGTATCCTCTGAAGCGAACTCGATCGGCTAATCGCTCTCTCACAACTAGGCCCTCTAGGCAGACGCGAAGCTCGCCGTCACCGGCTACCCATAACTCAACATCAAAGCCGCAATCGCGCAACAACGCGACCGCTCTAATGAGATGCTCGTGTCCTTTAATGGGAGTCAGCCTGGCCGGACACATAATGACAAACGGTGCATTGCTCCGGGGTTTCTGTGTCTTTCCAATCTCAACACCCATGTGAATGACATGAACCGGAGTTGAGTCATCGACGTCAGTTTGGAGGACCGATGAGAGTAGGCTCAGACTGCTTTTAGAAATAACGCGGGCAAACAGGACAGATCTGAGTTTCTCTGCAAGTAAATCGTTTTCGACTATGTCCCATCTATGACACGTCAAGCTCCAAGGAACACCACTTACATGAGACGCAACCATAGCCATAGTTGCGCTTGCAGTTCCCCAGTGAGCATGAATGTGGTCCACAGCTGACTCACGCACCAACTTTGATAACCAAAGTCCTTTGATAAAGGCAATTAGCCTCCTGGGAATCTGAGCGGGTCTCGAGAAATGAGAAAGGACCTTGATGAACAGGAGAGAAACTGTAATTGGTTGCAGGAAAAACACTACCAGCCCGCAAACGAGAATCTCTAGACTTATGGGTGGCCTCGCTACCGTTTTAGAGGTGATGGTCTCTTCGTGCTCACTATTTACCCGTCCTCTCGGGAATATAGGAACAATCTTAATGCTATGCCCTTGAGAAACCAACTCCGTGACTTCAGCCGCTAGAAAGGACTCCCCTTTTCCATGGGGGAAGCTTGATGTGGTGTAGAGAATGTCCAACTAAGTCACCCGCTCTTCCTTAGATCGAAATCTCATTTAACTACCTTCCACGAGTTCTAAAATACACTACCCGCCCCGTTGAAATGCCAGCGAGTGCAAGCAAGCTGTAGTAGGGAATCAGATAACCAAAGAACAATGTTTTCACCACAGGGGCAACATCGATCCTCATCCCCGTTAGCACTACATAGCCAAACACAAAAATGTGAGGTAGGATTGCGGAGGAACTGGGTATGCTCTTTTGACCAAGACGTGCACTGCGGTACAGTGTGTTTAGAGACCAACCCATAATTAGCATATGGGCCACAACTCCGACATATCCGAAGTTGAGAAACCCCTCCGCAGCCGTAACCATTCCCGTCCCTCCGCCTGATGCAAAGAGTCTCGCATTCACTTCAGAATTGTACCAACCAGCAGGGGTGGGCGGTCTACCTCCTATGACGAAGTTAGGGATAAATTGGAGGGGCAGCCTGAGATAACTCAAGCCAAGCCATGGTTCAAAACTCCCTCCTGCATTAACTAGGTAAAATAAGGATCTCGCCGGGTTAGCAAACTCTCCGTAGTGTATAGGTAGCAGAAGGCTCGGGTGCTCAACTGCAAGCCTTGCGGCATTCTGTACCGTGCGGAGGACCCCGTAAACGGCAAAGTCTCCCCGCACATGACCCCACAATGCGGTTGGAACATATAGCAGCATTAAGGCCACTAGCAGATTACCCCAAGTGAAACGGCGTACCGTATAGTGATAGACCAGCAGGAGCATTAGTGCTAACCGGACTAAGGCACTTCGTTCCCCTGAAAGTAAAGACATAAATACCCACACAACCCCGGTGCTGACAGCCACAGGGACTGCCACTCGATAGAAGCAGTTCAGGCGACCATATTTTCCTGATGCAATAACGTAAGCAAGTAGTACAAGACCAAATATCATCCAGTCACGGGAAAGGTGCAGAAATCCCAGATCCCTATAGAAGAGATATCGTTCAGATCCATACTTGAGCATAGCCAGGAAAGCGCCCCAACCCTGAATGACAATCTGCAAGATAGTCAGCAGCCACGACAACCCAATCCAAAGCAAGGCTGTGGCTGCCAACAGCCTCTCTGTAGAATGCATAACCTTTCCCTCAATAGATTTTCCAAATCGGGCAATCACCCAACCGAGTGCCAACCCGGTGGTTCCAGCAACTTGAGCAAGCATGTACCGAGAGCTTTCCAAAGTTGAAACAGGCGTGCTGTTATGGATGAAGCTGATCGGCAGCATAAGTGTGTATATAGCATAACTCGCCGGCAATAGAACGCTGGGACTCATGGGGTCTCGGTCCGTCACAGCACTCGCGGCAATCAAAAAGGCTATTGGCAATATCATAAGGGTAAGGTGTTGTATTGTCATGGTCTGTTTCCCTAAGTTCCTTTCCTCTAAGTGTGCCCCTCCAAACGGTCACCCCATCTACAAGAGCAAAGCTTCAGCGACTAGCCGCTGCACATTACTATCAATCTCTGGCCAGATTGGGAGGCTTATTACCTTTGAGCTGGTCGCCTCAGCCACCCTATACGAACCAGATACCCTACTGTATACTGGCAGATGATGCAGTGGTGTAGGATAGTACACCATGCCAGTAATACAGCCCTTCGATAGGCGCTGAAGGACTGCCTCTCGTTTGGTTCGCTCAACCCTAACCGTGTACTGATGAAACACATGTTTGCAGCCAGGTTTTTCCGAGGGTATTGCCAAGATACGTGCGTCAGCCAGTAGTTGGCTGTATTCCTCTGCAGCCTGTCTTCTCTTCGCGTTCCAAGCATCCACCCGTCGGAGCTTCACCCTGAGGATGGCAGCCTGAATCTCGTCAAGACGAGAATTGTGCCCAATGGCGGTATTGTAATACTTATCCTTGCCACCATGGGCCCGCAGTTCTCTTGCTCTTTCAGCAATGGAATCCTGGTTGGTGGTTATCATCCCACCGTCACCAAAGGCCCCGAGGTTCTTGGTCGGGAAGAAAGAAAAACAACCCGCATCGCCAATTGAGCCAACCTTTTTCCCCTTGTACTCCGCACCAAAAGCTTGGGCCGTATCTTCAAGCACGCTAAGTCGATACTCCTCCGCAATTGACATAATCTCATCCATCTCCGCAGGGTGGCCGTACAGATGTACCGGGAGAATTGCCTTGGTCCGAGGAGTGACAGCATCCGCAATGAGTGCTGGATCAAGATTGAAGGTATCCGGCTCAATATCCACAAACACAGGTGTGGCCCCGACTTGGCTAATGGCTTCCGCCGTTGCAAAAAAAGTGAAGGGCGTGGTTATTACCTCGTCGCCCGGGCCTACGCCCGCTGCCTCCAGGCCAATGACCAGTGCGTCGGTGCCAGAGTTCACTCCCACAGCATGCTTTACACCCAAATACTCTGCGATCTCTTCCTCAAAAGCCTTCACATTAGGCCCCATAATAAAGTGACCCGAGCGTAAGACTCCCTGAATGGCCTCGTTGAGTTCATCCCAGAGATCTTCAATATGCGGCTTCAGGTCAATTATCGGAATGTTATTCCCCATCTACCTGACTCACCTCGCTAATCTGCTCTATTGCTGCACCGTCTCTCAACATGCTGTAGGCCTTAGCACACTCCGTGCATCGTGTGATAGGCTGATCCACAAAACTAATGCGTGCACCACACTCACAAGCCCAACCGACAAGCCGTGCCGGAACCCCTGCTACTACGGCAAAGGCAGGAAGATCTTTGGTAACCACCGCTCCTGCTCCAACAAAGGCCCATTCGCCAATTGTTGTACCGCAAAGAATTGTGGCGTTGGCCCCTATGGAAGCACCCCTCTTGACAACAGTGGCTTGATAGTCATCGCTAGTGTTGCGCGGATTGGCAGAACGGGGCGTCTTCACATTTGTAAAGACCATGCTCGGGCCACAAAAGACCCAGTCCTCAAGTGTTACACCCTCGTAGACAGATACATTGTTCTGAATTTTGACCCCATTGCCTATGGTCACGTTGTTGGCAACAAACACATTCTGACCCAAAGAGCAGTTTTGGCCGATTGTTGCCCTGGGCATCACGTGCGAAAAGTGCCAAATCTTAGTTCCTTCTCCGACTTTAGCGCCTTCATCAACACAGGCTGAAGGATGGACAAAGTACTGGTTGCCACTCACGGCCTATCACCCTTTAGTTGTGCTTGAGCTTCTTCAAGGACCCTAACTACTTCTACCGCGCTCTCTCCATCAGAGATCGGTCGTTCACGTCGGGCAACACATTCCAGGAAATGTTGACACTCAAGCTTCAGAGGTTCTCCAGCTCCCTCGAAAACCACCTCTGACCCTCCGTCCATGTTCTGAAGTTGGTGGTCGATGGACTTATGGTGGAGATGAACCCGCTGCAAAGTTTCATCATAAACTAGCATCCCTTTGGACCCTACAACTGTCAGTCGCCTGCGCCGCTCGGGCCAGAGCCAGGACACATGAAGATGAGCAGAAACATTGCCTGGATAGAGCAGATCAAGGTGCACATCGTCCTCTATGCCTGGCTGTAGTGCGCAGTGGCCCTTAGCGGTAACCAACTGAGGGCGAGCACCAATCAGGTATGCCAGAACAGCTACGTCATGGACTCCGAAGCTCCAGAGAACATTCTCTACGGAGCGAACCCGACCTAATTTCATGCGCTCTTGATGCATAAACCTGAGTTCTCCGATCTCTCCCGCATCCACTAGTTCTTTAATGAAGCAGATGGCTGGCTGATACAATAGCAAATGGCCCACCATTAAAATACGGTTATATTTGGCGGCCAAGATGACTAGTTCCTCCGCTTCATCAGCGGTCATCGCTAGAGGTTTCTCCACGAATACATCCTTGCCGGCCCTTAAGGCCCTCTGAGCGAGGTTATAGTGAGTAGGGGCTGGAGTAGCCACTACCAATCCATCAACTTGGTCACTCAGCGCATCATTGAAATCATGATAGGCCTTGACCTCGCGATAGTCAGCCACAATGTTCGCCAGTATTTGTGGGTCAGTATCTACTACCGCCTCTAACGCTCCCAATTGGCTGTATGTCCGCACCAAGTTTTTTCCCCAGTTGCCTGCACCAATCACTGCTACCTTCACTGACCGCAAAACCTCCGTTAAAGTATTCCTGAACTAACGCCCTGTGCCAAGCCGGTATAAGTGCTCGCCGGAATGCCCAGCTGTTCTGTTGCGGGTGTCATAGACTAGCTTAGCGTTATCCACAATAGATTCATAATCGATAGCGTTGTGGCCGGTAAGTATGACCACAATGTCGGCCTCTGATAGACTCTGCTTTAGGTCCTCAGTTGGCACAGAGGTCAGTAGCTCCCCCTTAATCTTGACCTGACTCACCAGGGGGTCATGAAAGCGAAGCAAAGCTCCCTTACGCAGTAGGTGACCTGCGACCTTCAAAGCAGGGGACTCTCGAGTGTCGTCAACATCGGCCTTATAGGCTACACCCATTAAGAGGATGTTGGATCCCTTGAGGCACAACCCATGCTCGTTCAGGATCTCCGCTATTCGCTGCACAACATAGCCTGGCATGTCATTGTTAATCGCCCCCGCAAGCTCAATGAACTGCGTCGTGAAGTCGTATTCCTTTGCCTTCCAACTCAGATAGAAGGGGTCGATGGGAATACAGTGGCCACCGAGACCAGGGCCAGGGTAGAAGGGCATGTAGCCAAAGGGCTTTGTTGAGGCGGCTGCAACTACCTCCCAGATGTCAATCCCCATCCGGTCTGAGAGCTTGGCCAATTCGTTCATAAGCGAGATGTTTACAACCCGGAAAATGTTCTCAAGCAGTTTTTCCATCTCAGCAACTTGAGGCGAAGAGACAGTAAACACCTCACCCTCGAGGATCTGCTCATACATTGTGGCTGCCAAACGTGTACAGGTAGGGGTTACCCCTCCTACCACCTTGGGAGTGTTCGCGGTCTTGTAGTGCTTGTTCCCAGGATCAACTCGCTCGGGGGAAAAAGCTAAAAAGACGTCAGTCCCTACTTTAAACCCGGCCTGCTCGATACGAGTCTGAATAATCTCTTCGGTTGTTCCAGGATAGGTGGTGCTCTCCAGGACAACTAGTTGGCCCGAGCGCATGAAGGGAACGCTGCTGTCAACGACCGACTCAATGTAACGTGTGTCTGGTTGCTTATAGGCATCAAGAGGTGTAGGAACGCAGATGGTAATCACATCTACCTGAGATACAACCTCGAAGTCCGAAGAAGCCTTCAGGGTTCCCTGTTCCCAAACACAGCGCATATCTGTCGTCAGCACATCGGGGATATAACTCTTTCCGGCGTTGACCTGATTCACCCGGTCCGAATTCCGTTCTATGCCGTAGACAGCAAATCCTGCCTTAGCCTTCTCTACAGCCAGCGGCAGCCCTACATAGCCGAGGCCAATTACAGCAATCTTGGCCTGACGGGTTACCAGCAACCTCTCCAGTTGCTTGGCCGGCAGTTCCTTGGCCACTTGTCGTTCCATGGACAACTTCCCCCTTGGCTAGTCCGCTGTGCCTGCTGCCACTTCCCTGTCGGTTAGACTAGAAAACGCGCTCTGGACCAATTCTAAGCTGAGCTCGAAGATCCGGTTAATAGGTAACTCGTTGGTCGGCTGCGTCGACGACCAAAGATTGATTACCTGCTCCACTATAGGTTCAAGGTCAGGCGATAATCTCCCGTCAACCCGCATTATGCGGTCATGTTTGGTAACAGAGAGGCTTTCCTCTTCGTTGAAAATATCCTCAGATAGACGCTCTCCTGGTCTCAGGCCAATGAACTGAACGTCTATGTCCTTGTAGGGCCTATAGCCACTGAGGCGGATCAAGTTTTCGGCGAGGTGGAGGATTTGGATGGGTTCACCCATGTCCAGAGCAAAGAGGTCTCCTCCAGACCCTAGTGCCCCCGCCTGAACCACCAGTTGTGACGCCTCCGGTATAGTCATAAAGTAGCGTGTCATTTCTTTGTGAGTCACAGTTACAGGACCACCTCGACGGATCTGCTCCTTAAAGAGGGGAACAACAGAACCCCTGCTTCCGAGAACATTGCCAAAGCGAACAGCCATAAACTTGGTTGATGTCGCCCCATTCTGTAACTGCAAGACGATGGACTCGGCGACTCGTTTAGTAACCCCCATCGTGTTCACAGGGTTGACGGCCTTGTCGGTGGAGATGAGGACAAAACGATCGACCTTGGTCTCCTTGGCTGCCGCGGCAACATTAAGGGTACCGAAGACATTGGTCTTGATAGCCTCAATAGGGTTCTCCTCCATGAGGGGAACATGTTTGTGAGCTGCGGCGTGGAAGACCACCTGCGGGCTAAAAGTGGCAAACACCTCGTTGATCCGGCTCAGGTCTCTGACATCGGCAATCACGGATTTGTAGTGTAGTTGAGGGTGGAGGTATGACAATTCCTGGCTACACTCATAAATACTGTTCTCACCGTGGCCCAGCAGTACAAGGAGTTCTGGATCCAGACGGGCGATCTGGCGGCAGAGCTCGCTACCGATAGACCCACCGGCACCGGTTACCAGGACTGTTTTGCCGGTTAGGTAGCCCGCAACCTCAAGGAGATCAATCTTCACGGGTTCCCGAGCTAGAAGATCCTCAATGGCCACGTCGCGTATATGGCTGAGGGTTAACTGCTCATCGACAATTTCATAGAGCCCAGGCAGAGTCTTCACTCTGACTTCAGTTTGGGCCAAGCTATTCACAACTATTTTTGTCACTGAAGCGGGGGCTGACGGCATACTAATGATGACCTCGTCGATGCTCTGTCTCTCAACCAAGTCCACAATGTTTGAAGTCGTTCCCAGGACCCGATAACCAAGCAGACAGTGCCCCACTTTATATTGGTTGTCATCTATGAACCCAATCAGATTATAGTCAAGGTCAGGGTGCTTCCGTATCTCTTTAGCAACCATCAGTCCTGCCTCACCTGCACCGACTATTAGCAACCGTTTCTCACCGTTGACGGGGGGAGACAGAATCTCTCGCCTTATCCTGAGAAGAAGGCGTAGGGCTCCCGCACCCATGAGGTTCAAGATCCAAGCGATAATGATGACACTTCGGGGATGGCCACTATGAATTCGGGCGGCCAGCAGGGCGGTGGTACCTAAGGATCCAACCGTAACCGCCTGAACTATCAATAGAAGCTCTTTGATGCTGGCATGAGCCCAGATCCTACTGTAGAGACCAAAGAAGTAGTAAACGATTATCCGCAGGGCAATGAACAGAGGGAGCAGAGATCTAACTGGGTCCCAATACTCTGGGGGCAGCCTTCCGTCAAATCGAATCAGGTATGAGCCCATGGTAGCGGCGGTAATGATAAGGCCATCCACCAGGGCCAAGAGGAACCGTTGTTGTAGATATTTCATTCTGCCACTCTTGACCCTCATTAACTGCCTGCCTCCCTCGAATCGATGCCAATCGCTATGCCAAGTACAGCTCTCACTTTAGCCTAATCAGCCTATGCTGGCCTATGATGCTTACTGTCGGGCTCGATCTTGGGGATGACCCCCAGCACCGGCAGCTGCAGGTGCCTGGTGATGTCCTCTTCACTGGTGATCCGGGTGTCCAGGAACTCTAGCAGGAAGATTATGAAGATCCCGAGCATAACACCCAGAACGCCGGCAACAGCCATGTTCAGCATCTTCCTTGGCTTCACCGGCTCTTCTGGCAGCTGGGCCTGGTCAATGACATCGACATTCTGGACCTGCATGATCTTCTGGATCTCTTCGCTGAAGACCGCGGCCACTGTGTCGGCAAGCTCTACCGCGGTTTCTGGGTCACTGTGCTGCGCTACAATCTCCAGGAGCTCGGTGTCGGGTATTGGTCTGACTGAAATCAGGTCTTCCATTATCTCAGTCACTTCAACCCCTTTGACCTCCTCGGCAACAAGCCGCGCCACCCTGTGGCTCTTGGCGATCTCGCTGTAGGTCTTCGCCAGGCGCTGGGCCAACAGGAGCTCGTTGTAGTCCATAGCCCCCGTCTCTCTCTGCTTCATCACAATCAGGATTGTGGAGGCCTCATAGACCGGAGACAGCACAAAGAAACTCAGTATACCGCTGGCAAGCACCGTCACAACGGTAATGAGCACCAGAACCGAGGCCCGGCGGCGGAGGATCTCGAAATACTCCCGCAGGTCTATCTCTTGAAAGTCCATCTCTTGGTTCATCTCTTCACCCCTTGAACCCTAAACCTTGTCTCCCTGGATGACTTTTAGTGGGTTGTCATGAAACAGACGCTTTGCGGCGTCCTCTCCAAAGCGGCCCTCCACACCCCTGTATGCCTTACTTAGAACCATGGGCCGCCAATCGGGGTGGTGGGCATCAGTGGCAATGCAGTGCCCCCACCCTTTCTCAATAATACTGAGGGCAGCCCTCTGCACAACGCTGCCGAAAAGCCCTGTAACGCTTCCCGCCGTAATTATTGTCAGGGCTCCATTGTCCACCAGGGAGCCCAGGGCCGTTATGCTTTTCTGAAAGACCGTATTCCGCTCGGGATGGTTAATCACTGCCTGGTATCCCTGTAAGCGCATGCGGAAGAAGATATCGTCCACAAAGGGTGGCACCTGGGTACTGGGGAGCTCAATTAAAACATAGGGCCCCTGGTTGATGGGGAGTGCCCGCCCCGCCTTGATCTCCTCAACAGGATTACTTACTAGATAGAGCTCTGTAGCAGGATAGAGGTCAATGGGGGGTAACCCCTCTTCACCCATCCGCTCCCGGAGTTCCTGAAGCTTACCCCTAACCTCTTTATCGGTTGTGATGTAAGCTCCATTCAGGGTATGGGGGGATACAACAGCGGCCTTAATCCCATCCTCTATTCCCTGTTTGATTAGGGCGATGGCCTCATCCCAGTCGCGAGGGCCGTCGTCAACCCCCGGCAAGAGATGGGTATGAATGTCAATCAATTTTCAGGCCTCCATTAGAGCAGAGTGTCAAGTCAAAAAATATGGTGGGTCATCATAAAACTACCAGGACAACAAAGTTCAACACGCCAAAACAGAACTCCTGCCTGTAAGGAGTTGAAAACCTAACAATTGGTTACACGGGTAATTACTGGCCCCTCTGCCCTGGCCGGCAAGCAGTGATGGGGCGTAAGTGAGGGAAATCGGCGGCCCCTAACAGCTGTGCCCGGAGTGATAATTATAATAGGAAGCTGTGGGCTGGCGCGGAACACCGTTGTATACCGCCCCGATGACCCGGGCGTTGACGCGGGTAAGGGTCTCCTGGACCTTTCGGACTGCTGGGTGCCGGCACATGCTGGATACCACCAATAACACACCGTCGACCATGGGGGCGACAGCGGTTGCATCGGCGGCAACTAGGACCGGGGGAGTATCGATAACCACAAAATCAAACTGCTCAGAGAGGCCAGCAAAGTATTCCCTGGCCCTGTGGCTTGAGAGCAGCTCTGAAGGGTTGGGGGGGATAGGGCCGCTGGCGAAGACAGACAGTTCCTCTATGTCTTCGAGGGGCTGCTTGTAGGCGGGTGAGGGGTGCAGTCCCACCAGGAAGTGAGTAAGCCCTCCATCCTGCAGACTGTAGCCGTTAGAGAGGCTGAAGAGCTCGTGCTGAACCGGGCGGCGGAGGTCAGAATCGACAAGAAGGGTTCTCTTACCTGTCTGGGCGACGGCAATGGCCAGGTTCGCGGCGGTAACCGACTTCCCTACCGATGGACTGGCACTTGTGATCAGAACGGTTTTCAGAGGACGCTCAGAGGATAGGAACTGGAGGTTGGTGCGGAGGGCCCGGTAAGACTCAACGGTTGCATCCTGGGCGGGTAGCGAAAGGATGAGCTTGCTTGGATCCACCTGGGGGCGCGCCCTCTTCCTCCTCTTTCTCTTTCTCCGCAAAGTACCAAGGATGTTGACCCTCTTCATCACGCCATCTCCTTACCTGGATGATGTATTCCCAGGTAGGTTCGGATCGGGTGAGGGTTTCCCCTGTGACGGCTTTGGATAGTCGTGCGACAAAAAGTGCTAGATTGTGGGAGCGCCCTGGTCGAGAAGGGACGAACAATGAGACACCATCATATGTTCTGGAGGCCCATCAATTATATTGGTGATAATCGCCATACGATTCTCCCTGGTGTCTCGCGCCATTGTAGACGGCGCCGAGGACCTGGGCATTGACCCTCTCAAGGGCCCGCTTGGCCCTGGCCACTGCTGGCAGATCTGATCTGTTCGAGATTACCAGGAGGGCACCGTCAACCAGGGACGCCAGCGCCAGGGTGTCCGCCGCCGCCAGCGCCGGAGGTGTATCAAGGATGACCATCTCAAAATCCGCGCGCAGCCTCTCAAGGAGCCCTGTCATCCGGGCGCCGCAGACCAGCTCGCCGGGGTTGGGTGGGACAGGGCCGCAGGGCAGCAGGTACAGTTGATCGAGGGCAGGCTCGGGCTGCTCAATGCTGGGGTCAGAGGTCAACCCCGCCAGCACGTGGACCAGCCCACCAGAGGCAGCCGGATCATCTTGAGGTTCAAGGTTGAATAACAGGTGAAGGGTTGGACGCCGCAGGTCGGCGTCAACTAAAAGGGTCTTCCTACCCATCTGGGCCATTGCTATGGCCAGGTTAGCAGCGGTGAGAGACTTCCCCGCAGAGGGATTGGCGCTGGTAATGGCCAGAGTCTTGATGTCCCGCTGTGACGATAGGAACTGAAGGTTGGTTCTCAGGGCCCTGTAGGCCTCTGCAGCGGTACTCATCTGCGGTAATTTCGTCATCAGCTTCCCGGGGTCCGCCTGGTTGGTTCTTTCATCCACTGTTCTGCGCGCCATTAAGGCCTCGCCTCCCCACTCCTGGTTCCAATCGACACCGGCACTGATATATTCTGCAAGCTAGTGCCAGATACCTCCGCCGGTGCCAACTGTATCTAGAAATGGGTTAGTAGCCGTAGTTGTAGTAAGAGGATCCATCCAGTTTTGCGCCGTTAAAGACCGCTCCCAGCACCCGGGCGTTAACCCGCTGTAGCGCCTGCCGGGCCTTGTCAACCACTGGATACTGACACTTGTCCGACACAACCAACAGGGCGCCATCGGCCATGGAAGCGACCGCTACAGCATCGGCCGCCGCAAAAATCGGCGGGGTGTCTAGAATAATAAAGTCAAACTCCTGACGGGCCTCTTCCAGGAATTTGTGCATACCGCCACCCGATAGAAGCTCTGCCGGGTTGGGCGGGACAGGACCACTTGTAAGCAGGTAGAGGTCGTCTAGCCCTTCAATTGATCGCTCATAGCTATCTACTGAAGGCACTAAACCCGCCAGCAGATGGGTAAGCCCCAGGTCTTGCTGGTCTCCCCTTAACCCGTTACTTGAGACGCCAAAGAGCGTGTCAAGCTTGGGGCGTCTGAGGTCGGCATCAACAAGCAGCGTAGACTTCCCCGTCTGGGCCAGGGCAATGGCCAGGTTCGCTGCTGTCAGCGACTTGCCCACGGAGGGGCTTGCCCCGGTTACGGCAATGCTCTTTAACTCCTGACTGGATGATAGAAACAGTAGGTTGGTCCTCAGGGCCCTGTAGGCCTCAGCAGCTGGACTCTTGGCTGGAAGGTTATGAATGAGCTTATCCCAATCTCCAGATTCGTTTGCACTCATTGAACTGTCACCCGCCTGTTAAAGGTTTTTTGTTTGAATGACTTTTCCCCACTGGCCGGGGCCACCGCCAAGCGGCCTCCGTAGCCTGCCTCTGCCAGATGCCTGCCCACGGTCTTCAGTGCCAGACTGGGCTCGTTGCAGTCAAGGCTCAGGTGGCTCAGGACAACGGTCCGCGTATTCCCGCGCACCATCTTCCTGAGGGCCCTCCCGGCTTGCTCATTGGAGAGATGGCCGTAGTTGCCCATCACCCTGTCGACGAGCTGGCGGGGCCGGTTCGACCTCAGCTCCAATTCGTCATCGTGGTTGCTCTCAAAGATCAGGTGATCCAGGCCGGTGAAGGCATCTGCCACCTCCGGCGGGACATGTCCCAGGTCTGTGGCTATCCCCAGGGTTTCCCCTCCCCTGCCGCCATCGGGCTGTTCAGCGATGAGGTAACCCAGTGAGCCCTCGGTATCATGGGGCTTGCCGACCCCGGTAACGAGAAGATCCCCAACAGCGACCACGGAGCCGCTCCCGATTGTCGTTAGCTCCTGATAGGTCAGACCCTCCCTGCTGTTAACCTCAAGGTGCCGGACAACGGCCTCAGGCCCGTAGGTTGGCACACTGTGCTTAATTGAGAAGGGGTTGGCCAGCATCAGGGCGCGAAGGTGATCCCGGTGCTCGTGGCTGATGAAGAGGGCATCTACGGAGGAAGGGGGTACCCCTACCCCCTCAAGCTGCCTCTCCAGACGGCGGATCCCCACGCCGCAGTCCACCAGGACAACGGCGCCCCGCGACCTGACCAGGTAGGCGTTGCCGTGGACGCTGGAGCTTGACAGCGACCAGAACTCCAGCCCCTCTCGGCCTCCACCGGTTTTCCTCACCGTGTATCCCCTCTCCGTCTGTTCTCTGTCGGTTTACTGTCTGTGCGACTGTCGGTTTCCCGAATCATTCGACACAATCCGCTCTATTTCTTCCCTCTGTCTTCTATTCCTGCCTCCACTGATGGTCTCCTTCCTGTCGGCAGCATTTCGGGAGACCCTAACCACTGCTGGCTCTGGGTAGTATAGATATTATCCTTCAATATGGGATAGATTCATTGACAAAGCGTTGTAGATTTTCTAAAATGGGTAACGGAAGTAAAGTTTGACCTTATCTGACCAATAGTGCTACAGTAGGGGTGATGGCTTTGCGTCTTCACGGTCCAAGAGAACCCGTCTATACCATTGGTGTTGCCTCAAGGCTACTTGAGGTCTCTCCTCAGACCCTGAGGCAACTGGAGAAGGAAGGGCTGCTGGAACCAGCCCGAACTGAGAACAACACCCGCCTCTACTGCCAGGAGGACCTGGTAATGCTAAAGCGGATCCTCTACCTGATGCGCGAGGAGGGTATCAACGCCGCCGGCGTCAAGGCCTTGCTGGCCATGGAGGCCGAGATGACCAGGGGAAGGCAACAGCCCTCCCGAGAAGAGGAAGAAGACAGCGCGCTGTCATTTATTAGTTACCCAACAACATAGGAGGTGTCCAGGAATGGGCAAGGTAGTAGGTATTGACCTAGGTACAACAAACTCTGTTATCGCTGTTATGGAGGGTGGGCAGCCCACGGTTATCTCCAGCGCCGAGGGCGGCCGGACCATCCCTTCAGTAGTAGGTTTCACCAAGGACGGGGAGCGTCTGGTGGGGCAGCTTGGCCGGCGCCAGGCCGTCCTGAACTCAGAGAATACCGTCTTTTCGATTAAGCGCTTTATGGGCCGCCGTTTCGACGAGGTCGTTGACGAGCGGCGCCAGGTCCCCTACGCCGTCAAGGGTGGGGCCAGCAACGAGGTGCAGGTCCACATCCCTGCCGTAGACAAGGACTTTACCCCGGAAGAGATCTCCGCCATGATCCTTCAGAAACTGAAGGCGGACGCCGATAAATACCTGGGTGAAGAGGTGACCCAGGCGGTAATCACCGTACCCGCCTACTTCAACGACGCCCAGCGCAAGGCAACAAGGGACGCCGGGCGCATCGCTGGCCTCGAGGTCCTCCGGATCATCAACGAGCCCACCGCCGCCTCGCTGGCCTACGGCCTCGACAAGAAGGACAATGAGACAATCCTCATCTGGGACCTTGGCGGTGGAACCTTTGACGTCTCCATCCTGGAGGTGGGGGACGGCGTCTTTGAGGTCAAGTCAACCTCTGGAGACACCCACCTTGGTGGCGACGACTATGACGAGCGGGTTGTCCAGTACATCGCCGACGAGTTCAAGAGGGACCAGGGGATTGACCTGCGCAATGACAAGCAGGCCCTGCAGCGCCTCTGGGAGGCCGCGGAGAAGACCAAGGTTGAGCTCTCTTCTGTATCAGAGACAACCATTAGCCTCCCCTTCATCACCGCCGGCCAGTCTGGGCCAAAGCACCTGGAGATGAAGCTGACCAGGGCCAAGTTTGAGGAGCTCACCGACGATTTGACTGAGCGCACAATTAAGCCCTTCCGGCAGGCCCTGAAGGACGCTGACCTCAGCGTCAACGACCTTGACGAGGTCATCCTTGTGGGCGGCTCCACCCGGATGCCTGTAATCCAGGAACTAGTCAAGAAGCTGACGGGCAAGGAGCCCAACCGCGGCGTCAACCCTGACGAGGTTGTGGCCATGGGCGCCGCCATTCAAGCCGGGGTTCTGGCCGGCGAGGTCGACGATGTCGTCCTCCTGGACGTTACCCCATTGACCCTGGGTATTGAGACCCTGGGCGGGGTCATGACCAAGCTCATCCCCCGCAACACAACGATCCCGACCAGGAAGAGCGAGACCTTTAGCACCGCCGCTGACAATCAGACAAGCGTGGAGATTCACGTCCTCCAGGGGGAGCGCGAGTTCGCCAAGGACAACCGCACCCTGGGCCGCTTCCGCCTTGACGGCATCCCACCGGCGCCCCGCGGTGTGCCCCAGGTCGAGGTCACATTTGACCTTGACGCCAACGGCATCCTGAAGGTGGCGGCCAAGGACAAGGGCACCGGCAAGGAGCAGAACATCACCATCACCGCCTCAACCCAGCTCTCCGATGACCAGATCGACGACATGGTCAAGAACGCGGAGAAGTTCGCCTCCGAAGACAAGGAGCGGCGCGAGCTGGTGGATGCCAAGAACAAAGCCGACAGCATCATCTACTCCACTGAGAAGACCCTCAAGGACGTCAAGGATAAGATATCCGAGGATGACCTGAAGCGGATTGAGGAGGCCATTGACCGCCTGAAGCAGGCCAAGGATGGCGAGAGCGTCTCCGAGATCAATGAGGCCATTGAGGCGCTGCAAGAGGCATCTCACAAGATGGCTGAGGCCATGTATCAGCAGGCAGCAGATCAGGGCGCTCCTGGAGGGGCCGACCCCACGGGCGGCGCCGCTGAAGGCGATGACGACGATGTGATTGACGCCGACTTCGAGCCTAAGGACGAGCCTGATGACGCCTAGCCCTACAGGGGCAGGCGCGCCAGGCCAATTAGAGACAACAGGTGAGTCCGATGATGTATATAGATGAAAAAGAAGATATAGAGAACAGCCCTGGGACCGCCAAGGCCGATGACAAGGCTGCTGCCGAGGGAACCCCGGGCGGCGAAGAGGGCAGCGCTGATGCTGAACTTGACGCTGTTGCCGCCGCCCAGGCAGAGGCCGCTGCCAACTGGGAGAAGTACCTACGGTCCCGGGCGGAACTGGAGAACTATCGCAAGCGGGTCCAGCGGGACCTGCGCCGTTCCATCCGCCAGGGCAAGCGCGACCTGCTGCTGAACCTCCTGGAGGTCATCGATAACCTTGAGCGCGCCCTGGGCTCTTATGAGCCCGCCCCCGGTAACGAGGAGCCCGGTGACGGGTTCTATGGTGGGGTTGAGATGATCCACCGGCAGCTCCTGGGTCTTTTAACCAAGGAGGGGATAGCCGAGGTGGAGGCGGAGGGCCAGCCCTTTGACCCCAACAGCCACGAGGCCATCGCCGTCTTTGTCAGCGACGAGGTTGACGTTGACACCGTTGTCGATGTGATCCAGCGGGGCTACGCCTATGAGGATGAACTGCTGCGGCCAGCGCGGGTCCGGGTGGCCAAGCCGGGCTCCCCGGACGAAGCTGGGCAAGACAATAGCGACTGAGGCTTACTGTCCTTTGGACGATTTGAGGGAGAGTCCCCTCAGGTAACCCGGGGGGCTCTCCCTTACTACTGGGAGGGTACGGATGGAATTTCAGGACTACTACAAGATCCTTGGGGTTGACAAGAAGGCCTCCCAGGACGAGATTAAAAAGGCCTACAGGCAGCTTGCCCGCAAGTATCACCCTGATGTCAACAAGAACGACCCAAAGGCGGAGGACAAGTTCAAGGAGGTTGGTGAGGCCTACCAGGTTTTGAAGGATCCCCAGAAGCGGGCCCAGTATGATGCCCTGGGCAGCAACTGGCAGGGCCGGGCAACCCAGGGATTCCAGGGCAGGCCCGGTGGCCGAGGTTTTCAGCGGGTTCACTTCTCTGGGGGAGAGGGGTTTGACGGCTTCAGCGACTTCTTCAGGACCTTCTTTGGGGGCGGAGTTGGGGGAGACTTTGGCGGCGCCTCCGGCGTTGAGCAGGGCCAGTTTGCTGGTTTCGGCCATGCCCCAAGGGGTGGCGGCCGCCCTGGCCAGGCCCGCCCCAGGGCACCTGTGCAGGATATGACCATCAGCCTGGTTGAGGCCCTTGAGGGCGCGCGGAAGGATATCTCAATCAACGGCAAGTCCTATGGCCTTAAGATCCCAGCAGGGATCCGGCCCGGTACCAAGCTGCGCCTCAGCGGTGTGGAGTTCCCGGCTGGCCCCGGCGGCCAGGCCGTTAGCGGAGATGTCCACATCAGGGTGACCATCGCTCCCCAGGATGGCTACGAAATCAAGGGAAATGACCTGGTGAAGGAGATTACCGTCTCTATGGGCGAAGCGGTGCTGGGGTCCAAGGTGGCCCTGGCGGTGCCTGGTAAGGGCACAATTGATCTCAAGATCCCTGAGGGGACACAGCCCGGCCAGGTGCTGCGCTTGCGGGGCCTGGGGCTTCCCAAGTTTCAGAAGAGCCCCCAGGGCGACCTGCGGGTGAAGGTTTCCGTGCGCCTACCCAAAGCCGACGAACTCCCCGGCGAAGTGGTGGCCTACCTGAGAAGTCAAATTGACAGCGAGGAGTGATCCCTAAAAGAACGACAGAACAGCGGAACGGTACGTTAATCCTTTTATTGCTTACCTTCCACTGAGCCTTGTGCGATGTTCTGAAGCATGTCTACCTCTCGCCGTTCAAATAGCCTTTCGCCGCATTCTTCACACTCCCATGCCTCCACCCCTTCTACCTCTACCTGGCGATCCCCCCACTTTGAATTGACACTTGTTACGACTCTGCTCATGTTACCGCCGCACTCATGACACTTCACAGCGCCACCTCCTCAGAATTACCTTGTGATAATACTACTACGGTATTCCCGGCTCATCAAGAGACCGGACATTAGCCTCCGGGGTCAGGAGGATACGGGTGAGGGTGAAGCGGCTTCTGACGTTGAAGACTCGGATGGTATCGGCGGCCACCAACTCCAGGGCCTCGGTGGCCTCGTTTCTCTGGATGTGAAGGAGGATGAGGCTAAAGGGGAGGTCCCCGGCGCTCTCAAGGCTTCTGAGCCCGGCGGCCCCGGTTGTGCCGGGGTTGATAACAGAGGTGTTGTCTTCATGGGTTACCTGGAGGTTATGGGTGTGCCCGTTGAGAATGACATCGGCCTGGCCGATGAAGCGGTCATTCAGGGCGGGCATGTGGATCACCAGGAACAGGGGCCCCGAGGCGGCGGGCTCCTTCACTGATGGTGTGGGCCCAGGGGCGGCGCTTCGTTGCAGGGCCTTGAGGCCCTCAAGGGCCGCCTGGATCTGGTCGCCGTGTCTCTGAATTTCGTCCCATTCCGCCACCTTCGGGGAGTTTGACGCCGACGACGGATCGGGCAGCCCTGTAATCCAGATGCCATTCATCTCTAGCGGCTGTCCCTCGAGGACGATGACATTATCCAGGGTCCTCATCTTGGCCATCACCGCCGGCGAATCGTGGTTACCGGCCGCAAACACGTAGGGGAGCGATAGGTCTGCTATCCGGTCTAGCAGAGGGGTCTCGAGAGGGGTGCCCCAGTCGGTAAGGTCCCCGCAGTCAATGGCGAAGTCGGGCTTGAAGGACGCCACTACTTCCTCAACAAAGTCCAAGGCCGCCGGGTTATTGTGGATGTCCGAGACGACCAACACCAGCACCTCGCCCTGGACCGCGCCCAGGGTTTCCAGGTCATCTATGGCAGCGAAGACATCCGTCAGGTTCCTGGCTACAGCCTGCATCCGCTGGCCCAGTTCCTCGACCTTGAGGACACTCTCTTCTACCAGGTTTAGCATCCAAGGCGCCCCGCTGAGGAGCCCCCGGTACTCAGGGTTTCGAAACGCCTGAATGTTGTAGGTGAGGACGGAGACCGTTAGAACCAGGGCCATGACAACTGCCCCGGCGGCGCCGGCGAAACCAAGGTCTTCTCTGGTTCTCCTTCCCAGCAGCGCGACGCCGAGGGCTGCCCCAATGGCTGACAGTAGTACAAGCCAGATACTGAACTTCAGAAGGATGCTTTCAAACCCCTCCCGGATTCGGGGCACAAGATCGCCCGTCTCCTTCGGCGGCCCTTCGGCGATGAGCTCCTCCAGCATCTTGAGGTCTATGTTTCGCAGGGTCACAACAAACTTGAAGGGGGTGAGATGGGTCTGAGCGCCGACACGACCTACGGGGGGTATGAACACCTCGGTCATGCCCCGGTCAAAGATCTGGAGGGAGAACTGTACCTCCAGGGCCTCAAAGTTGAATATGCGCGGACTGGCAAGGCTCACGAAGACTACTGCCCCTATCAGGGCAGCAAACAGGAATACTCCAAGGCGAACCCTGGGGTGCGCCAACAGTTTCTGGATCGACAGACCGCCCACTGTCAAGGCAGTTAGCACCCTCCCCGCAGTGTTGTAGCGTTGCGCCGGTGTGGTCACTCCGTGAAGGTAGTTTACCCTTTGCGTGACGCCGCTACTAAGGAGCGGTTGAGGCCCTGATGTCAGGGGCGCTGGGAAAACCAGTCAACCGCATCTTTGATGCCCTCATCAAGGGCTATGGAAGGTGTCCAACCAAGCTCTGCCGCTGCCTTTGTTGCGTCCAGGATGCTGCGCTGCAGGTCTCCGGGGCGGGCTGGGCCATAGATTGGGGTGACTTTGGCACCTAGCGCCTTGGTGACCTTGGCGTAGAGGGTGTTGACATCTGTACCGACTCCTGTTCCGATGTTGTAGGCAGCGGAGACTTCTGCGGCCAGCGCCGCTGCTATGTTCGCCTCCACGACATCAGCGACATGGATGTAGTCCCGCACCTGACTGCCATCACCAAAGATGGTTGGGGCCTGCCCCGACAAGAGCAGGTTACTGAAGATCGCGACAACCCCGGCCTCCCCCTGGGGATCCTGCCGGGGACCGTAGACGTTGGCGTAGCGGAGGGAGACCGACTCCAGTCCGTGCTCCCTGGAGAAGAAGTCCAGATAACCCTCACTGGCCTGTTTGGCGATACCGTAGGGCGACTTGGGAATCAAGGGATCACGCTCCCGGGCTGGCCTGTCTGAAACCTCACCGTAAAGGGTACCGCCGCTGGAGGCGAAGACAAACCTGCTGACGCCGTGGACTATGCACTCTTCAAGAATGTTGAGCAGTCCCATGATGTTTATCGACGCATCGTGGGCTGGCTCCCTGACAGAGACAGATACCGATATCTGAGCGGCCTGGTGGAAGACGATTTCGGGTCGAAATTCGGAGAATACCCTGCCCAGAGTCGGGCGGTCGCGGATGTCCGCCTTGAAGAACCCAGCAAGGTCCGCTGGCAGGTTCTCGCGGCTCCCTGATGAGAGGTCGTCGATCACCGCTACGTGGGCCCCCAGGGCTGCCAGGCGGTGGGCGAGGTGGCTGCCGATGAAACCGGCCCCACCGGTCACAACCAGGCGCCTACCCGCAAATCCCTTCTGATCCGGCTTCCCCAGTGGCGCTGTCACGCTGAGCCAACTCCCTTCCCCGCCAGGGGTCAAGCATAATGCTGAATCTCTATCCGGCAGACGAGTCCTCTGCCTTGCGAGGTTTGTTTTCCGAGGGTACATAGCCACCCTGATGCGCGCTCACTCCATTGAGTACCGCTCCCAGTATTCTGGCGTTGACCCTGGACAGGGTCTTTACCGCCTTCTCCACGTGGTGGCGGTGGCAGTTCTCGGATACGACTAACAGGGTGCCGTCCACCATAGTGGCCATTGTGACCGCATCTGTGACGGCAAGTATCGGGGGGGAATCTATGATAATGTACTCAAAGTCGGCGGTGGCTTCAAACAGTAGTTTATGCATCGCTGGTCCCGAGACCAGTTCAGTTGGATTGGGAGGGGTCGGGCCTGAAGGCAGCAAGAACAGGTTATCTACTCCCGGTACCGGTTTCAGGCAGTCCCTTCTGGAGGCCATGCCCGCCAGATATCGAGATAGGCCTGGTCCTCTGGCGCTCCCATTGAGCCGCACTCCTCGCACCACGCTGTCAATCAGCTGCATGTGTTGGACCGGGTGGCGAAGGTCGGCATCAACCAGTATGGTGGCCTTACCAGTTTGGGCAAAAGAGATGGCCAGGTTAGCGGCGGTGGTTGATTTCCCCACCCCAGGCGAGGCGCTTGTTACTAATATGGTTTGCAGGGGCGCGCCGCGCGACAGAAACTGCAGGTTGATCCGGAGAGCCCGGTAGGCCTCGGCCGCCCTGCTGTTAGGTGGTAGGTTCTTCATCAGTTTGCTGGGATCTACTGGATGATTTCGGCGTCTTTGAGCCATGTTGTTTACCCCCACATCAATTATACACTCAACTGTCAGGCCTGCGTGAAGAGACAAGCTAATAAGTTATTCGTAGACAGCTTAGTGATTTTGGGGGCTTAACCCCTGGATTGGGCAAGAACCCTTAGATAATCCCTGTTTGTTGGCTAAATACTAACCACCAGAAGGAAGGGGGTCCTCGATTGGTTGATAGCAGACAATTGCGGAAAGACCGGATGCGGAAGCGAAAGCGCCCGCTGTACCTTCGTGTCCTGAGGTTACCGGTGGCCTTACTGAAGTTCCTCTTTAACTGGAGGACCGTCCTTATCGGCACCGTTGCCCTGATTGCCTTCTTTGGCTACCTTGTTGCCGTCACGGAACTGCCCGATGCCCAGGTCTTCAGGGCCAGCAGTGTCCTTGATGCCAACGGCGAGCTCGTAACCAAGATATTCCGTCAGAACCGCACCCCGGTTCCGGGGTCCGACATCCCGCGAGATCTGAGAGACGCCGTTGTCGCTATTGAGGATGTCCGCTTCTACAAGCACTTCGGCATTGATCCGGTGGCCATTGCCCGGGCCGTTGTCAGGAACATCAGGGCGGGGGAGATTGTGGAGGGGGGCAGCACCATCACCCAGCAGCTGGCGAAGAACCTCTTCCTCTCGGCGCAGCGGACCTTCTCGCGCAAGTTCTGGGAGGCCATCCTCACCCTGCGGCTTGAGATGAAGTTCAGTAAAGACACCATCCTTGAGATGTACCTGAACCAGATCTACTTTGGCGAAGGAGTCTACGGGATCGAGGAGGCCGCCAAGACCTACTTCGGAAAGTCCGCCGATGACCTGACCCTCTCCGAGAGCGCCCTGCTGGCGGGGATTATCCGCAGCCCGGAGTTCTTCTCTCCCTTCAAGAACCCCGAGGCCTCCTTCGGCCGGCGCGACCTTGTGCTGGATACCATGGCCCAGGCTGAGTTCATAACGACAGAGGAGGCGGAGGCCGCCAAGGAGGCCGAGGTTAATCTGGCCAAACCCAAACCGCCCTCAACCCGAGCCCCCTACTTCATCAGCTATGTTATTGCGCAGCTGGAGACGATGGCGCCGGAGATTGCGAAGGACCTCACTACTGGCGGCTACATCATCGAGACCACCCTGGATATGGAGATTCAGGCGGCGGCGGAGAGGGCCTTCACCGAAGAGATGCCCCCGGGAGAGGAGACGGAGACCGGGGAACTCCAGCCCCAGGGGGCCCTGGTGGCGGTAAACCCCCGCAATGGCATGATTGTTGCCATGGTTGGGGGTCGGGACTTTGAGAGCACCCACTTCAACCGGGCGGTGCAGGCCCACCGTCAACCAGGCTCAGCCTTTAAGCCCTTCCTCTACGCCGTGGTCCTGCGCGAAGGCTTCACGGTGGTAGACGAAAAGGTCGATGAGCGAACTGAGTTCCCCGGCACAACCCCTGACGAACCCTTTGTTCCCATCAATTTCAGCAAGAGGTTCAGCGGCGAACCCATCACCGTGAGGGAGGCGATACGTGTCTCCAACAACGTTGTGGCCGTCCGGTGGGCCGACGAGGTTGGAGTGCGGAAGGTTGTTGACCTGGCCCATGCCATGGGTATCAAGAGTGGGTTAAAGCCCTTCCTCAATCTTCCACTGGGGGTGTCTGAGGTCACGCCCCTTGAGATGGCCACAGCCTTTGCCGTCTTCGCCAACACGGGGCTCCGGGTGGAGCCCTTTGCCATCCGGCGGGTCACCGATCGGTTTGGCAATGTCCTGTTGGAGCAGAAACCCCAGTTCAAGCGGGTCCTCGATGAGAAGGTGGCCTTCATGGTTACCGATCTCCTGCAGACCGTGGTTCAGCGGGGGACTGCCAGTGTTGTTGGACGCACCATTGACCGCCCCGCTGCTGGCAAGACCGGGACCACCAACGACCAACTGGATGCCTGGTTTGTGGGTTACACTCCCGATATTTCAGCTGCTGTCTATGTGGGCCATGACCAGCACGGTGTAACCCTGGGGCGCTCTGGAACCGGCGGCGCCCTGGCCGCCCCCATCTGGGCCCGGTTCGTAAATGAGGCCTTTTCCGGCAAGCCTGCCCGAGACTTTTTTCGCCCCCCTGGCATTCTGGAGGTTGAGATCTGCGCCGACTCCAAGCTGCTGCCTAACTTCTCCTGTCCGACCATCACGGAATTGTTCATTGAGGGTACTCAGCCCACGGAGCAGCACAGGGGGCTTCACAGGGGCTGGTGGCAGCAGTTCTGGGAGGGCGTCATGCCTGGCACTGATGGCGACGCCGATGAAGAGGAGGGCGCGGCGGAGGAGCCGGAGGAGGAGACTTTGCCTGAAGAGGATGCCCCTGAGGGGGAGGGTGAGGACGAGAGCGAAAGTGAGGGTGAGACTGAGACTGGCGCTGATCTTGAGGTCTGGACCGGATCCAGCGGGCGCTAACCGGCCCTGCGGAACTCGCTAGGCCTGGGCGGAGGGTCGGCGGCGTCGGCCGCGCGGGCTCTCGGTCCGCAACACCCAGTAGATCCCCAAAAGGGCCAGAGCGGCACCGAGAACTGTGATGACCGTTGGCTCCTCACCGAGGACCAGGAAGCCAAGGATAATCCCACCTGTGACCTCCTGGGTGGCAATGAGGTTGGCGTAGGTGGCCTGAATCCGCCGGAGGGCGGCGTTGTAGAGGGTGTGGCCAAAGGCGGTCGGGAGGAGGCCCAGCAACACCAGGGGTAACAGATTATCTCTGGTCAGTGTCATGGCCATTCCGAAGGAGGCAGCAGCAGTCCCCGCCACTCCGGCGAGACCGCCAACCTCACCCACTCCCACCAGCCGCCAGAGCCCCAGGGGCAGGAGAAGCGCCCCGGCGGAGAGATAGACCCAGAAGGCATACTTGGGCAGGGAGTATTCCTCCCTGAGCCCTCTGCCCATCAGGCTGTAGACGGCATAGGCGAGGCCTGAACCCAGGGCCAGGGCATCGCCCATCAGGATTTCAGGGGAGGCGACGGCCTGAAAACCCACCATCACGGCGACCCCTCCGATGGCGGCCAGGACGCCCCCATACTGACTGGGCTTGAGCCTGTGGTCTCCTGTGAGATGCCCGTAGACGGCGACAAGGACCGGCGACAGGTTCACCAGGAGCAGGGTATGGGCGATTGTGGTCAGGTTCAGGGCCTGGATGTAGAGGGTAAAGTGGGCGGCGGCGATGGCCCCTACCAGGGCGAGCTGACCCAGCTCGCGCCCCTGGATTCGCAGAGAAACCTTGGAGATGATGGCGAAGAGGGCCATAACCCCGGCAGCCAGGCCTAGCCTGACGGCGGCGATGTAGGTTGGCGGCAGGCCATCCACCATCCGCACAAGCACGGCGGCGGTGGCAAAGAAGGCTGTGGCGGCAACGGCCTGCAGCGTTCCGCCAAGGGTTGCCCGTAGCTGGGCATTATCCACCGTGTTCACCGAAAGAGCACCTCCCTTCAAAGTCTCATGTGGCCAGTATACCACCGAAGTAGGGCAGGAGAAAAGGATTGCTTCCCTACCAGGTTGAATGGTAGAGTAGAGCTGTAACTGGTGACATAATGAAGAGGAGGCGACCCTTGTGAGCGAACAAGACAACAAGCGCCCAGACCCGATGCCCCCGTCCTGGAACTTCGTTTTTATTGTTGCCTATGCCATTGGAACGGCGGTAATGGGCTACGACGCCCTTGTGGGGAAGAAGTGGGTACCCTACAGTGTGGTTTTTCTCCTCCTGAGCGCCTACGCCCTCTGGACCCGGGTTCAGGAACTGGAGTAAAGAGACCTGACTCGCACCCCTCTACCGCATGAACTGGCGCCCGAATACCGCCACAAACAGGGCCATCATGAAGGCGCCGCTGAGGGCCTCCAGGCCTGCCAGGAACTGAAATGCGCCTGACGTAGGCGTGAAGTCACCGTATCCCAGGGTTGAAAAGGTGACGATGCTGAAGTATAGCGACTGCCAAACAGAGGCCGTATTGAGTCCGTCAGGCCGCAGGATCCCCCTTCCCAGCCAGAAGACGGCAGCGAAGCCCGCCACAAGGACCGCCCATGCCAGGAGGACCCTCTTCCAGCTGGTGCCGTAGGCGCAGGTGGCATCAGCAAGGAGCCATTCCAGAAACCACTTCAGTGAAGCGGTTATCCGTCTGGGGTGCCACAATGGCAGCTTTTCAGCCACCATCTCGTACTGCCGGTTCCTGTGGGCTACCTTGTGCTTGTGGTAGTACTCGTCGGCCCGCTCCCGGTTGCCCATCCGCTCCCAGGCCTTTGAGAGCAGAGAGAAGACATGCCCCTCGGTGCCCAGGGACTCAAAAGAGACTCCATCAAAGTAGCAGTCGCGGTTGAACTGAACATCGCGAAAGTCAGCGGCCTGCTCAAACCGGGCTTCACGAAATGACGCCCGGTGATGAAAGCGGGCGGCGTAGAAGATCCCGTCACGATGAAAGAGGGCCCGCGCGAAGACGGCGTTCCGCTTGAACTGGGCCTGGGTGAAATCGGTGTAGTCTCCAAACTCGGTTCGATCAAAGATAGCCGTATCGTTAAAGCGGCACCGGTAGAAGCTGGCCTGCCCGTTGAAAGAGGCGCCGGTGAAGCGTGCCTCCCCATTGAAGATTACCTGCCCGAAGTCTTCGTCTCCCTGAAAGGTGGCCTGCCGGAAACAGACGGGCCGCGGCGGGAACCCGGTGGCCGCCAGGAGTTCAGGCCAGGAGCCCCATCCCGCTGGAAAGACGTAGGCGGTGAAATCCCAGGGCCGATTTTCGCCTTCCCCCTTCATCTGCTCCGCTAGCCGCCGCCTGAACAGCCTTTTGTCTTTTTGAAGGTTTTTTGAATGGAGTAGGCAGTAGCCGTCCTGAGAATCTTCAAGGGCCGGTTCCCGGCACCGGATCATGCCGGCGAGCTCATTGTCCTCAAAGCGACAGCGCTCAGCCACTGGCCTGCGGTTTCCCTCCTCTACTAGCGATGATAGGGTTCTCCTCGGATAATCCGGAAGGCGCGGTAGATCTGCTCCAGGAGGATCATCCTGACCAACTGGTGAGGAAAGGTCATCTGCCCCAGGGAGAGGCGGAAGTCTGCCGCCGCCAGGACCTCCTTGGCGAGGCCCAGGGTACCACCGATGACGAAGGCCAGGTTGCTCTGGCCGCGGATGCCCAGGTCCTTCATGAATTCAGCAAACCCCGTTGAGGACACCTCGTGGCCGTCGATGTCAAGGGCTATCATGTATGATCCGGCCTTGACCTTTGACAGGAGGCGCTCCCCTTCCCGCGCCTTCAGGTAGTCCTCCTGGGTCTTGCTGGCGTTCCCCGGGATCGACTCGTCGGGGACCTCAATCAGCTCCAGCTTAGAGTAGGCACCTAGTCGTTTCTCGAACTCGGCGACCCCATCCCTGAGATACCTCTCTGTCAGTTTCCCTACCGCTATGACCTGGATCTGCACAAAATCCCCCCTGAGTCTCTTGTTGGCTCTCTCCGATGGCTCTCGCAGGCTCTCTGTCGGCCCTCCCCTGTTAAGTTTCCACCGTTCTCTATGTTTCCTTCATCTGCCTGCAATTAAAACTGCCCGGCGCCGCTTTGGCGCCGGGCAGAATGTGTAACCCTCTCTCGTGCTACTCACCGAGGATGCCGGTGAGGATCGTCTTTGCTGCCTCTAGTAGCGCCTTGGCATGGGCGGTGTTGTGCATACCCTTGCTCTTGTCAGCTACATAGAACTCATAGTTCGCGACAGCCTTTTCGTAGAGCTCGTGGCTCTCGGTGTCAAGGGCGTCTGCATCGACCTGGTCGATGAGGGCCTTGACTTCAAGGGCCATGGTCTCGAACCCGGCCAGTGCCTCGGCCATGCCCTCTTCGGTCATGGTCGCGTGGCAGCTGGCGCAGGAGTTGTGCTCCTCAATGCCATGGTGCCCCTCAAGCCCAACGTAGGGGTCTCCCACCTTGAAGAAGTGGTTGCCCTGGGTCATGTGGCAGTTTGTGCAGTCGGTAACCTTGGGTTGTGCAACCTCAAGATTGTTACCTTCGGCATCATAACCGCCGTAACCAAGGAACATCTCCTTCTGAGGATGGTGAACGTGACCCGCGTGGAGGGTCTCGCCCTCTGCGAGCTCAGCGGTGTGGCACTGGATACAGGTCTCCAACTTGTCCTTCCTCAACTGGGCCTCGTGCTCCAGCTTGTGGGAGTCGTGGCAGACCGCGCAGGTGATACCGATGCGGTCCTTCTGATAGACACCAGTGCGGAAGTCATCCAGGGTTGGAGCGTGGTTCCCGTACTCCTCTGCCAGATACACCGTTGCTGAGTGGCACTCCATGCAGCTACTGCCGTAGTAACCCTCACCATCCACCTTCTCAGCAAAGAAGGTGGTATGGCCCATGGACTCCAGTTGGCCGCCCTGACGGGTCATGCCGCCGTGGCAGGTGTTACAGGCGTCGTTGCTGTAGTCGGCGCTGATGGCTGTAGCATCACCACCGCTGGCAACGTGCTTGGCGCCGTCTCCGTGGCAGTTCTCGCAGGTAATACCCATGGCGACAAAGGTCCTGTCTGTCCCATTGTAGCCAGTAGTGTGGCACATGGCGCAGGCATAGCCCTTGTTCCAGGCGCCGGACGCGGGTACCCACTCCTTCTCCTCCATGTTCCAGGACAGAGGCATGTAATAGTAGTAGCCGTCTTCGCCCTTCTGGATGAAGCGCTGACCCTCAAGCTGTCCCATGACGAAGTCCACTTCCTCTAGCTTGAACAGAGGATTGGTGTCAAAGTTAGCGTAGAGGACCAGGTTCTCATCGTTGGGGTCCTGGATCATCTTGGCGTGAGCGGTGCCCTGCCAGTCGGTGTAGCGTTCTGAGTGGCAGGTGGCGCAGGCCTCAGGGCCAACGGGGTAGTTGCTGTTGCCCGATGTTACCTTCCAGTCGAGCTTAGCAGCTAGCCCACGGCTGATGATCACGGCGGCTTCCGCCCTGTTCAGGACCTTGCCTGGAAGCAGGGTGCCGTTATCATAGCCAGTGATGATGCCCTCACGGACAGCAATGGCTACGAGGGCCCTTTCGCTGATGGCGCTGGCGTCTGAGAAGTCCAGAAGACCACTGATCTGCGTAACCTTGAGAGCTGCGGCGTCAGGACCAAAGCCCAGGGCCTTGACCAGCATGACGGCGGCATCCTCCCGGGTAACCCCGGTGTCAGGGCTGAAGCTGTCTCCAGGACTGACGAAGCCAGCGCGGAGGCCCGCCTCAACTGCCCCGTAGTACCAGGCTCCTGGCACTACATCACTGAAGGTCGGCAGCACCGGCTCAACGGCAGGCAATCCGCTTACACGGAGAGCCAGGGCCGCGAACTGAGCGCGGGTCATGGCGTTTGAGGGACCGAAGGTTCCATTAGGAAGGCCATTGATGATACCCTTCCTGTTCATGTCTTCAACGGTCTCCATCGCCCAGTGGCCCTTCATGTCAGAGAAGGTGCCGGTGGCTGCAGGGGATGTTGTTCCTCCAGAACCGCCTGCCGCAGGCTTGCTGGATGCATCGTGGGGCAGGGTGCCGGCGTTGATCTCAGCGAGGTTGGTCACCCCATCGCCGTCGGAGTCCAGAGACTCGATGGCGGCCAGGTCATTACCGTTGGCCTTCATGTCCGCGCCGTAGCTGTTCAGGCTCATCGCTGCGCCGTGGCAGTACTGGCAGTCAACAGAGATGCCATACTTGGCCTCGAAACTGTCGCCCAGGCTACCGTAGGCAAGGGCGACGGCACCGCCAGCTACCAGCAGGAGCGCTACCATGAGAGCTAGTATCGTTACTCTTTTCATATCGTTTCCCTCCTTTCCCGAGCAGGATTCTATGGGAGGGGCGTGTGCCCCTATCCATCTAAAGTATTATTTCGTAGGCCGTACTCCCAAAGGGAGTGCTTGTGCGGATTTTCACACACAGGGGGCCCTTCGTACAAAGGCCGCACTTCCCTGTTCATTTCGAAAGAGAAGTGTTAGATTCCTGCCATTATAGAGAAGTTAAACTAATGACGGAAAGAATTTCTCAATATTCTTGATAGGGGCGCCCCTGGCGACGGCCTTCATCTGGAATAAAAGAAGAGGCCCTATCGGGCCTCGCATCTTGTGAATACATCTATGCAACCATTAGGAAATTATTACTAGGTGTTACAGACCAGCAGTATTAGGGGGTGGCCTCAGGCATCTCCTCAAGGGTGATCTTGAGAACCATCTCCTGGCCATCCCTCTGAATTGACAGGGATATCTCCTGCCCTACTTGAAAGGTCTCCAACGCTGAGGCCAGGTCGGCAAAGGAGTCCACCCTTTGACCCTCAATCTCCAGGATGATGTCCTCCGCCAGGGCGCCGGCCTTATCGGCTGGCCCCCCAGAGACGACCTCGTGAACCATGATCCCCTCACTAAAGTCAGGTATCTCCTCCCGGGCCCGGGCCTGCTCCTTTGTGACCAGGAAGACGCCGAGCCAGACACGGCGGACCTTGCCGTGCTCTATGATGTCGCTGGTAACTCGCTTGACGGTATTGGAGGGAATGGCAAAGCCCATGCCCTCAACGCTCTCATCAACGAACTTGGCGCTATTGATCCCTATGACCTTGCCGGCGGAGTCCAGGAGCGGCCCGCCGCTGTTCCCGGGGTTGATGGCGGCGTCAGTCTGAATGAGGTCGAAATTGCGCTCCCCAATCTGGCTTGTTCGCCCACCCAGATCACCGATGCGCCGGTTGAGCCCGCTGATTACCCCTACCGTCACAGACTGCTGAAACTCTGGGCCTGAGGGGTTACCGATCGCTATTGCCAACTGGCCCTTGACCAGCTTCTCGGAATCGGCAAACTGAAGCGACTTCATGTCAGTCGCGTCTATCCTCAGGACTGCTAGGTCTGTCGGGGCGTCAAATCCCACAATCTCGGCGCTGAAGCCGCGGCCGTCAGCTAGTGTAATCTCGACACCATCTGCCCCTTCAATCACATGGTAGTTGGTAACTACATGGCCCTTTTCGTCGATTATGGCGCCGGTACCACTGCTGGCGGGAACAAGTTCCCGGTTGCCCCACATGTCCCTCACCGACCTGAGAGAGACAATGCTGACAACTGAGTCGCTTACCTGCGCCGCCACCTCTGTGACCGGCCAGGCCACCGCATCAAAGGCCGACAGTTTGGCATCAGATCCCCCGTTGGGTTCGGCGGGGAAGATATCGCCCAACTGCTGCTCAAGGGCCCGCGCCACCTGATCCTGCAGTCTCCCCTGAACAAACTCGTCAAAGATATCGCTCTCGAAAAGGAGGTAGACCGTTGCCATGCTGCCAACCAGTGAGAATATCAAGGCCACTGCGATCACCGTCAGCAGATGAGGGGGCCGCCTTCTCCCCTCCCTGTTTCGATATATTGGGTCATCGTCTTGCCACCAGTCATCCATCACAACAGATCCCCTCCTTCTGATCCTGAGAATTCTGATAGGAAGTGCGGGCACCGCAAGCCGTCTAGAAGGGCCAGGATCCCCGCACCAAATTCCCTCGGTTATAACTATTATATTGCTTGCCTCTGTCGTCGGCAAACCTACTTACTGGCTGCCTTGAGGCGGGTAAGGGCCCGCTGGAGCGACAGCTGCGCCCGCTTGAAGTCGACATCCTCGTCGCGGCGCCTCTTGATCCGCTCCTCTGCCCGTCTCCTGGCGGCGAGGGCGCGGTCCACATCAATCTCTTCAGCCCGTTCCGCCGTATCAGCCAGGACAACTGCCTTGTCCTCCGAGACCTCAAAGAAACCACCGGCAACTGCCAGTCTGTAGGTTTCACCGTGGCTGCGGTAGGTAACAACCCCTACGCCCAGGTTGACGACCATAGGGGCGTGCCTGGGCAGGATTCCGAGCTGGCCGTGCTCACCGGGAACCACCAGGGCCTCCACGGTCTCTTTGATCACAACCCGCTCAGGGGTGATTACCTCTAACTCGAAGGTACCGGGCATGGGTTACTCCCGTCCCTTCATGCGCTCAGCCTGCTCAACGGCCTGGTCGATGGTGCCAACCATGTAGAAGGCATCCTCGGGGAGGTTGTCATGCTTACCCTCAAGGATCTCCTTGAAACCGCGCACTGTCTCCTGTACGGTGACGTACTGGCCGGGCCTGCCGGTAAACCTCTCGGCAACGAAGTTGGGCTGCGAGAGGAACTTCTGAATGCGCCTGGCCCTGTTCACTGTGAGCTTGTCCTCTTCAGAGAGCTCGTCCATGCCGAGAATGGCAATGATGTCCTGCAGGTCCCTGTAGCGCTGGAGGACCTCCTGAACACCGCGGGCCACCTCATAGTGCTCGCCGCCGACCAGGTTCGGATCCAGCAGGCGAGATGTGGACGCCAGGGGATCAACGGCCGGGTAGATACCGAGCTCTGAGATCCAGCGCTCCAGTCGCACTGTGGCGTCCAGGTGGGCAAAGGTTGTTACCGGCGCGGGGTCTGTATAGTCATCAGCAGGCACATAGATGGCCTGGATGGATGTAATGGAACCCTTCCTCGTTGAGGTGATGCGCTCCTGTAACTGGCCCATCTCCGTCTGGAGGGTGGGCTGGTAGCCAACGGCCGAGGGCATACGGCCCAAGAGGGCCGAGACCTCAGAACCGGCCTGGGTGAAGCGGAAGATGTTATCGATGAAGAGCAGAACGTCCTGGCCCTCTTCATCGCGGAAGTGCTCAGCCACGGTTAGCCCCGAAAGGCCAACCCGGAGACGGGCCCCTGGGGGCTCGTTCATCTGCCCGAAGATCAGGGCGGTCTTATCGATAACACCGGATTCCGTCATCTCTCCGTAGAGCTGGGTACCCTCTCGAGTACGCTCTCCAACCCCGGCGAAGACGGAGAAACCGCCGTGCTCTGTGGCAATGTTGCGGATGAGCTCCATAATGATAACGGTCTTGCCAACACCAGCGCCACCAAAGAGCCCGACCTTGCCACCCTTACTAAAGGGGGCGATGAGGTCAATGACCTTGATGCCTGTTTCCAAGAAGTCCTTTGAGGGCCGCACGTCCGCAACTGAAGGGGCAGGCCTGTGGATGGGCAGGTAGGTATCGGTTTTGACCTCTCCCTTGCCATCTATTGGCTTCCCCAACACACTGAGGACGCGGCCCAGGGCTCCACGGCCAACTGGCATGGAGATGGGTGCTCCCGTGTCGGTTACTTCAGTTCCGCGGCGAAGGCCATCGGTTGAGTCCATGGCGATGCACCGGACAACATCGTTGCCAAGGTGCTGCGCCACCTCGAGGACCAGGGCATCTTCTCCCTCTGCCTCGGCTTGGCCCATTTCATCCTGGGCCGGATTCAGCTTAATCTCGAGGGCGTTGTAGAGTTTAGGCAGCTGACCGGTTTCAAAGCCGACGTCAACAACAGCGCCCATGACTGTCTTAACTGTACCCGTATTCAACGCGTTTACTCCTCCTCCCTGGTCTTCTATCCCTTGAGCGCTTCGGCGCCGCCAACGATCTCGGAGATCTCCTTGGTAATGCCGGCCTGCCGCGCGCGGTTCATTTCCATTGTCAGGTCCTTAATCATCTCTTCAGCGTTATCGCTGGCGGCGCTCATGGCGGTCATTCTGGCCCCGTGCTCGCTGGCCTTTGCCTCCAGCAACGCGTGATAGACGAGATTTGTCACATAGGTGGGAAGCAGTTTCTCCAGGACAGCCTCTACTGAAGGCTCATAGATGTAGTCAAGCTCCCCGCTTAGACTGGTTCCAGCCTCTGCGTCCCGGCCCTCCGCCGCCTCTATGGTGCCATCCACCTCTTCCCCGCTGCCTTCCTCAAGGTCGCGGGGTTCGCCGATGGGCAGCAGCTTGACGATGCGGGGGTACTGACTCAGGGCTGACTTAAACTCTGTATATACAATGTAGACCTCGTCCAGGTCTCCGGCGGTGTAGAAGTTGACGATGAGGTCAGCCACGCTCTTGGCGGCGTCGTAGTCAATCTCCTCGCCCAGATTTGTGAACTCGGCCAGGAAGTCCCAGTCCCTGTGGCGGAAGTAATCACGGCCCTTTCGACCCACCGAGATGAGCTCTGGCTCATAGTCAGTGTCTGCAATCTCCGCCAGTTGAGCGTCGGCCTTACGGATCACATTGGCGTTGTAGCTTCCGCAGAGCCCTCTATCGGCAGTGATAATCACGTAACCGATCCTCTCAACTTCCTCCCGGGCCTTGGCCAAAGGGTGGCCATAGTCCACCCCGGTGGCGGCGATCCTGCCCAGGGTCTCTTCCAGTTCGCGGGCGTAGGGCCTCGCGGCCAGCACCCGCTCCTGGGCCCGACGCAGTTTCGCGGCGGCCACCATCTCCATGGCCTTGGTGATCTGCTGGGTGTTCCTTACCGCCCTGACCCGGCGCTTGATATCTCTCAGTTGTCCAGCCATTGGCTAGTCACCGTCCTATCCAAGCCCGTGTCAGGCTGAAGCCTGGTCGGCAGCCTCATCGCCTTCACCTGCAGCGTCTTCGTCGGCGCCGGCGGCGCCAAAGAGCCGCTTGAAGGATTCGATGGCAGCGTCTAGTTTCTCTACCACTTCATCCTCCAACTTCTCGGTGGTGGCGATGGTCTCAAGGATCTCGCCGCGCTCGTTCCGCATGAAGGCGAGGAACTCCTTCTCAAATCTCTTGACATCCTCGACGGCAATGTCATCGAGATATCCGTTTGTGGCAGTGTAGATACTGACAACCTGCTCCTCAACGGGCATTGGCTCATACTGCCCCTGCTTGAGGATTTCTACAACCCTTTCTCCCCTGGCCAGACGGGCCTGGGTAGCCTTATCCAGATCCGTTCCGAACTGGGCAAAGGCCTCTAGCTCACGGAACTGGGCCAGGTCCAGTCGAAGGTTACCGGCGACGGTCTTCATCGCCTTGATCTGGGCGTCTCCACCGACACGGGATACCGAGAGGCCGGTGCCCATCGCCGGACGAACGCCGGAGAAGAACAGGTCCGTCTCCAGGAATATCTGTCCGTCGGTAATGGAAATCACGTTGGTGGGGATGTAGGCGTGCAGGTCGCCGGCCTGGGTCTCAATAATCGGTAGGGCCGTCAGGGACCCGCCGCCCAGGTCGTCGTGCATCCGCACGGCCCGCTCCAGGAGGCGGGAGTGCAGGTAGAACACGTCCCCTGGAAAGGCTTCGCGTCCTGGGGGACGCCGCAGCAGCAAGGCCAGTTCGCGGTAGGCGATGGCCTGCTTGGAGAGGTCATCGTAGACCACAAGCACGTCCTTGCCCTGATCGTACATGAAGTGCTCGCCCATGGCGCACCCGGCATAGGGCGCGATGAAGAGCAGCGGCGCCGGCTGGCTGGCTGTGGCGGCAACCACCATGGTGTAATCGAGGGCGTCATTCTCTTCCAGGACCTCGACAACGCCAGCCACCGTTGATGCCTTCTGGCCAACGGCAACATAGATACAGATGACGTCCTGGCCCTTCTGATTCAGAATTGTGTCAACAGCGATGGCCGTCTTGCCTGTCTGGCGATCGCCGATAATCAGCTCGCGCTGTCCGCGGCCGATGGGAGTAATGGCGTCAATGACCTTGATGCCTGTTTGGAGCGGGCGGTCAACGTCCTGGCGGGCGGTAACCCCGGGGGCCTTGAACTCAACGGGCCTGAAACCTGCGGGCTCAATCGGGCCCTTCTCATCGAGGGGATTGCCCAGTGGGTCGACAACGCGGCCAATCAAGCCGTCACCAACAGGGACCTCCATGATCTTGCCTGTCCTCTTAACCTGGTCTCCCTCTTTAATCTCATCATAGGGACCCAAGATAACGGCGGCCACGCCGTCTTCTTCAAGGTTCAGGGCCATTCCCATGACTCCGCCAGGGAACTGCAGGAGCTCGCTTGACATGCAGTCCTCGAGGCCGTGAATGCGAGCTGTACCGTCACCAACCTGGATAACGGTACCAACCTCAGAGACCTCTACTCCCGACTCGTAGTTCTCTATTTGCTTTTTCAGGATGGAACTGATTTCTTCCGGCCTGAGATTAACGGTCACTCCTTCTCACCCCTATCCATCTAAAGTCGCGCCCATCATCATCCGGGCCTTCAGCCTCTGGAGCCTTGTCACGATGCTGCCATCGATCATGAGATCGCCGGAGCGAATGACAAGCCCCCCCTTGATGCTGGGGTCTACTCTGCTTTCAACGCTAAGTTTCTGGCCAAGCTGCTCCTCAAGGCTGCCTATGATTCCAGCCAGATCCTCCTGGGAGAGCTCAATGGCTGTAGTGATCTCCAGGCGCCTGATGCCCTGGGCCTCATCACTGAGGGCGCCGAACTGCTTGTAAATACCTTCAAATGATTGCTCCCGGCCCTTGTCAATCACAAGGAATAAGAAGTTTCTGGTGATGGGGTGGATCTCAGCTCCCATAATGGTATTAATGAGGGCCTTCTTGTCCCGGGCTGACACCCGGGGATTAGCCATTACCGCCTTCAGTTCCTGAAAAGACCCCAGGGCTCCCGTGAGGCCTTGAAGATCCGCCTCAACGGCTGTGGTTATGCCCTTCTCCTGGCTCAGTTCGAAGAGGGCTTGGGCATACCGGCGAGCTACCGCCCCACTCATTGTGCCTCTCCTGCCTCTTGGACGGCCTGATCTACAAGGCGCCTGTGATCCTCAACGCTCATGCTCTTGTCAAGAACCTTGCCCGCGGCCATAACGGCCAGGGTGGCGACCTCCTCGCGGAGTTCCTTGATGGCCATGTCCTTCTGGCGCTCAATTGACTGCTTGGCCTGATCCAATATGGAAGCTGCCTCGTTCTGGGCCTTTTGCACCAGTTCCGCCCTTCTGCTCTCGGCGGCGGACACAGCTTCATCAATAATCTTGCGGGCCTTTGCGGCGGCCTCATCCATCTTCTTTTCATAGTCGGCATGGAGAGATTCCGCCTTGTACCGGTTCTCTTCCGCTAACCTAAGGCCTTCTTCAATCTCCTTCTTGCGGTCTTCCATCATCCCAAGGAGCGGTTTGTAGAAGAACTTCGCCAGCACAGCAAAGAGGATGCCAAAGTTTATGATAGACCAGAATAGGATGTTGACATCTATGCTCATAAGGCTTGCCTCAGGGCCTGCCTCCTTTCCCTACTGAGCTTGCCTCTCAATCGGTAGAAGCGGGCGACCGCTCGCAGCCGCCCGCCGCCTTGGCTGTCCTCAAACAACCCTAGAACTTACCGACAAGCAAGAAACCAATAAGTAGTCCGAAGATTGTAAGCGCCTCCATGAAGGCCATCGCGATAAGAAGCGTTGTGCGAATGTCTCCCGCAGCCTCTGGCTGACGCCAGGTTGCGTCCATGGCCGCGGCAGCAGCCCTCCCCTGGCCCAATGCGCTAAAAACCGCCGGCAGGGCCACAGCTATTGCGGCGCCAAGTGCGATCAATCCAGTTTCCATGCATAGTCCCCTCCTTCCCACTTGTTTCTTCCGAAGTTGCTTTGACGTTTGCTAGTGACCCCCTGAGGTCGCTGTTGAGATATAGAGCGATGTCAACAGGGTAAAGATAAAGGCCTGGATGAAACCAAAGATCAGTCCCAGGCCCATAATTGATATTGGCAGAAACATCGGGATCAGCACTAGCATCGTGGCCAGTACCATCTCTTCCCCGTAGATGTTCCCGTAAAGACGGAGCGACAGCGATAACGGTTTGACAAACTCCTCAAGGACGTTAATCGGCAGCAGAAACGGAACGGGCTCTATGAAGTGCTTCAGATAGCCACCTACCCCGTTCTGCCTCATGCCTGAGTAGTGGGTCATCAGGAAGACGATCACCGCCAGGCCCACCGTAACGCTTAGATTACTGGTAGGCGGCGTGAAGCCCGGCAGCATCCCGGCCCCTGGGATCAGGCCCGAGTAATTGGCAATGATGATAAACAAGAACATGCTGCCCAGGAAGGGCAGGTACTTCCACGCCTTCTTCTCCCCGAGAGTAGCCGAGTAGATGCCGTGTAACCCATCCAAAACCATTTCCATGGCGTTCTGCAGACCAGAAGGCACTCGCTTGAGGTTGCGCGTGGACAGGAAGGCGAGCACGATTATTACTGCCATGATCGCCCACATGGTGGTGATCTCGCTCGTTACCTCCAGGCCAAACAGGTGGAACAACGGCCCTGAACCGTGGTGGGCGCCGGCCTGGCCGGCTGACTCGCCTGCCTTGGCCCCCTCTTCAACCGAAGCCAGCAAAAGGCTATACCACACTCTCTCTAGTCACCTCCTCTACCACTGAGAAACTTCACGGCAAGTTCGATGTTTCTGGCCATGGTCAGCCCCACGGCCGTGGCCACAAGCATCGGCACATCGCCATACAAGTAAACGACAAAAAGGGCGACAAAATCAAGCATCAGGCGCAGAAAAAACCGAGCGCCAATGGCGTTGTTTACCTTGCGCGCCCCCGCGCCCTGGTGTTTTCTGATCCCGCTAATGATGAGCCAGTGGTTGAAGTAGCTGACGGCTGTTCCGAAGGCCAGCCCCGCTACTATTGATTGCAGCACGGTAGAACAACCTCTCTCCCCTGATGCCGTTGATGCCTTTCTCCCCTTGACTCGGACTCCCCTAACTAACTAGCCCCTTGGCCAGTCAGAGCCGTCGGCTTCATCGTCTTCCCGGTCCTGGGGTTCAACCCGCTCCCCCACACCGGGAACTCCCCTGCTGCCTGAAAGGGCCTCCTCAATCATGATCTTAAAGGCCGTTGCTATCCCCAAGACGGCGCCGGTCATCGCGAGCCAGGGGGTTGTCCCCAGTCTCGAATCTAGCCACTGCCCTCCAAGAAAACCTAGTCCAATGGCCAAGACTGTCGTTATCCCAAAGGAAAGGGCGTAATTGAGGTATTTTAGCGGGTTTTCTCCTGACTTTCGAGCCATCGGATACTCCTCAAAAGTGGGGCAAATCCGTATGTTAGTTCACCCCTGGACAAGCGTTTCCCTGCCCGTAAGTAACTGTTTTTTTATATTCTTTGAATGTTTTAGCTCTTTAAAGCCCTGTAGACCTAATATGTGCCAGTCCTGCCAGGGCTTGAGGCTGACTCTGTGTTAGTCGGAGGTGGGGACTCGCTCAATCTGGGCCCCCAGGTTCCTGAACTTCCCGACGGCGTCTTCGTAGCCGCGGTCAAGGTGCTCAACGCCGAAGACCTCAGTCATGCCGTCGGCCATGCAACCGGCAATGACCAGAGCGGCGGCGGCCCGGAGGTTGCCCGCCTTGACGGGAGCTGCCGACAGTCCGTCGATGCCATCAATAATGGCGGTGCGGCCCTCAACCCTGATCTCTGCCCCCATCCGCTTCAGTTCGTCGGTGTATTTAAAGCGCGATTCCCAGATACTCTCGGTTACAAGGCTTGTCCCCTGCGCCACCGTGAGCATTGTTGTCATCGGCTGCTGCGCGTCAGTAGGAAAGCCAGGATAGGGGAGGGTCTTGATGGTCAGGGCTTGGGGCCGGCCGTTGGAGATGGCCCGGACGGCCTCGTCTTCTTCAATGACTGTAACGCCTGCCTCCTGAAGCTTTGAGCCCACTGATTGGAGGTGGCTGGGGATTACATTCTCAACCTTGATGTCGCCATTGGTTGCCGCCGCCGCGATGAGGAAGGTGGCGGCCTCGATCTCGTCGGGGATGATGGCGTGGGTCGTACCAGTGAGTTCCTCGACGCCGTAGACCTTGATGACATCGGTTCCAGCTCCCTGGACCCTGCCTCCGGCAGCGTTGATATAGCTGGCCACATCAACAATGTGGGATTCCTTGGCGGCGTTCTCAATCACAGTGACGCCTTCGGCGAGACTGGCCGCCAGCATGATATTAATGGTAGCCCCAACGCTGACGACGTCAAGGTAGATGTGGGTCCCCACCAGCTTCTCAGCCCTGGCGGTCACCACCCCATGCTTGATCTCGACCTCCGCCCCCAGGGCGCGAAAGCCCTTGATGTGCTGGTCTATGGGCCTGAGGCCAATGTCGCAGCCACCCGGCAGCGCAACCTCCGCCCTGCCATAGCGGGCAAGGAGGACGCCAAGCAGATAGTAGGATGCGCGCATCTGTTTGACCAGATCGTAGGGCGCCTGGATATTGCCGTTAAGGGTAGAGGTATCAACAGACACACTCTGACCCCTGAAATCAACTCTTGCGCCCAGCTCCTGAAGGATCTCGGCATAGACCTGCACATCGGAGATGTTGGGCAGGTTTTCAACAGTGCTTTTACCAGATGCGAGAAGGGTTGTGGGGATGACCGCAACGGCAGAATTCTTGCGGCCGCCAACTGTAACGCTTCCCTTAAGCGGTTCTCCTCCAGTTACTATTAGTTTGTCCGCCATCCTCCCACTCCTTATCAATGAAATGCCAGATAGAACCCTTCTTCAGCTTGGCTACATTCTCCTGCCCAATTATCGCCACGAAGAGCCCTTCTCTGACACCCATCGTAACCATTCGTCTTCCACCTCTGCCAGGGGCGCTCCCAGCACCTCTGTAATGAGCCCACCAACCGAGCCTCCCTGGTCCAGCCGTTCAAGGAAGGTTGGTAAGGTTATGTTGCCCTTTTCAAGAATGAAAACCATCAACAAGAAGGCCTGCCTGTAGGCGATGGCCTGGTCCTCCAGGGTATCAAAGTCCTTGACCAGGATTTCAAAGGGGTATGCCTGGGCGCTGATACTGTCCCCTGGCTCAATCCAAGCGTAGCCCGTGACCTCGTATTCGACATATTGGGCAAGGGCCTCACTGAACCAGCGCGGATAGTGCCCGTTAAGGCGCCGGTCAAGGGCGCAGTGAGTTAACTCATGAGCGATGGGCCCGTAGGCCCAAAGCTCCTCCCTGATCTCAGCAGGGCTGCCGGCCTGTAGCCAGACCTCTGGCGAAAGGAGATGGATCTGACTCGCCCAGTAGGCGCCGACGGCTGCTCCAGGCCTGTTAACTGGAAAGGCCGAGGCAATGCTCTGCCGGGTTGGATGGACGATCAGCGTCACCCGGTCCGGCAGTTCCCAGCCCAGGGCATCTTCAACCGCGGGATAGATTGCCTCGGCGACGGCTAGCACCGCTGCCATCGAAGACTCATCCTCAACTGGGTCATATCTGACTTCAAAGCGCGGCCCCGCAAGACTCTCAAAGTGCCTGAACTTCACCGCCATCCAGGCCTGGCCAGTCAGGGTGAAAGCGCTGTATCCTAGCTGCCCTATAGACACGGGCAGCAGGTGTGGGCCCAAGAGGCCCAGCGCCAGCAGGACCACGGCAGCAACCTTGAGAGGGGAGGATGTCAACCTTCTCCCACTGGAGCGCTGACGGCCCAACCCCCTGCTGTGCCTCTGATTCTGTGAAAGACCTGGATCAAACCGGCTAATCGTTACCAACCCCCACTGCCGTCAAGATACAACAATTCCATTATAGCAGGGGTTTTAAGCCTATCTCGGAATAACTTCTTGCCTCCACTTCCATAATATTTAAGGCCCCCACTGGACTGACTGCGGAGGCCTCTCTTCTATTGTGTCAGCATATCAGCCTTGTTTGTCTAATTAGGGAAGAACTGCATCGGGTCAACGCGCTTACCGTTGATTATGGTTTCGAAGTGGACATGGTTTCCGGTGCTGTTGCCCGTACTCCCCATCCTGGCAATGACAGCGCCCTTGGCCACAACCTGCCCGGCTGATACCAGCAGCGCTGAGCAGTGTCCGTAGGCGGTTTGGCGTCCACCGCCATGATCAATGATGACGCAGTATCCGTATCCACCCCGCCAGCCCGCAAAGGTTACGGTACCGCCGTCTGCCGCCTTAATAGGGGTTCCATAGGGGGCTGCGATGTCAACACCCTCGTGAAAGTCCCTACCGCCCCAACGCCAGCCGAACCATGAGGTAATGGTCCCCTGCGCAGGCCAGATGAAGGTCCCTGTACCGTGGTCTGGCACCGCCTTGGTGCCCACGGCGACAATGAGTGTTACCGGCTCAGAGAGGATTTCTTCGTTGAGGACCTGGCGCTCCGTCTCAATGCCGTTCTCCCTTGTCACCCGGAGGGTTATCTCTTTCTCGCCAGCCCTTCCATATTGACGGGTATTCTGCTCCCACGGCCACATGCTGCTGTCTTCCACTACCTGCTTGCTGTAGGGAATACTGCGAATGTACGTTTTCGTCTCAATGCTAGCGATATTGATGAAGGGTTCTGGAACTACCAGGCTCAAATCCTGGCCCGGCTTGATGACATCGGTATCTCGAACCTCAGGATTGGCCTTCCGCAGATCACTGATGCCAACGCCGTTGTTCTGGGCGATGGTCCAAAGATTCTCGCCGTTTTGCACGGTGTGGGTCTTTTCAACATCGGTTCCCCGAGCGAGAATGGCGTGGGCCTTCTCAGGTGTTACCACCTCAGCGGCTTCGACCTCCATGGGCCTGATCTCGACCTGCTCAAGGAAGGCGATTTCTTCCACCGTCACCCCAGGACCCTCCAACTGGTCCCGATACTCCTGGACCATCTGGTCCAGGACCTGTCCGGCGACGTCTTCGGTGGGGAGCACAACCACTGCCTCGCCGTTAACATAGATGCCGTAACCCATCGCCATCAGAGCAAGGGTGGTATCCAGTTTGGCTTCAATCTCTTCAACAGGGGTGTATTCAATCTCACCAATGACCTCGATTGGTTCAATCTCTACGGCCGCGTCCCAACTGAGATCCATCACCGCTACGCCACTCTTGCTCTCTCCCAGGGCCGAGAGAGAAGCCTCTATCTCTGCTGGATCCTCTACTATCCCCAACAATTCCCCTTGGGAAAGAACGAGGTAACCAGCGCTAACAGGGCCTTGATTGGCCTGAATATAATAGAAGGCTCCCGCCCCCAAGAGACAGACCAGGGTCACGGCGGTCAGTACTACTCTGCGTTGTGTGACACTTCGTGGCAATACAGTTGGCATAGCATCCTCCCAAACTCATCTACTAGCTTGTCATATAGCGGCAATGTTATTACTGCAGCGGTGCCATTTCTGGCTTAATCTAGCAAAACCGCTGGTAGACCGCTATATTCTTCTATTTTAGGAGGCTCGTTTCCTGTTGCCAACTCTGAATCTTAGCAGAGTTAATTATTTACTGCTCTTTGATGCTGCGGGACCCTCTCTACTGTACCCTATGCGTCCAAGAAAAAGAGGGCCCTTATTGGCCCTCTACCTTCTGAGCCGGCGATGGGACTCGAACCCGCAACCTGCTGATTACGATTCAGCTGCTCTGCCAATTGAGCTACGCCGGCGCCTTATTTAGGCATTAAGTTGAGCGAGAGACGGGATTCGAACCCGCGACCCTCGGCTTGGGAAGCCGATGTTCTACCACTGAACTACTCTCGCCCGCAAGTGGCAACCACAGCTGGTTGCCGGTGTCTGTTATTCCGCTTCGTGATGATATTATAAGACCTTTTGACGCTAAAAGCAAGCCTATCCAGCCCTCCTCAGGGCCTGCGCCTTTCAGGGAAGACGGGCTCTCTCAGAATCGTCTCCTGGCGCTGCCTGCCAAGGGATGCCATAACGACTGGTACCCCTATCAACCCCTCAACCCTCTCAATGAAGCCCTTTAGCTCTGGGGGAAGGGAGTCGTAGTCCCTCGCCTCTGCGGCGTCCTCAGTCCAACCTGGCAGGTCTTCGTAAACCGGCTCACAGTCCTCCAGGAGGTCCAGATCTGATGGAAACTCCGTCAAAACCTGGCCCTGCACCCGGTAGGCGGTACATATCCTGACGGAATCCAGCCCTGCAAGGGTGTCAAGCTTGGTCAGGACAAGGCCGGTGAGGCCGCTGACACGAAGGGTGTAGCGGAGAACAAGGGCATCCAGCCACCCGCAGCGCCGGGGCCTCCCGGTGGTGGTTCCGTACTCATTGCCCTTCTCCTGAATGGCAGCGCCGATGGGACCAGTTAGCTCCGTTGGGAAGGGCCCATCGCCAACCCGGGTTGTGTAGGCCTTGGCCACCCCAATGACCTGGTCCAGCCTTGTGGGCCCTACTCCCGCCCCAATACAGGCCCCGCCAGCCGTCGGGTGTGATGATGTGACATAGGGGTAGGTTCCATGGTCAATATCCAGCATTGTGCCCTGGGCTCCCTCAAAGAGAACACCCTTGCCCTCGTCCAGGGCGGCGTTGACCAGAAGGGAGGTGTCGGCGATGTACTGCTCAAGCCTTGCGCCGTAGCCAAGGTACTCCTCAATCATGGTGTCAACATCCAGGGGTGGGCGGCGGTACACCTGCTCCAGGAGGTGGTTCTTTGTCTCTACACTGGCCCGCAGGGTCTCTGAGAAGCGGGCGGGGTTCCGCAGGTCTCCAACCCTCAATCCGGTGCGAGCTGATTTATCGACATATGCGGGTCCTATGCCGCGTTTGGTGGTCCCGATCTTCTTCTCCCCTCGCTCCTCCTCAAACAGATCATCAAGGATGCGGTGATATGGGAAGATCAGGTGGGCCCGGTCGCTAATGCGAAGGTTGTCAACGCTGATGCCTCTCTCCCTGAGGTAGGCCATCTCCTGCAGTAAGACTTGGGGGTCAATGACCATGCCGTTCCCCAGGACGCAGAGCTTATCCCGGTACAGAACCCCCGATGGAATCAGGTGAAGCTTGTACTCCAACCCGTCAACCACAACGGTGTGGCCTGCATTATTCCCTCCCTGATAGCGGACGACAACGTCGGCCTGCTCAGCCAGGTAGTCAATGGTCTTGCCCTTGCCTTCGTCTCCCCACTGCGCCCCGACAACAACCACTGCTGACAACGGCTGATCACCCCATCCTCTTTACGATTTCCCTGGCAACCAGAACCCCAGACGAGGCCGCCTGTACCAGGCCGCGGGTCACTCCGGCGCCGTCACCAATGGCAAACATGTTTCCAATCCTGGTCTCTAACTCCGGCGTCAGCGTTAGCCGCGACGAGTAGAATTTGACCTCAACCCCGTAGAGCAGCGTGTGCCGGGAGAATACCCCTGGCGCCAGTTGGTCCATGGCCTCCAGCATCTCAAGGATGCTGGTCAGATGCCGGTAGGGCAGGACCAGGCTGAGGTCGCCTGGGGTTGCCTCCCTCAGGCTGGGCTGGACCATTCCTCGCTGCATGCGCTTCTCTGTAGAACGCCGCCCCGCCAGAAGGTCCCCTAACCTCTGGACCAGCACCCCGCCGCTGAGGAGATTGGCCAGGCTGGCGATGTAGCGTCCATAGGTTATGGGCTCTTTGAAGGGCTCGGTGAAGTTCTTACTTACCAAGAGCGCAAAGTTGGTGAGGTCCGTCTTTTTCTCGCCGTAACTGTGTCCGTTGACTGTCAGGACCCCGGAGTTGTTTTCAATGACCACCTCGCCATAGGGGTTAACGCAGAAGGTCCTGACCTGGTCATCAAAGGATTTTGAGTAGTATATGAGCTTGGATTCGTAGACCTTCTCGGTAATGTCTTCAAGGACAACGGCAGGGACCTCAACCCGCACCCCGACATCGACTGGATTTACCATCAGGTCCAAACCCAGCCGCTTTGCCTCCTTGGCAAACCATTGAGACCCATCCCGGCCGGGCGCCACAACGAGGTATTGACACTGATACTCCGTGCCGTCCGCTGTAATGATGCCGGTGACCCTGCCATTCTTCCCGACAAGGATCTCCCGGGCAGCTACCCCCGTCAACATGTCGATGCGGTTGTCCAGGTCCTGGTGGATGTTGTGAAGGATCTCAGTGCAGCGCTCCGTACCCAGGTGCCGCACGGCCGAGGGAATCAAAGACAGGTCCGCCGTTGCCGCTCGGCGCTGAAGATCCTTGATGACCTTCTGATCGGTGCCGTATAGAGTTGTCGGCGCTCCGTAGTGAAGGAATGTCTCGTCTACATAGCTGATGAGTTCCACCAGGTCGTCTTTTGCCAGGTACTCGTGGAGCCATCCCCCGAATTCTGGGGTAAGGGTAAGCTTGCCATCGCTGAAGGCGCCGGCGCCGCCCCACCCAGAAACAATCCGGCAGGGATTGCAGTGGGTGCAGCCAATCCCCTGCTGGTTAATTGGGCACTGCCGCGCCGACAGGTCTGGACCCTTCTCAATGATCAGGATCCGCTCCTCTCGCTCCCTGGCAATCTCCAGGGCGGCAAAGATCCCTGCTGGACCGGCGCCAACGATGATCAAGTCGTATTTCTTTAAGTTACTTGAGTTACCTGAGTTACTCATGAGACAACCGACAACTCCTTCTCTCCCGTCTCTTCTACTCACCCTCTGTAACTTCAGCCGCCTGCTCCCAGAGGTTGTATAACTCATCTAACTGACCCCTGCAGCGGCTGTAGTCCTTCTGCAGTTCCTGCAGGCGGGCGGTATCTTCGTAGCACTCCGGGTCTTGAAAGCCCTCCTCAAGGCGGTGGAGCCTGGCCTCTTGCTGCTGGATCTTATCCTCAATCTCCTCCAAGGGAGGCAGGTCCCTGGCCTGGTCGGCCCTGACGGCGCCGGCTTCTCTGCCTTGGGATCCAGCAGCCCTGGCCGCCTGTCGTTCCTCATCCTGCCGCCGCTGCAGCGCCTGTTGTCTCTTTGCCTCTTCCCTTGACCGACGCTCCTGCGCCTCAAGTTCCTTCCTCTTCCTATAATACTCGTAATTCCCGTCATAATCCCTGATCTGCCCATCGCGAACCTCAATGGTCCGGTCCGTAAGGCGGCTTATCAGGTAGCGATCGTGGGATATGATTAAGAGTGTTCCCTTGTATTCATCCAGGGCTTCCTCCAGGGCCTGAATTGACGGGATGTCAAGATGGTTTGTGGGCTCATCCAGCACAAGCAGGTTGGGATGATGATAGACCAGTTTGGCCAGGCGAAGGCGGTTCTTCTCACCGCCGCTAAGATCAGCGATGGTCTTATGGGCGTCGTCGCCAAAGAAGAGGAACCGGCCCAGAAAGGTTCGGGCCTGCTCTTCACTGATGGTGTCCAGCGACCGCACCTCATCAACCACCGTGCGATCCTCCCTGAGGTCTACTGCTTCCTGGCGATAGTAGCCTACCTCCAGGCCGACACCGAGCCGGACCTCGCCGCTGTCTAAGGGGCTGTGACCAAGAATCCCGTTAATGAGGGTGGTCTTACCTGCCCCATTGGGCCCGATTAGCGCGATCCTCTCACCAGAGCGGACCTCCAAGCCAGCCTCAGAGAACAGGGTCCGGCCGCCGAGGGTCTTCGACAGGCCCCTGGCCTGAATTACAAGCTCTCCGCTGCGGGTGGCCGGTGAGAAAGAGAACCTTGCCTGCCGCTGCTGTGTCTTGGGCTTGTCAATCCGATCTGTCCGCTGCAACTGCTTCTCGCGGCTCTTGGCGCGTCTGACTAGTTTCTCATTGCCGGTCAGCCGCAGGCGCCTGATGAGTTCCTCCTGCCGATCAAACTCCTTTTGCTGTTGTTTCCACTGGGCTAGCTGATGGGCAAGGCGCCGTTCCTTCTCATCGGCATAGAAGGAGTAGTTGCCGGAGTAGATCTCAAGCCTATTATCCTCAATCTCAAAGACCCGGCCCACGACCCTGTCCAAAAACTGCCGGTCATGGGAGACAACGAGGATGGCACCCCTATACTCGCCCAGAAACTGCTCAAGCCAATCTATGGAATCCACATCAAGGTGATTTGTGGGCTCATCCAGGAGCAACAGGTCTGGTTCTGACAGAAGCAGCCTGGCAATGCCGATTCGCGTCTTCTCTCCGCCACTGAAGCCCTGGATGGGCCGGCCCAGGTCCTCATCGCGGAAACCCAGCCCCCCCAGGACTCTCCGGATACGGCTCTCGTACTGATAGCCACCTTGGCGCTGAAATTGGTCCTGGAGGCCCGCGTATCGCTGCATAAGACCAGAGAGGGCCTCTGAATCCGAGGCAGTATGGGGATCCGCCATTCGCTCCTCCAGGTCGCGCAGGCGCTCTCCTTGGGATATCAGCGAGGTGAAGATGCTGAGCATTGATTCATACAGCCCCTCACCCGGTCCAATCTCGAGCTCCTGGCGCATGAACCCGATGCTGCACTGGCGGGCGATCGCCACATCACCCTCGTGGAAGTCATCAAGGCCGGCGATGATCCGCAGCAGGGTGCTCTTGCCTGAGCCGTTAATCCCGATGAGGCCTATCTTCTCTCCCCGGTTGATCTGAAAACTGACGTCCTCTAAAACGGCCTCAGCCCCAAAATATCTTGTTAGGCCTTTCGCTTGAAGTAGAGCCATGCCGTGAGTCCCCTATCTTTAGACACTGCTGTTCCCCACCTTGAAGCCTACTGCCTTCCCTGTCTCAATCTCAAGGAATTGGGCGCCGGGCCACATAGTATATCCTGCTTGTGTCGGTTGCCGGCGGGCTAAAGCTAAAGGCAGTATATTCAGCCAGGATCTCAAAGCCAGCTTTGGTCAAGGCATCGCTGTATTCCTCTGAGGTGAAGGCCGTCTCCCGGTGGACCTCCTTGAACCGTTCCCAGAGCCCGTTGTCCTGCTGCAGGAAGCCGGTGAACCTGGCCTCCCAGACCCGGGTTTCGGCATCATAGTGGTTTTCCCATACCAGGCACATGTCTTCGTGCTCAAAGAAGGCGGTGGTGTCAGGGATGCTGGAGAGCTTGTAGGCTGAGTTGGCATCAAAGATGAACAGTCCACCCGGCGTCAGGGCGCTGAACACCTGCCGCGCCGTCTGGGCCAGAGCAGCGGTGCTAGGAAGGTAGTTGATGCTGTCATAGAGGCAGGTGACAAGGTCAACGGCGGTGGGCAGGTTGAGCTCTTGCATGTCCTGTTGCAGGAATTGGATGTCACTGTATCCCTGCTTCGCCGCCTTTGCCCGGGCCCGTTCAAGCATGGAATCGGACCGGTCAACGCCGGTGACCTGGTATCCCCTGGCGGCAAAGGGGAAGGTGGTGTTTCCTGTGCCGCAGGCCAGATCAACCACGGTCTTCGGGGAGGTATCGAATTGAGAGAGGATCTCCTCGATGTAGTCTGCCCAGTGGTCATAGTTGACGCCCTGCATCAGGGTGTCGTATATTTTCGCCATTCCTTCATAGACAGGCACCACTATCACCTACATCAGTTGTTTATTCTCTCTATCCAGCTTCTCTACGCCCTGTGACGGCCTCAAATCGGCCGGTGTTTTTGAAGAAGTACAGGGGCACTTCACCGGTAGGCCCGTTGCGCTGTTTAGCTATAATCAGCTTCACCAGGGTCTCTGAGGGGAAGCGGCTCTGATACTGATCCTCGCTCTCCCGGTCCTCGTTCTTCTCCTCATGGTGAATGAACATGACCACGTCTGCGTCCTGCTCAATGGCGCCAGACTCCCTGAGGTCTGAGAGTTGAGGCCGTTTGTCAGTCCGTTGGGTTACGGCGCGGCTCAACTGAGATAGGGCAATGACGGGAATATTGAGCTCCCTTGCCAGCGCTTTCAGTGACCGGGAGATCTTGGCAATCTCCTGCTGCCTATTCTCAATCCGCTCCCTGAGGTGCATCAACTGGAGGTAATCGACAATGATCAGGTCCAGGCCGTGTTCATGCTTGATCCGGCGGGCCTTGGCCCTCAGCTCCATTGCGGAGATGCTCGGGGTATCGTCGATAAATATGTCTGCCTTGCTAAGGACTCCGCAGGAGGTAGTCAGGGCCTGCCATTCGTGCTCAGATAGGCTTCCTGTCCGCAACCGCTGGCCGTCCAGGCGGGCCTCTGTGCAGATCATCCTCATGGCTAGCTGCGTAACGGACATCTCAAGGCTGAAGATTGCCACCTTCTTGTCGTTGAGAGCCGCGTGCCTGGCAAGGTTCATGGCCAGGGTGGATTTCCCCTGCGACGGTCGCGCCGCAATCACAATCAGTTCTGACGGCTGCAGTCCAGAGGTCACCTTGTCCAGGTCGGGAAAGCCCGTTGGGATCCCGGTGAGGCTACCCTTGACACTGTCGAGGTATGAGATGTGGTCAAAGGCTGCTGCGATCACCTCGGGCAGAGCCTGGTAACTCCGCTGTATCCTCCGTTGGCCAAGGTCAAAGATGGCCTGTTCAGCTTGATCGAGGATGGCCTCGGCATCCTCCGATCCATCATAGCCCTTGGCAGCAATGCTTGTTGCCACGTCTACCAGGCGCCGCAGGAGTGCATTCTCTTCCACTATATCGGCATACCGCTCAAACTGGGCAGCTGTTGGGACATAGTTGGCGAGGGTTGACAGGTAGGTAACGCCACCGACGGCATCAAGCTGCTTGCGCTTCTTCAGCTCCTCGGTGGCGGTTATTATGTCTACCTCGTTGTTTTCGTCAGCCAATTCAGTAAAGACTCTAAACAGGATCTGGTGCGCCGGGCGATAGAAATCCTCGGGACTGAGTCGCTCGGTGGCGCGCACAATTGCCGACTTGTCTATAAGCATTGAGCCAAGCACAGCTTGCTCAGCGTCAATACTATGAGGCAACATGCGACTGGCAGATACCCCCATGACCAAACCCTCTCCTCACTGACTCTGACTCTGACTGTAGCTGCTGCTGCCTCAGGAGAAGCTACTGCAGCCTTGCGCCCATGGGCCTCTGGTGTGTTACTTGACTACTCTTCTTCTGAGTCGTCGCTGGCGACCTCGACCGTCACCTCGGCGGTGACCTCAGGATGAAGCCTGATCGCAATTGTGTGGGTTCCAAGCTCTTTGATGTTATCCGCCATTTGGATCTCGCGGCGGTCTACTTCCTCGTTGAGCTGGGCGGCAATAGCGGCGGCGATATCGGTGCTTGTTACAGAACCAAAGAGCTTACCCTCGGCGCCGGCCTTGGCCGTGATTGTTACTGTTCCCCCACCAAGCTTGGCAGCAATGCCCTCAGCGGCAGCAATGGTCTCTTCTTCTTGCTTAGCCTGCTGGTCCTGGATGAGTTCACGATTCTTGAGATTGCCCTTGGAGGCAATGGTGGCTAACCCCTGTGGCAGAAGGTAATTGCGGCCGTAGCCGTCTTTTACCTCGACCACGTCACCGGCCTTGCCTAGGGTCTTGACTGATTCAAGTAAAATAACCTTCATCCTATAGCCCCTCTCTTTCTGGTTATCATTCAGCATGGATCTATGTCTTCATTTAGCATGTTCAGCATGGAGTTATGTCTTCATTCAGTACGTTCAGCATGGACCTATGTCTTCGATTGTTGCCCACCAGAACGGTAGTTAAACAAGCCGTCCAACATGCCCAGCCAGGATACCACAAAGGGTAGGGGCTGCACGATGAAGACCAGGAAGTTTATGAGCATTCGCGACCACTGGGGTAGCTTGTAGTGGACCATGAAGTGGTCCAGTGTTGCCAGGCCCTGCACAAAGAAGGCAACATAGAAGAAGAAGTACAGGTTAGCTCCCAGTGGAAAGAGTGCCTGGAACCCAAAGAAGTTCTTCAGCGCCACAGAGATGACACCGATGAAGAGACCGCCGAACATCACTGGCGACGAAAACCGCCACTGCCTGAAGGCGGGAATCTCAGGGACGCCCTCTCCGCTAAAACCAAGAATGGTCCTTGCAAGGTAGAAATTGACAAGGCTGATGAGCCCCATCAGGACTACTAAAACTGTGGGCAGGTAGAGCACCAGGCTGGACAGGGTCCGGTTCCACGCCTCAGAGAAGTCCTCCACCGTATCTGCAGATATACCTATGAGGGCATAGAACTGCCTGAGTAACTCGACAAATCCCCTGGTAATCTGGGCCAGCACCTCTCCTGGACTCATGCCCAGAAGCGCTTGGGATGGGATGATGGCCACCACCACTGCAACCAGAAGGGCCAGGGCGCCCCAGAATATAGTCCTCCCCATTGAGCGCCTCTTCTGAATCATTATGCCAAGGACTACGCTACCAACAGCTACCGGAAAGAGCACCACAGCTACCAGGGCGGGAGGAGCCCCTCCCAGAACCATGGCAAGGCCCTCTACCGCCAGGACCAACATGCCTGGGATGAACTGCCTCTTCGCCAACAACACTGCTACTGGCGCCGGCATTAGCACCACCAGGAGCGCCCCGCCGACTGGGAGTAGCATCCCACCGATGCCCAGGGCCGCCGCCAGCGCTAACATCAGAACGAGTATCAGTACCGGATGTCTTTTGCTGTTATCCATTCTAACTCCCCCCGGTTATCCCTGGTCAGGCCCTCTGGTTCCTGATTCAGGCCTTCTTTGGTCCCAGAATCTCTTAAGCTCCTGGAGATCCGCGCTGAGGCTTTGCAGTGAGACGGAGTCTTGTCTGAACTTGGTCTCGAGGAGTTCAAATACCTTGCAATCAAGTGCTTTGTGGTCAACCCCCAGGCGGCCGGACAACATGAAGGTGCTAATTACGGTGCTGGCCAGGGCCGTTAAGAGTTCTTCGTCGCTGCCCTCAAGAGAAGACTTAAGGGCATCGGCAACGGCTGATACCATCTGAGTTTTCAACCACTCTATTGTCTCAATGTTCTTGACTACATCGAAATCTCTATCAAAGAGGTGCATCCCTATGCCTCCTCACGCCTAGCAATAACATATTCTTCACCAGGCGGGGATAACCTGCCTTAGGCCTCAGCGCCCCAGCGAGCAAGAGGGGGCCTCAAGGCCCCCTCTCTATACGCGAATTCGGTGTTAACCTGTCTACTAGCGGCCTCGCTGACTATCTTCTGATGTGAAGGGTAACAGGGCCACCTGCCGGGCGCGCTTAATCGCTGTCGTCACCATGCGTTGGTGACGGGCGCAGTTCCCAGATATCCTACGAGGAACGATCTTGGACCGGTCCGATAGGTAGCGCCGAAGCTTGCCCCATTCTTTGTAGTCAACGCTTGTGGCGCCGTCAACACAGAAGTGGCAGACCTTACGCCGGCGGCGTCTGCCACCTCCTCCTCCTCCTCTTCTCTTTCTCATGATATCCCTTCCTTTATCTAATCCAAAAGGCCTGAGCGCCTTTAGTTTCTCCCATTAAAACGGGATGTCGTCATCGGCAAAGTCAATCTCGTCTCCGAGATCCTCTAGCTCATTGTCTTTGCGGGCTTCTGTCTTGCTTGGTGTCGTTGCGCTGGCGCTGTCCGGCTTTCTACCGCCCGAGTTGCTGTCAGGCCAATCCAAGAAACGGACGTTGTTGGCCACAACCTCTGCCACCCGGCGACGGGTTCCATCCTGGGCGTCGTAGGAACGGATCTGCAATCTACCTTCCACAGCCACAAGCCTACCCTTGCCCAAATGGTTGCCGCAGGTCTCCGCCAGCTTCCGCCAGGTCACAATGTCAATGAAGTCGGCCTCCCGCTGTCCCTGTTGGTTGGTGAAGGGGCGGTCCACTGCTAGAGTAAAGTTAGCTACTGCTGCGCCACTCGTGGTGTAACGAAGTTCGGGGTCTCGCACCAGCCGCCCAATCAGGATTACGGTGTTGAGCATTGGTTTCCCCTCCAGTAGGTTTACTTATCGTCAACCCGAATGTTGATATACCTTAGTACACCGTCAATAATGCGCAGTACCCGCTCGAGCTCTGCGCCGATAGCGGTTCCTCCGGTATAATTTATAACAACGTAGATACCCTCGGTGTAGTCGTCTATCTCGTAGGCCAGGCGGCGCTTTCCCCAGATGTTGACTTTGTCTACTTCGCCGCCCTCTGCTTTGATGAGGTCTACAACCCGCTGGTTGAAGGCTTCTGTAATCTCCTTGTCCAGATCAGGTCGGAGGACAATCATGGTCTCGTACTTGCGAATCCTGGTTTCCATTGCGTGTTTCACCTCCTCCCCCCGGTCTGTTACAGTGGAACGCTACCAAAGGCCGCGTCTCACTGAGTTCGGCCCCGAGCTCAACGGCGCGGAGCGGGGATATAGGCCCGTGTCTTCGCACAGGCTCACTTATTATAACACCCTAATCTTTACACTGCAAACCTTATGTAGAGGATGTCTCCATCTCTGACAAGGTAGTCTCGGCCTTCCACCCGCAGGATCCCCTTCTCTTTTATGGCCTGAAAGGAGCCCATCTCGTCGAGGTCAGTAAAGGCCACAACCTCGGCGCGGATAAAGCCCTTCTCCATGTCTGTATGAACCCTGCCCGCGGCCTTTACCGCCGGCGTTCCCTCCCGGATAGTCCAGGCTCTACACTCATTTTCATTGGCGGTAAAAAAGGTGACCAGGCCCATCAGGTCATAGCCCTCTCTGATCAACTGCTCGGTACCGCGCACCCCGTCCGTCTCCATGCTGGAGAGGAATATCTCAGCTTCATCGGGACCGAGTTCATTGAGTTCGGTCTCCATCTTACCTGCAACTACTGCAATTCGCTCCCCGCTGGCGGCCAGGCGCTCCCTCAGTGAATTCACAAGGCCCTGCTCTTCTAGGGAAAGGGGCAGGTCTGTTGCGTTGGCCACAAAGAGGGTTGGTTTCGCCGTAAGCAGGAAGAGTGAGTCTACTACCTCCTGCTCCTTTTCATTGAAGACCATGTATCTTGCCAGTTCTCCGTCGTTCAGGCGTTGCGCTAGGTCCTCCAGGAAGGCAACCTCGTCACGGTGCTCTCTCTCCCCAGACTTGGCCTTGATTCTCGCCTTCTCAATACGCCGCTCAACTGTCAACAGGTCTGCCAGAGCCAACTCCAGTTCCACCGTATCGACATCGCTGACGGGATCTACCTCTCCGTGAACGTGGCTCACCTGCCCGCTTGTAAAGCACCTGACAACATGGACGATGGCGTCAACCTCACGGATGTGAGACAGGAACTGGTTTCCCAGGCCCTCGCCCTTGCTGGCCCCCCTGACGAGGCCCGCGATGTCCACGTAGTTGAGGGTAGTGGGCAGGGCCTTCCGGGATCCAGATAGCTGAGAGATCCGCTCAAGCCGATGGTCCGGCACAGGGATCGCCCCCATGTTTCTGTCAACAGTGCAGAAAGGGTAGGGCGCAACCTCTGCCCCAGCCCGGGTCAAGGCATTAAAGAGCGTGGACTTCCCGGCGTTGGGAAGCCCAACAATTCCGAAACTGACAGCCACTATCTCCCCACCTCCCGATAGACCGTAGCAAGAGCTACGGACCATTAACCAGCCGCTTTATGGCCTTCTCCAGCTTTGTCCGGGGAACCATTACAACGCGCCCGCAGGTAAGGCACTCAATCCTGAAATCTATCCCTGTACGCAATACCTTCCACTGATGGCCTCCACACGGGTGCTGTTTCTTTAGTTCGACGATGTCCCCGAGGCCTGGATTATGGCGAACTGCTGGGGTCATCACCCACCACCCCCTTTTCTTCCTCTCCTGTCTGGGGCCGGGAGATTGTAACCACCTTCTGATAGGGAATCTCAATTCCTTCCTGGTCAAAGGCCTCTTTAATCCGTTTGCGGAGCTCCCTCTCAACATTCCACTGTTCCAATGGTTCGGTGCGAGCCAGAACACCAATTGTAACCCCCGAGGCCTGCATCTCGGAGACTCCCAGGACAATTGGCCCCTCCTTGATGGAGTTGATCTCCTTGGCCGCCTCCGCGCTCACCCGCTCCAGCACGCTGACGACGAAGTCAAGATCCTCCTCGTAGGCCACAGGCACCTGGATCAGGGCTCGCATCAGGCCCCTGGTGCTGTTGGTGATGATCTCAATGACCCCGTTTGGGATGACATGGACCTCGCCGCTAAAGTCCCTCAACACCGTGACGCGCAGGTCAATTCTCTCCACTGTGCCCGAGGCCCCCGCAATGGTGATGAAGTCTCCAACGGAGTAGTGATCATCAAAGATGATGAAGAACCCGGAGAGGACATCCTTGACCAGGTTCTGGGCCCCGAAACCCACAGCCAGGCCCACGATGCCGGCGGCTGCCAGTATTGACGCGGTGTCAACGCCAAAGGTCTGAAGGATCATCAGGGTGCCGACGAAGTACACTGTGTACCTGATAAGGCTCTGCACAAGAGGCTGCAGGGTGCGAACCCGGCGAGAACCAAGATAGCGCGGTTCTCTATCTGAGGGCAGGTCGAAGACACTGCTAACCAACATCGACCCGAAGCGCAGCGCCAACCAGGCAAGGACCACTATCAATATGGCCCTGGCACCCCGCGCCACTATGACACCCAACTCCAACTGCAGCAGTTCTATGAAATTGGCCCATATCATCGTCAAGACCATCGGTCTCTACCTCCAATAGAGGGTGTTGGCAGTATGTTACCCCGTTATGCTCATGGCGATGGGGCTTAAGACATTGAAGAGATTGAGGAGCAGGTTGGCAATGATTGAGGTGTCAATGGCACTGGCTACCGGTGTAAGGGCCTCCATTGTCAGAAATGGCGAGATGACACCGAGAAAGACCGTGGCAATGAGAAGGTGTTCGGTAAACCCCACCAGGGCGCCCCCCAGCCGATTAACCCCGGGTGAGCCCCGGAGGGCCGCCTTCTCTAACAACAGACCTGCCAGTAAAATACCGATCTTCACCGCTAAAACTATGAGGGCGAAGGCAATAACCCCTAGGAGCATACCACCAACGGCGTAGAAGATGTAGTCGCCCACTGTGTGCAGGGATGTGGATATGTTATCTGTACTGAGGGTCTGAATTGATGTCAGCAGAGCCCCCTTGAGGGCCGCCGGTAGATAGAGCCCGTCCAGTATCACCTGAAGCTGCGCAGCAGGGATCTCAGCCAGCGGGTACCCCACAATCTGGTCCGGGAGGGCAATGTACTGTGACACTCTCTCGGCCAGGGATGACTGCATGCTGAAGCGCTGGTCCAAGGCTCTTACCATCTCCTGACGGTAGATGATGGCTACAATGATGGCGATTACTGTGCCTGTCAGCCCCATGAAGACTCTTGATAGGCCCTTTTGGAAACCAACTAGAGCCCCCACCACCAGAAAGAGAATGATAATCCAGTCAGTAGTTGCGAAACCCACCTTCTATCCACCTCTCTCCCAATCCACCAGGGAAACTGGCTCCTCAGATTATATCTCTACCCAGGACGTCAATGACGAAGACGCCGAGAGCTGGCACCAGTGGCTCAACTTGACCCCCAATGGTGCCTGCCGCCACCTGAATGGCAACTCCAATAACGGCTGCCAGGGCCGTGTAGTACATGAACTCCTTCAGAAAGTCCTCAAAGTAATAGACCCTCTTGGGGGTGCTTACCGACAGGGCGATAGTCTCTCCAACCAGCTTCACCACCATAAAGATGGTTACCGTTTTTACGATTATATCAATTCCAGGCACCACTCGCTGAATCTGGATGGACAGGAGCCAGGTGATGGCGATGGTTCCCACCAGTATAACGGTCATTCGTCGCTTTCTGCCCATTTCCATCACCCATCGCATGCCTCGGTTTCCCTGGAGCCTACTGCGCGGCTGTTCCCGTCATCGGCACCCGGTAGAAGAGAATCTTGCCTTCACTTGTTTGTACTGCCAGGTTTCTGCCATCCCTGGCTGCAACGGCACCTACAATGGTACCATCAGGCAGGTCCTGTAACAACCATAGAAGCTTCCCTCTGGGGCTAAACCCATAGACCCGGTTCTTGGTGGTCGCCACCAACTGCTCTGCGGTGGCCAACCACTGGAGGGATAGCACTTCACCATCTAGCCGATACTTCCAGACCTCTGTGCCGCTATCGTCAATCACAATGGTAATGTTGCTCCTTGCGGACACTGCCAGGGCTATCCGGCTTTCTGACATGTACTCCATGGCCTTAATCTCGCCACCCGGTGAGTAGGAGACGCTGCTTTCTCCATCCGAGGTGATACAGAACAACTGTTCCCTGGTGACTGCCACTGCCATCGACCCATCGTTGCTGGCCGCTTCCTCGTATACCAGGGTCTCTCCCAGTTCCTTTTCCCAGAGGAGCCGCCCGCTGTCAGTAACTATCGCCAGGCCTGATGTTGTCTTTCCTTCTGTGAGGGAGAGGGTAGATAAGGCAATGACTTCATCGCTCTCCGACCAACCCCCACCGATTACAAACTTACCCGACAGGTCAAGGCTCCACAGGGTCGCGCCCTCCTCGTCATAGCGGATCAGCCTGGATATCCCCTGGATTGGGTTGGAGTCAGGATAGGCCTTGCTGTAACCAGCGACAAGTCCGTAGAGGAGCCCGGAGCCGTCAGATCTTGGGGCAACTCCACCCACTGACATTCCCTCTGGTAGTTGCACAGGGTGGCTCGTCCCCTCTGGACGGAGCAGGGCAGCGCTATCTCCTGCAAAGCATATTAAGGTTGTCCCCTCTTTTGTCTTGTGCATCAGGTCCCCTTGCGAGGACAACCGCAGCGAACCAACGGCTGCTTCATGGCCTTCCCTGGTATAGGTGGTGTAGTCAATGGTATCTTCCGATGGCTGATGGACTATGTGGGGCTGGTTGTTGGTGGTGAGGCTGATACTTATAACCTGTGGCACGGCCTTCGCCCAGAGCAGGGAAGGTCGCTCATAGTCGGTCATCAGCGGTCCCAGCGCGAAGAAATCCGGGACATACCTGTAGAGGAGCAGAGCGCCAAGCATCAGTAGCATGAACAGGCCCAGCCAAACCCTACCGCGTCGCCGAGATGAGTCCCGACGGCGGTTAAGACGGCGATAACCGATACTCTGTCTGCTTGGGGTATAACTGCCTGAGCCTCGAGAGGGCAAGACGTTGTCAGCCACCTTTCTCTGAACTCTTTTCCCTGAACAATTTTCCCTGACTAGGAGGGGGAACGTTTGGACTTCTTCATGTGTTCCACGGCCTTACTCCGGTGGCCCTGCTTCTTATAGAGAGCAGCCAGGTTGTTGTGGGCTGTACTGAAGTTTTGATCTAATTCCAGGGCGCGGGTGTAGCACCACTCCGCAAAGTCAAAATCCTCCCGCAACAGGAAGATGTTACCCATATTATTGTAGGCCTGGACCAGATGGGGATCCTTAGCCAGGGCCCTTTTGAAATGGATAAGGGCTTCATCCTGCTTGTCTTGCTTGGCCAGGGCTACGCCCAGCTTATTGCTGACGGCTGCTTCATCGGGATAGAGCTTAACCAGGTCGCGAAAGAACCTCTCCGCTTGAATACCGCGACCAGCATCGATCAACGTCTGTCCCTTCTTAATCAATTTCTCCAACCTGCTATCAACCAAGGTAATCACCCCGTCGCTTTCACTTCTTAGGGTTTCGTGATAGTCGCCATGGTTCCTGCTGATTCCTGCCGGGGTTCCATGAACGCATAGAATAGGCTGTTTGCCCATATACTCTCATATACCTTGGGCTTTGTCCCGTTACTTTGGGCTTCGCCCGCAACCCAGGGAGGGTCCGATGAACCGCATTGCTGAAGACGGCAAGTCGCCTCAGGGAGCTGTAACTGAAGAGTACAGGGTACAGATCTCGCAACCCCTTGCCGCCAGGAGCCTTGGGACGCGGCTCCTGAAGTTGTTTGAGGCCGCTGGGTCAGATCAAGGGCGCTCCCTCGTCTTTGTCTGTATTGGCACCGACCGCTCCACTGGTGACTCGTTGGGTCCCATCGTTGGAACAAAACTGCAGGAACTCCGCCTCCCTGGCACTCATGTCTTTGGCTGCCTGGAATCCCCGGTTCACGCAACAAACCTTGCCGCCACAATGAAGGAAATCAGTCGCCAGTTCAGTGATGCTGTCATTGTGGCCCTTGATGCCTGTCTGGGGAGCGTGGAGAGCGTCGGCACTGTCAGTGTCGGCATGGGAGCCTTGAAACCTGGAGCCGGTGTCAACAAGAAACTCCCCCCGGTGGGTGATATCTACCTGACAGGCGTCGTAAATATTGGCGGCTTCATGGAATACTTTGTCCTTCAAAACACCCGTCTTAGCCTGGTAATGAAAATGGCCCGCGTTATAACCCAGGCCATTCAGAATAGTGTAGAATCCTATTGTCTGCTCTACTCCAAGACTGGCGAACTCGCAGCCACGGCCTGCCTTGAGATAGACCGTCCTTAGCTCATTTCTTTAAAGAAGTTGTCGAGCTTCCCGTGGACCTCCTGGGGATTCATGCCCGCGGCATCAACAACCTTCCCCCTTGTGCTGGTTTCAAGCTGCCCAAGGAAGTTCTCGTCCATCCCTGATACAACCACGGCGTCCACTGAATGAAGGTTGTCAGGATGAAGCCGGACCACTTCATACCCCCTGGCTTGCAGTGAACCCTCTATTGTTGAAAGGCCATCCTCTACCGCTACTACTCTACGACGCAAAACGAACACCTCCACCTTAGATGAAATCCACTCTAGTATTCATCAAAGGGGGGTAGGCTATTCTCTGGCGGGCGACGGCAGCAATGTCATGCTTGAGGCGGGCTTAGTCGTCATCGCCCCAGGAGGCAGCCCGGACGAGCAGATCCTTAACCTCCTGATCTGATGTCTCTGTAAAGTCCACATAGTACTGGCCAACCGCCCAGAAGGGAATCGGGGTGTGAATGCAGTGAACAGAATCAGCCGCCGCCCTCAACGTGGACAGGGTCTCAGGCGGAGCCACGGGCACAGCAATGATGATCTTCCCCGCACCGCGGGACCGTAACAGGCCTGCGGCCGCCATGATGGTAGACCCCGTTGCCACACCATCATCAACCAGCACTACCTGCCGTCCAGGTATGGTCGGGTAGGTATCGCGGTGCCTGTACTTGGCCAGACGCTCGTCAATCTCTCTCCTCTTGATTTTTACCTGGCGGCTCAAGTACTCCCGGGTAACGCCCATGCGCTTGACCAGATCATCATCGAGTACTACCTGTCCATCGGGGGCAACAGCGCCAATGGCGAACTCTTCCTGCCCTGGGGCCGGGATCTTCCGCGTAACAACAATATCCAGTGTGCACCCAAGCTGCTGCGCGACCGGATAGGCCACCGGCACGCCACCGCGAGGGATAGCCAGCACAACTGTATTGTCCTTATCCAGGTCTTCCCGGCCAACAAACTCCCGGGCCAGGGCTTTGCCCGCTTCTTCTCGGTTTTGGAAGAGCATTGGTGAACAGCACCTTCCCTGTCTAACCGCCGCTTCCCAACGAGATTGATGACGCAGACAGCCTGTCGGCCTGTCTGTCTAGCTGCCTATAATGCCTGTATTTTTTCGAGTCTGCCAGGACCCTTATAGCTCCAGGCTCCGACTGAAACACTGCCGGGGTCGTCCCAATGACCTCGCCATCGGTCTGGAGGGCCAGGGGAGTCTCCGCGTTAATCATCAGCTTGCTAACGCGGTAGGTGTCAACCTTTGGGTGCTCAACATGGCTCCCGTTGAACACTTTTGTCAGTAAACCCAACGCCTCTAGTCTTCCCAAATCCCGCGCGACACACACCTCAAGCTTGCCATCGTGAAGGTCGGCTTCAGGGCAGATGCACATGCCCCCTCCATAGTAGGCGCCGTTGCCTGCAGCCACCAGAAGCACCCTGGTGGTGATCACCGTCTCGTCAAGGACTATCTCAACGGGCTTGGGACTATAGTGGACCAACTGGCGCAGAACGGACACAATGTAGGGGATGGGTCCCCCCAAGTACTTGGGTCGGCTATTGGTATCATTGACCACATCGGCGTCAAAGCCCACACCGGCTGCATTCATAAAATACCGGCCGTTGACAACCCCAAGGTCTATGGTCACCTCCACACCCTTCTCAGGAGAGTTAATAATGCTTAGAGCCTCGAGAGGGTCGCGCCCGATGCCTAAAGAACGCGCGAAGTCGTTCCCCGTTCCCGCTGGAATGTAGGCCAATGTCGTATCGGTCCCGACGAGTCCGTTGATAACTTCGTGGACAGTGCCGTCTCCCCCAACAGCCACAACTCGTTGATACCCCTTATCGGCGAACCCCTCTGCCAGGTGCTTGGCGTGGAGTAGGCCCTCGGTATAGGCAATGGCCTTACTGTACCCCTGATCCTCCACCGTAGGCAACAGGGCATTCCACACCCTCATGGCCCGACCGCGACCAGCGGCAGGGTTCACAATAAAGGCGGTCTTCATTTCTCTTCTGGACCGCTATCGTCCTTGGGGGTCTCCCTGGACACGGGGCTGCTGCTGCCCTTACTTGCGCCCTTCATTCTGCTGGTCCCCTGGAATATGGTACCATCAGCTACAATAAGGCCCGCAACCTCGATGTCACCGTAGAGGCGTCCGCCGGGCACTATCTCCAACTTACCCTCGGCCTCGACGGTGCCGCGCAGTTCACCGGCGACAGTTATGTGCTTGGCCTTGATCTTGTCAGCCACAACTGTGCCGCTCTTGCCAACCACAAGGTCCCCGTTGTGCTCAATCTCTCCCTCGACGGTTCCATCAACGCGCACAACACCTGAGGACACTAACTTTCCCTTGATAACTGCATCCTTCCCAATGATGGTGTCTACCTTGTCTATGTTAGCTCTTGGCGGCGATCCCTTGGTGCTACTAAACATGTTACCCCTCCTGTCTGGTTTATTTACTGGTTGATTGTCTTGGGGGGTATAACTTCTCCCCAAAAGCAGAAATCCCCTCTAACGTGGGTGCTTAGAGGGCAATTATCCAACGGACTCCGGGCATCTGGAATTGCAGGTCTGATGACTTAAGAAGCGCCGATGCGGTGGCCGAGCGATGGGTCCAGTCCTTGGCTAGCGGCTAATTGCCCAAGTAGGAAATGGGGTTTTGGCGTTGTCCGTAGCGGTGAACCTCGTAGTGGACATGGGGCCCAGTGCTCTGACCGCTACTGCCGATATACGCTATGATCTGACCTCTCTTAACAACCTGGCCAACGGCAACCACCAATTTTGAGTTGTGGCCGTATAGCGTGTGATAGCCATACCCATGGTCAATCTCAACGGTCTTCCCATAGGCGCCCTTCCAACCGACAAAGACAACCTTACCGTCGGCAGTAGCTA
>Ga0209643_1000417_pt1 | contig 81452 bp, 67 predicted proteins | sample AutmiccBRH37_all_FD_187383 | JGI IMG/M metagenome (GOLD analysis project Ga0209643, IMG submission 187383) | Deep subsurface microbial communities from Mt. Terri, Switzerland - Autotrophic microbial communities BRH/37_all (SPAdes) (version 2) | ecosystem: Environmental > Aquatic > Deep... | reverse complement strand
GCCGCCGGGACGAGGTTCAGCCGCCGCTCTTCGCGTTGCCCCACTCCTTGTTGCAGGCATCGGCGGCCTTCTGGTCGCTGGTCTGCCAGTCGGTCGGATTGACCGGGGTGTCGGAATCGATCGGGGTCTTCGCCGTGGCGAGGACCGCGCCCGCGTCGATCTGGCAGCCGAGGCCATAGCCGTCACCGCCGGAACGCTTGGCGCGCTTCTGGCAGTCGGCGGGCTTTGCCATGGAGAGGGTGGCGGCGGTGGTGAGCGTGTCGCCCTTGTAGATGGCGCAGTACTTGCCCGCTGCCGCCGCGGCCGGACCGGCAGCCAGCATCGAGGCGACGACGGCGAGGCCAGCAGAGATCGTAATTCGAGTGAGCACTTTTTCCACCCTCCAGCTTTTTCGATTGGGACGTTCTGACGCGCAGGCCATGGACCGGCCTCCTGCGGTTGCAACACGCGCGGCCCGGCGGGTCAACGCAGGGGCAGCCCGGAGCTGCTGGTTGCAGGGCAGATATGCGTGCAGCGCAGGGCTGTCGTCGGGAAGGCCGCCGGGCTGACGGGGGCGTGCCAAGTCCTATTCGGTGCCGGTGCCGGCGCTTGGGGCGGTGCCGGTGCTTGAGGCGGCAGGTCCTGTGCCGCGCTCGCCCGCCGCCTGCCACAGACGCGCGACCTCGGAGAATCCCAGGCGCTCGGACCATGCGGCGGTGGCGAAGCACTCCGCCCCGGCGCGGTCGCCGTGCACGCTCTTCATTCGGTTCAACAGCGTCACGACCGCCTGCTCTTCGGACATGCTCTTCCCTTCGACCATCGAACATGCGCTGAACGGATGAAGGCGGTGAAGGTTCCGGCTGTGCGTGCGCCGTTGCGAGACGGCCGCGGACGCCAGAGGCGCCGCTCGGCCTCAGGCTGCTCTCACGCCGTCGATGAAGGTGCGAACCTCGTCGTTCAGCGTCTCGGACTGTTCCGCCAGCCCGCCTGCCGCGCTCAGCACCTGGCTCGCGGCCGCGCCGGCGTCGGCCGAGGCCTGTTTCACGCCGGCGATGTTGCTGGTGACCTCCTGGGTGCCGCGCGCGGCCTCCTGCACGTTGCGGGATATTTCCTCCGTTGCGGCACGCTGCTGTTCGACGGCAGAGGCGATCGCGGCGGCGATCTGGCTGATCTGCTCGATCGTCGCGCCGATGCCCTGGATCGCCTCCACGGCGCTCCTGGTGGTGGACTGGATGGCGCCGATCTGGCCGGCGATCTCCTCGGTCGCCGTCGCGGTCTGGCCCGCGAGGTTCTTCACCTCGGTGGCGACCACGGCGAAGCCCTTGCCGGCGTCGCCGGCACGCGCCGCCTCGATGGTCGCGTTGAGCGCCAGCAGGTTCGTCTGGCGCGCGATGGAGGTGATGAGTTCGAGCACGCTGCCGATCTTTTCCCCGGCGGTGGCGAGGTCGCGCACGGTGGCGTCCGTCCGGTTCGCCTGCTCCACAGCGCGGGCGGCCATCTCGGCCGACTGCGCGACCCGGCCGGCAATCTCGTGGATCGAGGCCGCCAGTTCCTCGCTGGCGCCGGCGACGGTATGGACGTTGGTGGACGCCTGTTCGGAGGCGGCGGCGACGGCCACCGCCTGACGGTCGGTCTCCTCCGCGATGGCGGACATCGACTGCGCCGTCGCCTCCATCTCGGTGGCCGAGGCAGACAGGAGCTGCGAGAGCCGGCCGACTTGGTCCTCGAAGCGGCGGGTCAAATCGTCCAGCCGGTTCGCGCGCAGCAGCTTGGCTTCGGCATCCCGCGCGGCGGCCTCGTCGGCGGCGCGCTTGTCGATCAACGCCAGCTTGAAGGCATGCAGGGCGTCGGCGACGATCCCGAGTTCGGTTTTGCGGCCGCGATAGGGGATCTCGGCGTCCAGGTCGCCCCTGGCCAGGTCGCTCATCGGCATGGAGACGGCGCGGATACCGGCGGTGATGCTGCGAACGACCAGGGTGGCGCCGGCGAAGCCGGCGAGGACGGCGAAAAGGATGGCGCCGATCGTCCAGCGCTGGCTCCTGGTGAAGATCGCGTCGGCCCGCTCGGCGGCTGCCTTGCCGCCGGCGACCTCGAAGGCCAGCAACCTGTCGATCGTCTCCTCGATTCGGTGATTCAACCGCTCCGCCTCGCGGAAGTCCGGGGCGCTTCCCCTTCCCGCTTCCGCGGCGTCACGCTGGCCGAAGGCGGCGGCGGTCGCCGCGCGGTAGGCCTGCCAGAGTCGCATGACCTCGTCGAAGAGCTTCTGCTCCGTCTCGGAGGCGATGTGCGTGCGGTACGCGGCCAGTGCCGCTTCCGCATGTTCGGCGGCATCCGCGAAGCCGCGCGCCTCGGCCGTGCCCTCGACGCCCGACGTCAGGAGGCGGCGCAGGAAGCGCTTCTGGGCATCTACGACCGCGACCTCGGCCGTGGCGATCGACTTGGTGCTGACCAGCCAGCGGTCGGCCAACTCCTGCGAGAGATCGTCCACCCGGTGCATCCGGTCGAGGGCGAAGGTCCCCAACGCGGCGCTGAATGCCAGAAGGCATGCGACGAGGGTCAACAGGCGCAGCCTGATGGTGAAGCGGTTGAGATCGGCCATGGCGCGGCGCACCGGAACTCTGTTGCGGGTACGCCGTGTCTAACTGGTCCGGTTGGAGGAACAATTAAGAGGGTGGCGGCAGTGCACGGACAGAATGTCCGGGCAGGCCGCTTTCCGAGGTAGCGGGCGCGTGCCGCGTGGGAGCGCTAGCGTGTCCGCACCGGCACATGGCTGGCTTCTGGAGCAGGACCGATCCGCCGTAAACGATATCGACAGAACACATCTCGCCCTCGGACGGTACACGTCTCCAGGCCACCTAACTCGATGACTATAGGGTGAAATGAAGCGATGGTGCCCAGGGACGGATTTGAACCGCCGACACTGCGATTTTCAGTCGCATGCTCTACCAACTGAGCTACCTGGGCCCGCGCGCGAGCGACGTGCCTTATAGACAGCGCTGACGGGCTTGTCCAGACGGTCAGACGTCTCTTTCTTCATCCATGTCGATCGGCTGCTCGTTCGTCTCGTGGCGGTAGTCGCCGCGCAGCCAGTTGAGTAGGTCCTTGTTGGCGCAGTGCTTGGAACAGAAGGGCTTGAATGCCGGTTGCACCGGCTCGCCGCAGATCGGGCACGGGCGGGCGCGATTGCGCGGGCGCAGCGGCACGACATTGGGACTGGCGGCGTCTTCGTCCATGAGCGTCCAGCGTCTCGGTTTGCGGGGCTCGTCAGAATGTGCGGCTCTTATGTAGGCAGCGGGGGCGGCCGCTGGAACCGCCCCCGTGCAGACTGTCGCCTCTCGGGCGGCGCTTCTCAGGCGCCCTTGAAGACCGGGCGGCGCTTTTCCATGAAGGCCTTGCGGCCCTCAGCATAGTCCTGGCTGTCGAAGCAGTCGCGGCCGAGCTTCTCGATCAGGGCCATGTCGCGTTCGGCGGCGTCGCGGATCACTTCGTTCACCGTAGCCTTCGAGGCGCGCATCGACAGGGGCGCGTTGTCGGCCAGCGCGCCGACATAGTCGCGCACGGTCTGCTCCAGTTCCTCCGCCGGCACGACGCGGTTGACGAGACCGATGCGCAGCGCCTCGTCGGCGGTCAGGCGGCGCGCCGAGAACAGGATGTCCTTGGCGAAGGAGGGGCCGACAAGGTTCACCAGGTCGCGGACATTGTCGAAGCTGTAGGCGATGCTGAGCCGCGCCGCCGGGATGCCGAAGATCGAGTCGGCCGAGGCGATGCGGACGTCGGCCTTCATGGCGATGCCCAGGCCGCCGCCCATGCAGAAGCCGCGGATCATGCCGATCAGCGGCTTGGTGACCGAGGAGAGCTTGCGGCGTGCGCTCTCCGACGTCTCGGCATAGGCGGCCGCCGCCTCGGCGTCGGCGCGCTTCTCGGCGAACTGCGAGATGTCGGCGCCGGACACGAAGGCCTTGTCGCCCGCGCCCTTCATGACGATGGCGCGGACCTCGGGGTCCTCCTCGAAGGCGGCCAGCGCCGTCTCCAGGCCTGCCCACATCTCCAGCGACATGGCGTTGCGCCGCTCGGGATTGTTGAAGGTGATCCAGCCGGTGGCGCCGTCCTTCTCGGCCAGCATCTTGTCGGTGTCGAGCTTCATCATGGTCTCCAGCGGTCTCGTTCAGACGACCTTGCGTTGGTGCAGGGCGGCGATGGCGGCGTCATCATAGCCCAGTTCGCGCAGCACCTCGTCGGTGTGTTCGCCGAGCTCCGGGGTGGCGCTCCGGATGTCCTTGGAGAAGCCGGAGATGTTGTTGGGCTGCGCCACCAGCCGGATCTCGCCCAGCACGGGATGTGCCACCGGGCGCGCCATGCCGAGATGCTCGACCTGGGGATCGGACATGGTCTGGTCGATGCTGTAGATGGGGCCGCAGGGCACGCCCGCCTCGGTCAGCAGGTCGATCCATTCGGCGGCCGGGCGGCGTGCCGTCCATTCGGCGATGCGCGCGTTGAGCGCCCTGCGGTTCTTCGAGCGGCTCTCGCGCGACTTGTAGTCGGGATCGTCGATCAGTTCGTCGAGGCCGACGGCGCGGCAGAAGCGCTCCCACAGGACCTGGCCCGAGGCGGCGATGTTGATGTGACCGTCCGAGGTGGGGAAGACGCCCGTCGGGATGCCGGTCGGATGGTCGTTGCCGGCCTGCTGCGGCACCTCGCCGTCCATCGTCCAGCGGGTCGCCTGGAAGTCGAGCATGGCGATCTGCGCCTCGAGCAGGGAGGTGTGGACCCAGCGGCCCTTGCCGGTCACCTCGCGGTCCAGGAGGGCCACCAGGATGCCCTGGGCCAGGAAGCCGCCGGAGGTGAGGTCGGCGATCGGGATGCCGACGCGCACCGGCCCCTGGCCGGGCAGGCCGGTGATCGACATCAGGCCGCCCATGCCCTGGGCGATCTGGTCGACGCCGGGGCGGGTGGCGTAGGGGCCGTCCTGGCCGAAGCCGGAGATGCTGCCGTAGACGATACGCGGGTTCACCTTGGCGACGGACTCGTAGTCGACGCCCAGCTTGAACTTCACGTTGGAGCGCATGTTCTCGACGATCACGTCGGCCTGCGCCGCCAGCTTCATGAAGACCGCGCGGCCCTCCTCCGACTTCAGGTCGAGGGTGATCGCCCGCTTGTTGCGGTGCAGGTTCTGGAAGTCCGAGCCGTGCCGGTTGCCGGCCGCCGCGTCCCGGTCGCCACCGGCCGGCGGCTCGATGCGCACCACCTGGGCACCCCAGTCGGCGAGATGGCGCACGCAGGTCGGGCCGGCGCGGTGCGCGGTGAGGTCGATGACCTTGAAGCGGGAAAGCGGAAGCGGGGGCTGATCCATCGGGTGCGTCTCCTGCCGCGGCGACGGCGTCTGGCGGCCGTCGAGCCGAAGGCCGGCAGTCGCCGGCCCGTCCGCGACAGGGTAACGCGGATCGCGGGAGGTGGAACAGGCGGGGGCGCACGCGGCCTTCGGAGCGGCCCTCGCCCTTCGAGACGCCGCCTCTGGCGGCTCCTCAGGGAGAGGACCTGCTGCCTAGCTTGGTCGTTGGCACCGCTACTGGGCGGACGGCCGCCGTCTCAGGAGACCATACCGAGTTCGCGGGCCTTGATCTGCAATGCCAGCACCTTGGAGAAGATGCGGCACTGGGCGAGGCCGCCGGCGTGGAACCAGACGCCCTTCTGGCCGGTGGGACGCCACATGCCGTGCAGTTCGCCCTCCTCGTCGAAGCCCCAGACCTTGCCGATGCGGTCGCCCACGGCGTCGCCGAGGATCCGTCGCGCCGACGCCGCCTGTCCCTCGTAGCCGGTGGCGAGCACGATGAGGTCGGCGGGAAGCGTGCTGCCGTCCTTCATGACGGCGCCGTCCGGTCCGAAGCGTTCGATGTCGTCGTACTGGACGAGGCCGATGCGGCCGTCGACGATCATCTCGGAGCATCCGGCGTCGAAATAGTAACCGCCGCCCCGGCTCTGATACATGATCTGCCAGCCCGAGCCGTCCTCGCCGGAGGTGAGACGGAAGCCGCGCCGCTCCAGACCGTCGAGCATCGCCTTGTCCGCGATCCGGTTCTTCTCGGTGATCATCTGGTGCGCACGGCGATAGACCGGGAAGGGCGAGGAGACGGCGAGCAGGTCCTTGTCCTCGAACGGGATCTCCTCGTCGTAGAGGGCATAGGGCGCCTGTGCTTCCTTCAGGCTGACGACCAGGGTCGGGCTGCGCTGGACCAGGGTCACCGACGCGGCACCCGATACCGCGAGATCCTGCGCCACGTCGTGGCCGGACGTACCGGTGCCGATAACCAGCGCGCGCTTGCCCTGCCAGTCGAGGCCGCTGCCGTACCGGCCGGAATGGCGCACCGTCCCGCGGAAGTCCTTCAGGCCGGGCAGGTCCGGCATGATCGGCGTGGTGCTGACGCCGTTGGCGAAGACGATGTGGCGTGGTCGCATGCGGCGCTCGGAGCCGTCGGCGCGCTTCAGTACCGCCTCCCAGCAGCCGGCCGCCTCGTCCCAACTGCCCGAGACCAGTTCGGTGCCGGTCCAGACGTTGAGCTCCATCGCCTCGGCATAGATCTCGAACCAGTTGGCCAGCATGTCCTTGGGGATGAACACGGGCCAGGACGGCGGGAACGGCATGTAGGGCAGGTGGTTGACGCGCGTCTCGTTGTGCAGCGTCAGGGCATGGTAGCGGCGGCGCCAGCTGTCGCCGATCCGCTCGTCCCGGTCCACCACCAGCGTGTCGACGCCGAGCAGGCCCAGCCGCGCGGCGATGGTCAGACCGGACTGCGCCCCACCCACCACCAGCACCGCCGGGTCGCGGTCGGCATAGGCGCGCGCCTTGTTGCGGCGGTCGAGCCAGTTCTCGCCGCCGAAATTGCGCTTCCAGTCGACGTTCTGCCAACGCTTGCCGTTCGCCGGATCCTCATGGCCGCGGATCTCGTCCAGCCCGGTCATCAGGGTCCAGGCGCGCGTCGCGTTCCCTTCGGACACCAGGCGCACGACGCCGGTGCAGGGGCCGACGTTGGTCTCGAAAGCGAAGATGGCCTCGGTGCAGGAGGTGCCGGCGCGATGGACCCGCCGCGGCGGCGTCCGGTGCTCGGCGAGCGCCAGTCCGACGGGCGCCACCTCGGCGGACGCGGGGACGATCCGCGCCGCGATGGCGTCGGCGCCGGACGTGGTGCGCAGGTCCCAGCCGAAGGCGAGGAGGTCGCGCCAGTGACAGTCTTCGGCGAAAAGCGCGGCGAGCCGCACGGCGTCGCCCGACTCCAAGGCCGCCCTGAAGTCGCCGAGCCACGTCGTGGCGACCGTCTCCTGCGTCAGATCGGTCGGGGTACCATCCATCGCGCCGTTCCCTCTGTTTTTTCTGGTCGGTCCCATGTTGCGTGAGACGCGGCAGAATCGCCAGTGGGCGGAGGTGGTCGCTATGCCCCCGCGGTGGCCCGGGAGGCGGACGTTCCTACGCGGACATCAGGCGAAGCGGCCGTGGCACTGCTTGAACTTCTTGCCGGAGCCGCAGGGGCAGGGGGCGTTGCGCGACACCTTGCCCCAGGTCGACGGGTCCTCCGGGTCGATGTCCGCGGCAGCGGCGGCGACCATCCGCCGTGCGGCGGGGCGCGTTGCGACCGCGGTGTCGCCGTCATCCTGCGGCTGGTCGGCGAAGGCCGGGTCCTGGCGCGTTTCCCGCCAGGTAGCGTCGTCCGGCTCCTGCGGCATCACGTCCTCGGCCGGGCCCTGCTGGACCTCGACGTGGCAGAGCGTGCCGGTCACCTGCTCGCGCAGGCGCGACAGCATGGCGTCGAACAGTTCGAACGCCTCGCTCTTGTACTCGTTCAGCGGATCCTTCTGGGCATAGGCGCGCAGGCCGATGCCCTGGCGCAGATGGTCGAGCGCCAGCAGATGGTCCTTCCAGACCTGGTCGAGCAGCTGGAGCAGGACGCTCTTCTCGACGAAGCGCATCATCTCCGGGCCCCAGTTGGCCGACTTCTCGGCCATGCGGCGGTCGATGGCGCCGTTGATGCGCTCGCGGATCTCGTCGTCGGCGATGCCTTCCTCGGCCGCCCATGCGACGACGGGGAAGTCGATGCCGGTGATGCGCAGCAGCTCCTCGTGCAGGCTCGCCGCTTCCCACTGCTCCGGCAGCGCCTTTTCGGGGATGAAGCGGCCGACCAGGTTGTCGACGACCTCGCGGCGCATGTCGACGATGGTCTCGTGCACGTCGGGGGCGCGCATGATGTCGCGGCGCTGCTCGTAGACGACCTTGCGCTGGTCGTTCATCACGTCGTCGAACTTGAGCAGGTTCTTGCGGATGTCGAAGTTGCGCGCCTCGACCTTCTGCTGCGCCTTCTCCAGGGCCTTGTTGATCCAGGGATGGATGATCGCCTCGCCCTGCTTCAGGCCGAGCCGGCGCAGCATGGTGTCCATCCGCTCCGACCCGAAGATGCGCATCAGGTCGTCTTCGAGGCCGAGGTAGAATTTCGAGGCGCCGGGGTCGCCCTGGCGGCCGGAACGGCCGCGCAGCTGGTTGTCGATGCGCCGGCTCTCGTGCCGCTCGGTCGCCAGCACGAAGAGGCCGCCGGCGGCGAGCGCCGCCTGCTTGGCCTCCGCCACTTCGGCGCGGATCTCCTCGGCGCGGCGCCAGAACTCGGCCTCGTCCGTGACATCGGCGAGCTGCTGGCGGATCAGCATGTCGGCGTTGCCGCCGAGCTGGATGTCGGTGCCGCGGCCGGCCATGTTGGTGGCGATCGTCACCGCGCCGGGCCGCCCCGCCTGGGAGACGATGAACGCCTCCTGCTCGTGATAGCGGGCGTTCAGGACGTGATGGGGGATCCCGCGCGCCTTCAGCAGGTCGGACAGCCGCTCCGACTTGTCGATCGACACGGTGCCGACCAGGATCGGCTGGCCGCGTTTGTAGCACTCCTCGATCTGGTCGAGAATCGCCTCGTTCTTCTCCGCCGTCGTCCGGTAGACCTCGTCGTCATGGTCGATGCGGATGACCGGGACGTTGGTCGGGATGTCGATGACCTCGAGCTTGTAGATCTCGGCGAACTCGTTCGCCTCGGTCATCGCCGTGCCGGTCATGCCGGCCAGCTTCGGGTACATCCGGAAGTAGTTCTGGAAGGTGATCGACGCGAGCGTCTGATTCTCGGTCTGGACCTCGACGCCTTCCTTCGCCTCCAGCGCCTGGTGCAGGCCGTCGGAATAGCGCCGACCCTCCATCGCGCGGCCGGTGAACTCGTCGATGATGACGACCTTGCCGTCCTTCAGCATGTAGTCGGTGTCGCGGTGGAACAGGACGTTCGCGCGCAGCGCCTGGTTGGCGTGGTGGACGAGGCTGATGTTGTGCACGTCGTAGAGGGCGCCCTGCAGCAGGCCGCGCTCGCGCAGCATCTCTTCGACGCGCTCCTGGCCGGCGTCCGTGAGGGTGACGGCGCGGATCTTCTCGTCCTTCTCGAAGTGCTCCGGCTGGAGGTGGCGGACGAGGCCGTCGACGATCTTGTAGAGCTCGGACGAGGCCTCGGCGGCGCCGGAGATGATCAGCGGCGTGCGCGCCTCGTCGATCAGGATGGAGTCGACCTCGTCGACGATCGCGAAATTGAAGGGCCGCTGGCACATATCCTCCAGGCGGAACTTCATGTTGTCGCGCAGATAGTCGAAGCCGAACTCGTTGTTGGTGCCGTAGGTGATGTCGGCGGCGTACTGGGCGCGGCGCTGCTCGTCGGAGAGGCCGTGCAGGATGCAGCCGACCGAGAGGCCGAGGAAGGCGTAGATCTGGCCCATCCACTCGGCGTCGCGACGGGCGAGATAGTCGTTCACGGTGACGACGTGCACGCCCTTGCCCGACAGGGCGTTGAGATAGACCGGCAGCGTGCCGACCAGCGTCTTGCCCTCGCCGGTGCGCATCTCGGCGATCATGCCCTGGTGCAGCACCATGCCGCCCATCAGCTGCACGTCGAAATGCCTCTGGCCGAGGACGCGCTTGGCGGCCTCGCGCACGGTGGCGAAGGCCTCGATCATCAGGTCGTCCAGCGTCTCTCCCTTGGAGAGGCGCTCGCGGAACCAGAGGGTGCGCGCGCGCAGCTCCTCGTCGGTCAGGCCCGCGATTTCCGGCTCGAGCGCATTGATCGCTGCAACGTTCGGCTGCAGTCGTTTCACGAACCGGTCGTTCGATGAACCGAAGATGCGCTTGGCGAGGGCGCCGAGCATGCAGTTTTCCTCTGGTGGAAAGGCGCTGGGACGCGTCGGCCGGCGCGTCGAGCCGGCCTCGGGCGACGCTCCGGACAGATAAGCCGCAGGCAAGGGAGTGTCAACGAAACGCCCTGGCGCAGGCGGACGCGAAGAACCGAGGCCGCCGGCGGATGCAGCCCCGGTTGCCGAGCCCGTTGCCGATCAGGCGCGCCCGATGCACCATCCGAGCCAAGCGCGGTCGCCACGAGAACCGCCACGAACCGTCGATCGGCCCGCCCTGTGCGGAGGGAGAACCCAGGATGAACAAGATCGCCCCGACATCCGCTGCGACACCCGCTTCGACCATCGGCGCGGCCTATGCGCGCGACGGCTTCGTCTTCCCGCTCGACATCCTGTCCGCAGACGAGGCGGCAGGCCTGCGCGCCGACCTGGAGGCCGCCGAGGATGCGGTACGGGCCGACAAGCGCAAGCTCGGAATGGTCCGGGGCTACCCCGCCCGGCTGCTGCCGTCCTTCGACGCGCTGATCCGGCATCCGAGGATGGTGGCGGCGGCGTCGGCCGTGCTGGGGCCGGACCTGATGGTCTGGGGCTCCGGCCTGTTCATCAAGGAGGCGAACACGCCGAACTATGTGAGCTGGCACCAGGACCTGACCTATTGGGGCCTGGACCAGGCGGACGAGGTCACGCTGTGGGTGGCCCTGTCGCCGGCGACGCCGGAGAGCGGCTGCATGCGCTTCGTCGCCGGCAGCCACCGGCGGAACATCGTGCCGCACGCGGACAGCTTCGCCGCCGACAACCTGCTGACGCGCGGCCAGGAGATCGCGGTCGAGGTCGACGAGCGGGACGCGGTCGACGTGGTGCTGAAGCCGGGGCAGGCGTCGCTGCACCACGGCCACCTGTTCCACGCCTCCGGCCCGAACCGGACGGGCGACCGCCGCATCGGGGCGGCCATCCGCTACATCGCGCCGTCGATGCGGGGCCGATCCGGCCCCGACACCGAGGTGGCGCTGGTCGCGGGCGAGGACCGCTTCGGCCATTTCCGCGTGGTGCCGCCGCCGACCGCGCGCCTCGACCCAGCCGATTTCGAGGCGGTCGCCGCCGACGGCGCGCGCCGCGAGCAAGTGCTGTTCGAGGGAGCGGAACGGCGGCGGTAGACCGGGGGCGTTCAGGCGGCGCCGCAGAAGGCCTCGGGGGTGCTGATCTCCAGGACGGTCGCCGGCGCACCCTTCCGTACCACGTATTCGGATATGCCGACCCGCGACGACGCGGCCGGATCCCAGTTGTAGGACCAGCCCATGCCAGTGAAAGGGTAGCCCCATCGCGGCTGCGGTTCGCCGTCGCCGCCCGCTTGCGTGAAGCCGGTGCGGTAGGAGGTCCAGATCTGGTTCAGCAGGAAGGTCGTCGTCTCGTGGTCGAGTTTCGCGCTCAGATCACCGGCAGTGCACTGGGCAGCGCCGACATCCGTACCGCCGGGACAGGGCCGGAACATGGCGTCCCGCGGCACCTCGAAGGTGACGACGACGAACCGGTTCTCCGGCTTCGAAGGAGCAGGCTGCGGCGGCAGCCCGAGGATCTGTTGCAGGGCGAGCACCGCGTCCGGCTTGCCGCGGCACAGTTCGCGCAGCTGGTCCGGCAATGACACCCAGACATCTCGCTTAAGCGGATTCGGCGGGGCGCCCCACTCTGTGAACGTCCCCACCGTGACCATCTTCTGGCCGGCGGGGATCGCCCGCAGCGGTACGGAGAAGCCCGGTTCCTTCACGGCCGCGCTGCGGATCGAGCGATCGTAGTCCGCCTTCAGGACGTCCGGGGTCTTCTGTGCGGGACCCTCCGCCAGCGGCGCCGGCGTGCTGCAGGCGGCCAGCAGCAGGGCAGAGAACACAGGGATGACAACGAGGGCGGGCAGCGGCGCGCGTGCGGTGCACAAGCGGTGGAGAGGCATCGTGGCGTTCCTCCAGCTTCCTGCTGTGCCGCGATCCTGCGCCGCCGTAACACGGTATGCAAGACGCAAACGTTGTCGGCGGCCCGGCTCTGCAACCTGTGGAGCCTCCTGGCGGATGGCGGGCGAGGGTGGCATCCCCTTCGCCTGTCGCTAATATGCCTGGACATTCGGGTCCGCAGCGGACGACACGGGAGACGGTGAGCAATGGCCAGGGCGTTCGACGGCGTGCGCGTGATCGACTTTTCGCAGGTGCTGGCGGGGCCGTTCTGCGCGTTCCAGCTCGGGCTGCTGGGGGCGACCGTGATCAAGGTCGAGAACCCGCAGGGCGGCGACCAGATGCGGCGCATGATGACGGACGCGCGCTTCGCCGACATCGGCATGGCGCCGGCCTTCTGTGCGATGAACGCCGGCAAGCGGTCGATCACGCTCGACCTGAAGCATCCGCGGGCGGGCGAGGTGGTGCGCCGGCTGGTGGCGGGCGCCGACGTCGTGCTGGAGAATTTCAAGGCGGGGACCATGGACCGCGCCGGTCTCGGCTGGGAGGAACTGCGCGCGGTCAATCCCAAGCTGGTCTACTGCTCGATCTCCGGCTACGGCCAGGCGGGGCCCTATGCCGGCACGGCGGCCTATGACGGAGCGATCCAGGCGGCCTCGGGCATGATGTCGGTGACCGGCCACGAGGCCACCGGGCCGACGCGCGCCGGGTTCACCGCGGTCGACCTGAGCACCGGCGTGACGGCCGCCTTCGCCGTGGCCTCGGCGCTGTTCCGCCGCCAGGTGACGGGCGAGGGCCAGCGCATCGATACCTCGATGCTGGACACGGCGCTGACCATGCTGACACCGCTGATCGCCGGGTGGCAGATCGGCGGGCAGATGCCCGAGCTGCTCGGCAACATGGGGCCGGCGAAGCTGCCGACGGCGGACAGTTTCCGCACCGGCGACGGCTGGCTGCTGATCACCGCCCTGACTCAGGCGCAGTTCGCCGGCATCTGCCGCACCATCGGCCGCGAGGAGCTGGCCGCCGATCCGCGCTTCGCCGACACGGCCGCGCGCCAGACGAACGCCGCCGCCCTGAAGGCCGAGATCGAGGCGGCGCTGGCCGACGCCTCCGCCACGGAGTGGGCCGGGCGGCTGGGCCGCAACGGCGTGCCCGCCTCGGCGATCAACACCATCCCCCAGGTGCTGGAGCATCCGCAGCTCGCACACCGCTCGCTCGTCCAGACCGTGCCGGGGGCCGCCGCCGGCCTCGACGGCGAGATGCCGATCGTCACCGCCGGCTTCGGCGCCGACACGGACGGCCCCAGGCTCGACCGCGCGCCGCCGCGCCTCGGCGAGCACACGGACGAGGTGCTGGGCGAGGCGGGATATGACGCGGCGGAGATCGCGGCGCTGAGGGAGGTGGGGGCGGTGTGAAAGGCTTCGCCTCGGCGCGTGGCGACCGCGTCCGTTCCGGCGAATTCAGGCCTATTCGAGCCAAGTGGGGCCTATTCGAGCCAAGTGGGAACGGTTTCGGCCGCCCGGCGCCTATTCCGCCGCGGACGATGCCGTTCTCCGGGCCGGCGGAACGGCACAAGTAATTGTTTTAAAAAGGGAAATTCTGTAGGCGCGGCGTCGTCGGGCGTTCGGCCGGCACCTGCCCGTTAAAAAGCTACCGCCGTCAAGCCGGACCCAATGCGGCGCGGGCGCTCCGCCTGCGCCGTGGCTCGCGCGGCAGCGCCTTCACCCCGGTCCAGCGTTTGCGGTCGGGGTCGTAGAAGATCCAGGCGAAGAAATCGTCCCGTTCCAGGCACTGGCGCACCGTGTCTTCGCCCGCCCAGCGTACGTCACCGCCGCTTTCCTGGAGCAGGGCGCCGGTGAGAAGATCCTGCCACCGATACCGATTGGACATGCCGCGCCGGGCGGTTGACATGACCTTCTGTACGAAGCGGCGCGTATCTTCGTCGCCGACCTTGAAGTAGGCGTCGACCTGGCCGCCGCTGCCGGCCACGGGGATGCGGAGATCGTGACCGTACATTTCCGCGAGCAGCGCCTGGAGTTCCGGGTTCTTCGATGCCACGATGCGCTGGTTTTCCGGCGGGTGGGAGAGATCGAGGACCCCGCCGGCGGCGAGCATCGTGCGGAAACGCCTGCTCGGAAGATCTGCGTTGCGCCACCCGCAGATACTGGGCTCGAATGCGCTGCCGGGGTCGGGCAGATAGTGGTCGATGGTCCTGAGCGATCCGGTCTCTGGGGGGAGCGATGTCGGTCTCACCTCGCGGAATGCGGTCCGTCGACGTTCCTCGTCCCACGTCCATTCGAACGCGCGCAGAGCAGGCCAGACCTCTTCGAGGCGCAGGTAGAGGGCGTGGGTATCGACCCCGGTGACGACGACATGGGTCGAGCGGGCCGAGATCTTCTCGCCATTCCGATCGTACCGCGCGGTCACGAGGACGACGTCACACAACTTGCGGGAGCGGCGAACGATGGCGGGCGGGGATCATCGGCTGCTCGCCCTCCGCCGGGGCTCGCGCGGCATCGTCTTCCAGCCGATCCAGCGTCGCTGCTCCGTCGACCATCCGATCAGGGCATAGAAATCGCGCTCCTCCCTGCACCGGCGCTGCACGTCCGCGCCGGCCCAGTAGTCTGTTCCGGTCCGCTCGTCGAGGATCTCGCCGGTGATCATGTCCTGCTGTCGGTAGCGGTTGGTCGTGGGGCGGCGGACGACGGCGGTGATGCGCGAAACGAACAGCCTCTGCTGCTCGTCACCGACCGGATAATAGCCGTAGATCAGTCCTTCCTGGCTTGGAAAACCGATTAGACGGTCGTGCCGGTACATCTCTCGGAGTTCGCTCTGCCTGACCGGATCCCGGCGCGTCTGTAAGGCCAAATGCTCCGGTATTCGAGACAGGTCCAAACGATGCTCCGGATCGAGCAATGTGGCGAATCGTCGATCGGGTGCATTGAGCAGGCGCAGCGGCGCGCCGTCATGGTCAAGTTCGAACTGGGGGGACCAGTTCTCAGGGGGTACGTAATGTGCGACCACTCCGCAAGAAAGAAGCGATCCAGGTATATCCTCTCTTCGGACTTCTTCTTCAAGGCGTCTCTTGCCAGGAATATCCTGTACGCTGCGATAAGATCGCAAGGCGGGAAAGGCGTGCAGAAGAGAGTTGTATATTTGCAAAACATCTTCTGCGATGACCAGGAGGTGGGTGGAGCGGGATTTCGTTCTCATCTTATGCGAGGGCCATTGGCATTATGTATCAGCGGTGAAGTTTTTCGATCTCGGCGATCAGGTCGTCAAGCTTCTTGTCGACCATCGCTTTCCACTGCTCGATGTCCCATCCCTTGGATTTCGGAATGCCTATGATCCGGCCTTCTTTTGAAATATTCGAGTTGTAATAAGGCTTGTGTACGTTCTCGATACTATCGAGCGCGTTTCGTTCGCGCCGTATCGGCGTGCCGTCCTTATTTGCGGTATATACATTGAAGTCGTGGTTCACTCCATATACTTTGATCGTAAGGTCGGAGCGTCGCGATCCTGTCCTGCCACCGTGCTCTGGCCTGAAGTGGCGCTCGATTACGTCATCGCCGTTGTCCTTGCGGCCGCCATGGGTGTGTTCGTTGGGAATCCGCCCCTCATACAGTTTTTCGAAGAAGCGCCGTCTTACGTAGTCTACATCCCTCTGCTGGCCGTCCTCGCTGCCGCGGCTTTCGCGCCAGTTCGGGCCGGCATTCTCTTCGGATAGATCGGGGAAGATCTCGATGACGGGGCGGCCGGCTTCGTCGTCGCGCAGGCGGACGTGGATCCCGGGGGCGGCTTCTTCGGCGGGGAAACCTTCCTGCCGGGCGCGCGGGTCGACCGGCGGGTCGGCGGGGAAGCCGGGGTTCTGGGTGGGCGGCACGGGCTCGGCCGGCGGGCCGGGGAAGAAGATGGCGCCGATGTCGGTGGGCTCGGCGCGAGGATAGCCGTCGGCCCCCGGCACCATCCGAACCAGCGGCATGCGCTCGGTCATCATCGAGCCGTCGGCGCCGCGCCGGCGGACCGTGGCGTCCAGATCGCCCGGCGCCCAGATCACCTCGCCGCCGTCGGGCAGCTTCCTGCGCACGGGGCCGTTGCCCGGCGTCAGCAGGATCGGCGCTGCGGCGGCTGCACCGGCTGCCGCACCGGCTGCTGCTCTGGCGGCCGCGGCGGCCGCCTGCCGTGCGAAGTGTGCCGCCGTGGTCCCGGCGGCGGAGGACGCCGCGGCGGCAGCGGGCAGCGCGCCAGCGGCTTGCCGGGCGACATGCGCCGCTACGGCACCGGCCGGGGCCATCGCCAGCGTGACGGCACTGTCGGTTCGCGGATCGGCCGCCGCGCGCTCGGCGGCCGGCAGGGCGGCGCGCTCGAGCAGGGAGGGGCGGGCGGTGCCGGTATCGACCGGGGCGCCGAGCCAGCGGCTGCGCGGCACGATCTCCGGACTGTCGGCGATCTCGCGGCGGCCGGCGGCGTCGAAGCGCTCGTCGCCCGGGAAGAGCAGCGCAAAGCCCCGCTCCACCGCCTCGCGGACCGCCGGATCGTTCTCGCGCCAGTAGCGCGGATCGCCCATGAGTTCCTCGAGGTCTTCCACGGTGAGCGGCGCCTGGGGAGCGCGGGGGACGAGATCGGCGAGATCGAGACTCGACGGATACGGCGCACCGCGGCGCGCCGGGCGAGGGGAGGGCATGGCTTCATCTCCGATCGGGAAGGAGCGCACGAAAAAGGCCGCCTTCCAGGGAGAAGGCGGCCTCGGGACGGAGTCCGGGTCGTGCTGGGGATGGAGATGGTATTCCTATTTCGGATTGCAAGTGCCTGCGCCGCCGCGCCTGCGCCGCCTCTTCCCCTACACGCCGCCGGCGATGAACTGGGTCGCGACGGCGCCGGCGTAGACGAGCAGGAGGAGGATGCTTTCGATCCCGATCTTACCCGGCCCCTCGCGCTGCCGCAGGATCAGCCCGGCGGTCAGGATGCCTGTCATCAGCAGGGCCGCGACGATCCAGAAATAGTCCTGGTCGCCGACGGCGTGGTAGAGCGAGCCGTCGCGATAGGCAACGTCCGACGCCACCAGGAAGAGCGTGTCGAAGGTGTTGCCGCCGATGATGCCGCCGATCGCCAGTTGCAGGGCGCCGCGGCGCACGGCCGCGACCGTGGTCACCAGTTCCGGCAGGGACGTGACCACCGCCGTCGCCAGCGCTCCGACGACGGTTTCCGAGATATGCATGCGGTCGGACAGTTCCGATGCGATCTTCGCGATCGCGTAGCCGGACGTTCCCATGAGCAGCATCAGCAGCCCGAAGGTCAGGAACAGCCGGCCGGTGCTCTCCGCGCGGCTTTCCGCATCTTCGTCGTCGGGCCGATCCGGCCGCGTCTCCTTCGTCCGGGTGGGAGTCCACATCGGCGCTTTCCGGACCGTGCGGCCGGCGAGCAGGCCGGAGCCGTAGACCAGCAGGATCGCGAACGAGACCGGGTGGATGGCCCACATCGTCACCTCCGGCGTCGTCATGGCGACGAAGGGCAGGGTCAGCAGCACGATGAGGACGAGCCCTTGGAACACGTTCCCCAGGTCGGCGCCCGCATGCTCCAGGTTGATCCTGCGGTAGAACATGTCGGCCACGGCCAGGAACACCGTCTGCGCCGCGATCCCGCCGACGCTGTTGGAGAAGGCGAGCGAGGACCGCCCGTCGAGGGCCGCGGTGATCGACACGACGGTTCCGCCGAGAGACGTCGCCGCACCGAGGAGGACGGCACCGGCGATCGCCTCGCCGAGGCCTGTCCGGTCGGCAAGCTTGTCCGCCAGCCCGGTCATCCGCAGGCCGCAGATGAAGATGACGCCGCCCGCCGCCAGGAATCCCGCGACGAGCGCCGCCGTCGGGAGGCTGCCCCACATCGCCCCGCCCTTTCGTCGTCGCTCCGATGCCCGCCATAGGCGGGCCGACCCCTCGCCAACGCGGCGGCCACGATCGGGTTCGGACGCTCCGGGTGTTACCGGCCGCGGGCTATCCGGCCGGACCGCCGCCCATCTCGTCCTCGATGAAGGCGCGCACGATCGCCTCCATGCTCTCGTCGGCGCGGAAGCCGAGGGCGAGGCCGCGGGCGGGGGCGAAGCGGGCGGGCCAGGAGGCGACGATGGCGCGGATGGCCGGGTCGGGCTGCCAGCGGATGCGGGCGGCGGGCGCGGGGCCGGCGACGGCGGTCATGGCGGCGACCATCCCGCCGACGGTGCAGGTGATGCCGGGCAGCGAGACGGCGGCGCCGATGCCCCAGTCGGCGGCGGGCACCTCGGCCGCGTGCAGCAGGTCCTCGACCACGCGGCGCGGCGAGATCAGCCACATCGCCTGCTCGGGCGCCACCGGGCAGACGGCTTCCTCGCCGTTCAGCGGCTCGCGGATGATCGAGCTGGCGAAGGTCGAGGCGGCCTTGTTCGGCCGGCCGGGGCGGACGACGACGGTCGGCAGGCGCAGGGTGCGGCCGTCGACGAAGCCCTTGCGGCCATAGTCGGCGACCAGCAGTTCGCCGATCGCCTTCTGCGTGCCGTAGGAACTCTGCGGCGTGGTGATCGTGCCGTCGGCGATCACGTCGGGCATCGGCCCGCCGAACACGGCGACGGAACTGGCGAAGAGGAATCGTGGCCGGCCACCCGCTGCTTGGCCACCCGCTGCTTGGCCACCGGCGGCACGCGCCGCCTCCAGCAGGGCGCGCGTGCCGTCCAGGTTGACCCGCATGCCGAGGTCGAAGTCGGCCTCCGCCCCGGCGCTGACCACGGCGGCGAGGTGGAAGACGAAGCCGGTCTCGGGTGTCACGAGCCCCGCTGCGACGGCCGGATCGCCGACGTCGCCGGTGGTGGCGCGGACGCGCGGGTCGGCGGTCTCCACTGGTACCGCGTCGAAGACGTCGATGCGCTCGATCGTGCGGCCGTCGAGGCTGCCGCGGTCGAGCAGGGCCCGGGTCAGCTTGCGCCCGAGGAAGCCGGCGCCGCCGGTAATCAGGACGCGCATCGCCTCCTCCGAGTCGTTACTGCGGCTCGCCGCGGAAGCCGGTCGCGACCAGGTAGATCTCGGACGAGTCCTTGCGGCTCGCCGGCGGCTTGGCGTGGCGCACCTGGGCGAAATCGCGCTTCAGCATGTTCAGCAGCGAGGCGTGCGCGCCGCCCTGGAACAGCTTGCAGACGAAGGTGCCGCCTGGGGCCAGGAAGACCCGGCCGAGGTCGTAGGCCGCCTCCGCCATGCCGAGGATGCGGATCTTGTCGGTCGCGGCATGGCCGATGGTCGAGGGCGCCATGTCGCTGAGCACGATGTCGGCGGCACCACCGAGCGCGTCGGCGATGACCGGCTCGGCGGCCGGCAGGGTGGCGTCGAGCTGCAGCACCGCCGCACCGTCGACCGCGTCCATCGCCTGGATGTCGACGGCGACGACGCGGCTCCTCGCGCCGCAGCGTGCGACCGCGACCTGGGTCCAGCCGCCGGGGGCGGCGCCCAGGTCGAGCACGCGCTTGCCGGGGGTGAGGATGTGGAAGCGGTCGTCGAGCTCGATCAGCTTGAAGGCGGCGCGCGAGCGCCAGCCCAGGCGCTTCGCCTCGGTGACGTAGGGGTCGTTCAGCTGGCGCTCGAGCCAGCGCGCCGACGAGTTGCTGCGCTTGCGCGCGGTGCGCAGGCGGACGGTGACCTCGCGCGAGCCGGAACCGCGGCCGGCGGTCACGCGGAATATCCGCCCGACGCGCCGGCGCCGCGGACATGCGTCGCGCCGCGGTCCGCCGCCATCAGCGACAGCAGGATGCCCTCGCGCACGCCGCGGTCGCCGACGCGCAGCCGCTCCGCCGGCCAGAGCCGGCAGATGGCGGCCAGGATGGCGCAGCCGACCACCACCAGGTCGGCGCGGTCGGCGCCGATGCAGGGGTGCGCGGCGCGCTCGGCATAGGTCATGGTCCGCAACTGCTCGCTGATCCTGTCGATGTCGGTGCGCTCGAGAAACTGGCCGTCCACGGCGCGCCGCTGGTATTTCGGCAGGTCGAGGCGGATGCCGACGACCGTGGTGACGGTGCCGGACGATCCCAGCATCTGCACCCGGCCCGCCCGGGCTTCCTCGGCGATATGGTGACGCGCCTCGAACGGCTCCAGTCCGGCGCGCACTTCGGCGATCATCGCTTCGTACGCCCCGGCCGAAACCTCGTGGCCGCCCCAGCGCTCCGCCATGTTGACGACGCCGAGCGGCACGGAGATGCAGTCGATGACCTGCGGCTGGCCGCGCGCCGGCACGGCGACCCACATCACCTCGGTCGAGCCGCCGCCGATGTCGAACATCAGCGCGCGCGCCCGGCGCTGGTCGAGCAGCGGCGCGCAGCCGCCGGCGGCGAGGCGCGCCTCCTCGGCGGTGTCGATGATCTCCAGCTCGACCCCGGTCTCCTCGGCGACCCGCTCGACGAAGGTCCCGCAGTTGCGCGCCCGGCGGCAGGCCTCGGTCGCGACGCTGCGCAGGCGGTTGGTGCCGGTCCGCTCCAGCTTCGCGGCGCAGACCTTCAGGGCGGAGATGGTGCGCTCGATGGCCGCCTCGGAGAGCTCGCCGCTGGCCTGCAGCCCTTCGCCGAGCCGCACGATGCGGGAAAAGGAGTCGACGACGTCGAAGCCGTAGCGGTTGGGCGTGGCGACGAGCAGGCGGCAGTTGTTGGTGCCCAGATCGAGCGCGCCGTAGACCGGCTCGGCCGGGTCCCCCGGCGGTCCCGACCCGCGGGCACGTCCTCGCCATCGGCGCCTGCAGCGCCACTTCTCGTACGTCGCCACCTCACGTCTCCCCGGGTGCTCGCGCCCGCCTCCCCAGGCCGCGCGGCCCCGTATCGTTGCGAACATGCTAACCCCGCGCGAGACGGGTTGCCATAGCGCCGCCCGATCATTAAGTTCAGCGCCGCTTGCCCGACCCGCCCGTCGGCCTCGCCCGCTTGGGGGATAGTTTAGCGGTAGAACTCTCGGCTCTGACCCGAGCAGCCCTGGTTCGAATCCAGGTCCCCCAGCCAAACTCAAAAAGCGAACGATATCAGCCCTTAAAGGGCGGGCGGCCCAATTTCTAGTACAGTGTCCTGGTGCGGGGGGTAGCTCTCCGCGCGCGCGTCGGTTGATCCTCCTGGAAAATTTCCGAGCGGTCATCGAGTTCCGGGAGAGGGAGCGAGCCGCGCGGCGTCTACGTACGTGGACGTCTGCTGCAGGATCGCGGTTCTCCTCTCCCGCACCCTGTCTAGCCGGAAGCCGCTCCTGCGTATCCTGCGGCGCACGTTCCGGCGGCAATCGCTATTCTGCCGCGACAGGCTCCCTCAGCGGCACGTTCCGACTGCGGAACGGCCTCGACCGAATGTCCACGGTAACGCTCTCCGCCGTCATCTCGCTCCCCCAAGCCCCGCGGCGCCGTCATGTCGTGAACAACCCGTCTCCGCCAGCTTGCGGGGGGTGGTTGAAAGGGAGGTAATCCGAAAAACCGACTACCCCGGCACGCTGCATTCCGGGGAGGGTGTGCGGAGATCGCAACGGGAATCGCCGATGCTCCGCGACCATACTGCAATCGCCGCCGGCTCGCCGGACGCCCGAGGCTTCCTCGCCCTGTCGGCGGTCACCGGTGAACCGCTGCAGGCCGATACCGCCGCCGGCGCGCCGGAGGCGGACACCACGGCTTTGGTCGGCAGCGAGGCAGGCGGCGCCGCGATGGACGAGACCGCCGGGCCGCAGGGCATGCCCGGTGCGCCGAGGACCGCCGGTTCGGCATTGGTCGCCGACGACGAGCAGGCGAACGTCGCCGCCGCCGTCGGGGACGTGGCATCGGCTGATGGATCCGGCGCGTCCACCGTCCCGGATGCGCCGGCGCCGCTCCAGCCCTCTTCCGAGGGGTTGCGTGTCCAGCCGGCCAACACGGCCGTCGAAAAGCTCCCGGGTTGGGCCGTGCCGGGGATCGAGGAGGTGCTGCCGCCCCCGTCGGAATTCGTCCGGGTGTCGGTCAATCCCGCCGCGAGCGATGAAATCGCGCCGCCTACCACCTTGGGACGGATCGCGCTGGAAAACGCCCTGCCGGGTTCGCCGGAAAGCGAGTGGCGCCTGACGGAGCGTGACCGCAGCATCGAAGGCTTCGCGACGGAATTCAGCGTCGACCAGGGCGAGACGGTCAGCTTCAAGATCGCCACGGATTCCACCGACTACCGCATCGACATCTACCGGCTCGGTTACTATGGCGGGATGGGCGCTCGGAAGGTCGCGACCATCGAGCGCCAGAGCGAGACGCCGCAGGTACAGCCGCATCCGATCGTGGACATGGAGCGGGGCCTCATCGACTGCGGCAACTGGGGTGTCTCCGCCGAATGGGAGGTCCCGGAGGATGCGGTCTCGGGCGTCTATCTGGCCGTCATGCGCCGGCAGGATGGAACCGAGGGTGCCAACGAGATTCCGTTCGTCGTCCGCGGCGACGGCACCGCGAGCGACATCGTCTTCCAGACGTCGGACACGACTTGGCAGGCCTACAATCCCTGGGGCGGCGCCAACTTCTATGGCGGCGACGTGCCGGTCGATCCCGAGGAGATCATCTCCTACAACCCGCCCAACTGCAGCTGCGGGCTGAACGCGATCGGCCGCGCCTACGCCGTCAGCTACAACCGGCCGTTCCTGCATTCCGAGATCTACGCCTGGGGGCCGCAGAACTATCTGTTCGGCGTCGAATATTCGGCGATCCGCTGGATCGAGCAGAACGGCTACGACGTCTCCTATATCGGCGGGGCCGATACCGCGCGCGCCGGAGCGCAGTTGCTGGACCACCAGATGTTCCTGTCGGTGGGCCACGACGAATACTGGACCGCCGAACAGCGTGCGAACGTCGAGGCGGCGCGCGACGCCGGGGTCAATCTCTCCTTCTTCAGCGGCAACGAGGTCTACTGGAAGGCCCGCTGGGAGACGAGCATAGACGGCGACGGCATGCCCTATCGCACCCTCGTCTGCTACAAGGAGACCTGGGCCGGAACAAGCATCGACCCCAGTGGCACCAGCACGGGCACCTGGCGCGACGAACGCTTCTGGGACGAGGGGCAGGAGCCGGAGAACTCCCTGACCGGCACCATGTTCCAGGTCGACGCGTACCGGCTCGACACGATCAGCGTACCCTACGACTTCTCCCAGTTCCGGTTCTGGCGCAACACGGGGATGTCGACATTGCAGGTCGGCGAGACCGGCGCGCTGGTCGGCAATCTGCTGGGTTACGAGTGGGATTCCGACGTCGACAACGGCTTCCGGCCGGCGGGCCTGATCAACCTGTCGCTGACGACGGTGGAAGTCGACACGTTCCTGATGGACTTCGGGTCGACCGTCGGTCCGGGCGAGGCGACGCACAGCCTGACGATGTATCGCGCCGAGAGCGGCGCCATCGTGTTCGGGGCGGGCACCGTCTACTGGTCGTGGGGACTGGACGACAACCACGACAACGAGCCGACCCCGACCGATCCCAACGTGCAGCAGGCGATGGTCAACCTGTTCGCGGACATGGGCATCCAGCCGGACACGCTCGAAGCCAGCCTGGTTCTCGCCGCACCATCGTCCGATGCACTGGCGCCGTCCTCGCAGATATCGGCGGTTTTCGAAGGGGCGACGTTCGTCGACGGCCAGACGGTCACCATAACCGGGACGGCTGCGGACGGCGGCGGCGGAAAGGTGGCGGGCATCGAGGTGTCGCTGGACGGCGGCAACTCGTGGCGGAAGGCGACCGGTCGTGAGACGTGGAGCTACACCGGGCAGGTGGGGCCGGTCGGCAGCTATCCGATCCTGTCGCGCGCGGTCGACGACAGCCTGAACCTGGAGACACCGGGGCCGGGACGGGCGGTCACCGTGACATTGCCCGAGACGTCGAGCTTCTGGACTTATGCGGACGTGCCGGCCGACCTCTATGTCGACGACAACATGCCGATCGAACTCGGCCTGCGGTTCACGGCTCAGACGAACGGCAGCATTACCGGCGTCCGCTTCTACAAGAGCTTTCTCAACCAGGGCCAGCATACGGCCCACCTGTGGACCGCCTCCGGGACGCTGCTCGCCGCGGCGCCGTTCACCAACGAGACGACCAGCGGGTGGCAGTCGGTGAGCTTCGCACAGCCGGTCGCCATTGCGGCCGGCACCACCTATGTCGCCTCCTACCACAGTGCGGGGCGCTATTCCGTCGATACCGGCTACTTCGATGCACCCCGCCAGAGCGGCCCGCTCACCGCATCCAACGGTGCGGGCGTGTACGGCTACGGCGATGTCGGCACATTCCCGGACGGGACCTATCTCGATCAGAACTATTGGGTAGACGTCGTCTTCCAGGAGGAGCCGAACCAGCCGCCGGTGGCAGTGGCCGACGCGGGCTTCACGACGGCGCACGAGACGCCTCTGGTTCTCGCGGCGGCGGCGCTGACGGCGAACGACACGGACGCCAACGGCGACCCCCTCACGATCACGGCGGTCGGAAGTGCCACGAACGGGAGCGTCGTGCTGAACCAAGCGGCGCAGACCGTCACCTTCACGCCGGGCCCCGGTTATAGCGGCGCGGCCGGCTTCGGCTATACGATCTCGGACGGACGCGGCGGCAGCACATCGGCGTCGGTCGGCCTGACGGTGACCGAGCCCGGGATCGGCCTCAGCCTGTTCTCGCCCGCCGCCGTTCCGGCGATCCTGTCCTCCGGCGATCCAGATCCCGTGGAGTTGGGCGTCAAATTCCGCGCGGACAGCGCGGGCACGATCTCCGGCATCCGCTTCTACAAGGGGCCGCAGAATACCGGCGTGCACACGGGGCGGCTGTGGACCGCCTCCGGCACCGTCCTCGCGACCGCCACCTTCACGAACGAGACGGCCAGCGGCTGGCAGACGGTGAGCTTCGCCAGCCCGGTCGCGATCGCGGCGAACACGACCTACGTCGCGTCCTACCACACCAGCGGGAACTACGCGCTGGATGTGAATTACTTCACCGTGGAGACGGTGAACGGCCCGCTGCGCGCGCCATCTTCAGCCGCCGCCGGAGGCAACGGCGTCTATGCCTACGGTGCGCCGGGCAGCTTCCCGAACAACAGCTACAACAGCTCGAACTACTGGGTCGACGTCGTCTACAACGAGACGGTCGAGGAAAACCAAGTGCCGGTGGCGGTGGCGGACGCGGGCTTCAGCACCGCGCACGAGACGCCGCTGGTTCTGGCGGCGGCGGCGCTGACCGGGAACGACACCGACGGCAATGGCGACCCGCTGACGATCACGGCGGTCGGCAGTGCGACGAACGGCAGCGTCGTCCTGGACCCGGTGGCGCAGACCGTCACCTTCACGCCGGGTGCCGGCTACAGCGGTGCCGCCGGCTTCGACTATACGATCTCGGACGGACGCGGCGGCAGCGCGTCGGCGACGGTCGGCCTGACGGTGAACGAACCGGGCATCGGCCTCAGCCTGTTCTCGTCCGGAGACGTGCCCGGGACGATCTCTTCCGGCGATCCCAATCCCGTAGAACTGGGCGTCAAGTTCCGCGCGGACAGTGCGGGCACGATCTCCGGCATCCGCTTCTACAAGGGGCCGCAGAATACCGGCGTGCACACGGGGCGGCTGTGGACGGCCTCCGGCACCGTCCTCGCGACCGCCACCTTCACCAACGAGACGGCGAGCGGCTGGCAGACGGTGAGCTTCGCCAGCCCGGTCGCGATCGCGGCGAACACCACCTACGTCGCCTCCTATCACACCAACGGCAATTATGCGGTCGACGCGAACTACTTCGCTGCCGAAACGGTGAACGGGCCCCTGCGCGCGCCGTCCTCGGCGGCGGGAGGCGGCAACGGCGTCTACGCCTATGGCGCGCCGGGCAGCTTCCCGACCGGCAGCTACAACGGCTCGAACTATTGGGTCGACGTCGTCTATAACGAGACGGTCGAGGAGAATCAGGCGCCGGTGGCGGTGGCGGACGCAGGCTTCAGCACCGCGCACGAGACGCCGCTGGTCCTGGCGGCGGCGGCGCTGACCGGGAACGACACCGACGGCAATGGCGACCCGCTGACGATCACGGTGGTCGGCAGTGCGACGAACGGCAGCGTCGTCCTGGACCCGGTGGCGCAGACCGTCACCTTCACGCCGGGTGCCGGCTACAGCGGCGCCGCCGGCTTCGACTATACGATCTCGGACGGACGCGGCGGCAGCGCGTCGGCGACGGTCGGCCTGACGGTGAACGAACCGGGCATCGGCCTCAGCCTGTTCTCGTCCGGAGACGTGCCGGCGGTCCTGGCCGCGAACGATCCCGATCCCGTGGAACTGGGCATCAAGTTCCAGGCCGACGTCGCCGGAAGCATCACCGGCGTGCGGTTCTACAAGGCTGCGGAAAACGTCGGGACGCATGAAGCGCATATCTGGACCGCGGCGGGGTCGCTGCTCGCGACCGCCACCTTCACCGCCGAGACCGCGAGCGGCTGGCAGACGGCGAGCTTCGCCAGCCCGGTCGCGATCGCGGCGGACACCACTTACGTCGCCTCCTACCACACCAACGGCTTCTACTCCGCGACGCCGGCCTTCTTCGGCGGTGAACTCTCCAATGGGCCGCTCCGCGCATTGGCCTCATCCACGGCGGGCGGCAACGGGGTGTACGCCTACGGGCCGTCGGGGGTGTTTCCGACCGAGAGCTACAACCAGACCAACTATTGGGTGGATGTCGTCTTCGACACCCACCTCACGGCGTAGCCGGCGATGACGGCGCGCCCCGAGCGCCTGCCCGCGACACTGCTCACCGGTTTCCTGGGCGCAGGCAAGACCAGCGTCCTGAACCACATCCTGAACAGCCGCGAGAGCCGCCGGATCGCGGTGATCGTGAACGACATGAGCGAAGTCAACATCGACGCCGACCTGATCCGCGGCGGAACGCCGGGCTTCGCGCGCACCGAGGAGCAGCTCGTCGAGCTGAGCAACGGGTGCATCTGCTGCACGCTACGGGACGACCTGCTGACGGAGGTGCGGCGCCTGGCCGGCACCGGGCGCTTCGATTATCTCGTGATCGAAAGTACCGGCATCGCGGAACCGCTGCCGATCGCCGCCTCCTTCTCGTTCCGGGACGAGGCGGGCCGCTCGCTGGCCGATATCGCCCGCCTCGATACGGTGGTCGCCGTGGTCGACGCGATCGACCTCCCGGATCTGTACGGCAGCCTCGATACGCTCTGCGACAGAGGGCTGGCCGCCGGCACCGACGACGGCCGGACACTGGCCGATCTGCTGGCCGACCAGATCGAGTTCGCGGATGTGCTGATCGTGAACAAGGCGCGCGACGTGACGCCGGATCATCTCCGCCGCGTACGCGCGATCCTGAGAGCGCTCAACCCCGAGGCGCGTGTGATCGAGACCTCGTACGGCGTCGTGCCGGCCGTCGAGGCGATGGGCACCGGCCTGTTCGACGAGCGCCGCGCGGCGCGGCGGCCGCTCTGGCACAAGGCGCTGCACGCCCCGGAAGACCATGTCCCGGAAACCGAGGAATACGGGATATCGAGCTTCGTCTATCGGGCCCGCCGGCCGTTCGCCCCCGCTGCCCTGGCAGCGTTCGCGCAGCGGCGGTGGCACGGCGTCCTGCGCGCGAAAGGCCATTTCTGGCTGGCGACGCGTCCGGATCAGCTCTGCCATCTGTCCTGGACGGGGCGGCAGCGCCGGATGGAGGCGCGCGGACAGTGGTGGACGACCGTGCCGCGCGTTCTCTGGCCGAACCATCGTGTATTCCACGAGATGATGCGGCGGCACTGGTCGCCCGTCTGGGGCGACCGGCGGCAGGAACTCGTTTTCATCGGAACGGGCATCGACGAAGCCGCGATCCGCTCGGCCCTCGACGCCTGCCTCACCGGCCCGGCCGACCGTTTCGATCCGCGGCATTTCGAGGGCCTGCGGGACTCGCTTTCGCTTTGGACGTCGCTCGCACACCACCACCCGCACGGCCACGCCGCGGCGGCACGCTCCGCCTAACCCGCATCACCGAAAGGACATGAGCCATGCGCGAAGAACTGTATGCCGACGGCGTCGGCGAGATCACCGTCACCGGGTCGATCGTCCGGATCGACTTCGTCAGCCTGTCGCACGACCAGCGCGACGCCCACAACAACCCGAAGCCCGTGGTCCGGCAGCGCGTCATCATGCCGGGCGATGCGTTCGCCGAGGCGGTCAAGCTGATGCAGAAGGCGGTGGCGGGACTGGCCGAAACCAAGCCGGTCGATCGGCGGACCGTCCTTCCGATACGCGACACGGCATCGCCGGCAGCCGAGCCCGTGGGCCGGAACGCCTCGCCGAACTTCAACTGAGCCGCCGGCGCAGCCGCCGCGACGAGGCGTGACGATGAGCGAGGCACCGGCACCGGCACCCGGTTCAGCTCCCATGTCCGGCGATACGGGGCTCCACTGCCTCGCACTCGTCGCACGGCATCACGGGCTCGACGTCAGCGTCCACCGCCTCGTGCACGACTATGCGATCGGCGAGGAGGCGGTGGACGACGCCATGCTGGTGCGCATGGCCCGGGACCTCGGCCTGAAGGCGCGGGCCCGCAGCGTCGGCTGGAACGAGCTGACCGAACTCGGCCAGGCCTATCCGGCAATGGCGCGCCTTACGAACGGCAACTGGATCCTCGTCGCCGGCATCGGAAGGATCGTCCCGGCGGAGGCAGGCGGCGACGCGCAGGGCGAGGGGGTCGTCCGCGTGCTGGATCCGCTGGCGGTACGTCCGGAGTTGATGGATGTCACCGAGGCCCGCTTCCGGGAACGGTGGAGCGGCGACATCCTGCTGCTGAAGCGCAGCTACCGGCTGGCGGACCCCGATCAGCCCTTCGGATTCCGCTGGTTCGTTCCGGAGATCCTCCGGCAGCGCCGGCTGTTCGCGGATGTCGCCGTCGCAGCCGTCCTTCTGTACGCGCTGGGTCTGGTCACGCCGATCTTCTTCCAGCTGGTGATCGACAAGGTCCTGGTACACGAGAGCTACCAGACCCTCTACGTGCTGACAGCGGGCGTGCTGGTCGCGCTGGCCTTCGACGCCGCGTTCTCCTTCCTGCGCCGCTATCTGCTGCTGTTCGCGTCCAATCGCATCGACATCCGTGTGGCGACGCGCACATTCGGCCACCTTCTCAGCCTGCCGATCAGCCTCTTCGAGCGCGCCTCGGCGGGCGTGCTCGTCAAACACATGCAGCAGACCGGGCGGATACGCGAGTTTCTGACCGGCCGCCTGTTCCTGACGCTGCTCGATGGGCTTTCCCTGTTCGTCTTCATTCCCGTCCTCCTGATGTACAGCGTCGAGCTGACCTGCGTGGTGCTGGCCTTCACGGCGCTGGTGGGCGGTATCGTGGCGCTGCTGGTCGGGCCGTTCCGGCGGCGGCTGGCGAACCTGTACGAGGCGGAGGCCGAGCGTCAGGCGCTTCTCGTGGAAACGGTCCACGGGATCCGGACGGTGAAATCGCTCGCGATGGAGCCGCGGCAGCGGCGGCTGTGGGACGATCGCTCGGCGCAGACCGTGGCGGTCCGGGCGCGGGTGGAGACGGTGTCGACCACCGCCCAGTCCCTCACCGGGATGGTCGAGAAGATGATGATGGTGGCCATCATCGGCTTCGGCGCGATGGCGGTCTTCGACGGTTCGATGACGATCGGTGCGCTGGTCGCGTTCAACATGCTGGCCAACCGGGTCTCCGGGCCGCTGGTGCAGATCGTCACCATGGTTCACGAGTATCAGGACGTCGCGCTCTCGGTGCGCATGCTGGGCCAGCTGATGAACCAGCGCCCCGAGCAGGCGGTGCAGGGGGCGGGCCTCCGCCCCGACCTCGGCGGCGCGCTGGAGTTCGAAGGCGTCACGTTCCGCTATGGCGCGGACGGACCGCCGGCGCTGGACGATATCTCCTTCAAGATCCCCGCCGGCAGCCTGTTCGGCGTCGTCGGCAAGAGCGGGTCCGGAAAGACGACGATCACGCGACTGATCCAGGGTCTCTACCCGATCCAGCAGGGGCTGCTCCGTCTGGACGGCTTCGACATTCGCGAGATCGACCTGGTGCATCTGCGGAACAGCATCGGCGTGGTGCTGCAGGACAGCTTTCTCTTCCGGGGCACGGTGCGGGACAACATCCTCGCCGGAAAGCCGAACGCCACCCCCGACGAAGTCGCCCGTGCCGCCGAGATGGCCGGGGCGACCGAGTTCATCGAACGCCTGCCGCGCGGCTTCGAGACCGTTCTCGAGGAGAATGCGGAGAACCTGTCCGGCGGCCAGAAGCAGCGACTGGCGATCGCCCGTGCGCTGGTGGCCGATCCGCGGATCCTTATCTTCGACGAGGCCACCAGTGCCCTCGATCCGGAGAGCGAGGCGCTGGTTCGCGACAATCTTCGCCGGATCTCGAGCGGCCGGACCGTCGTGATCGTGTCGCACCGGCTGTCGACGCTGGTCGACGCGAACGCGATCCTGGTGATCGATCGCGGGCGGGTCGCCGACCTGGGCCGGCACGATCAGCTGCTGTCGCGGAATCCTGTCTATCGCCAGCTCTGGACGCAGCAGACGAGGCATGCGGCATGACCGGCGACCAGGCCCCGCAGACGCGCGCCCTCGTGATCAGGAGCCAGTCGGCGCCCGCATCGGCTACACGCTCCTTCATTGCGGCGTTCCAGCCCGATGCGATGGAACTGGAGGCCAGCGAGCCGCCCCGGGTCGCGCGGGTGACGCTGTATCTGGTCGCGGCGCTGATCGTCGGCGCGGTGACGTGGGCGACGGTCTCCCAGGTCGACGAGGTGGTCGTGGCGCCGGGCCGGCTGATAACGACGCGGCCGTCCATCGTTGTGCAGCCCCTGGAAACCTCGGTGATCCGGTCGATCGACGTCACGGTGGGCGAAGTGGTCCGGGCCGGGCAGACGCTGGCGCGGCTGGACGCGACCTTTGCCCAATCCGATGCCGATCAGCTCCGTGCCCGCCACGCCACCTACGATGCCCAGGTCAGACGGCTGACCGCCGAACTCAACGACCGCGACGCGCCGGGCCTCGCGGAACGCGGCGAGGAAGGATCGCTGCAGGCGCGCCTGCTGCTGCAGCGCCGCGCCTATCTGGCGTCGCAGCTCGCGCACTATGCCCGCCTGATGGACATGAGCAAGGCGGAGGTGGCGAAGACACGCGCCGAGGAGCGGGCGCTGGTCAAGCGTTCGGCGAACCTCGGCGAGATCGTGACGATGCATGCGACCCTGGTGGAACGTCAGACGGGGTCGCGGCTGCGATACCTGCTCGCCCAGGACACGCGGCTGAACGTCGAGGCCGACCTCGTCAAGGTGCGTGGCGCGAAGGTCGCGGCCGAGCAGAGCGTAGCCAAGGCGCAGGCGGAACAGGAAGCGTTCATCCAGGATTTCCGACGCGCCGCGATGGAGGAACTGGTCGAGGCCGAGCGGCAGCGGGCCGCTGCGGCCGAAGAACTGAAGAAGATGGAGAGACGGCGGGATCTCGTCGTCCTCACCGCGCCGTCCGATGCGGTCGTGCTGGAACTGGCGGATCGGTCCGTCGGATCGGTGGTGCGCGAGGCGGAACCGCTGCTCACACTCACACCGCTCGACGTTCCGCTCGAGGGCGAGATCTCGATCGACGCGCGCGATATCGGCCGCATCCATGCGGGGCAGTCGGTCAGGATCAAGTTCGACGCCTACCCGTTTCAGAAGCACGGCACGGCGTCCGGCTCGCTGCGGACGATCAGCGAGGACGCATTCGCGCGCGACCGGCCGGATAGCCCATCGCAGGCCGAACGGCCGTCGAGCTTCTATCGCGCGCGTGTCAGCCTGGACGCGGTCGACCTGAAGCAGCTCCCGGCGCCGATCCGCCTGATCCCCGGGATGAACGTGACGGCCGAGATCATGTCTGGGCGGCGCAGCGTCGCCTCCTATTTCCTCTATCCCCTGATCCGCGGCTTCGACGAGAGCATTCGCGAGCCGTGACATGTGATCGCGCCGCCGATGGTCGCGTTGACGCGGCGGATCCGACCGCCGCTGGCGCCGACCGTTGCGCGGTGGGGGTCAAGGTACGAGACGATGCGAAGTTGCGTTCGATCGCGCGTATCCCCACGAGCCGCAGGCGTCGGTTGTCGGATCCATCCGCACGCTCCTACACGGACCGCCGAAGCGCGATCCGGCCATGTCCGGCTGTCGGCGGCGTGCCGCGCAGAAGCTGCCGAGCGATCCGCGGAATGACGGCCGGGACGAGTGAAACCAGAGCCCACCGTCGCCGCATGGCGGCAGGCAGGGGCGGATCGAGGCTGGCCATGCGATGTCGGACGCGCTTCCGCCCTCCGGTCCACCAGTCGTGGCGCAGCAAGATCTCCGTCGCACGGTGGAAGCGGGCCAAGGCTTCCCGATGCGATTCGGGATCGAGCCGGTGCCCATGTTTCACCAGCGCCTTGCCCAGGACCTCGACCAGGCCGGAATAGGTGTGGCCGGACCGCGCGAGCCGCGTGTCCGAGGCGGCACGGTACCAGGCGAGCGGCGCGCCGCAGCAGGCGAAGCGGCCGCCCCTGCCGGCGACCTCGCACCAGAGGGCGTAGTCTTCGGCGTAGAAGGCGCCTTTCGGCTGCATCCCGCTTTCGAGATAGGTCCTTCGTCGGATCGCCACCGTGGAGGTGGGCACGAAGCTTCCTCGGGCCAGAAGGCGTGAAAGCGGATCCGCGACTTCGACGAACTCGTCGATCGGAGCGCTCAGGCCGAAGCGTGCGAGATAATCGTCTTCTTCCCCCTCGACGATCCAGTTGCCGAAGCAGATGTCGATCTCGGGCCGGTTCCCCATGAACGCGGCCTGACGTTCGAGGCGACCGGGAAGGGCGATGTCGTCGGCATCCAGCAGCAGGACGAGCGGGTGGCGGGCGGCGATGACACCCGTATTGCGGGCCGTCGCGGGACCCTGGTTCGACTGGCGTATGTGACGGACGCGTCCGCCGTACCGTTCGACGATCTCGCCGGTATCGTCCGTCGAGCCGTCGTTGACGACGATGATCTCGTGCTCTCCCGGATAGTGCTGGTCGAGGACGGATTCGATCGCCATGGCGACGAAGCGGGCCGCATTGAACGCCGGGATGACGACCGAGAGACGTGCGCTGCTCACGGCGCCGGCTCCACCCGAAGTCGCGATGCGCGGGCACGTCCTGTTGCGAAGGACAGCGCCCGTGCGGCGGACCACGCGACGCCGTTCACGAACAGCGCACCGCCGACGACGAGCGTTCCGATATTCGCGGGCGCGAGGAACCGAGCGGCGACGGGCGTCGTCCTCAGGACGAGTGCCAAGACCGTGTCACGATCCAGGGCAGGCAGCACCATAGATCGGCCTATCTGCATCCTCCATCGTACTCGACATCCGGCAACGCACCAATCAACCGGTAGCTGCAGCAGTATTGCCCAAGCGTATACAGCCAGATCCTGGTCGCGCACGCGATCTCGCTGAAAAGCTACGCCGCCACAGGAAAAAGACGTACCGAGGACGGCCTTCTCCCTAAGGTACTAGTCGCATCGCTCCGCCTAAGGGTCGAGTTGAGGCGCTTCCGTGCCCCGCTTAGCCTGCAGTCTCTTGAAAACGATAAGCGCATAGCCGGAATCGGCGATCCGGCGAAACCAGAGAAACAGCGAGTTGGAGGCACGGATGAACATGCCGCCGCTAGCGATGTATCTGCTCAATGCCTTTCTGATCGTCGTCGTCGTCATCCCGCTGCTGCAGCGGAATGCTGCACGCTTTGGGCTCGTCGACCTCCCGAAGGGTCGCAAGATGCACGACGGCGCGATCCCCCTCACAGGCGGGATCGCGATGTTCGCCGCGTTTCTCGTGCCTGCAATGAACCTGCAACTCGTGCTCGGTGCGGGTTGGGAGCTCATCGCGGGGCTGGGTCTGCTGGTTGCGCTCGGGGTCGCCGACGATGCGTTCGACATCAATCCCTGGATGAAGCTCTGCGGCCAGGCAGCTGCCGCGGCGATCATGGTGGTGCCTCACTCGAACTTCCTGCAGCTGGGTCAACTGGTCGGCTCTGAAGCCGTAACTCCGACGCTTTTCGCGCTGCCACTGACGATCTTCTTCATCGTCGGCATCATCAACGCGTTCAACATGATCGACGGACTGGACGGGCTGGCGGGCGGTGCGGCGGCGACTGCGCTGGCGTGGATCGTGTTCGCAGCCTGGCTGTCGGGTGCGCCCAACGCCGCGGCGGAGCCCATGCTGATCCTCTTCGCCGTCCTCGGCTTCCTGATTTTCAACCTGCGCCACCGCTGGCGCTCGCGAGCCTCGGTCTTCATGGGCGATGCCGGCAGCATGATGCTCGGCGGCGCGATCGCCTTCTTCGCGATCCGCCTGGCGCTGCCGGTCGCGGAAGCGCAGCCGTCGCCGGCGGTGGCCCCGCTGCCGGCCGTCCTCTGGTTCTTCGCCCTGCCGGCCTTCGACACCCTGCTCCTGATCGCGCGGCGCCTAGCGGACGGCAAGAATCCGCTGGTCGGTGACCGCCGGCATCTTCATCACCTCCTGCTCGAGGCCGGTCTGCCGCCGGAGCGGGCGACGGCCGGCGTAATTGCGGCGAACGGGTTCCTCGGCGGCGTGGGTTTCGCCGGGTGGCAGTTGGGCCTGCCGGGAGAAGCCTTGGCCGCGGCCCTGATCGTACCGCTGATGCTGCACGGCTACTTCGTCTGCCGAGGCTGGAGACACCTGCAGCGGCTGCTGCTGCCCGAGGCCGCACCGGTGGTCATGGCGCAGTTCGGCGGGGATACGTATCCCGCGGTGCAGGACCGAGCCGCATGATCCCGGATTCGACGGCGCAGACACAACCTCTCCGCCGCGACGATGCGCGGCGGCTGTCGCTGGCGTACCTCGCGCATCCGCATCACGGCGGGACGTATTCCGGTGGCCGCGACTGCGCGATCGCCGTCGTTCTGACAGGGGATGCCGGGTGGCTGGTCGTAACGCGGAGCGCGCCGCTCGCTCCCGCAATGCCCGAGGCGTGCACTTGGCGGGCCCTCCCGGCAACTGTGAGGAGCTCGTTGCGGCTCGTTCGGGAGCAGATGGCATGAGCGTATCCGCGGACCTGGAGGGGCCGGCCACATTGGCGCATGTGCCGGGTCGCCGTGCCCGTTACCGCCCGAGCCCCCACAGCTTTCGCAACAAGCTCGGCCGGGCGGTCTGGGGCGTCACTTGGCTCTTGCTGTTCCGGCCGAGCCCGAAGCCGATGCACGCATGGCGCCGCCTGCTGCTCCGGGCGTTCGGAGCGCGGCTCGGGCGCCACGCGACGGTACACGCCTCCGTACGCATCTGGGCGCCGTGGAACCTCGAGATGGGGGACTACAGCTGTCTCAGTCCCGGCGTCGACTGTTATGCGGTCGACAGGATCAGGATCGGCGCGCGCGTGACGGTCAGCCAGTACAGCTTCCTCTGCGCGGCGAGCCACGATCCGGATTCTGCCGACATGACCCTCACCACCGCACCCATCACGATCGCGGATCACGCATGGGTGGCAGCGGACGCCTTCATCGGACCCGGCGTGTGCATCGGCGAGGGAGCCGTGGTGGGCACGCGCGCCAGCGTCTTCAGGGACGTGCCGGCGTGGCTGATCGTCGTCGGCAACCCCGCACGTCCATTGCGCCAGCGCTCGCGAGCGGTTGCCGCGGCGCCGGCACTTCGAGGAGAGAACCTATGAGCATCTCGGTCCTCATCCTGACGCTGAACGAGGAGCAGAACCTTCCGGCCTGTCTCGACTCGTTGACGTGGTGCGACGACATCGTCGTCCTCGACTCGTTCAGCACCGACCGTACCGTGGAGATCGCGGAGGCCCGGGGCGCGCGGGTCTATCAGCGGCGCTTCGACGGCGAGCGGAACCAGCGCTCCTACGGCCTCAAGGAGATCGCCTTCAAGCATCCCTGGGTGTACCTGCCCGACGCTGACGAGGTGACGCCCGACGAAATGCGCGACGAGATGCTGGCGATCGCCGCCGACCCGAGCCGGCCGGAAGTGGCATTCCGAGCCCGCTCCAAAGTCCTCTTCATGGGCAAGTGGATCCGTCACAGCAGTCTGTATCCGACGTGGAACGTCCGGCTCGTCCGACCCGAGCATGTGCAGTTCGAGCGGGACATCCACCTGCGCTGCATCCTGTCCGGGCCCGAAGGCAGGCTCCACAGTCACTACCTGCACTTCACCTTCAACAAGGGCCTGAACGCTTGGTACGCGAAGCACAACGAGTATTCGTGGAAAGAGGCGCGCGAGTCCTTGAAGACCCTGGACAAGGGCGGGGTCAATTTTGCCGGCATCTTCGCCCGCGATCCGGTGCGCCGGCGTGCCGCGATGAAGGATTTGTCCTTCCACCTTCCATTCCGGCCGGCATTGCGGTTCCTGTACATGTACGTGCTGCGCCGCGGGTTTCTGGACGGGTGGCCGGGATATGTCTACTGCCGGCTCCTCACGACCTATGAATACATGATCGTGATCAAGATCGCCGAGATCCGTCGCCGCGACCGCGGCCTTCCGATCTGAGCGTGCGCATCCGCCGCCTCTTTCTCCTGGGAACTCTCGCGGCCGCGCCGCTCGTGCCCTTTCTGCTGATCGGGGGTGCCGACAAGATGCTCGCCCTTCGGACACATATCGGGCGCGCGGACGCCATCGTCGTCCTCGGCGGCGACGGCCCGCGCCGCGCGGCGCGAGCCGCTTCGCTCTATGCCGACGGGATCGCGCCGTTCGTCCTCGTATCCGGCGAGGGCGACTGCCGCTATATCGAGGACCTCCTTGTCGCCGATGGCGTGCCCCCATCGGCGATCACGGTCGAATGCGTTTCGCGCACGACCTGGGAGAACGCGTTGCGCGCCAAGCCCATTCTCGAATTGCACGGCGTGCGCCGGGCGGTGCTGGTGACAAGCTGGTTCCACACGCTGCGCGCCTTCTACTGCTTTACACTCCTGGCGCCCGCCATCCACTGGATGACGGCGCCAGCTGAGCGCGACATGCCGTTATCGCGCCTGCTTCAAGGTGTCGAGGGTCGGCAGATCGTGAAGGAATATTTCAAGATCGCCTGGTATGCGCCCCGCCATTGGGCGGGCGCTGCGCTCGCAGCCTGGAAGGATAAATGGGCTGGTCGCTGATCGTCGGGCCGGACCTCGGGTCTTCGACGCCGCTCGCCTGCAGGCCGATCAAGCCCACGCGGAAGCTCCGCTCGAGCAATTCGGTGTGCAGGCTTGCGGATGCTTCCGATCGACACTCGAGCACAGACCGACGCGATTGTCGCATGCCGCCCGCCGCGCCGCATGGCGCCGTGCGAGAGCAGGGCCCGCAACCTTCATTTCGGAAATCTGGCGACCCGGCGGAAGGCTGCTCGGTCAGCTTGCCGCCCATGAGTCTAAAGCCGTAGGTCGGATTGGCAGGTATTTTCCGGCGGCCCGCACCGGCACAGTGCCCCCGAGCGCTTCCGATCGTTGTTCGCCAAGGGCATGTGGCGAGGCGCAACGCCTCACGAATACGCCAAGGCGCTAGAGCGCCCACTCCTGCGCGCCGTTTCGCGCCGGTGGCGAGAGCCTGAGCGGTCGAGCGAGGAGCATGACTACTACAATACAGCCCCGACCGGACGTCTTCGGTCGTCGAGCCCACCTGAGGCAGCGTCCGGCGGCGGGTGGCGCGGTCGACGACGCGGTCCGCCGGCGCAAAGGCGATCTCGAATGATGGGAGCCTGGGCCCTGCTCTGCATCGCCGGCCTCCTCTGCCTTGCCTTGGTGGCGGAGGGCCTGCTGCGGCGGGGCAAGTGCTTCGAGTTTCCCTTTATCATGGCCGCCTTGACGACTCTGTTTATTCTACCGCAGATGCCGGCGCTGATCATGAACGGCAGAATGCCGGACGGATCGATCGAGAGAGCGTTGGCTTTTCTTTCTCTATGTATATTTGCAGCTTGGTATGGGTGGCATCGAAGCAATAGCTACGTTGCGATCATGAACTGGACGTTCGATGAGCGTAGTCTTCTTCGTGCGGCTGCGATATTATCGCTGTCTGGCGCGTTCTTTTTCTACAAGTTCGGCCAACTATCGGATGAAGAAAGGTTGCGCGGACTACTCACCGGGACGGCGGTAGCGTACCTATTTTTCGCCAAACTATTGACCTATGGCTTCGCCATTGCCGTGGTGTGCGGCGTTCGGCGTCCCAGCCTGCTCGCGATAGCGATTATACTCTTCGACGCAGCCTTTTATGCGGAACGGATCTTTATTGCGGGCCGACGTAGCGAAGCGGCGGAGTTCTGCTTTATCGTCGCCCTTGCACTGTGGTTCGGAAAGGGGCGCGCCGTCCCGCGGCCATTGGTGGCCGTCGGCCTCGTGATCGCTTTCGTTGGGCTGCTGATAGCGGAAGATTACCGTGCCGCCACGCACTACAGCCGGGAGCCCGATTGGGCTGCCGTCCAACGCATCGACGTGGGCCAAAAGGCGAAGATCCTGCTCCAGGACGGCGGGCATGAGATACGAAATATGGTTCATGCGATAGATAAAATAAATGAGGAGATGAACTTCGACTATGGCCTGTCTCTGTGGAACGCCTTCATATTCAGGTATGTTCCGGCCCAGATCGTCGGCTATAATATAAAAAATTCTCTCTATCTGCAAGTTGGCGTCGATTCCTATTTTGATAGGAATTACCTGTGGTCTGTTGGGAGCACGTCCACAGGAATGGCGGACGCATTCGCCTCATTCTGGTATTTCGGGTTTATAAAATTTTACCTTATATCCCTAATAATGCGAAGTATTTACTTGGCGGGAAGAAATGGTAACACGATGATGCAGATCCTCTACATGCTGTCGTTCGTGCCTGCAGCGCTGACGATCACACACGTCACGAACAATCTTCCGACGGAATGGGTGCATGTCGCGGCATTCCTGGTGCCCGCCCTGTACCTGAGCAGGAGGCACAATGAGACCGGCGTCTCGTCGGGAGCCCGGTCGGGCCACCCGCGGTGGAGACACTCGAGAGGCACCCCTTGAAGAAGAGCCTGGTCCTGATCGCCTTCGCCGTGTTCGCACTCGTCGGAGCGGAGGTGTTCGCACGCTTTCAAGTGGGGCTCGGAGACCCGCCGCTGACGGTCCGCGATCCAGACATCGAGTACCTGTTCAAGCCGAGCCGTTGCTACCGCCGCTTCGGAAATGATGTTTGCTACAATCGTTGGTCGATGCGTTCGCCGGAAGCAGACCGGTTCCCGATACTTGTCCTGGGCGACAGCGTCGTGAACGGCGGTTCGTTAACTGATGACTCCCGACTTGGTACGGCGATCCTTGCTCGGCATCTCGGTGTTGCCGTCGGCAATGTATCCGCCGGGTCGTGGGGGCCTCCGAACCTGTTGGAATACACGGAACGGTTCGGCTGGTTCGGCGCGCAATCGGTGATCGTCGTGGCCAGCTCCCACGATCTGGACGATATTCCGACTTTTTCGGCGACGCTCGGCATCGACTTTCCGGAAGAACCGCCGGTGGCCGCGCTCTGGGAGGCGGCAAGACGCTACCTCCCGCGCTATCTGCCGTCTTCCGGCGGCGGCCCCGGGGCGGCTGCTTCGGCCGCCGGCGGCGAGCGTCGTGCCGTACCCGCGCTCCGCTCGCTGTTGCAGAGCGCCAGCCAGAACGCGAGCAGGGTCATCCTCGCGTATCATCCGACGAGGACCGAACTGCAAACGCATGATCGGACAGTTGTGCAAGAATACGAAGGACTTGCCGGCGCCCCTGGGCATCCCGCTGCTGGACCTGTCCCGACACTACACTGTCGCCGACTACCGTGACGACATTCATCTGAACGATTCAGGGCAGAGATCCCTGGCGAAGGCGCTACTCGCCGTCCTGGAACGCTAAGCGGACGGCGGGCAACATCGATGGCCGCGCAGCCACGATCCTCGCGTTCAAGAAGGCTCCCGCTCCGCTTTCAGGCGGTCCGCAAGCCGCAGCACGAACATCGCAAGCATCATCGTCGGGTTGGACGTTCCCCCGGCAGGGAAGGTGCTGGTTGCCGCAACGAACACGTTCGGCACCCCGAAAACCCGTAGATCCCCGTCTACTACACCTTCATCCGGATTGCGTCCCATCGTAGTGGTGCCGACCGGATGGTAGATGTCGCCCGCCTCGCTAAGATCGGCGATGCCCAGCGCATGCGGTGCGACCCGCCAGACAAGGCGGCCATAGGGGGACAAGCCCTTGTTCCAGTAGGCATTGAATGCGCCACTCAGGACACGAAAAGCGTTGGCGTCGGCTTCGTTGACCTGCCAGTTGATCCTTGCGAGCGGCTGTCCAAAGGTATCGAGGCGCTCGGATAAAGTAATGCAATTGTTCTCGTGTGGCGTTTGCTCGACCACGCAGTGGACTTCGTAAAGACTGGGACGGGGCCAATAGAGCTGCCGCCGCCCGTAGCGCCAGGCACTCAGCTTTGCAAGGTATGGCGCGTCTGAGAGTATTCTCGCCGCGGCCCAGGGATCGGGGCGGGCACGTTGGATTGAGCGGACGAATTCTCGGACGGCATGGAACCCGGTTGGCTGCAATGGGTGCGGCGCGATGTGAACGAACCCGGCAGGGGCCCCCGCAGCCCGCCGTGCCGAGGGCGCGAAGTCGAAGCGCAGGCTGCGCATCATGCTCCCCTCAAAGCGGAAGCCCGCAAGACGATTGAGCGCGCGAGGATCGTCCGTCTCCACCGTCGCGAGCGGTGCTGAGAGGTGATCCTGGAACGCGCGGCCAAGTCGGCTGCGCCCATCCATATGCCCTCCGGCACGCTCCAGAAGCAAAAGAAGTCGGGTCGATTCGATTGCCCCGGCCGCAATTACAAAGCGTCGAGCCGCCACGCGAAGCGGATGGAGCCCGTTTCCGCGCGCAGTGAGCGCCGCAACCCGGCCACTTTCCGTCGCAAGAGCGAAGTCGCAAACGGTGGCCCCTAGCCACACGGTGAGCGCTTTGCTCTCGATATCCTTGCGCAACAGCGCGGCGACATTCCGCCGCTTGAACGCCGGCCATTTCGCCTCTCGCGCGACGAACGCGGGGGCGGATCCTGCGCGCGCGGCAACATCGGGCGGAAGCCGGGCCTCGTATGGACCTGGAGCCAGCCCAAAGAGCCTTTCCACTTCACTCAGGTATCGCATGAGTTCGCAGTAGCCTACCGGCCATGCGGGAAGGCCGAGCTCGGGCCGTTCAGCGAGATCGTCGGACGGAAAGGGCAGCAATGCGCCGCCCCAGCGTGTAGATGTACCGCCAAGTCCGCGCGAACGACCGATCGTTGCGCCGTGGTAAGGGGAAGCGGTGCTTTCCACCTCATTGAGAGGGTGCACTTCTCGATCTTGCCGAGCTTCACCACTCTCCAGAACAACCGTCTTGATGCCGCTCCTTGCCAGTCGTGAGGCGAGGATCAGGCCAGCTATCCCCGCCCCGACAATCGCGACGTCGGCCTCGACTGATACCGGCCCATCGGCCTCGGACAGATGGCGCAACATTGCCGACTCAATTTAAAAGTGCGTGAAGATTACGCTCTTTGGTGGTCGAAATGAGGACCACCCCGCGCGCCCGACGCGCCAACGCAGCATCGAGGCGGATCCTGGCGGTCTCGGCCGCGATGGCCACCTGGGTGCGCGTCTGCGGCCCACGAGAGATCGCGCCGTAGGTAATGTCGGGAGAACGACCCTCTGTCCATTCGCTCTCGTCGGTCTGCAGGACGAAGCCGCACGCATGATCAAGAAGTAGCAGCGCTGTCTCAAACGCGCCTGCGATGCCAGCCGCCCGAATCTTACCCTCCGCAATCAACCGCTCGTAGGTTGCAACGATACTGTCGAAATCGCGGATATTCGCCCGCTCCGGCTCATGCAGGAGGTGGATGTCGATCACATCGCGGCGCAACCGGCGCAGCGAAGCCTCGACGGCATCGCGCAAACCGGACGGTGTTATCAACACGGCTGAGTCGCGCCGAAATGCTCTGCTGACCACCGAGCGCGCAAAAATCGCCGGTTTCAGGAGAGAGTCCGGCAAGCCGCCGATCCATGGCGTTGCCGCAGTGCCGTGCTTCGTGACGACGACGCAGTCGTCCCGGCCGCGCAAAAATCTCCCAATTTCGCGCTCGGCTAGACCGTGGCCGTATGCCGGCGCGGTGTCGAAATGACGGATGCCGGCCTCGTAGGCTGCAGCCAATATTCGCTGCCGGTCGACGGAGCTGTCGAGATAGTGAAGTCGCGAGGTGCCAAAGCCAAGTCGAGTCGTTGCGACTGGGCCGACCGTCGTGGCCTTCATACGGTCCCTCCGGCCGGCAAGCGGCCTGCGAGCTTTGCCTCGCGCCTCGATCCTGACCGGGCAGGATTGCCGACGACGACGAGCCAGGGAGGCATCGACTGCATCAGTACCGTACGCGCGCCGACGGCCGCTCCTTCGCCGCGTACGACGCCTGGATCGATGAACGCCTCGGCCGCCGCCCAACCTTTGCGCCCCACAACAATAGGCCTGGCGAAAAGCGTAAAACTCTCATCCCGAAAATCATGGGTCGCAGTGCACAGTGATGCGCGCTGGCTCACAGTGCAGTCCTCCAATGGAAGACGCTGGCCACGTTGTCGCATCCGACCCCACCCGCCAAGCAGCTGTCGCTTCGCATCCCAGCTTCCATCGAGCCCAGATCCGTGCCGTCGCATAGGGCATTGCACCCTCAGCGATGGTCGCTCCGAAAAGGCGGACGATTACGCATCGAACGCCGTGGAAGGGGGTGAGCGCAAGGCGGTAGACGAGGGCCGATACACCGAGCCAAAGCGCGCGATGGGCCTTGTCGCGTAGTGGTGGATGTGGCGGGACTGCCAGCGGCTCCGCCGGGTCGAGACCACTTGCGTGCATACACTTGCCTCCGATGGACCGCGTCAGGTCATTTCGACGGTCGAGGGGGCGGGCGCTTCGCCCAGCATCCAGGCGTAGACGGACGCCATTCGCTCGGCGACGCTGTCCCATGTGAAGCGGTCCGCGACGAGCGTTCGGCCGCGTGCCCCGACCTGCCTGCGTTCGTCGTCCGACAGGGTGAACAGGCGGCGCAGCCCGGCGGCGACGCCTTCGGGGCCCACGACGATGGGGATGGCGGCGCCCGCAGCCTCGCCTTCGGGGAGGTTGCACTGCGGCGTGATCAGCGCCGGGAGCCCGCTCGCCCAGGCTTCCAGTACGGCGATCGGCAGGCCTTCGCTCATCGAGGGCAGTACGAAGGCATCGGCAGCGTTCAGGGTCGCTTCCTTGTCGGCGCCGAACTGCGGACCGATGAAGCGGACCCGGTGCGTGATCCCGAAGGCGCCGGCGCAACTCTCCAGCTCGGCGCGATGCCCTTCCTGGTCCCATCCGGCGATCGCCACGTACCATCCGTCGTGCTTCGCATGATCCCGCTCGGTCATCGCAAATGCCTGCAGGAGATCGAGCAGACCCTTCTTCGGGTGCAGACGTCCGAGATAGAGGAGGACTTTGGCATCCGTCGGGAGCGCGGTGCGCCATGCGGGCGGCGCCCCGGTCCAGGGTGCGGGAACATGCACACCGTTCGGAATGACGCAGACGGGATTTGTCAGGCCGAAAGCGCGTATCGCGTCCCGTTCCCCGCGGGAGAGCGCGTGCAGGCAAGTCGCTCCGCGCAGGTTCGCGCTCTCGTAGCAGAACAGCGCCAGCCGCTTCTTCCAGAAGGCGCGACGCATCGCCCATGCGTCCAGCATGCCATGCGGGCTGATGATCCGGGGGCGCCCGGTGCGGCGGGTCCACCGTGTCGCCGCGAGCGAGGCGTAGAGCCACAAGCCGTGGAGGTGGACCAGATCGGCCTCGTCCAGGACGGCCGCCATCGCGGGAGCGTAGCTGAACGCTGTCGGTCCGCGTACGGGAAGGACATCGGTGCGGACTCCGGGTACCGGGCGCGGCGTTCCGCCCCTCTTATCCTCGATACCGATAAGCCGGGTCTCGCAGCGCTGCCCGCGCTGCAGGGCCTCGGAAAGCCCGGCCACGGCCTCCACGACCCCGCCGCCGTTCGACGACAGCACGCCCGTCACGTGGCAGACTTTCATGATCGCTGCGTCTCCGCCGGTGCGGGGCGGCGTCCACCGGCGGGCGCCGCGTCGAGCGCGGCCATGAAGCGTGCGCCATAGGCATCGACCGTGAAGGCGGCGGCACGCGCCCCCGCGTTCTCACCCATGTCCCGTCGACGCTGCGGATTGGCGGCGAGCGCGTCGATGCCGTCGGCGATCGCCTCTGGGTCGCGGATGGGCACGATGAACCCCTCGATTCCGTCGCGGACGACGCTGCCCGTGTTCGGCGTGCAGATGACGGGCAGCCGGGCGGCCAGCGCCTCGTATACGGCGGTCGCCGAACCCTCGCAGATAGATGGAAGCAGCATGACGTCGGCCCAGGCGAAGTGCGCGGCCATTTCGCTGCGAGGAACAGGTCCGGTGAGTTCCACATGCTCGGCAAGGGCATTCCGCTGTGCCGGCAGAATACCCAGGGTCCCTACCATCCGAAACGTTGCGCGACGGCCCAGCCGCCGCGCCGCCGCGAGCACGTAGGGCGATCCCTTGCGCAGCCCGACCTCGCCGACCGTGAGAACGCGCAGCGGTCCGTCGTGCGGCGCCCTGGCCGGCATGGCGAAGCGAGCATCCACGCCATAGGGAACGACGACACACCGGTCATGCGGCCCTCCGCTTCCGGCGATGCTCTCGCGGACGAAGTCCGAACCGCACAGGATCAGGTCGGCCGACTGCCATTCCGCTTTCTCGCGCTCTGCCGTGGCCCGTGTGAAGCGATTGGTCGCCGGCCTGACCTGCCAATTCGGAAAGGCGGAGAGTTCCTGATCGAGGAGGCGCTCCAGCAGGTCCCGCGCGGCGACCGTCTGTTCCATCACCGTGACCAGGCCGGCGGACCTCGCTGCACGGAGCAGTTCGAGGCATTCGCCATTGTATCCGAAGACCACTCCTGCGCGGCCGAAGCCGCGCGCCGCGACGCGTGCGGACAGCCGAGCACCGGCCCAGAGGGCGATTTCGGCCACATCTTCGGCGGTGCGCGCCCGGAGGCGGCGTAGGGCATGATGAAGGCCGAAGCCCGGAAAGGTCGTGATCCTGTCCCGGGAGACACCGTGCGGGGTCCGGGCGATCAGGCGGCGCAGCGGGAGCGGCCGGAGCGACTTCGGGCACAGGCGCAGGACGTCCGCGACGGCGTCGCCGGCACAGATGTCGGTGTAGAACCGTTCGAGCCTGCCGCTCCGCTCCAGGAAACGCGGCACGGCATAGTGCATCCGCGCGCCGAGCTGGCTGGCGACGACGCTGCTCATGGCACTCGGCTGCATCGGACCCGCCGACCCGCCCTTACACACGCGCATCCGCACCTTCCGCCCGGCTTGCTGCGGCAGCTTCCGTCACGCCCAACCGGCGCAGAAGCCGGTGCCAGTTGGCGACGCCTGCAGCCTCGACATAGTCGGTCTCGAAGAGGTGGCGGGCGGCGTCGCCCATCGTGCGTCGCACCGTCTCGTCCCCGGCCAGTGCGAGGATCCGCTCGGCGAGTGCGGCCGGGTCGCCGACGGCTACCGAGGCGCCGCACCCGCCGTTGCGCACGACGGTGGCGACCTCGCCGTCACGGTCTCCCACGAACAGGACCGGGCGGCCCGCCGCCAGGATGCCGTAGAGCTTGCTGGGGACACTGCACGTCTCGAGATCGGGAAGCAGCGAGATGAGATGCACGTCTGCGGCGCCGAGGGATTCCGCGAGACGGTCGCGCGGCTGCAAAGGCTTCATGATCACGTTGGACAAGCCGCGGCGGCTCACCTCGCTCTCGAACCAGGCGCGGCGGTGACCGCTGCCAATGAACAGGAACGTGATCCTGGGATCGGCGCGCAGGCGTTCCGCCGCATCGAGGATCGTGCCGAACTCGTGGACGCGCCCGAAGTTTCCCGAATAGCCCACCACGAACTTGCCCTCGAGACCCCAGTCGCGGCGCAGCGCGTTCGTCTCGCGGGCGACGGGATGAATCTCGCGCCCGTCCGACCAGTGCCGGATCACCTCGAGGCGGTCGCCGGGAATGCCGCTTTGGGCCAGGAATTCCGCCATGCGCGGCATCGGCGCGACGCTCGTCCGGGCGGCGCGAAGCGACAGGTTGCGCAGCCGCACCAGCAGCTTGGCTGCGATCCCGCGCCGCAGGACGCCGAGCTGGATCGCCGCTTCGGGAAACAGGTCGTGGAGCCAGTTCACCATCACCGCGTCCCTGTGCCAGAGCGCTCCAAGGAGGCTAACGGACAATAGTGGCGGATCGGTACAGACGATGACGACGTCGCCGGGCTCGGCGAGCGCCCGCACGCGCCGGGCGGCGCCGAAATGAAAGGTGAGGTAGTCGAGCGCGCGACGCCAGATCCGGTGGCGGCCCAGCGCGGTCGACCGGACGCGATGCACGGCGACACCGTCCTGGACGGCTTCGGTGGGTTCTCGCCGCGGGCTGTCGTGGTGCGCGTCGCTGGCGACGATGTGCACGCGTGCGCCCTGGCGAACGAGCGAACGCGCGAGGCTCGTCACCATCCGGCTCGTGGCGGACTCATCCGGGAAATAGAATCGGTTCGCAATAATGATCTTCATCGCCCGCCCCCGCAGTCTCCGTCGGAGTTGGACACCGGGCGGCGCAGCGCACAAGTTCACCAAATTCCGTAGATCGGTGCCTCGCGCGATCTAGGCATCGACCGAAAGTCAGCCCGATGCCGGCTTATGAACAAGGGACGGTGTCGCGGGAAGCGGTGTGTTCCTGCTTCGGCCGTTGGACTTATCCGCTTTAAGCCTGCCGCAGTCGTTCACACTGCCAGCGTCACGCGGCGGCGATTCGGCAATAGCGTTTTCCCGGTCAATCGCAGGTCGACGCAAGTCGGCATGAAAGACGGGAGCAAGCATGCCGATCACCGACGATGTCCGCCTCGGATGTGGAGTGCGGATCCACCAGCCGGCACTGACGAATCTCTACGGCTGTACGATCGGCGATCATACTGCCGTCGGACCATTCGTCGAGATCCAGAAGGGCGTCACCGTCGGCGCGCGCTGCAAGATCTCCTCCCACAGCTTCGTCTGCGAGGGCGTGGTGCTGGAGGACGAGGTCTTCGTCGGGCACGGCGTCATGTTCACGAACGACCTCTTCCCACGTGCGACCACGACGACGGGAGAGCCGCAGACGGCGGCGGACTGGTGCCTGGTCCCGACCCTGGTCAAGCGCCGGGCGTCCATCGGCTCCAATGCGACCATCGTCGCGGGAGTCGTGATCGGGGAGGGGGCGGTGGTCGGCGCCGGCGCCGTCGTCACGCGCGACGTTCCCGACCATGCCGTCGTCGCCGGGGTCCCGGCCCGGGTCCTGTCGCGCGTACCCGATGCGCCGCAGGCGGGCCTCCGGATCGGAGCCGCACGATGATCGGCATCGGCGTCGTCGGCTACGGCTACTGGGGCCCCAATCTGGCGCGGTGCTTCTCCGAAACGGACGGCTGCCGCCTCGTCGCGATCGCGGACGCCAACCCGGCAGCGCTCGCGCGGGCGGCGAAGCGGCACCCCGGCGCCGATCTCGTCGACAGCTGGAAGCTGCTGCTCGCGAACCCGGACGTCGATGCCGTCGTCATTGCGACGCCGGTGCGCACGCACTACGAGATCGCGCACGCCGGCATCCTGTCGGGGCGCCACGTCCTCGTCGAGAAACCGATGACGGAGACGGTCACCCAGGCCGAGACCCTCAACGAGATGGCAGCCCGGCGGAACGTCACGCTGATGGTGGACCACACCTTCGTCTATACGCCGGCGGTGCGGAAGATCCGCGAACTGATCCAGCGCGGCGAAATCGGCGACATCTATTACTACGACTCCACACGGGTGAACCTCGGCATCTTCCAGAGCGACGTGAACGTCGTCTGGGACCTGGCGGTGCACGATCTGGCCATCCTGCAGTTCCTCCTCGACGACGAGCCGATCGCCGTCTCCGCCAACGGCGCGCGGCATCTCGCCGGCAGCCCCGAGAACATGGCGCATGTCACGCTGTACTTCGGCAGAGGCACCGTCGCGCATCTGAGCGTCAACTGGCTGGCGCCCGTGAAGGTGCGCCGGACACTCATCGGCGGCAGCAAGAAGATGATCGTCTACGACGACCTGGAGCCGAGCGAGAAGGTCAAGGTCTACGACCGAGGCATCCAGGCGGAGGAATCCAGCGACGCCATACAGCGCATGCGTGTCGCCTACCGGACCGGCGACATGTGGGCGCCGCAGATCGGGGTCAAGGAGGCGCTGGCATCGGAGGCCGAGCACTTCCTCGACTGCATTCGCGGCGGCGGCGAGCCGATCACCAGCGGGCGCGTCGGGCTGCGCGTCGTGGAGGCGCTCGAAGGCGCCACGCAGTCGATGAGCCGCCGCGGCCATCCCGTACAACTCGCGCAGGTGCTGAGGGCCTCATGAAAAGTTCGGTTCCCTTCCTCGATCTGGTCGCGCAGCAGCGCAGCATCCGGCCGGAGCTCCATGCGGCGGTAACGGACGTTCTCGACAGCGGACAGTATGTGCTGGGCGAGACGGTCGACGCCTTCGAGCGCAGCTTCGCCGCTCACTGCGGGACGCGCCACGCCGTCGCGGTCAACACGGGCACCTCGGCCCTGCATCTGGCCCTGCTCGCCGCGGGCGTCGGTCCGGGGGACGAAGTCGTCACAGTCGCGATGACGTTCGTCGCCACGGCTGCCGCGATCCTCTATGCGGGGGCGACGCCGCGCTTCGTCGATGTCGACCCGGTGACCTGGACCATGGATCCGGTCGCACTCGAGGCAGCCGTCACGCCGCGGACCAAGGCGATCATTCCGGTGCATCTGCATGGACGCCTGGCGAACATGGCGCCCATCCGCGAGATCGCCCGCCGCTGCGGCGCCGTCCTCATCGAAGACGCGGCGCAGGCGCACGGCGCCTCCGATCGCGGCCAGCGCGCGGGGTCGCTCGGAGACTTGGGCTGCTTCAGCTTCTATCCCGGCAAGAATCTGGGCGCCTGCGGGGAAGGCGGTGCCGTCGTCACCGACGTCGACGAACTGGCCGCCAAGCTTCGCATGCTGCGCGACTGGGGGCAGTCGGAACGTTACCGGCACGTCGTCAGGGGCTTCAACTACCGTATGGACGCCGTCCAGGCGGCGGTTCTGGATGTGAAGCTCCGCCACCTCGACGGTTGGACGGCCGGCCGGCGGGCGGTCGCGGCAGCCTACGACCGGAGGCTGGCGGTGCGCGGAATCGTCCGGGCGCGTGCGGCCGGCAGCGAACATGTCTGGCACGTCTATGCCGTGCGGGCCGCGGAGCGGGACGCCGTCCGTCGCAAACTCGCCGACGCGGGCGTCGCCACCGGCATCCACTATCCGGTGCCGGTGCATCTTCAGCCCGCCTATTCGGACCTCGGATACGGACCCGGAGATCTTCCGGTCTCGGAGCGTCTCGCGCGCGAGTTCCTCTCTCTGCCGATCTACCCGGAACTCGGGTCCGAGCAGATCGCGTACGTCTGCGATGCGCTGGAAGATGCCGTGGTCGGAGAGCCTGCCGATGTCGCCTGAAGGACGGATGGACGGGGCACGGGTGGTGCCAGCCGTCTTCGGCCGAAGCGCCACGCCGGCAGATCCGAACTATCTGCGCGAACTCGCTCTGGAACTGAAGCAGCGCTGCAGCCCAGGGGAACTCATGTCGTTGTTCCGGCGCTTCGGCGCGGACGACGGCTTCGTCGACGGGATCATGCGCACGGCGGCATTGCAGGCGATGGCGAGGTCCTGCGGGGACGGTCTGCGGCTCGGCACCGGCATCTCGCTGCGCCATCCGGAGACCTTCGAGATCGGCGCCGGCGTGTGCTTCGGCGAGGGCGTCGTGATCCACGGCCGGTACGACGGACGCTGCGTCATCGGCGACAAGGTCTGGATCGGGGCGCATTCCTTTCTCGACGCCCGCGACCTTGTCCTCGGCGACCATGTCGGGTGGGGGCCCGGAGCGAAGGTGCTCGGGTCGGAGCATACGGGCGAGCCGCTGGACGTGCCGATCATCGCGACGGACCTGCGGATCGCGCCCGTACGCGTCGAGGCCTGGGCGGATATCGGCGTGAACGCCGTCCTGCTGCCCGGGATCACGGTCGGACGCGGCGCCATCGTCGGCGCCGGCGCGGTGGTCACACGCGATGTTCCCGCCTTCGCGAAGGTTGCCGGGACTCCGGCACGGATCGTCGGGTGGCGCCACGCCGAAGGCGCGGCGGCCCAGGGCGCGGCGGGCGGAAGCGCGACCGCACATCATTTCACATCAGCGGGGGGCGCAGAATGAACGGTTTACAGTCCGAGCGGCTCACCGGCAGGAAGGTTCTCGTGACCGGCGGTGCCGGGTTCGTCGGCTCGGCCCTGGTCGACCTGCTGACGGCGACCGGCTGTGCCGAGATCGTCGTGGTCGACAACCTGGTCCGCGGTTCCGAGGAGAACCTGTCGGACGCGATAGCGGGCGGCACGGTGCGTCTGGTGAAGGGCGACATCCGCGACCGACGCCTGATGCGCGGACTGATCGACGGGGCCGACACGGTCTTCCACCAGGCGGCGCTCCGCATCACGCAGTGCGCCAACGAGCCGCGTGCGGCCATGGAGATCATGGTCGGCGCCACGTTCGATCTGCTCGAGGACTGCGTGCACGAGCGGGTCCGGAAGGTCGTCGTGGCGTCGTCCGCGTCGGTCTACGGCATGGCCGACGTGTTTCCGACGCCGGAAACCTGCTCGAGCCAGCCCAACCGCACGCTCTACGGCGCGGCCAAGGCTTTTGGCGAGGGGCTGTTGCGGTCTTTCAACGATCAGTACGGCCTCGACTATGTCGCCCTCCGCTACTTCAACGCCTATGGCCCGCGGATGGACATCTACGGAAAATATACGGAGGTGCTGATTCGCTGGATGGAGCGGATCGAGGAAGGGCGGCCGCCGATCATCTTCGGCGACGGCAGCCAGACCATGGACTTCGTCCATGTGAACGACATCGCCTGGGCCAATCTGCTGGCCGCGGAAGCGCCCGTCACCGACGTGGCGCTGAATGTCGGGACCGGTACGGAAACCAGCCTGGCGGAACTCGCGGTCCTCTTGGCGCGGATCATGGGGCGGCCGGATCTGGTGCCGCAGCATGCGGAAGAGCGCTCCATTAACCCGGTTCCGCGGCGGCTGGCGGATACGACCAAAGCGAAACGCCTGCTCGGCTTCGAGGCTGGCGTACCGCTCGCCCTCGGCCTGCAGGGTCTCGTCTCCTGGTGGCGCCAGAAGCGCTCGGACGACGGATCGGTCCTCCCCACACGGAGCGTTCACGCATGATCCCGATCACCAAGCCGCTCGTCGGCGATCCCGAGGCCGAGGCCGCGCGTGCGGTCGTGCTGTCGGGCTGGCTGACGCAGGGCAGCCAGGTCGCCGCATTCGAAGCCGAGTTCGCGGCCTTCGTCGGCGCACGGCACGCCTGCGCCGTCTCGAACTGTACCGCCGCGCTTCACCTCGCGCTGCTCGCGGTCGGTGCCGGACCCGGCGACGAGGTCGTCACCGTGAGTCACTCGTTCATAGCGGCGGCGAACGCCATCGCGCAGTGCGGTGCCACCCCCGTCTTCGTCGACATCGACCCGCAGAGCTTCAACATCGATCCGCAGCTGGTGGAGGCGGCGATCACGCCGCGGACGCGGGCGATACTCTGCGTCCACCAGATGGGCATGCCCTGCGACCTTCGTGCACTCTGCGCGATCGCGCAGGCGCACGGCGTGCCGCTGGTCGAGGATGCCGCCTGCGGCCTGGGGTCGGAGATCATGCTCGACCAGGGTTGGGAGCAGATCGGCGGGCCGCGCGGCGACATCGCCTGCTTCTCGTTCCACCCGCGCAAGGTCATCACCACCGGCGACGGGGGGATGATCACGACCGCCGACCCGGAATGGGACAGGCTGTTTCGGCTCTGGCGCCAGCATGGCATGGACGTCCCCGACACCGTCCGGCACGGGTCGGCGGTTGTGATGTTCGAGCGGTATCCGATCGCGGGCTTCAACTATCGCATGACGGACATACAGGCTGCCGTGGGGCGGGAGCAGCTCAAGCGGCTGCCGACCATCGTCGCGCGACGCCGCACACTGGCCGACCGATACGACACGCTGCTCAAGGGTCTGGGGCGACTGGTCGTGCCGCGGGAACCGGCCTGGGCGCGCTCCAACTGGCAGAGCTACTGCGTCCGGCTGCCGGCGGAGGTCGATCAGGTCGCGGTGATGCAGTCGATGCTCGACGACGGAATCGCCACGCGCCGCGGCATCATGTGCGCGCACATGGAAGCGGCGTATGCGGAGAAGCCGCGGCGCTTTGCGCTTCCGCATTCCGAAAGCGCCCGCGACGGCTGCCTTCTTCTTCCCCTCTTCCCGCAGATGACCGATGCGGAGCAGGAGCATGTCGTGGCGAGCCTCGCGGAAGCGATCACCGTCCCAGCCCGCCGCGCGGCGAGCCTTGCCAGCCAGGGAGTGGTGCATGCGTAGGGCCCTGATCGCCGGCATCACCGGGCAGGACGGCGCGTATCTGACCGAGTTCCTTCTCGCGAAGGGCTACGAGGTGCACGGCCTGATGAGACGGTCGAGCCTGTTCAACACCGACCGCCTCGACCACGTCTATCGAGATCCGCACGAGACTGGACCGGCGCTCACGCTGCACTATGGCGACCTGACCGACGGGACGGCCCTGCGACGAACGATCGAGAAGGTCCGTCCGCACGAGGTGTACAACCTCGCCGCCCAGAGCCACGTGAAGGTCTCGTTCGACATCCCGGAGTACACCGCCGACGTCGTGGCGGTGGGGACGCTGCGCCTCCTGGAAGCGCTCCGCGACTACGATCGGGCGGGAAGCGTCCGCCATGTCCGCTACTATCAGGCGGGCTCATCGGAGATGTTCGGAGCCGCCCCGGCGCCGCAGTCGGAAACGACGCCGTTCTACCCGCGCAGCCCCTACGCCGTCAGCAAGGTTGCCGCCCACTGGTACGCGGTGAATTACCGCGAGGCCTACGGCATGTTCATCTGCAACGGAATTCTCTTCAACCACGAGAGCCCGCGTCGGGGCGAGACGTTCGTCACGCGCAAGATCACCCGGGCCGTGGGTCGGATCAGCGAGGGGCTGCAGGGCAAACTCTATCTCGGCAACCTCGATGCCCGGCGCGACTGGGGCTTCGCCGGCGACTATGTCGAGGCGATGTGGCTGATGCTGCAGCAGGACGCCCCGGACGACTATGTGGTCGCCACGGGCGAATCCTACTCCGTCCGCGATTTCTGCGAGGCGGCTTTCGCCGAGGTCGGGCTGGACTGGCGCGACCATGTCGCCTTCGACCAGCGCTACCTGCGCCCGACGGAAGTCGATCACCTGCTGGGCGATGCATCGAAGGCGCGGGACCGGCTGGGCTGGCGGCCGCGGGTCGGCTTCGATGCCCTGGTGACGCAGATGGTCGGCCACGATCTCGACCTGGCGCGCCAGGAGCGCGCGCTGCAGGGCGCAGGTTTCTTCATAGCCGCGCGCGGCGCGGCGCTGGCCAGCTGAGGCGAGGAAGGCTTCCCAAATGTCCAATCGATCCACGCACTTCTCCCTGGACGGAAAGCGCGTCTTTATCGCGGGTCACCGCGGCCTGGTCGGCTCGGCGCTGCTGCGGCGGCTGCAACAGGAGGACTGCACCATCCTGACCGCGCCGCGCCAGGAGGTGGACCTTCGGCGCCAGGACGACACCGAGCGCTGGTTCTCTTCGAACCGACCGGATGTCGTCATCGTTGCCGCCGGCACGGTCGGCGGCATGTTCGCGAACAGCGAGCGGCCCGCGGACTTCCTGTACGACAACCTGATGATCGCCGCCAACGTCATAGAAGCGGCGCATGTCGCGCGGGTCGGCAAGCTTCTCTATCTCGGCTCCTCCTGCATCTACCCGCGCGACGCGCCGCAGCCCATTCGGGAATCGTCGCTGTTGGACGGCCCGCTCGAGCCGTCCAATCAATGGTACGCAGTGGCGAAGATCGCCGGGATCAAGCTATGTGCTGCCTATCGGCGGCAGTGGGGCGACGACTTCATCTCGGCACAGCCGACAAATCTCTACGGGCCGGACGATCGCTTCGATCCGGCGCAGGCGCACGTCCTGCCCGCCCTGATGGCGAAGGCGCATGCGGCGAAGATCGCCGGGGCGCCGGCGCTGGTCGTCCTCGGCACCGGACGCGCGCTGCGGGAGTTCCTGCATGCGGACGACCTGGCGGATGCCTGCGTCTTCCTCCTGAAGCATTATTCGGAAGAGGACACCATCAACATCGGCTCCGGCCAGGAGGTCAGTATCGCTGCGCTGGCGCGAATGATCGCCAATGCCGTCGAGTATCGCGGCGACCTGATCTTCGATATCAGCAGAGGTGACGGGGCGCCGCGCAAGTTGCTCGATTGCTCCCGGATGAGACGCCTCGGCTGGTCGCCCAGAACGTCGCTGCAAGACGGGATCAGGACTGTATATCGCTGGTTCCGAGACCGGTCGGAAGGGGCCGACGGCACAGCGTCGTCACTGCACGCCGAGGCGCTTGGTGGGCCGGATCGAGCCCATCGCCTACCGGCGCCGGGGTTCGACGAAGCGGGGGCCTCCCGCCGCCCGGCTTGACGAGCTTGTCGTGGGTTCGGTTCGCACCTCGCCACACCGGCGGCCGCTTTCACTATCCCCTACGTGTTCTGGGATCTGATCGTTCGCGCTGACGAGGCGCATGCCGGTGCCCCGATCGAGCATCGCAGCCTTCGGAAGGTGTAGTGGGAGAAGCGAATGTCATGGGTAGCCGTCAGGAGAAATAAGCCGAGCGCGATCGTCAACGGCATCCTCTTGTCCATTACGACGCAGAAGCTCCGCAACGGTCGAATGCTCAGCGTGCTTCGGATCAAGCTCGATCCCGTGGTCATGCGCGAGGCCGGCCTTCGCCCGGGGATCTCAGTCGAACTGCTGAGGGGCGAGGCGGAAGACAGCGGGAAGATCCGGCTCTGCAGTGCCGGCGACCGCGAAGGCTTCCGCATTGCCGGCCAGCAAGCGAGGAAGAATCCGAGTGGGCAGATCGTGCTCGACGCCTCCCTGCTCGGGCTCGACGTCCCCTCAGGCCTGCCGCCCACCCGAACGAAGTACCGCATCGAACCGGAGTTCCTGGAGATCGAGCTTCCCCGCCGTCTGTTCTCCGACACCGATCCGTCATCGCCCTCACAGCGGCCCCCAGAGCCTACCGGCTACGCCGGGGCACCGAGAAAAGGGCCGCCGGTCCGCCATGCCGCCAAAAGCTCCCTAGGTTCGTTGATTCTTGCTGCGAACGATTCACGTCAGCTTACAGTGGACAGGTTCCCTGAACTTCAAAATGGATTGTTGACCAAGGGCACCGCGGTCCAAAGGCAACCTGCAGGCCCATCTTCTCTACCTTGCGCCGTTCCCGAATTGGTGCCAATGATTCACACGCTGATCGGGGGGAGTGGCGTATGTCGCGGTGGCGTGCATCGATTCTTTTCTTATCGCTTGCCCTGGCCGCCTGCGGGTCTCCAGGGGCTGGCCTTCGACCGATCGACGACATATCCACGACACCGTCGTACCACCTCGGCCCGGGGGATCGGGTCCGCGTCATCGTCTTCGGGATGGACGCGATCTCGAACGTCTATTCCGTCGGCGACACCGGTGCCATATCGATGCCCCTACTGGGTGCAATTCAGGCGGGTGGCCTGACGGCGTCGGAACTCGAGGAACGGATCTCCGCGCAGATCGTCCAGGAACAGCTGCGCCGCGATCCGAGCACGAACGTGCAGATCGACCAGTATCGGCCTTTCTTCGTGCTGGGCGAGGTGCAGAGGCCCGGGCAGTATCCCTACGTTCCGGGAATGAGCCTGAAGACTGCTGTCGCTATAGCCGGCGGCTATACCTTCCGCGCCGAGGAAGATTATGCGGCCGTAACCCGAAGCGTCGACGACCGTGTGATCGAGGGACGGGCCCTTCCCACCACGGCGATTCTTCCCGGCGACACCATCTATATCTACGAGAGTTGGTTCTGATGACCCGAGCCACTCCATAGGTACAGCAGGTGTCGTCGCCAATGATGGCTCGCTTGGCATTCCGCACCGCGCTCCAGTCGGCCGCGGTCGGGAGCGCCATCATCGGCATCACGCACCATGCGTCGGCCCAGGAGATCCGATCGCTCTCTCCGTTGCAGCTGCCGCGGCCGGGCTACGAGTCCCATCCCCTTCAGCTGGGGCCCGTGAGCATTCAGCCCGAACTGGTCGTGACGGAGTCGTACGACGACAATGTCTTCGCCACGGCCCGGAGCAAGGAGGACGACTTCGTCACGAGCGTGTCGCCGACGGTGAACTTGAGCGCCGGGCGCGGGAAGCTGGATCTGAGCGGCAGGCTGTCGGCGACGGTCACCGAGTTTGCCGACCATGAGCAAGAAGGAAGTACGACGTTCGCCGGGAACGCGGATGCACGTTACGCCCTCGACCGTGCCAGCCAGGTCGGCGCCTCGATCAGCTATGCCCGCCTGACCGAGAGCCGGGCCGATCCGGAATCGACCCGCAGCCAGGACGAAAGCCCGGCGACGTACGAGACCATGAGCAGTTCGGTCTCCTACGCGTACAGGCGCAACCGGCTCGGCGTTTCCATCGGCGCCGCTGCGGGCCAGGTCGACTATGCGTCCGACGACGAGAGCGACCGGGACCGTTACGACTATAGCGGCAGCGTGAGGGGGACCCTCACGATCACGCCCCGGTTCGATGCTTACGTCGAGGCGTATGCCGAGCGACGGGATTTCGTCGACGCCGTCGACAGGAGCGGGCTGGATCGGGATGCCGTGCTGGCCGGCTTTTACCTGGGTACCGTGATTGCAATTGCGTCCAAATGGTCGGGCGAGGTCGGGGTCGGCCTCTTCAGGACGTACAACGACGATGATGCGCTGCCGGACTTCACCGGCATCGGCACGCGAGGCTCTCTCACCTGGAGCATTACGCCCCGTACCGCGGTGACCGCAGGTTTCGCGCGAGAGGACATCCCCACCGTCACTCCCGGCGCGTCCGGCCTGATCGAGAGCCGCGTGACGCTTCGGCTGGACCAGGAGATCCGCCACAATCTGATTGCGTCGGCGGAGGTCGGTTACCTGCGGGACGATTATCAGGAGCGGGACCGGCAGCTCTCCGCCGTTTCCGGGCAGGTAACGGCGGAGTACCTCATCAACCGCAATGTCTCGGCCGTCTTTAGTGCCGGCTATACCGAGCGCACCGCCGACATTGCAGCGGACGAGTATGATCGCTTCACGACCTCCGTGGCGTTGCGCTTCAAACTCTGACTCATCCCTAGACGGTGCCGTCGACCGGCCCTGTCGGGCTGGGACGCGGATAGGGGGGAAGAGCGCGCAACTGTTCGAGAAGGCGCGCATTGGTCCGAATGGCGAGTTCGTACGGGTCGCTGTAGCGGGGCGCGAAGCCGGAGCGGACCCCGGTGATCACGACACCGTCGAGACGCACGGCACACAGGCGCAGGAATCGAACCGCGCCAGCTATCGTCCGGCGGGACGGACCGTCCCACTGAACGAGGAAGAGGTTCAGGTCGGCGTGCGATCCGACGGCCGCCGCATCCGGGACCGCCGTGACCGGCGGCGTGTCGACGATCACGACATCGTACTGCTCACGCGCGGCGTCCATCAGAACTCCCCAGCCCGCACTGGAGACGATCAGATTCGAGCCGTCCTCGACGGTTGCCGTCAGCACGTGCGCACCGGACTCGGGATCGACCTGAAGCCGCCGCTCCAGCGTCGCCTCCCCCCGGACGACCTGCTGCATGTCCGGCCTGCCCTCCACGCCGAGTGCACGCGCGATGCACGGCCGGTGGATGTCCGCATCGATGAGCAGAACTCTCAGGTCCGAGAGCGCCAGGGTGCGGGCCAGGGCGGCGCAGAAGGAGGTCTTCCCCTCACCGGCCGTAGCCGAGGTGACCATCACTACTTTCGCGCGCGCCGCCTTCTGGCGCAGCCGGAGCGCCGCGTGCGTCCGCTTCAACGCCCGGCTGTAGGGAGCATGCGGCCGTCGCGCGACGAGCAGCGGAGGCGCCAGGCGCAGGCGCGAGACTGCCGGCAACAATCCGACGACCGGCGCGGCAACGAGCTCTTCCACGTCGGCAACATCATGGAGCCTCTGATCGAAGCGCTCGCGCAGACCAGCGAACGCCGCGCCCGCCATCAACCCGCCGAAGGCGCCGAGTGCGACCATCGGCAGCGGCCCGGAGCCGGAGGGCCGGCTCGGCGGCTCCGCCGCAGAAAGAATCCGTGCTTCCGGAGTCGCCAGCCCAGCCTGTTCGATCGTCTCCTTGTAGCGCGTGAGAAAGCTCTCATAGATCGCGCGGTTAGCGTCCGCCTCGCGCTTGAGCTGGTTCAGCCGAATGGAAGCTTCACCTGCCTCGCCGTAGCGGGAAGTCATCGAATGCAGCGTGTTCACGATCTCGGTCTCGTGCCGGTGCAGCGCTGCCCCCTCGGTCTCGAGAACGCCGATCACCCGCTTGATCTCGGCGTCCAGCCGCCTTGTGAGAGCGCCGCGCCGAGCCTCCAGCGCCAGGGTGTCCGGGTGTCGGAACGCGCCCTGATCGCGCAGATCCGCGAGGCGCGCATCGATGTCCGCAATCTCCCGGCGGAGGGTGTCGATGAGCGGCGACGATGCGATGTCGCCGAGGCCGCTGGCCGCGGCGTCCTGCCTGTTCGAAGCGCGTGCAGCCTGGATTCTGGCATCGGTCCGCGCGCGCTCCGCCCGGACCAGACCCAACTGGGAATTGAGTTCGGTGATCTGCTGGCCACCGATGGTGTCGCCGCGGAATTCGGTTAGGCCGGCTTCGCGCCGGAAGCGCAGCACCGCGGTCTCCGCCGCTTCGAGTTCCGACCGCAACTCTTCGAGGCGGCCCTTGAGCCACGTGCTCGCGTCGCGAGCGGCGCGGACTTTCATGCCCACCATATCGTCGAGGTAGGTGGTGGCGTAGGCGTTCGCGATCTCGGCTGCGATCAACGGATCGTGGTCGACGAACGCCACGTAGATCGTGAAGGATCGCCCGTCATTGCTGACGCGGAGCCCGCCGAGCAGCCAGTCGACGATGTCTCCCTCGGGGGGCGGCCGCATGCTGGCGCCGGGGTCGCCGTCCTGTTCCCCGGCTGCGGCCGAGACGAGCGCCCGGGTGATCGCGTCACGGCCAGCCACCCAGGAAGGCCGGACCGCATCCATGACCACGTCGACCTGAGGGTTTCCGCTTTCCCGGGTCCATTCGGCGAGTTGACGGACGCTGCTCTGAAGCAGGTCGAACCAGCCCGTCAGTCCCTTCGGACGAGGCTCGCGCATCGCGGCCAGAAGATCGGGCCGATTTCCGAAGTCGAGCCGGCGTGCGACCAGCGCCGCCATCGATCGCGACGCGATCGCATCCAACTCGGTCCTAACCGCCGAACTCTCGTCCGGCAGGCGTGAGACCACCGAGCCGATGTCGACGAACTGGATCTTTCGCGCATCCAGCGCGACGACGGCTTCCGCGTGAAAGACGGGCGGGGAGGTGGTCGCGACGATGCCCGCGATCCCCGCCCCCACCACCAGTGGCAGGAAAAGAGAAAGCTTGCGTCTTGCGGCCACCCTCAGCCATGCCCCGACGGTGCCCCCATGCGGGTTGCCATCCCCGACATCGCTCGAAATCATGGATCTGGACTCCAGCGGGTGGGTCTATTCTTCCGGCCGGAACAGATTGCGTGTCCTGAAGGCGACCTCGGTCCGATTGGTCGCCTTCAGCTTCTGCATGATGTTGCGGATATGAACTTTGACGGTGCTTTCGCTCATCGACAGTTCGTGCGCGATGATCTTGTTCGCCTTGCCCTGCTGGATCCGCTGGAGCACGGCCATCTGTCGCGGGGTAAACTGCTGGCCGTTCAGCGCCGTGCCATTGCTGGACCGCGTGAGCGAATAGTTCAGCAGGCTGTCAGCAGGGATGTAGGTTCCGCCGGCCTCCACGAGCCGCATCGCCTCGACTGCCACCTTCAGGCTGGCCGTGGCGGGGATGTAGCCCCGGATGCCGTGACCCAGCGCCTCGATCACCCGGTCTCCGCTGTCTTGGTCCGCGATCAGCACGACGGCGACGGAACCGAGCCGCTCGCGCAACTCGGTCAGGGCGCCCTCGATTGCGGGATCGCTCGCCCGCTTTCCGTGGGCGTTGAGCAACGCGATATGAACGGCTCCGTTTCGCAAGTCGTGCCGCGGCAGGTCGGCGACGCTGGCGCATCCGATGATGGAAGCCCCACCGTAGACGGTTCCCAGTGCGCCGATAGTGCATTCGCGGCTGAATGCGTTGTTGTCGATCAGAACCACCGAGAAGGTGGCTCGCGCCGCGTCTTCGCCCCCCATGCCCGTACCGTTCATGTTCGGTGTACCGAGCCCGACCACTGCGGCCGGCCCGGGCGATGCACCCTTGGTGTTGTGAGAATCCAACATGTTAGCCGCCCCTCCGTTTACTCCCGTACCGACGACCTTGCCTTGCTTCCCCAGGCGATCCTCACTCCCTCAAACGCCTATTTGTTAATAACAGATTAATACTAGAGCCAATTTAAACGCTATTATCTTATAGGCGTACGCAATAGCCATCGTGATAGAGATCGCAGGTCGGACGTAACATCGTACGGTGCAAATAGCTCCCCGGCGGTGCCACATGCAGAGGCCGAAAAAGCTCTTTAGCCAAGAGAATCTTCGCCCTAGATAGCCTCCTCGTCATGCGTCAGCTTCCGATTATCACGCGTTACCGCGTGCGACGCTTCACGCCATTCTGCTTCACAATGGCGTGAAGACTTGCGCCAGGCGACTACTATGCCACGCCGCGGCGGATTGGACGATCTCCGAGAGTCCGGAGAACTGCGGTACCCATGCGAAGCGCGACCTGATGAGGTCGCCGCCCGCGATCAGGATGGCCGGGTCGCCGCGGCGCGGCTCGGCAGTCTCGTACGGCACAGGCTTGCCGACGACATCACGCACGGTCCCGAGGACATCCATGATTGACGCTCCCCTGCCGGTTCCGACATTGAGGGAGACGTCGGAACCGCCCGCGAGCAGGTGGCGGATGCCGGCGACATGCGCCGCGGCAAGGTCGGTGACGTGGACGAAATCCCTGATTGCGGTGCCGTCGGCGGTCGGATAGTGGCGGCCGAAGATGCGTAGCCGGTCGCCCCGGCCTAGTGCCGCCAGGATAGCCAGCGGCACCAGATGTGTTTCCGGCATATGCTCCTCGCCGATCTCGCCGTCTGGATCCGCTCCAGCCGCATTGAAATAGCGCAGGATGGCATAGCGGATACCGTATGCCCGTGCATGCCAGGCGATGGCGCGCTCGACCGCCAGTTTGGTCTCGCCGTAGGGGTTGCAGGGCTGCAGCGGATGGCTTTCGGCGACCGGCAGTTCAAGAGGCTCGCCATAGACCGCTGCCGTCGAGGAGAAGACGATGTTGCGGCAGTCGCTCTCGATCATGGCCCGCAGCAGTGCGAGCGACCCGCAGAGGTTTTCTTCATAGTACCGGTCAGGGGATTGCATCGATTCCGCAACGGACGTGCGGCCGGCCAAGTGGACCACGGTGTGCGGTCGGTGGACGCGGATCGTGCGGGCCAGCGCGTCCTCGTCGCGGCAGTCCGCCTGAACGAGGGGCCCCCACCGGACGGCCCAGCGATGCCCCGCGGAAAGATTGTCCAGTACCACCGGCTCGTACCCGGACATCGCCGCAGCTTTCGCGACATGCGATCCGATATATCCAGCACCGCCGACGATCAAAACCGATCCGCTTTGCATATCACCCCACCAACTGTCTATTCAGTTGGAATTGGCTAACACGCGCGCCGGATTTCGTCGTTTCGGCCTATCGGATACAGTCTTTCGGCGGATCGGATTTGCTGTTAATTGGCGATCGTCATCTTCGGCCAATTCATTCCGGTAAGGTCGCAACCGGGCGATGCGACGATCGCAACCACGGGGCGCAGGACGCCGTTCATGCGCAGCGAGTGGCTCAGCCGCGCATGATAATGGGCGACCCATGTCAGAAGGACCGGCTGTTCCGCATAGGCGGTGCCGTCGAAGATGAAGAGGATCGTGTCCTCCGGCTCCGCCTGGCTGCGAACGACGTCCCGCTGCCAGCCTTGCGGCACCACGTTCAGGGCCAGTAGTTCGCACGGCCCGGAAATGGCATGAACGGCACCGAGGTCGGCCAGTGAGGCCGACGGAATGACCGTGAAGCCCCTGGACTGTAGGAATGCCGCGAAGGTCTCCGAGACGATCGGCACGGGATAGGGGGGCGGCTTGCTCGGCAACAGGATTTTCAACGACAAGCCGATGCAGAGAAGCAGCAGCAACGCGGCTTCATGAATGCGCGCGGCGGTCATGGCGAATACCCTGGAAAGAGATCGCGACCATTGCACCGAGCGTGAGCCAGCCCGCGATCGCGCTGCCGACCCGACCGTGGACCGCGTCGTAGAATTGCGGTTCGAGCCCGACGAGCGCCATGCGCCCGACGTTTATGGCTATGACGGCGGCGGCGGAGAGGCTGCACCAGACCAGCGCTTTGGTCGCGTTGGCTTGGTTGCCAGCCCCCACGTTCACGAAGAGCGTCCAGCACAGGATGGCCAGGGATACGTTGGCGAGGGAGGAACAGCCGGGCGCGATCCAGATCGCACCGGTCCCGTCGGCGGTCTCGAAGACGTTCCCGTTTCGCTCCGTCCCTATCACGGCGCTGACGAGAAACGCGTCCGCCGAGAGGATGGAATCGCTCAACAGGGCGAAGAGGATCCTGCTCCAGAAGCATGGGATCGTAATCGCGAAGAGAATGACCGCGGCACGCCGTAGTGCTGACGAGGGTGCTGTCCGCTTGATGAAGTAGAGTGCGACGCCGCTGACCGTCACCCAGCTCACGACGTCCGAAGGAATGCACAGCATCGCGGCCGCGATCCAACCGCAAGCGATGTCCCACGCCCCTGCGGGCTCCCGCTGCGCCGTCCATGCCTGCGTGACGCACATGCAGGCTGCGATCCAGACGAGTGCACTGATTCCGAAGGTTCCGGCTATCCCGCCGGCGAGGCCGTCGGTTGCCACCGTGTCTACCACCCGGTTCAGTAGCCCGTTCGTGATACCGGCGGCGGCGAGGCCGCCGAGCAGCTTGCCCCGCGGCGGAAGCGTCGTGGCATGCATCGTCCCTTGCCCGGCAACGGGAACCGGCGCAAGTGACCAATGGCCATTTGCGCCGGTTCCCACAACCTCGTGGTGATACGCAGTCGCCCCGGTGCCCGGGGCTCCGGGCGCTACTCCGCTGAAGCCTCGGCATGGCTCTCGGTGGCATTGCGGCGCCGGCGGCGCAGCAGGAGGTATGCCCCGCCGATCAGCAGGAGCGGGAGTCCGGCCCCGGCTATCGGCCCCGGCATGGGCTTCGGCTTCGGCCTCGGCCTCTCCGGACGCGGCCTCGAGACTGCGCTGAGAGCATTCGCGTTCGCCACGGACGGAAGCGAGACCGACTGGGCGAGCACTGGTGGCGCTGCGGCGGCGCCCAACATCGCGACGGCGAACATGGTGGCGAGCTTTCGCATCGTGTCCTCCCGAACGAAATAGAGGCGATACGCTCTCATCCATTGCAGCTCGGAGACATTCGGCCTTTGTTGGTAATGTTCTGCGCATTCCGACGTTGGACCAACAAATGGCTTATGCGCGCTATGTCGGGCGCATGATGATCGGCTCTCACTCAGTCTTTCCGTCGGCTAGTCGGCTCTCCTGGCGCCGCTGATTCTGTGGCACCTCGTCAAACGGGCGGGCGATGTCGAGGCCAGACTGCTGATGTCCTTGGGACGGATTTCGCGCGAGCCGACGGCAGCCCTTCTCGCTGCGTTCTTAGCGGCGTCTCCGACGCCATCCGCTGCGTCCGTTGCCGCCGAGACGCCGGTCCAAGGGACATTGGGCGCTTCTGCCGAGGTCGGCGCCGTCGTGGAGACATACTGCACCAGCGCCCGACGAGACGCCGACGCCGCCTACGAACTCGGATGGACGCTCCTCAACGGCGGGCAGATCGCGGCAGCCGCTTCGATCATGCAGGCGGCGGCGGACCTGGGTCACATGGGGGCCGCCGCGATTCTCCGGCGACTGCCGCAGCCGAGCGCCGCGCCGCTGTGCCATGAGGAAGACGAGGACCAGCCGGACGCTGAGACTCGTGCGGCGCCGGCGGCCATTCGCGGGCTCGTCGTCGACCAAGCGGACCGTCATGGGCTCGACCCGGAGCTGATCCTTGCGGTCATTTCGGCGGAGAGCGGCTTTCGTCCCAGAGCCGTTTCGCCACGAATGGCCGCCGGACTGATGCAACTCATGCCCGACACGGCGCGGCGGTTCGGCGTACGCGACGTGTTCGACGCAGCAGAGAACGTGGCCGGCGGTACCCGCTATCTCGCATGGCTGCTCGATCACTTCGGCGGCGACCTGTCACTGGCGCTCGCCGGATACAACGCGGGCGAGGGCGCCGTGAAGAAATACGGTGGAATCCCCCCTTACGCGGAGACGATCCGCTACGTTCGATCGGTCCAGGACGGCTACCGGCGCCGGCAGGGGCGGCGTACCGGCGCGCCGCCGGAGGAGAGCGTTTCCGGGGCTAGCGGCTTTTGATGAAGGAGGGAGCGTGGCTCCAGCGGGCTCCCCGGTGGTTGCCCAACCCGCCGAGCCTCGCGCTCCGCTGCCGCTACGAGGCTGGCAGGGCGTAGGCGATCACATAGTCGCCGGCCTTCGTGCCGAGCGACCCGTGCCCACCCGCGACGACCAGAACGTATTGGCGGCCGTCGGCGCCGAGATAGGTCATCGGCGTGGCTTGTCCGCCGGCCGGAAGCCGTGCCTCCCACAGCTGCTCACCGTCGGTCACCTCGTACGCCCTGACATAATAGTCGATCGTCCCGGAGAGGAAGGCGACACCGCCTGCGGTCATGATGGGGCCGCCGAGGCTGGGCACGCCCATGCGGAAGGGCAGCGGGATGGGCGCGGCGTCGCGCACCGTGCCGTTCTTGTGCTGCCAGACGATCTCGCCGGTGGTCAGGTCCGCTGCCGAAACGTAGCCCCAAGGGGGTGCCGTGCAGGGAAGTCCGAGGACCGAGGTGAACGCGCTGAGTTGAACGGCGAAGGGCGCGCCAAAATTCTCGTTCAGTGCCGGAAGGCTGTCCTCCGGACGGTCGTCGCCCTGGACATAGAGCGTGGTGTCGTCCTGGCGGGGCACCAGACGCGAGACGAAGGCGAGATAGGCGGGCGTCGTGAAGGCGATCTGCCGGACGGGATCGACGGCGACGCTGCCCCAGTTGAAGACGCCGAAATTGCCGGGGTGGATCAAGCTCCCTTGTGTTGAGGGCGGCGTGTACCGGCCATCATACCGCAGGCGATGGAAGGCGATCCGGCAGGCGAGTTGGTCGAACAGCGTCGCGCCCCACATGTCGCTGCCCTGCAGCGGCGGCGGATTGTAGGACAGCTCGGACACGGGCTGCGTGGCGGCCGTCCAATCGCCCGCAGCCGCCCCCTGCGGCGCTGGCACCTCCGTTACCGGCAGGATCGGCTCGCCGGTACGCCGGTCGAGCACGTAGATCTCGCCCTGCTTGGTCGGCTGGACCAGTGCCGGCACCGTCTCGCCGTTCATCGTCAGGTCGACAAGACTCGGCTGCGACGGTACGTCATAGTCCCAGAGGTCGTGGTGCACCGTCTGGAACACCCACCGCACCGCCCCTGTCTCGAGATCCAGGGCCACCACGGACGAGGAGAAGCGCTCCACCGCCTCGCCGCGATCGCCGCCCCACTGATCTGGCGGCTGGTTGCCGAGCGGCACATAGACCAGTCCGAGATCTTCGTCGACGCTCGATATCGACCAGCTGTTCGGCGAATTGGCCGTATAGGTTTCGCCGGGATCGATGGGCGCCGTTTCCTCCGGCTTGGCAGGATCCCAGTTCCAGACCAGCGCGCCTGTGTCGACGTCGAATGCCCGGATCACCCCCGACGGCTCGGTCGTGGAGACATTGTCCAGCACGGTGCCGCCGACGATGATCAGCCGGTCGGTGACGACCACCGGGGAGGTGGAGTAGTAGCCGCCCGGGTCGGCGTGGGGCATGTTCGCCCAGAGGTCGATCTGGCCGCGCCCGCCGCCGAAACTGCGGCAGACGGCGCCGCTCTCCGGATCCAGGGCGATCAGGCGGCCGTCGGCAGTGGGCATGAACAGCTTCGCCGGACAGTCTTCGACCACGGACGGGCCGTCCGCGGCGACGGGCAGGGCGATCGAGGAAGTGCGAATCTCATCATCCGGCGATGCTCCGGGGGAAGCCGGCGCGGCGACGGTGGGTGCAGCGGTCGCCGCGGCGGTGGCCGGCGCGTGATAGGACAGGCCGCGGCAGGTGAGGTGCTGGAGCGCCAGTTCGCCGCGGATTTCGGGGTTGTAGCGCCAGATCTCCTCGCCGTTTGTTGCGTCGAGCGCGATCACGAACTGGTGCGGCGTGCACAGGAACAAACGGTCGCCGATCTTCAGCGGCGTGACCTGGAACGTGGTCTCCACCGGGTCGCCCGGCTGGCCGCGCATGTCGCCCGTCCGATAGGTCCAGGCGACCTCGAGGTCCCCCACGTTGCGGGGCGTGATCTGGTCGAGGGGCGAATAGCGCTGACCGTATCCGGTGCGACCGTAGGCGTGCCACTCGCCGTCGGGGACGGGGCGAGCCCCGAGCACCGGCTGTGGCGCATCGGGACCGAGCGCGGCGACCATACCCGCGACACGATGCGGATCGGTGAACCAAGAGGAGACGGCGACCACGAGTGCGAGCGCCAATACCGCTGCGAGCGGCAGCCCGCCCCCGCGAAACGCCGAGGCCGGGTGGCGTTCCGGCACGTTGCCGCCGGCGGTCAGGCCGCGCGTAACCCATGGCAAGAGGAGGAGGATACCGATGACGAAGACGATGCCGCCCCGCGCCGCCAGAGGCCACCAGTCGAGGCCTGCTTCCCATAGCGCCCAGGCGAGCGTCCCGAAGACGACCAGGGCGTAGACGCCGAGGGCTGAAGGGCGCCGTGCCAGCAGCAGGATACCCGTCAGGAGAAGGCCCGCACCGGCCGCCGCATAGTACCATGACCCGCCGAGCGCGATCAGCCACGCGCCACCGCCGACCAGCGCCACCGCTGCGGCAATCAGCAGGCCGCCGATCGTGAAGAGTAGCCACGACCTTTTACCATCTGGCACTTCGCTTCTCCCGCTTAAGCTGCCCGCGTGGATGTAAACGCGGGAAGCCCATCCGGTTTCCTCTCGATCGGAAAACGTATGGGCCGCTCTGTCGGCGGCCGCCCCTGTCCGGCGTGGTCTATCGCCTCAGGACCGGGCTCAATCCGCCGCAGTCCGGTGGCTGGAACTGGACCGCGCGAGCAGTTCGCGCACTTTGGCAGCGAGATCCTGCCGACGGTAAGGCTTCGGGAGCAGCGGTCCCGGAAGTCCGGAGCCGTCGGCTGCGGCGAAGGCGGCCTCCGCGTAGCCGGAAGCGAACAGGACTGGAAGCTGTGGCCGCAGCGCCCGCACCTGCTCGGCCAACGCCCGCCCGTCGAGGCCGCCGGGCATCACCACATCGGTCAAGAGCAGATCGAAGGGCTCACCCCGCTCGACCAGCGCGAGAGCGAGCCGACCGTTCTCCACCGCCGTCACGACGTAGCCCAGGTCGCGCAACTGCCGCATCGCGTGGGCTCGGACGAGTTCGTCGTCCTCCACCAGCAGGATCCGCTCGGCCGAACCGTGGATCGGGACGACATGACGTTGCGGCCGGTCCTTCTCCGCCGCCGCCGGCGCTTGCGGCAAATAGAGCAGCACGGCCGTTCCCGAACCCGGTTCGGAACGAATGTGCACATGCCCGCCCGATTGTTTGACGAAGCCGTAGACCATGCTCAGGCCGAGGCCGCTTCCCTTGCCGACGTCCTTCGTGGTGAAGAACGGCTCGAAGGCCCGCGCCACGGTCTCTGCGTTCATGCCGATCCCGGTGTCCGATACCGTAACGACGATGTAGCCTTCGGATACGCGATCGTCCTGCGGCGCGGCGATCACATCCTCCGGATCGGCATTCGCGGTCTCTATGACGAGGCGGCCGCCGGACGCCATGGCGTCGCGTGCATTAAGGCAGAGGTTCAGGACCGCATTCTCCAACTGGCTGGGGTCGACCATCGCGAGCCGGAGGGCGGGGGCGAGGTGGATCTCGACTTCGACATGCTCGCCGAGCGAGCGTCGCAGCAGATCCCCCATGCCGGCAATCAGGGCGTTGGCATCGATCGGCCTGGCATCGAGCCTCTGCCGCCGCGCGAAGGCGAGCAGCCGGTGAGTCAGGGCTGCGCCTCGCTCTGCCGACCTCCGGATCGCGGTTGCGAGATCGTGGGCGTCGCCAGTGGGCGGCAGTTGTTCCTCCAGCAGTTCTGCGCTTCCCAGGATCACCGTCAGAAGGTTGTTGAAATCATGCGCGACGCCACCGGTCAGCTGGCCGATCGCCTCGAGCTTCTGCGCCTGGCGCAGGCGGTCGTCCAGGTCGCGTAACGCCGTCACGTCCGTGGCGTTACCGACCATCTGCGTGGCGCGTGAGGTCTCTTCGTGAATGACGAAGCCCTGGCCGACGACGGTCGCATAGGAGCCGTCCGCCCGGCGCAGTCGGTACTCGTCGAGCCATGAACTGCCGTCGCCTCGCGCACGGGCCGCCTCCAGCCGCGCCGCTACGCGCGCCCGATCCTCGGGGTGTATCAGCGTCGTCAGTGCCGCCGAGCCGGGTGGAAGCGCGGAGGGGTCGTGGCCGTAGTCGGCTGCGAGCCGGTCGTTCCACCAGACGGTATCGGCATCGATGTTCCAGTCCCACACGAGGTCGCTGGTGGCGCGCGCCAGGAGCCGGAACCGCTCGAGTGCGGTCTTCTCCGCCCCGAGCAGGCGCCGGCGATCGATGGCGATGGCGGCCGGCAGCGCGATGCTCTGTGCAAACGCGGCAACCGAGGCCGACAACATGTCCGCTGTGCCTGCCTTCCGGCCGACCGCGAGCGCGCCGACGCAGGTGTCGTCGGGTGCCCGAAGGCCGACGCCCAGCAGCCTGCTGCCGGCTGCGTCGAGCGTGATCGAGAGCATGTGCGGCTCGGGCGAGCCGGCGATCCGGGCCGCCAGAGTGGGTTCGGTCAACACCGACCTCAAGGTAACGGAGCCGGATCGCGAATCCTGCACGTCTCCTCGCAGCGCGACGCACCGCAATCTGCCAGGTTCGTCGACCAGCCAAGCTGCGCCATGGTCGGCGCCGGCCACCGTCATCAGCGCGTCCAGTGCTGCGCTGAGGATGTGCTCTGGCTTCTCCTCTTCCATGCAGGCGCGCGACAGGCCGGCGAAGCTGGCGAGCGAGGTGCGCATGCCCACGATGGCACGGTCGAGCTTTGCGAGTTCCGCCACGCGCGTGACACTCGGCGGAGGGGCGCTGAAATCGAGTTCCGCCATTGCCTCGACCTCCTGCACGAAGCGTTCGACCGGCCTCGCGATCAGATTTCCTGCGGCCCAGGCGATCGGTACACCCAGCAGGATGGCGAAACCGAGGATCTGCAGGATGCGGGCCCGAACGGCGTCCGGACCCGCCGCCAGTTCGTGCACCGGCGCCGCCATCGCGAAGGCCATGCCGCTGGCTGCGAGCGGCATGATCATCGCGCGCCATGCACCACCCTCGGCATCGATGGTGCCGGAGAAGGCGACCGGAGACACGCGCCAGCGCGCCGCCAGCGCGGAAAGCACCGGCGAATCGATGAGACTGATATCCGGCAGCGGTGGTTCGGGCGTTGCGATGCCCGTCATCGGCTCGGGGGCCCGGTCTTCTGCATCCCCTTGCTCTGCGCCCTGGTGCTCGGCGACCGTCGCGGCGGCGGCGGCGAGCCGGGCGACGTCCGAATAGCCGACGACGCCGCCCCGTGCGTCGAACAGGGCTGCTTCGGTCGAAGGGGTTGGCCGCCCGAAAGGCAGGCCGCTCGACAAGGCCCAGAGCGACAGGTCGACGCCCGCTACGCCGCCGTGCGCGGCGCGGCGCGCAGCCGTAATGCCGGGTTCACGCGTGGTAAAAAATATGTAGGGAGCCGTGATCACCGTGGTGTCGGAGTCCCAGGCATCCCGGAACCAGGGCCGCGTGCGGGGATCGAAGTCGAAGGTCGCCGATGTGCGCCGTTCGATCACCGCCAGCGAGTGGTCGAGAAATTCAAAGCGTGCGCCGTCGCGCCCCGCCCATTGCACCAGCCAGCGTGCCTGTGCGGGCGCGGCGAGGCGCTCACTCTGCCTGCCGAGGGGCCGTAGCAGAACGAAGTCACCGTCTTCCCAGCCCACATAGGCCGCGGAGAGTTCGGGCGCCGCACGCAGTACCGTGGCCAGGAGAGGGATCCGCGCCACCCGCTCCGCCCGGGTTCGGGCGGTCATGATCGGATCGTGGGCTAGCGCGCCCGCGGCAGCCCGGGCGTGCTCCTCCAGTCGCCGCAGTTCCTGCAGTGAGAGATCCGCACTGCCGGCGAAGTCCGATGCGATGCTGTCCTCGACGAGCGTTCGCGCGGCACGGTCCGCGGTGAGGCCCAGCGCCAGGGCGACCGCCCCGAACAGGACGACGATCAACGCCCCGATCTGGAGGCGAAGGGGTATTCCGACAATGCGCCGAGTGCCGTCCCTCGTGACCCGCGCCTTTCTGCGTACCATCGCGCCGCCGTTCTCCCCCACGCCGCCGGGCCGCCGGAGCCGCGCGGCTATGCTAAGGGCGAACAGCAGGAAGTTCTACGCGGTAACATACTGCGGCAACAATGCGCCCGCCGGCCGCGGGTGCGAGAGGAGGGAGGCCGGCTTGCTGCCCAGGACCGCAGAGCCGCTACAGTACCTTGTCGGTCTCTGCATCGAGTAGGTGCATGTGGGACATCGCCGCCATGAGCGTCACGGGCTGCCCGGCTTCCGGCGCCATGGCCGGATCCAGGCGCGCGCACACCTCGGTTCCGTCGATTGTAAAATAGACCAGCGTTTCCATGCCCATCGGCTCGACCACGTCGGCCAGCGCGCTGAACTTGGCGCCATAGGCATCGTTGGCGAGCGTGCGCACCTCTGTCAGATGTTCGGGACGGATGCCGAACAGCAGCGACTTGCCCGCGTATGGCCGGTAGCGCGCCGTACGCTCCGCCGGCACGGGCAGGAGGATGTCCGCCGAGAGCCGGACCGTCAGGGCATCGCCATGGGTTTCCAGCCGGCAGGGAATGAAGTTCATCGCTGGAGAGCCGATGAAGCCGGCGACGAACCGGGTGCGCGGCGTGTGGTACAGGTCGTTCGGCGTGCCGACCTGCTCGATGATGCCGTGGTTCATGACCACAACCCGGTCGGCCAGCGTCATGGCCTCGATCTGGTCGTGGGTAACGTAGACCGTCGTCACTGGCACTTTCTGGTGCACCCGCTTGATCTCAGTGCGCATCTGCACGCGCAGCTTCGCGTCGAGGTTCGACAGCGGCTCGTCGAAGAGGAAGACCTTCGGGTTGCGCACGATGGCGCGGCCCATGGCGACGCGCTGCCGCTGGCCCCCGGACAACTGCTTCGGCTTGCGGTCGAGCAATTCGGATATGTTCAGGATGCGGGCGGCCTCATCGACCCGGCGCTTGATCTCGTCCTTCGGGAAGCGCTTCAGGCGCAGCCCGAACGACATGTTCTCGTGCACCGTCATATGCGGGTAGAGCGCGTAGTTCTGGAACACCATCGCGATGTCGCGGTCCTTCGGCGGCACGTCGTTGACGACGGTGTCGCCAATCAGGATGTCGCCGCCGCTGATCTCCTCCAGGCCGGCGATCATGCGGAGCGTCGTGGACTTGCCGCAGCCGGACGGGCCGACCAGGACGACGAATTCCTGGTCGGCGATTTCGAGATCGATGCCGCGCACGGCCTCGACTTCATCGTAGCGCTTGACCACCTTGCGCAGCGTCACCTCGGACATCGGGTACTTCGCTCCCTGTTCGATCTCGTCGCGGGACGCCGGACATCGGCGCCCGGGTTCTTGTTCTTGTCGGGCGCTAGCCCTTCGTGGCTCCGGCGGTCAGGCCGGCGATGTAGTAGTCCATCAGGAAGGCGTAGATGATCAGCGGCGGCGCGGCACCCAGAAGCGCGCCCGTCATGATCTGGCCCCAGTTGAAGACGTCGCCCTTGATCAGCGTCGTGACGATGCCGACGGGCAGGACGAGCTGATCCGTCGAGGTCGTGAAGGCGAGCGGGTAGAGAAACTGCGCCCAGGAGACGGTGAAGGCGAAGATCGTCGCCGCGATGAGGCCGGGCAGTGCGACCGGGATGAATATCCGGGTCAGCGTCTGCATCCAGGTGGCGCCGTCGATCAGCGCCGCCTCGTCGAGCTCCTTCGGGATCGAGGCGAAGTAGCCGATCATGATCCAGGTGCAGAAGGGAACGGTCAGGGTCGGATAGAGGACCAGCAGCACCCACCAGTTGTTGATGAGCTGTATGCCCGTGTACTCGTTCACCATCGCGAAGATCTTGAACAGCGGGATGAACAGCAGCGTTTCCGGGATGAGGTAGGTCAGGAAGACGCCGGTCGCGAGCGTCGCTGAGCCCCAGAAACGCATCCGCGAGAGGGCGAAGGCGGCGGGGACGCTGATCAGCATGGTGATCGTCACGACGAAGATCGAAACGACCGCCGAATTGCGGAAGAAGACGAGATACTCGCTGGAGCCCAGCAGCGCCGCGTAGTTCTCCAGCGTCGGGTAGAAGACCCACCAGGGGTTGGAAGCCGCCGATATCTCCGCGCTGGTCTTCAACGACGTGATCAGCATGTAGATGGGCGGGATCAAAAAGAAGATCGCGAACAGCGTGAGGAAGAAGTAGGACCAGCGCAGCGCCCAGCGCCTGTCCCGGCTCATGCTGCCGTAACGGGGCTTGGCTGCGGGGGCACGCGTGCCACTGGCCGTGGTAGATACGGTGGCCATCAGACTTCACTCCCCCGCTTTGTGATGTCGCGCAGGATGAACACGGCGGCGACAGCCAGGATCGGGACCATGAAGAGTGAGACGCTGGCGCCGAGCGGGATGTCGCCACTCTCGATTCCGACCAGGAAGGCCCAGGTGCCGAAGATGTGGGTCTGGTCGAGCGGACCGCCGGCGGTGAGGATGCGGACGATATCGAAGTTGGCGAAGGTCACGATCAGAGAGAACAGTGCAGTGATCGCGATGATGTTGCGCATCATCGGAAGCGTGACGTACCAGATCCGCTGCCACCAGTTGGCGCCGTCGATGGCGGCGGCCTCATAGAGCTGGTCGGGAACCGACTTCAGCGACGCCAGATACATGATCATGAAGAACGGCGCGCCGATCCAGACGTTGACCAGGATGACCGAGAATCGCGCCCAGTCCGCGTCGCCCGTCCACGGAATCGGGCCGATGTCGAACAGCGCCAGCACCCAGTTGAAAGCGCTGTAGGACGGATCGAACAGCCACAGCCACGCCAGCGTGCTCATCGCCGGCGGGATCACCCACGGCACGAGCAGCATGCCGCGCCACTTGCGCTGGCCTTTGGCCGGTACGTTGTGCACGAAGTGCGCGACGATGAAGCCGATGATCGCTTTGAAGATCACGGCGGTGATCGCGAAGATGCAGGACTGCTGGACGACCATCCAGAAGGTCTCGCGCTTGAACAGGAAGAGGAAGTTCCCAAAGCCGACGAAACGGGTCATCGACTTGTTCAGCGTCGCGAGGTGGACGGCGTAGAGAGCCGGGTAGAGGACCAGCAGGACGATCAACAGGATGAGCGGTAGCGTCATCAGGAAGGCGACCGTCGACTTGCGCTGCATCACGACGCGCAGCCGGCCGGTCTTTCGGGTCGGGGAGGCGAGGTGCGTACCCCCCACAGCAGGAGATGTCGTCACTTCGGCCATGTCAGGATCCGTGTCGCATGGGAGGGGCACCGAAATCGGCCGGCGCCGTCCCGCTCACCACGCGAGCGGGACGGTGCCGCCATAGCCTCAACTCAGATGCGCATGAAGCCTTCGACCTCGCTCTCGGCCCAGGCGAGCGTCTTCTCCATGTCCTCGCCCTGCAGGTGACGAACGACCATCTTGGTCTGGATCGCCTGAACGTAGATCTGCACGGCGATCTTGTGCGGCGCCGGTGCCGCGGCGATCGACAGTGTCTGGTGGTTGTGCGGATTGGGGTAGTGGTAGAGCGTTCCCTTCGGCGGCTCCGCCTTCGCCCAGACATCCAGGCTCGCCAGGTTGGCGAAGGCGGGGATGTCGTAGCCGGAACTGCCCTCGACCATCCGCTTCACGGCTTCCGGCTGGGACAGGTGGGTGAGGAGACTCTTGGCCGCGGACTTGTTCTTGCCGAACTCCCAGATGCCCCAGAAGTAGGGAAGGAACGGCCCGAAGCGCCCGTTCGGCCCCTTGGGCATCCCGTGTGTCCAGAGCTGGTTGGCGATCTCGGGCGCATCGCGCTTGGCCACCGCCCAGGCGCTCGGCGGGTTCATGATCGTCGCGCCCTTGCCGCTGACGAGCCACTTGTTGTTGGACGCATCGTCCCATGCCGGGGCGTCGGGCGGCAGGAACTGGCCGAGGCGCTTCATGTAATCGAGCGCCTGCCGCACCGGGTCCGACTTGACGGTGATGTCGCCCTTTGCGTCGACGAGCTGGGCGCCGAAGGAATGGAAGAAGGCACCGACCGAATCGACGGAGTCCGACGTTCCGCCGAGGCCGATCCCGAACGGGAAGCCCGCCTTATGGCAGGCTTCGGCGGCCTTGAGGTAGGTTTCCAGGTTCCAGTCGTCGGCCTTCGGCGCCTCGCCGGCCGGATACATGGCCTGAATGTCGATACCGGCATGCTGCTTCAGCAGGTCAATCCGCGAGCACGGCCCCTTGGCTTGGCTGCCGACCGTCGCGGGGACGACGACCCAGCGGCCGTCGATCTTGCCGAGATATTCGACGGTGGCGTTTACGGCGCCGTTCTGCTCGATCAGCGGCTTCATGATGTCGTCGACCGGCTCGAGCAGTTCGGCGTGCTCCGCCGGAAGCCAGGTGGAGAAGGCGAGGATGTCATGGCCGGAACGCGCCTGTGCCTCGGCGGCGGTCGTGAGGAGGATCTTGCGGCCCTGGGAGGTGATGAAGTCGATCGTGACGTCGACCTTTTCCTTGGCCGCCCACTCCTCGACGATCTTGCGCGTCGCGTCGTTGGCGCCGGGGACCCAATGATCCCAGAAGCCGATCGACAGTGAACCGGCAGCCCTTGCACTGCGCACGTAAGGTGCAGCAATCGCCACCGCCGACAGGGCGGCGGTGTTTGCGATGAAGCGACGACGGGATACGCCTGTCTGGCCAGTCATGATCGTTTCCTCCTCCGCAACCGCGTCTATTTAGCTCTTCCTGCCAGTGGGCAGCCTGAGCAAACGGTCGTCTTTATTCGGCTTTTGCCGTTATGGAGGAAAGTGTAAGCGCCGTGGACGACGACCGTCTACAGCTATTCGCATCGCTGGACCGCGCACTATCGCATCGTCACTTCCGCTACCCGGCGTCCGGCCTTAGAAGACGGCCTCATGACCCTCGTCCCGACGCTCGTCCTGTTCGCCGCCGCCGCCACGGTATTCATGGTGGCGCGGCACTTTCACGAGAAGCCGTGGGAACCGGGCGCGCGATGGGGACCGCCCTGGCTGGCGATCATGTTCGTCGCGGCATTGGTGGCGCTGGTCGCGATCGCGCACCTGGTGTCGCTCGTTACCGGCACGCCGTTGCGCGGGCGCTTCGCGCCCTGAACGGATCAGGCCGATGGGAGCCGACGCTTCTCAGGAAGCGCGGGCGTCGCGCTGGCGAAGCAGCCAGATCACCGGGAGCGCGAGCACGACCATCCACGCCTTGCCGATCACCTGGCCGGGCAGATAGGCGAGGCTGCCAAAGGCGAGCCAAAGGAAGACGAGGCTGTCGACGAAGAGGCCGACGAAGCTGCTGACGGCCACGGCTCTTACGAGGCCGCGCCGCTGCAGCGGTGTGAACACGGCGAGGTCGGCGATCTCCGACAGCAGGAATGCGGCCGTCGACGCCACGACCAGTGCGGCAGGCGCAAAGGCGGCGGAAAGCGCGGCGCCGGCGCCGATGGCTCCGAGTGCCCAGGCGACGCCGAGGCGTCGTTGTACGAGGTCGCGCAGGACGAGGGCGAGGCCGATGGCCAGTACCCCGCTGGGCGCCATGACGCCTGGCGCAACCGGTACCAGGCAGGGACCCTGCGGCACGCAGACCGTCCCGATGCTCTGGATCAGCCAGTTGGCGAGCGGTACGCAGAGGCCGAAACCGACCAGACAGACGTAGCCTTCGATGCGGCGGCTGCGGTCACGGGTACAGACGTCCATGCGGCAATACTGCTTCGGGTGCCGAACCGTCACGTCGGCTCCGGCGGTATGTGCCTGAGACATCGCGCCTGTTCAACGCCGGTGCGCCGAAGGTGGAGCGCCGCCGATCTTCCGTCAGCGCTTCTCGAAGTCGATCCGCTCGTCGACCGGCAGGCCGAGCAGGTGGCGGCGCAGGCAGTCGAGGCCCATCTCGCCCGCTCCCATGCGCACCCAGTCGCGGCCGCCGAGCAGCCGTGCCCGGCGCGTGACCGTGCCATCGGCATCGGCGATGCCGATGCAGATGTCGCCGCCGAGTTCGGTACGGTCATCGCCGGAATCGACCGCGATCAGGACGGCGAGACCGTGGCTGGCGCCGCTCGTTTCGCAGAGCGCGCGGGCAACCGCTGCGGCCGTCTCGACAGAGACGGCCGCCTCTCCGGCAAGGCCGAGGGCGGCGGCGATCTCGCGCGTGTCGCGCGAGACGATGCCGCGGCGGAAGACGCCTTCGGCGGCCGGCAGCGGTGCGAGGCGCGAGGCGATATTGCCGCTGGTGAACGTCTCGGCCAGCGCCAGCGAACCGCCGCGCTCGGCCAGCGCCGCCAGGACGACGCCCTCCAGCGTCTCGTTGTCCTCGCACAGGATGAAGGCGCCGAGCCGGCTGCGCACCTCCGCCTCGACCGGTGCGAGGATCCGGTCGAGTTCGGCGGCGGTCGCGGCACGCGCCGCGAGCTTCGTCTCGAGCTGCGGATAATGCGACTGGAACCCGAGCTTCACCGAGCCGTCGGCGAAGGCTGGGATGCCGCTGAGCATCTCGTCGGCCCGCGACTCGCCGATGCCGAAGGAGTGGAAGCGCTTCAGGCGCGTCACGCTCTGCAGGCCGCTCATCTTCAGCAGGCGCGGCAGCACCTGTTCGTCGATCATGCGGCGCATCTCGCGCGGGACGCCTGGCGTGAACATGAAGCGCGCCTTGCCGAGCGTGACGGCGAAGCCGCAGGCGGTGCCGATGGGGTTGTCGATCAACTCGGCCCCCGCCGGCAGCATCGCCTGCTTCACGTTGTTGGGCGGCATGACGCGGCCGCGCTGGCGATAGCGCTCCTCCATCCGGGCGAACCAGGCTTCGTTCAGCACCAGCTCGACCCCGGCCGCCTGGGCCGCCACTTCCTGCGACAGGTCGTCGACGGTCGGGCCGAGGCCGCCGTTGACGATGACGGCGTCGGCCCGTTCGGCCGCCTGACGGAAGGCGGTCAGCAGGCTCTCGCGGTCGTCGCCGACGGTGGTACCCCAGGTGACGTTCAGCCCGACCTCGACCAGCCGCCGGGCGATGTGGCTGTAGTTGGTGTTGATGGTCTTGCCGGTCAGGATCTCGTCGCCGGTGCAGAGGATCTCGATGCGCATGGGTGTCCTTCTCCAACCCGGCTCAGCGGCCGAGATCCGCGCCGATGCCGGCGAGCAGTTCGAGGTGGCGTTCATGATCGCCTGCGAAGCGCAGCACGAAATGGCTGACACCGACGGCGGCATAGTCGGCGAGCCACTGCCTCGCGCCTTCGAGCGGACCGCCATAGCTCGGCTGGCGCTTGCGCATGAGGGCAGCGGGCTGGCCGTAGTAGCTTTCCAGGAAGGCGTCGATCCGGCGAGTCGCACGCTCGGCATCGTCGTCGATGGCGATGGTGAGATAGGTGGCTGCGGTCATGGCCGATGGGTCCCGGCCGTTTTCGCGCGCGACCGCCTGCATGCGCTGCCACATGTCGGCGACCCTTGCCGGATCCGGTCCGTTCGGGAACCAGCCGTCGAAATGCTTGCCGACCCGCTCGACCGAGGCTTCTGCGGCACCGCCGATCCAGATGGGCGGCCCGCCTGGCCGATGGGGGACGGGCCCGAGGGTGCCGTGCTTGACCGTCCAGCGGCCCTGCCAATCGACCGGCTCGCCGGTCCAGAGGGCTCGACAGAGGCGCAGGCCTTCCAGCATGCGGCCGACGCGCTTCTCGAACGGCACGCCCGCGGCTTCGAACTCGTCGCGGATGTTCGGCACGTCTGTGGCGATGCCGACGCCGAGGATGACGCGGCCCTCGGCCACCTGGTCCAGGGTTGCGACCTGGTGCGCCAACACCACTGGGTTGCGCAGCGCCGGGAGGAGCACCGCCGTGCCGAGCTCGACCCGCTTCGTTCGGCCGGCGACGCCTGCGAGCAGGGTGATCGGCTCGTGCCGTGGCCGGGCGAGGAGGGAGTCGCCCACCCAGACCGAATCGTAGCCGAGCGTCTCGGCGCGCTCGGCCAGCGCCAGCAGCGGCGCCGCCGCCGGATGGCCCTCCATAACGCTCTCGCGGGTCGGCAGCAGGTAACCGATGCGCGGGGCCATGGCGTCTTCTCCGGTGGCTTCTGTGGATGCTGACGGAAATTGGCGAGCCGATCCGATACGGGACGGCCGCGCAGTGTTATCCCTTGCGGCGACGGCGTTGCCAACCGCCGTAACGGCGGACGGCGTTCGGCCGAGGGAGTGACGGCATTCTCACGAGGTCCATTCGTCTGGCCATCACCGTCGCGCTGCGCGATCTGCGCGGCGCCGCCGGCAGCCTGTATACGCTGGTCGCGGGCATCGCCGTGGGCGTCGCGGTCATCGCGGCGTTCGGGTCGCTGGCCGGGATAGTATCCGACGATGTGCGCGACGGGGCGCGCGCCGCGGTCGGTGGCGACGTCTCGCTCCGCCTCTTCCACGAGCCGGCGGACATCGAACAGCGCGCCTTCCTCGAAACGGCGGCGGCGTACAGCGAGGTCGCGGAGCTGCGGGTTCCGGCGCGCCGCGTGGACGGCAATGCCGCGACGCTCGTCGAACTGAAAGCGGTCGACGAGCGCTATCCGCTGTACGGTACGGTGGTGCTGGAGCCGCCGCAGCCGCTCGATGCCGCCCTGGGGCGCCGCGGCGGCGTCTGGGGGGCGGCGGCGGATCCGGCGCTGCTGGAGGCGCTCGGGCTGGCGCCGGGAGATCCGCTGCAGATCGGGCCGCTGAAGGTGGCGGTCCGGGCGCGGTTGGTGGCCGAGCCGGGACGGGGCGTGCAGGGCTTCGCCCTCGGTCCGCGGGTGCTGGTCGCGCGGGCGGCGTTGGACGGGACCGACCTCGCCGCACCGGGGTCGCCGGTCTACTGGTACAATCTCGTCCGGCTGGCACCCGGGGCCGATTCGGGCGCCTGGGTCGTGGAGGCCGAGCGGCGCTTCCCCGACGCGGGCTGGCGGATCGTCGAGGCGGCCGACGGCCCGCCCGGCCTGGAGCGGGTCGTCCAGATCGGGCGGGTGCTGCTGCTGCTCGGGGGCGTGTCGGTGCTGCTGATCGGCGGCGCCGGCGTGGCGGCGGCAGTCACCGCGCATCTGGCGCGCCGGACCGAGACGGTGGCCGTTCTCAAATGCCTCGGCGCGCCGGACGGGCTGGTCGCCGCCGTGTACTTCGCGCAGGTGATGCTCGCAGCCGCCCTCGGCGTCGCGGCGGGACTGGTCGTCGGCGCTGCGGCACCCGCGGTGCTGGGCCGGCTGTGGCCGGCGGCGCTGCCCTTCGCCGCCGGTGCCTCGGTGCAGCCCGCGGCGCTGGCGACGGCGGCGGCGTTCGGCCTCGTCACCGCCGCGGCCTTCGGCCTCTGGTCGCTCGGCCGCGTTCGCGGCATCGGGCCGCAGCGGCTCTTCCGCGACCTGGCGGCGCCCGTCCGGGGCGGGCGCCTGCGCCGGGCGGCCCTCGTCGCGGCCGCGGCGCTCCTGCTCGTCGGCCTGCTGTTCGCGACGACCGCGATGCCGCTCCTCGCGTCGCTCTTCGCCGCCGCGGCCGGCCTCGCGGTGGCGGCCTTCCTGCTGCTCGGCCGGCTGGTGGCCTGGGCGGCGGGGCGGTGCGCGCGGCGGGGGCCGCCGCTGATGCGGCTGGCGCTGAACGGCCTGTCGCGGCCGGGAGCCGTGACGGTGCCCGTGGTGACCGTGCTCGGCCTATGCCTCACGCTGCTGGTCGCGGTGAAGACCATCGAGGACAACGCGCTGCACCACCTGGACGAGACGGTGCCGCGCGACGCGCCCGACCTCGCCTTCCTGAACCTGCCGCCGGACGAAGGCCCGGCGTTCGCGGCCCTGGCGCGGCGGGTCGCACCGGGGAGCCGGATCGAGCGGCGGCCGTTCCTGCACGCCCGGCTCACGCATGTCGGCGGCCGGCCGCTGCTGCGCGATGCCGTGCCGCGCGACGTCGCCTGGGCGGTGCGGGGCGACCGCGGCGTGTCCTGGGCGGCCGCGCCGCCGCCGGGCGGCGCGATCGTCGCCGGCAGCTGGTGGCCGGCCGACCATGCCGGGCCGCCGCTGGTCTCGGTCGACGCGGCGGTGGCGCAGCGGCTGGGCATCGCGGTCGGCGACACGATCGCGCTGAACCATCGCGGCCGGCGCCTGACGGCCACCGTGGCCAACCTGCGGCGCATCGACTGGTCGCGGCTGCGCCTCGATTTCCCCGTCCTGCTCTCGCCGCCGGCCGCGCCGCCCGGCCATCGCGAGATCGCCGCGGCCTGGACCGCCGGTCCGGCCGAGACCGCGGCGCTGGAGGCCGCGGTCGGCGCGGACTTCCCCGCGGTCGCGACGGTGCGGGTCGGCCCCGTTCTGGAGCGGCTGCGCGGCGCGCTGCTGGCCGCCTCGCGGCCGCTCGCGCTGATCGCCGGTGCGGCGGTCGCCGCCGCCGTCGCGGTGATCGCCGGCAGCCTCGCCGCGACCCACAGGCGGCGGCTGCGCGAGCTCGTCCTGCTCAAGGTCGTCGGCGCCCGGCCGCGCCAACTCATGCTCGCCGGCATGCTCGAGCTGGCGCTGCTCGGTCTGGTCACCGCCGCCGCCGCGGCGCTGCTCGGCACCCTGGCGGCGCATGCGGTGGTCGTCCGCATCGTGCCGGACGGCTGGCTGTTCCGGCCGGCGGTGCCGCTGACGGTGGCGGCCGTGGCGACTGCCGGCATGGCGCTGGCCGGCCTGTGGCTGCCGCGGCGGGCGCTGGCGGCGCGGCCGGCGGCCTTCCTGCGGCGGGAACCGGCGGGCTGACCCGCC
>Ga0209643_1000416_pt1 | contig 81469 bp, 72 predicted proteins | sample AutmiccBRH37_all_FD_187383 | JGI IMG/M metagenome (GOLD analysis project Ga0209643, IMG submission 187383) | Deep subsurface microbial communities from Mt. Terri, Switzerland - Autotrophic microbial communities BRH/37_all (SPAdes) (version 2) | ecosystem: Environmental > Aquatic > Deep... | reverse complement strand
ATCAGAGCGTTGGCGGAGAAAAAATCGACTCGCAAACATGCCATCGCTCCCGGATATCAGGCACCAGATATCAAAAATATTGGTCTTGAGTTTAAGATATTAGATGGAATTATATGTCGGAGTAGTACTAATATCCTGGAAGCATCGGGGGTTACCATAATTTCGTTTATAGCCGGCGACGCTGAAAAGGTACTCGAACAGTATGTGCGAGGCGACGATCTCGCCGATTTTGCCATGCCCGGCTGTCGGTGGAGGAGATGCTGCCGTATCAGGGGAAAAGATGTGAGGACCGGAACGTAGGGCACGGGCGTGTCCCACGTTTGTCCAATGACTTGAAAATGATGCATGGAGGTGGATTATGCCTGGGTTTGACAGGAGTGGGCCGAAAGGGATTGGACCAACAAGTTTGAAGAAGCAGTACCAGGAAGCGGGCTGCTCGATGCCATATCGAAGAAAATCGAACTGCTGGAGATAAAGATGTAGGTTCCCCTGTTACCTGCCGCAATAGCTATCGACTCATCCATTGATAAAGGAACAGAAAAAAGGAACAGAAAAATATATGTCACGAATACTTCTGGTCGGCGGGAATCCCGCCTCGTTGTCTGACTTCGACTGGTTCTTGTCGAGAAAGGATGACATCACATTGAGTCGGGCTGCTTCCGGACAGGAAGCCCTGGCGATTATCGGCAGGGAGAATGTCGATACGGCTGTCGTTGACGAAAAACTGGCAGATGGCGATGGCTTATTGTTTGTTCGGGAACTGATGAAAGTCAATCCGCTCATCAATTGTGCTTTGATCAGTTCCCTTTCTCCCGCCGATTTTCATGAGGCTACGGAGGGATTGGGAGTTTTTATGCAATTGCCGGCGAACCCCGGGGCGGAACAGGCTGAGAAAATGCTTCAACTCATCGAATCGATTGAAGCATTGATGAAATTTTGAAAGGCCGGAGGCGGTAATGATCATAAGTATTGCGAGCGGCAAGGGCGGCACCGGCAAAACCACGGTGGCGACGAACCTTGCACTTTCTCTGGGTGACGGGGTGAGGCTCCTCGATTGCGATGTAGAGGAACCCAACTGCCATCTCTTTCTTCACCCGGTGATGACCGACGTTCAGGATGTGACGACATGTATTCCGGTGATTCGTCAGGAAGCATGCAACGGATGCAAAAAATGTGCGGAAATCTGCAGGTTCAGGGCTTTGACTGTAGTGGCCGGCAAGGTGCTGGTATTTCCGGAGCTTTGTCACAGTTGCGGCGGTTGTATCGAGGTTTGCCCGGAAAAAGCAATTGACGAGGGATATCGGGTGCTGGGTGTCATGGAATCGGGAAAATGTGGCGAGCTGGGTTTTGCTCATGGCCGCCTGCGGGTGGGGGAAGCTATGGCACCGCCATTGATCAGGAAGGTGCGGGCCAGCCGAAACGGGGAGAAGACGATCATCATCGATGCTCCGCCCGGCACTTCGTGTCCCGTTATCGCTGCCATGCGCGGTACCGACTTCGTGCTGCTGGTAACCGAGCCCACGCCGTTTGGGCTGCACGATCTTCGTCTGGCGGTTGAAGCGGTCAAGCTGCTCGGCATCCCCTGCGGACTGGTGATCAACCGGGCCGACATGGGAGACGATGGGGTGAGGGAGTATGCCGAACGGGAAGGGATTCCGGTTTTGCTCGAGATACCGTATGACCGGAAGATTGCCGAAGCTTACTCCAGGGGCAGCCTTATTGTCGAGGTAATGCCGGAATGGGCGGAACGGTTTCGCCGGCTGTATAGCGGCATTGTCACACTTGCAGGTTCGTCCGGGAGACAGCAATGATACGGGAATTAGTTGTAGTCAGCGGCAAGGGCGGCACCGGAAAAACCAGTATTACCGCCGCATTTGCGTTGCTTGCGGAAAAAATCGTGTTGTGCGACGCGGATGTCGACGCCGCCGATCTCCATCTTCTCATGGCTCCGCGGGTTTTAGGAAGTTCCGATTTTATGGGCGGATCAAAGGCCATAATCCGAAAAAAAGACTGTACGGCGTGCGGCCGGTGCAGGGATCTCTGCAGGTTCACCGCCATTTCAGAGGATTTTGTCGTGGATCCGATCAGTTGCGAGGGGTGCGGCGTCTGCGTCGATCTTTGCCCGGAACAGGCCATTGATTTTCCGGTGCAGAAATGCGGGGAATGGTTCGTATCCGACACCCGTATGGGGCCTATGGTCCATGGCAGGCTGGGGATTGCCGAAGAGAATTCCGGCAAGCTGGTAAGCCTGGTGCGGCGGGAAGCCCGCGAGCTTGCAGAAAAACAAGGCTTACAGCTTATTCTTACCGACGGGCCACCCGGTATCGGCTGTCCGGTAATCGCCTCCATCGGCGGGGCTACAGCTCTCGTCATCATCGTCGAACCGACCGTTTCCGGTCTGCACGACATGCGGCGGGTTGCCCAGCTCGCCGTCCATTTTAAAGTGCCCGGACTGGTCTGTATCAACAAATATGATCTCAATCCGGAAATGGCCGGCAGGGTTGAGACATTTGCCGAAAGTCACAATATGCGGGTGATGGGGCACATCCCTTTCGATCCGGTATTTACCCAGGCAATGATTGCCGGCCAAAATGTTCTCGAACATGCCCCGGACTCGACGGCTGCCGCCGCTATCCGCAAGGTGTGGCAGGAGATACTCCGATTCCCGGCAATGAATACGCTGGGAATCAAGGATTTTTCATCAAATATTCAATAGCAGGAAAGGAGCGAAAGAGAATGGCAAGGATACGTATTGCAGTTCCATCGGAAGGAAAAGGCGGGCTTGACGGTCTGCGTGCCGGACATTTCGGCCATTGTGACGTCTTTACCCTGGTGGATGTGGAGGACGGCGAGATCAAAGAGGTTTCCGTCCTCGCCAACAAGGAACATGTCCAGGGCGGCTGCATGGTGCCGGTGCAGCTGCTGGCCCAGCATAAAGTTCAGAGACTGGTGGTCGGCGGTATCGGCATGAGGCCGTTGATGGGCTTCAGACAGGTGGGGATCGACGTCTACTATGACGGCGAACGCCAGGATATCCGGCCGGTCGTTCTGGATATGATCGCCGGCAACCTGCCGAAGATCGGTGACGAGCAGGTCTGCGGCGGCTCGGCTCATGTATGATCTCCGAATGTTGGGGTGAAAAATCCAAATCGCAATCGGGATCACTATCGAAATCGAAACGGAAGTGTAGAAGTGGATGATTCGATCCCGATCCCGATAACGATTTCGATCCCGATCAAATCCCAATCCCAATTAAGTTCAGGGGGCGGCTATCCGCCACTGATCTCCGGAGTTATCCGGAGGAGGAGGTTACTATGAAAATTGCCGTTACCGCCAAGGGAAAATTTCTCACCGATGCGGTTGATCCCAGGTTTGGCCGGGCGCCCTATATTCTCATTGTCGATACCGAGACTCTGGAATTTGAAGCCCTCGACAACAGCGTCAATGTCAACGCCTTTAAAGGAGCAGGCATCCAGGCGGCGACCATGGTCGCCGACAAGGGGGCTCAGGTGCTGCTCACCGGCTACTGCGGCCCCAACGCCTTCAGGACCGTCGAGGCCGCCGGGATAAAGGTGGTGAGCGATGTTGCGGGTACTGTGCGTGAAGCGATTGAAACCTTTAAAGGCGGGCAAGTTGCCTACAGCGCAGGACCTAACGCCGAAGGACACTGGTAGGATTTACCGCAAAGGCTCAACGTGTGCCGGCCGTGCGAACTCTGAGGAGTAATTTCATCCCGAATTATGGTGCGTGGAACGCACCGTTTAACTGATTTCACCTGGAGGGACACCGTCCTGTGAACTTCAAGAACTCAGCCATGAGGGTTTGGTGGCGGGACGGAGGGCCGGAATTGTCCAATCCGACAATTCCGGTTTTTTCTTTTTTTCTGGTTGAGAATGGTTATCATTTTCTAATCTTTTTCTCGGGCATTCTCTAAGGGAGAGTCAAGTATTGCCCGTTCTTAAAAGAAAAACATCTACAGAATCATGGGAGGATAGACCATGCTCAAACGGATATGTTTTTTCTCAATCGCAATTCCCCTTGCACTGTCGCTGAGTGCGTGCTCGACCAGACAGGCCCCTCTTGCTATCGATTCGGACAGCGTTGCCCCAGGAACCCAGGTAACCAGACAGGGGGTGCAATTTGATCTGACAGGTAACGGTATCGAACTCGGACAAAGTCTGCCGAAAACCGTTCTTGTCGATTCGACCACAATGAAGGAAGTCGATCTGAATGATTACCAAGGCAGTGTTCTTTTCCTCAGTGTCGTGCCGTCGATAGACACGAAGGTTTGCGAGGCGCAGACCCATTACCTCGGAGAGCAGGGCGATACACTGCCGGCAGCCGTAAAACGGTTTGCCATAAGTCGAGACACTCCGTTTGCTCAGGCACGGTTTGCCAAGGAAGCAAAACTGGAGGACATCCAGTATCTTTCAGACTATAAGGAAGGGGCCTTTGGCCGGTCGATTGGCTTGCTCATCGACAGTTCGCGGCTGCTCGCACGATCGGTCATTGTTGTCGATAAACAGGGAATCGTCAGATATATTCAGGTAGTGCCGGATATTTCCCATCTGCCGGACATGGAACAAGCCTTCACCACAGCCACTGCTTTGGCCAATATGCCCTGAGCCGGAGTCCTCTTCGAATCTTCTCAGGTATTCTTCCAGGCGTGAATACCTGAGAACCTCAGGCAGAGAAGGATTCTTTGAGGGTGATGCCCTGTTCTTTATTTTTTACCAGCCAGGCAACCCACCTCTCTATTGCGTCGTCTTGCAACAGCAAGCCAAAACTGTGACATTGGGATCGTATCTCGGGCAGAGAGGTATGAATTGCCGCCAGAATATCATCATCTTCAAGCGAACCCGGGTTGCAGCAGTAAAACGACAAAAAATCTGCAAGTTGGATAACATACGCAAAACCTTTCTCGCTGGCGGCATGTTCGGGACGATGATGGCATGAAACCGCCGTGATCAGTTTTTCCGGGAAAAACCATTTTCTGAGCAGCCGGCCGGCAACCAGGTCATGGGTGAAGGAAAACATCTGAAGCTCTTCATCGAGCATTTCCGCAGAACTGAATGTTATCATCCAGCGGTCGGGAGCATAGTCATCGGCAAAGGTTTCAAGCATGATCAGTTTTCCTATGTCGTGAAGAAGCCCTCCTGTAAATGCGATGTCGGGGTTGATAACCAGATCCTCGGCAATAACCTTGGCGGCCATACCGCAAGCAAAGGAATGTTGCCAGAATCTGTCGACAAAGGGTTTATGTTGTCTGGCTAATTTGCCGAACGAATTGATGAGTGCTTTGGCCAAGGCAATTCGCTGCACTTCGTCGAAGCCCAGAATCACTACAGCCATCTTTATGGAATCGGCTTTCCTGGGACGTCCGAACAGGACCGAATTGGCAATCTTGAGAATTGTAAGGCACAAGGATTGGTCCGAGTGGATGGTCTCCACAACGTCTTTTACCGAACATGCAGGGTCGCTGGTAACCTTCATTAATCTCGTCACGGTTACGGGGAGAACTGGAAACGAGTCAATATGTTGCTTGATCAGTTCCGATCTGGTTTTCATGGGCTGGTTCCCGGAGGTGGTGTAACCGTCCTCCCTCTCCTTTCATTTCAAAAGTAATCATTTTAACGTGTCGACAATACAAGCAATAATCCGGGGAGAGACATCTAACATTCGGTTGCATGGTCGCCACCTTTAATAGGCAGCAGGATGGTAAAGGCGGCACCTTCTCCAGGCCGGCTGTCGACCAGGATTTCTTCCTGATATTTTTTATAATACCATAGCTGATCGACAAGCCCAGGCCAGTTCCTTCAGTATCGGACCTGGCAGTGAAAAAAGTTTGAAAGATTTGCTCCAGATCTGCAGGCTTTATACCGATACCGTTGTCCTTGAGCCACCGCCAATCTGCTGCAGTTGCAGATTGGCAAAGTTCTTTTGCTGTGATTTACGGGAAATCAATTTTTGATCTAACCTTTTATTGGAGTTATACTTATTTTCAGAGAATGTCCTCAGGCGACGCTGTATAAGCTTTCCTGCAGAAGAAGCCAGCATGGACATTGCATTGAAGCACCAGTACGGTCGTACAAAGTCTGGAGACCGGGAGGGCGTTTTAGCAAAACCAAAAGGAGAATGATTATGGTTACTCGAATACTCATGGTCACGCGCAACTTGAATCTATGTGCCGTTTTGTTTGTCGCCGTTTTTTTCGCAGGATATCAGACAGCGCCGGCGCAGAGCGAAGCAGTACAACAGCAAGATTCTCTTTACCACCGATTGGGCGGACTGGCGCCAATCTCTGTGGTGGTGAGCGATTTTATCGATGTTCTTGTTCCGGATGCGTTTTTGAATGAAAATCCAGCAATCGATGCCGCGCGGCAGCGAGTGCCGGCGCCTTACCTGAAGTACCACCTGACCTCCATGGTGTGTCAAGCCAGCGGCGGTCCATGCCGGTATCACGGTCGGGGAATGAAAGAGTCTCACAGTCACCTGAACATAACGCAGCGTGAGTGGGATCGCATGGTCGTCCTTTTCAAGGAAGTGCTTGAGAAGCACAAAGTCCCGGCAAAGGAAACCCAGGAACTGCTGGATATCGTCGACTCGACCAGACCGGAAATTGTCGTTTCGCGGTAATTCAGCTGCGCCACTGCCGCTGCTCAAAAAATCAGTCATGAAAAGCGTGTCACCCGGCTCGGAAACGAGCGCAGAACACCTTGTCAGATGGTATGTGTCACAAGCAAGGCAGTGGTAACCAAAGCCAGAATCACCCTGTAGTACCCGAAAATGGCGAGGCCGTGGCGGTTCAAATAGGCAACCATCCATTTTATGGAAAGCACGGCGGAGATAAAGGCGAAAACCAAACCGATGGCGAGGGATTGCGGATCGTATGTCTGCAGCATAACCTGGCCGTGCTTCAGGCCGTCATAGGCGGTGGCGGCACCCAGCGTGACGACGCCGAGGAGGAAGCTGAATTCGACCGCTGCCGGCAGGCTGAGTCCCACCATCATGCCGCCGACGATGGTCACCAGGCTGCGGCTGACTCCCGGCCACATGGCGATACATTGGGCAAATCCTATGATGAGGGCCATTTTCCAGGTGAGACCTGCAAGCGAGCAGCCGGAGCGGACCATCTCGTGTTTACTGCGGATCCGTGAGCTGACCGCAAGTATCGCCACGCCACCGACCAGCCAGGCCGCTACCACAGGCCATGGCCCGAAGAGATATTCCTTTATGTGACTGTTGAATAACAGGCCGATAACCGCCGCCGGCAGAAAGCCGGCCGCTACACCGATCAGCAGGCGGAGACCGACCGGATCGCGACCGAACAGCCCAAAGAGCATTTGCCTGACCCGGCGAAAATAAAGACCGAGAACTGCAATGATCGCCCCAGCCTGGATGCAGATGGCATAGGCGTCGGCCGCCTCTTTTTCGCGTTCCCGATCGCTTTCGGAAAGAGACGCTCCTTCGCCGATGCCCATGATCCGCTGAGCCAGGAGCAGGTGCCCGGTTGAGCTGACCGGCAGGTATTCGGTCAGCCCTTCGACAACGCCGAGGATGATCGCCTGACCGGTGGTCATCTCACTTTTTCCAGGAGGATCATTTTCGTCCCCGGGGGCTGCTCCCGCCCAGCAGGCAGTGAGGAGAAGAATGATCAAGATTGTATATTTCAGCTGATTTTTTCCAGTCATTGGTCGTCGCCCGGTAGTAAATGAATATCTTGGCTCTATAGCTTACGAGAGATGTGGTGAATCTTATAAACCAGAAGATAACGAGAACGCCACTGAATTCCAGCCCGGAAGAGCCCTTCAGTAAATAAGGTGTTGAATTCGATGGAGAGTCGAAAATCGAAAGGGCTGTTCGGTTTGAACAGCCCTTTCATGCTTACAGCCTGAAGGGTGATGAAAACAGTCAGGAAAATTCCTGAACTTTCCGTTACTCCATTTTTTTCAAGCTGATGGGATTTGGCGCCATGCGAACGTATCCCTTGCCTTGAGCGATGATATCGAGCGGGAGGCTCGCCATATCGGCCAGGTCGATCGCCATTTCCTTGAGGATCGGTCCCTCGACGACCTTCACATAGGTTTGGCAGGCGTCGCAGGTGGAAACGCGAAATCCAGGTTCATCCTCAGACATTATAGCGGTGAGCTGTGCCGTATCCACGGATCCGCAGTTCGGGCAGCCGATGAATCGAAAGGGGCCTGAGGTGCCGCAGAAGGAGCAGTGCAGGTTGCGGCTGGGCCCTTCGGTTATGGTCGAGAGGGCCGCTCGTGCCGAGCACAAAGGACACCGTCCATCATTCCATTCGCTGCCGTCCAGCGGAAAGGCTTCACGCAACGCCAGAAAGTAGGGCCTGCTCAACAGGAACAGGATTGCGCCCAGTTCTTCTTCGCTGCAGGCAAGGGACGAAATTGCCGGGATCTCGTCGAGTGGCAGCCGCATGAAGTCGATGTCGCCGTTCTCCATCGCCTGGCAAAGCGGTTCGAATTCCTCAGCCGGCAGGCCGAAGATGGAGACAAACAATCGGAAAACAGGGCCGGCGCAGTCCCTCGGATATGCTTTGGAGTCCTCCGGCGACATGGCCGATCTGCCTTTCGGCAGAAGTTCCGAGGCCTCCTGGTGAAAACGCTGCCATTTGGCGTACAACTCAAGTGGGTCTTTAAGGTGAGGCTTCTTGTCGATCAAGGCCTGAATATCAATGGTCATAATGCTCCTTATGGAATTTTGGGATAGGTAAAGGCGATCGGCACTCCGGTCAGTCCTTCTTCAAGGAAGATTCTGAGGCGATCCTTCTCCGCGGGTGTGAGGTGCAGGGGTTTAAGCACGGTGTTGCCCTTGCCGCCTCCCCCGTTGAAGAATTCAATTACCTCGTCCAGGGTTGCGTAGATGCCGTTGTGCATGTAGGGTGCGGTCATGGCTATTTCCCTGAGCGTCGGTGTTCTGAATGCTTTCCAGTCTTTCTGATCCTTGGTGATGAGGTACCTGCCGGGATCTTCGGCGAGCGTCCTGTATTCCTCGTAATGATAAACTTTGGCGACGAACCGGCGCGTTGCCGCAATCCGCGGGTCTTTTAAGTGCTCGGGGTTCTCCTGGACATTGAGGACGTGGAACCGGTCATCTGCCAGATTGCTTCCATAATGGCACTCGGTGCACTTCCCTTTGCCTGTAAATATCTTATACCCTTGCAACGCCTCCGGCGAAAAAGCGTTTTTATCTCCGTTCAGATACCGGTCAAGTGGCGCATCGCGTGAAACGAGGGACCGTTCGAAGGCGGCAATAGCCATCGCGATGTGCTCCCGGTTCACGTCTCCTTCTCCAAAAACATCCGTGAACTCTGCAACATATTCAGGTACTGCGCGGATTTCCTCCTCCATGAAATCGAGATTCTGGTTCATCTCGAAAGCCGACATCATCGGGAACAGCGCCTGCTCTTCAAGGCTTGACGCCCGTCCGTCATGAAACAGGAATTTCTGGAATCCGACGTTTATCAACGTCGGAGAGTTGCGCCAGTTTCGGGTAGTAGGATAGTTGAGCGAAATTTCAAGTCCGTCGCTGTAGCCCAGATTGGGATCGTGGCAGGTCGCACAGCTCATGGTCCCGTCGCCGGACAATCGTCGGTCGAAGAAAAGTTTCTTGCCAAGTTCGACTTTTGCAATCGTCTGAAGGTTGTTTCCAGGGAAAGGGACGTCTTTCAACGACTCCACCTGGCCGGACAAGCTTGAAACCGGCAAGCAGAGCACCGCGAGGATTATCCAAATTATTCTTCTCATCCGGTTACATTCCTGTTTTTTTCAATTGTTCATCGATGATCTTTTTGAAGTAGTCGAAGGGGCGCTCTCCAATAATTTGGAGGCCATTGATGTAGAATGTCGGTGTATTGTAGAGGTCTATCGACTCGGCAAGTTTGAGATCGCGGTCAATATCCCGGGCGTGCCTGCCACTGTCAATTGATTCGGTAAATTTTTTTACGTCGAGTCCCATCTCACCAGCATAGGCTATCAGGCTGGCCCGGTCAAGCTTCGGTGAGCGGGTCAGCAGGATTTCGTGCATCTCCCAGTACTTACCCTGATCCCTTGCAGCAAGAGAAGCTTCGGCTGCAATCCTCGAGAAGTCCCTGTATTTATATGGGTAATTCTTGATAACCCGCCTTATCTTGCCGGGGTAGGTCTCCATGAGCTGTTTGACGGTCGGACCGGCCGCCACACAGTGCGGTCACTGGAAATCGATGAACTCGATAATTGTGACCGGCGCATCGGCGGGTCCCAGGGAAGGAGAATCGCCGGTCGGGACCTCGATTCTTTTCTCCTCTGCATGGGCCATCCCGCAGAGAAGCAGGATGGAAAGACACATCAGCAGTTGTTTTATCATTGTATTAAAAAAGGGGATACCGAAGTATCCCCTTTTCTCCTTACGTTAGGTTGGCAATAGGAGCCGGAATTACATCTTTCCGGCCGCCTTCATCCATTTCGGATATTTCTTCTTGGCTTCGCTGAGCGGCAGCATGCCCGTCACCATGATCTGGAATGTTCCAGGATTCGCCAGTGTGCTCAAGTAGATATGCACCGGAACAGCGATGACGAAGACACAAAACGCCACATTATGCACCAGATGTGAAATGAGCATCACGCTAGCATTATCCTTCATGAGCCAGATGGCGAAGCCGGAAACGGCGATGGCTATCCCGGCCCCCACAATACCCAGATAATAGAGCTTCTGGCCGGGATTGTATTTTCCCATCGGCGGAACCTTCACCTTGTGGGACAGATAGCCTCCCGCCACTTTAAACCATTGGGCATCGTCGGCGTCATATTCGAAGGCATCTTTCAAGTAATGGCGCATCGAGTAGAGGAGGGACAGACTGAATACCACTCCTCCCCAGTTATGCACTTCTTTCATAATATTGAACCCGCCGAATACGGAACCGACGGACTTCATCTGGAACAGGAAAGCGAATCCCGTGATCATCAGCAGGATGCAGCTTCCGGCGAGTATCCAGTGGTTCAGGACCTCGTCTACACTAGATTTTCTTACCATCTCTGCCATGTTATACCTCCTCTTCCTTTTCCTTGTGGGGGCCGATTGCCAGATAGTGGATCGCCGCTGCAGCAACCACGCCGCCCAGTCCGATAAATGAAAGCGGCTTCAAATACGTATGCCAGAAGACCACGCTGCTCGGGATAGTTGGATTCTCCTTCATCCCGTAAAGCTTTGGCTCCTCTTTGAACGCGTAGATCGAACCCAGGCCGCTCAGGTCATTTTCGCCGTAAATAGTGCCGAAGCCATCTTTTTTGGCGACAGTGATAAGCTCATTCCGATCACCGTACCGCAACGCGCCGGTGGGGCAGGTTTTGACACAGGCCGGCTGCATTCCTGCGGTGGTCCGATCTGTGCATTGATGACATTTTGTTACTTTGTTCTCCGCATCGTAACGCGGTACATCGAACGGGCAAGCGTTGACACAGAGCTTGCAGCCGATGCACTTGTCGCGGTCGTAGGCCACGGCGCCTTCCGACGTCCTGTACAATGCGCCGGAGGGACAGATCGTCATGCATCCCGCGTCCTCGCAGTGCATGCACCGCCTGCTGACAAAGAGCCAGCGCACGGGATTTTCCTGCGACGGCACCTCGTTGTACTGGATGATGTTGAATGCCGCACTCGCCAGATCCGGCGGGTTTTGATATGTGCCGTTGTTCTTCGTCGAGATGCCCGGCAGCTGGTTCCAGGACTTGCAGGCAACCTGGCATGCCCTGCAGCCGATGCAGTCTTCCGGAGTCACCAGGATTGCTTTGCGGTTGTTATCGTTTGCCATATTTCACCCCCTATGCCTTCCGGACGTTGACCATAAAGGCCTTCGACTCGGGTATCATTGTGTTCGCGTCGCCCACGTTCGGTGTCAGCATGTTAGCACTGTCGTACCCACTGCCATCCTCGGGGAACTGCCATCCGAAATGCCAGGGAAGACCGACCTGGTGGACGGTCGAGTCCGCTATCTTGAAAGGTTTGAACCGTTCGGAGATCAGCGCGACCGCTTTTACCTCGCCGCGGGCGGAAGTAACGACAACCGTCTCACCGTTGTTCAAGTTCAGCTCTTTTCCCAGTTCAATGCTCATTTCGACAAAGTTCTGTGGCTGCATTTCAAGCAGCCAGGAACAGTGCCGCGTCATACAGCCGGTCTGCCAGTGTTCCGATACCCGGTAAGTGGTGCCGACAAACGGAAATCTCGCATCGCAGGAAGCAAAAGCGTCCATCTTGTCGCCGAAGATCTTGATGGTCGGATTGATCCGCTGGCCGGACATGGCGTTTACCTGTACCGGACACTCCAGAGCCTCGTAATGCTCCGGGAATGGACCTTCCACCAGGCCGGGGCCGAAAATCGAGGCAACTCCATCGGGCTTCATGATAAATGGAAATTTTCCGTCGGTGCCCATCGGCGGTGCCGGGCCGTCGGGAACATCGCCCTCCCAGACGCCTGGTTTGCCGGTTGCGGCAAGCTTGGTCGCATTCCATTTGAGGAGCGGCCGTTTTGGATCCCACGGCTGTCCCTGCAGGTCTACCGAGGCCCGGTTGTAGATAATCCGCCGGTTTACCGGCCACGCCCAGGCCCAGCCCGGATAGAGCCCAAGTCCCGTTGGGTCATCCTTGCCGCGCCGCTTCATCATGTTGACTTCTTTGCCGTCCTTCAGGATATAGGAGTTACAGTAGATCCAGTTCCCGCACGAGGTGGACCCGTCGGCCTGCAGGGAGGGGAAACTCGTGACCAGATCCCCTTTTTTGCCTATGAGTTTAGGCGGAGTGGCCTTCATGTCGTACACATCCTCGAGGAAGTAGCCATTGATCTCCTTGGCTATGACATGTACATCCATGTGTTTGATTTTGCCGGATGCATCCTTTTCCCCGTACTCCCAGCTCAGATTGACGATGGGATCGGCATAGGCGCCGCCTTCCTTCTTGTAGAGTTCCCTGACCTTGAAAAACAGTTCATTGATGATCTCGGCGTCGGGCATTGACTGACCGACGGGTTCAACGGCCTTGTATCGCCACTGCGCCATCCGTCCGGAGTTGGAGATACTGCCTTCTTTCTCCATTGAGGAGCAGCAGGGCAGCATGAACACCTCGGTCTCGATTTCTTTGGGATTCATGCCGGGACCGCGCCAGAAGGAGCCGGTCTCGTTGTCGAAAAGATTGACGTTGACCAGCCACTTGAGCTTGGTCATGGCCTGGCGGGTCTTGATGGAGTTGGCTCCCGAACATGCCGGGTTCTGTCCCCAGGCGAAGAACCCATCAAACTCTCCCTTCAGCATCTTATCGAAGATCATCAGCCATGAAGCGTTCTGGCCCACGTCTGTCTTCGGCAGCCAGGAGTAGCCGAAATCATTCTCTTTGGTCGCTGCCGTTCCATAGACAGCCTTGAGGTAGCTGGTGATGTACTTGTTGCGGTTGGCCCACCAGTTGACGCTTCGCGGTTCATTGGTTTTCGGGGTGGTTTTCTCAATATACGTCGCAAGGTCGACCAGGGATGCATTCGGTGTCGGATTGTAGCCGGGCAGGATATGAAACAGGAGACCATAATCGGTGGAGCCCTGGACATTGGCCTCGCCACGCATGGCGTTGATGCCGCCGCCGGGCATGCCCATGTTGCCGAGCAACTGCTGGATGATGGTCATGGTCCGGATGTTCTGGGTACCGACGGTATGCTGGGTCCAGCCCATGGCATAGCACTCGGTTCCGACCCGGTCGGGCTTGTAGGTGGACGCATAGAGTTCGTACACGTCCATCAGTTTGTCCATTGGCGTCCCGGTGATGCTCACTACTGCTTCCGGGGTGTAACGATCATAGTGCTTCTTCAGGAGCTGGAATACGCAGTTGGGATCTTTCAGAGAAGGGTCCTTCAGGGCGATTCCGTTCTCGTCTTTCTGGAAAGACCAGGTTGTTTTGTCATAATTTTTCTTCTCCAGGTTATATCCGGAGAACAGACCGTCAAGATCGGCCGGCCCTTTGTAGTCGGGATTTACCAGGAAAGAGGCATTGGTGTAGTTGACGACATATTCTTTGAAAATGAGGTCGTTTTCGAGAATGTACCTGATCATCCCGCCGAGGAAGGCGATATCCGTTCCGGAACGAAGCGGGGCGTAGAGATCCGCTTTCGCGGCAGTCTGCGTAAAACGTGGGTCCACGCAAATCAGTTTCGCGCCTTTTTCCCGGGCGCGCATAATCCATTTCATTGAAATGGGGTGGTTTGATGCCGGATTACTGCCCATCACCAATATAACATCGGCGTTTTTCAGGTCAATCCAGTGGTTGGTCATTGCACCGCGTCCGAACGACTCTGCCAGAGCCGCAACAGTTGCACTGTGTCAGATACGCGCCTGGTGCTCGACGTGCACCAGGCCCCATGACCGAATCATTTTCTGCAGAATGTAGCATTCCTCGTTGTCGAGGGCGGCGCTGCCAACGTGGGCGATGGCGTCGGTCCGGTTGACCACAAACTCTTTTTCGACTTCAATCACGGTGCCGTCGGGCTGCGTTTCCTTGACTTTAGCCTTTGAGACCGTCTTGAAGCTTTTGTCGCGAGAGTCTTTGACCAGGCGGGCGATTCTGTCCAGCGCCCAGTCCCATTCCACTTCTTTCCACGCCGTGCCGCCGGGCTCGCGGTACATCGGTTTTTTGACACGCGTGTCGTTGTTGACGAGCTGGCTCACTGAAGAGCCTTTGGAACAAAGGGCCCCTTCACTGATCGGATGATCCGGGTCACCCTCGGTGTTGATAATCTTGCCGTTCTCCGCATAGACGATTATACCGCACCCTACAGAACAGTATGGGCAGACCGTCGTGGACTGCTTGGCGTTCTTGATTCTCAATTCCTTGGCATAGGCCTTTGCAGGGTCGAGGTTCACGCCAAGCGATGCAACCAGAACGGTGCCGCCTGACAGCTTCAAAAAATCCCGCCTTGATACTCCCATTTAAGACTCCTTTCTTGTTCATCACAAGTGAGGTAAGAAGTGTGAAAGCCCGGCATGTATAACCGGACCGTATCCCATTATAGCTGCGCCTCCAACCCCTCCCCCCCTCCTGGCACAAGGAAACCGGATCAAGCGCACCTGTCATGCACCCTGGAAAAAGCCTTGTGCATGACAAGAAAATCAGGGGAACCACCACCCGGCAGACGTGGGGATGGCAACCGAAATATTAACAGTCACTATAGAAGAATGAAGGTGAGAAGAAAATCAGCCAATTGCTTTTTTATATGTAGGAAAAGTACGGAGTTAGGCGTAAGGGGTCAGCCTACAAAGAAGTAAGGCTGCGCCCTGGAAGAAGGTAGGGTAAGTGCTGAAAATGAAGTAAGGAAAATCCCTACACAGATCGGGTGAAGAGGTTCGGATAGTCCTTGTCGGCAATACAGTAAACGGTCTTTACAATCTGTCAACGACGGAACAGGAACGGACCTATACCGACACAGAACGACAAGCCTGTATCCCGTTTCTTGCTGGAAATCAATTTCATCAAGAATCAAAAAAGCCGGAGCTGTTTTTTAGCCAGCGGTTTAAGATATCTTTCCGTTATCTTATCCTCTTTGTCGATGCACCCGTAGAGCAGAGGAGCGTCAGGGTTGTGGGCGGCGAAGTTTTTTGCCACCGAGCCCAGGCCGCTGTTGGCATAACAGTAGAGACAATGATGGGGACAGGAATTGTAGGCGCCGATGTCGATGCTCTCGATGCAGCCGCAATCCTTTCGCTGATTCTTATCTTTTCCGGCTGTTATCACCGCGCCGCGGATCCTTTCGACCAGTTTGCCGTCGATACATCTGCCGGGAGGGATTCCAGCTTTTGCCAGTTCGTCACCCAGTCCGGAACCCTGTGCACACGATTGCAGGGTAATGCCGTGGTTCGCGCCAAGAATCTGCAAGCTACGGAGAAGGTCGATCTGCTCTGCAGCCGGGGGACCCGCAGGGGCCAGACCTTTCAAGTTTCGCTCGCACTTCCTGTACATCTGGAGAAAGCTGACGATGCACCGGTCGGTAAAGCCGGACAGCTTTTCGACAAGGCCGGCAAAGGCTTTGCGGTGAAATGCCTGGGAGTAGCGGTCGTTGAACAGGATGGGGTCATATCGCCAGAGTATCCTTTCCCTGCCGATCCGGGCGGAGAGTGTTTGAAATATCTCGACCCTCTCTTTGAGCGGAGGGACATTTTTTTCAATTCTTTCATCGTAGGCGGTGAGGGTGAAAAGGAAATAGAATCGATAGCCAAGGCTTGCAATTTCCGTAAGTCTCGCCATCATGTCCTGTGGATTCTTGGTCCAGAAAACAAGGCATTCGATGCACGAAGGTGACAGGCCGATCCTCGACACCTGGCGATAATTCATGGGATTGCGGACCAGGACAAAACCTGCCCGGAGCCTCTGTACCAACCACTCCGAATAAAAGGCGGGGATGTCGGTTCTTCTGCTGGCGCTGATAATCATTGTTCTTCCTCAGAGGTTGCAGGTGGTACTGCCGTATCATTACCATATTTGTCCTGAGGGTCAAAAGCAAGAAGTGCGGCCGGCCGATGCTCCGGATGGGCAATGGCCAATCCGAAAGATAATTAAAAATCTTGCCGCAGAAGGGCAGGCAGGATATGTTTTTCAGCCATTCGCCTGGCTGCGGACCAATCATGTTTTCAAGGAGCAACTGTGGACCTGACACTCTGTCAAAAAATAATCGAGAATATCCGGCAGGTCATCGTCGGCAAGGATCAGGTTGTCCGGCTGCTGATGACCACGCTGCTGGCCGACGGCCATGCCTTGCTGGAAGATGTGCCGGGTCTCGGCAAGACGCTTCTGGCCAAGACGCTTGCCATCTCCATCGGCGGCAGCTTCAAGCGGGTCCAGTTTACTCCGGACCTGCTGCCGTCCGACATCACCGGCTTCAATGTTTTCAACCAGCAGAGCGGCCGGTTCACGTTTCACTCAGGGCCGGTCATGAGCAATGTGCTGCTGGCCGACGAGGTGAACCGCACCATCCAGCGGACCCAGTCCAGTCTGTTGGAAAGCATGGAGGAACGGCAGGTCACCGTCGACGGCCGGACTATGGCTCTGCCCGCCCCGTTTTTCGTTATTGCCACCCAGAATCCGATTGAACAGGAAGGGACTTTTCCGCTGCCGGAAGCCCAGCTGGACAGGTTTCTCCTGAGAATCCACCTCGGCTATCCGAGCCGTGACGAAGAGATCGAGATCATGGCCCGTTTTCAAAAAGATGAGCCGCTCCTTGCCTTGGCTGCCGTCGCCAGCCCCGCCGATATCGTCGCCCTGCAGCAGGCCCGCAAAGAGATTACAGTGTCCGATGCCATTCGTCATTACATTGCCGATATCGTCAGGGCCACCCGGGAGGAGCCGACCATCAGATTCGGCGCCAGTCCGCGGGGAGCGCTCGGGCTGATGCGCGCCGGCCAGGCCTATGCCGCCCTCCAGGCTCGCCAGTATGTCAAGCCCGACGACATTCAAGCCCTTTGCCTGCCCGTACTTGGTCATCGCCTGGTGCTCCGCGAGGAAGAACGGTTCCGGGGTGTTGCGGTCGACGAGGTGCTTGAGCGGATAGTCGGGAAAATCCCGGTTCCAGTCGGTGTCGAGTAGTATTCCCGGCTATGGTGATTGAGGACGAAAGGGAGACCACGCTGCTGAAGATCGGTCTGGTGCAGCTGATCATCGTTGCGCTTCTGGTCTTCTCGCTGATCGGTCAGCAGAAAAACCTTACTGTGCTGCTCCTGGTTCTTCTGGCATTTGTCTTCGGCGCACGGCTCTGGAGCAGGTTCAGTCTGCTGAATCTCACGGCGGATTCAACGTTTGACCGGGCGCGGATCTTTCCCGGCGAATCAGTGCGGCTGACAATCAGGGCGGATAACCATAAAGCGCTGCCGGTCTGGCTGCGGGTGACTGTGCCGGTTCCCGACGAACTGCTTGACGATCCGGCGATGACTTCCTCGGTTCGCGAGCAGGGCTTGCTGTGGTATCAGTCGGTGACGTTCAGCTGGCGCCTTGTGCCGCAGACCCGCGGCATCTATCGGCTTGGTCCGCCGCGCATGGCGGCCGGCGATCTGATGGGAATTTATCCGCGGCAAATGGCCCGGAGCGGGGACCGGCTCGATCTCATCGTCTATCCCCGACTCGTGCCGCTGCGTCCTTTTGCCCACATCAAACGCGATCTTTTCGGCAGCCCCGGCGCCAGGAGTCCGGTGGAAGATCCGGTCTATCTTCTCGGCACCAGGGATTACCAGGCCGGCCGGCCGTCGCGGTACATCCATTGGACGGCCAGCGCCAGGATGAACCGTTTGCAGGAGCGGGTCTTCGAACCATCCCGTCAGGCGAGGGTGCTGTTTGTCCTCGATGTGGCACCCTTTGCCGCGGAAAATGCCGCAAATCGTTTCGAGCAGACCCTGGAAGGCCTGGCCTCCCTGGCTGTTGCGTGCGACCGTCAGGGTTTCGCGGTAGGGCTGGTGACCAACGGGAATATTTTCGGCGACCGCTCTCCTACGGTATCTGTCGCCAGGAGTGGTCGCCAGGCCACGTTCATCCTTGAAACCCTCGCCGGATTGGAGATGAAGCCGAGGCAATCCATCGGCGACAATCTGCGGAAAATGAAGGGAGTGAATGGCAGCCTGAGCTGTGTTCTTTTTGCCCTGTACCGGGAGGAGGCTTTGGCCGAGCCGCTGGCGGTGCTCCGGCAGAAGAATATCCCGATATCGACAGTGTACTGCAGTGCGTCGGAGTCGATCACTCCTTTCGATCAATCGGGTGGAGGCCGGATCGCGCTGGACAGTCTCCTGCTGCGGGAGGCGCGGCCGGCATGAACACATGGCGGAAAAGCCTGATCCTGCCGGCATTGTGGGGCATGGACCTGAGCTGGCTTTATGCCTGGGCCGCGGTGATCATGCTGGCCGGCTTCGGCATGCCTTTTTCCCAGGCGAGTGCGCTCTTGCCGGCCGTCTCGGCTACTGTGCTGACTCTTTTTATTCGGCACCGGGGATGGCGGAACTATCAGATCGTCGGTGTCCATGCCCTCGGTCTTATTCTCGCCTGTGCAGCCGTCATTCACGATCTCGAACAGCCGGCCTCGCCTTTTTATCATTTTTCCTGGCTGCTTGAATTTCCGGCAACGCCCAAAACTCCGGGACACTGGCTGCTGTTGGCTGCCGCCCTTTTCTGGAGCATTGTTTTCTGGATTGCAGGGACGCGGCTGGCCCTCATCCCGAGGGATCATATCACGATTTCCAACCATTTCGATCTGGGTGTCATTTCGTTGGTGCTTCTTCACCTGTTCGAGATGCTTCTCGCGGTAAAAGGCGGGATAACTCTGGTCGGTTTGTCGCTGCCGAGAGTCCTCTTCGCCTTTTTTATTTTCAGTGTCCTGGCCTTTTGTCTCGCCCGCTGCCGGGGCGACGGCAAGAGCGATTTCATCGTCGGTTTTCGCGGCATCGGCGTTGTGGTGAGTTTTATGACCGCTTTGCTGCTGCTGGGCAGCGGGGTGACTGCGCTCTTTCTGCCATTTTTGACTGTTGCGGCTGAAACCGGAGTGGCGGTGTTGAAGACGATTACCGCTCCGGCAGGCAACCTGATAGTAAATATCCTATCCTTTTTCTTTGGTCGCGGTAAACTCCTGTCGGATCAGGCAGGCTCTCAGACCACCCGGAATCCAGGACTCCAGGAAGTCTCATTCCAGCAGGCGGAAGGATGGCAGGCGCTGCTGCAGCAGATTTTGTTGTATTTGACCGCAGGGTTGGGTGTGGTGGCGGTTGTTATGCTGTTTATCCTGCTGGTCTGGCAGACTGGCTGGTGGCTTTCGCAGAAGACCGGCAAAGGCCGGCCGGGTTCCAGCCCCTGGCAGATGTTCCGGGAGCTGATCGGTGCAGTCCTTGCAGCTGTTGCCGCACTAATAGGAAAACTGCAGGTTACAAGCAGACGCCCCCCTGATCCCGTGCAGCTTTATCTGGCCTTGACGGCCTGGGGTGGTTCCAGTGGACTCGCCTTTATCCCATCGGAGACACCCAGGCAGTATGGTGAGCGACTGAGCAAGAGATTTCCGGCATTGAGAGAAGAATTTCTGCTGATAATTGCCGTCCACGACCGGGCAGTCTACGGTGAACGACTGGAGCCGTCCGGACAGTTGCAGAGTGCCCGATTGGCCTGCAGGCGGCTGCACAGTTTCAGGTTGTGGCCGATCAGGTTGAAAACATTGCTCTTTTTCTAGAACTATGTTTCCTGAAAACAGCCGTCACACTGCTCTTCTCGACAGAGGATGGCGATTAAGGTATCATGGTTGAAGCATCGGCAATATTACAACCAAACCCAGCAGAGAATAGAAAAATAGAAATACCATGCATAACCCGGCCTTCCAGCTCAGTCAGCAGTTCGTTCAGGAGCTTTCGGAACGAATCAGCGGATCAAAAGAAGTCATTGTCCCGAATTCAGCCCTCAGCGATGTTTTTTTAAAAGGCAATGCGCCTTCTCCCGAGCATCTCGCCGAGATGATCAATGTCGCCCATTGGGCGAGCTACGCCACCGAGGAAGGACATTCGGTCGCCGCTTCGCTGCTTCTTCGGCAGCCGGACCATATAACCGACACCTTTCATTTTGATACCCAGCTCGACCTGACCGCAAGAACCCTTGTGAAATTGGGGCCGGCACTGGAAAATCCCCAGGCCGATATCGGGGTCTGGCCGGATGAGTCGGGGCAGTTGAAAATCTGGGGATTTACTACGATTTCTTATGAGACCGCCATCACCTCGGATCTCCTTATCAAGACTCTCGGCCCGGGGCGGATCCTTATCATGTACAGCGGCAGGACTATTGCCGCTCTCACTGGAAATCGTGCGGTTTTCATCGATTCGAGGAGTTTTCTGCACTCCATCATGCCGAAGATTGCCGCCCAGGCCCAGAAAACCGATATTTCCCTGCTCAATCTGTTTCGCTACAATGCGATCCTGAAGATCGCCCAGCAGATGCGCATCCACGGGCGCGGCGGTACTGTCCTGATTGTGCCGGAAGACATGAACTGGAAAAAATCGATCAAAGCACCGATACGCTATACCGGCGGGGCCAGCTTCCTGGATGCGGATGCCATGCTGTCGACGCCGTCGCGAACGGAACTGGCGGATACTGAAAATCTGCTTCGCATTGTCCGAGATATGAACCTGACGTTAAAGAAAGACTGGCTGCGCAACTGGCAGCAGGTGCAGGAGCAGTGCACCAGGATTGCCAGGCTGACGACGGTCGATGGCGCCCTGGTTATGACGTTCGACCGGTATGTCTATTGCTTCGGCGCGAAGATAGAGACTATCGATACCAGAACCATCGCCACCAATCTCAATGTCATTGAACCTTTCGAAGGGCATAATGTCGCTACCCGTCCGTTCTCCAGCCTGGGCGGCACCCGGCATATTTCGGCGGCGCAGTTTGCCTTCGACCAGCCTGGGGCGATATCCATCGTCGCATCCCAGGACGGCAACGTTACTTTTTTTACCAGGGAGGCGGAAACCGGCGGTATTCTGACCATTCAGCAGGCGGAGATGGCGCTGTTGCATGAGGGGCTTGGCGGTTCGCTCTGGAACCTCTCGCTCTTTTCCGAAATGGGCTGGCTGGAAAAAGACGTCAGCAAGAACGAAAAAGGCTACCTGGCCGGTGTGGTTCGCTGGATGCGCAATACGTTTACCAAGGAAGCGTAACCAGGAGGCTGTCCGAGAATGCCCTTTTCCCCCATATCTTCGTGACCTGAAAACCAATCGGAAAATCTGCAGAAACGTTTCCGACTGGTCATGGATTTGTCAGAAATTGAAAACTTTGGATTCCGCCGCCATGTCGATCAGATGCGGTCCGCCGTCAAGCACCATGTTGCTGTTGAACGTTGCTTCGTCCAGCTTACGGTTTTTAGCACAGGGAGTGCATACCCCGACCGGGATTTCGTTCTCAACCAGATAGGGCAGGTAGTCGGCGACACAGTCGCCGGTGGTGGTTTTCATAGAACCGTCCCGGCCCTTGACCGCCCAGTCAACCCCGCCGTCGATCAGGAAGATGTTGACCTTGTGGCCCTTGGAATGGGCGATTTTTGCAAATTGAAAGCAGCGGGTTGCCTTTTCGCCGTCGTTTGACTGCAATACAAAGAGAAAGTTTGCCATTTTGTCCTCACCGGTTTGGTTGAATTTTCCACGAATAGAGTACTTGGTCTCGAGCCCTTGGAACGAATTTTTACTATAGCGCAACTCTTGTGATTTTCAATGTTATGTTGAAATGTTATGTGGAGAGTGCCGGTCAGGGTATTACTCTTTCATTATGTTATCTGCTTTGTGGTAGCGACAGGCTGTAAACTGTCGGTCGTGCTTTAAGCGAGGGTCAGTCTGTTTCGTCCCTGATTTTTGCTTTCGTACAACAGGGAATCGGCACGTTTTAAGAGACTTTCAAGGGAATCGTTCGGTTGCAGTGAGGTTGCACCGAGAGAAACTGTGACATGAAGTTTTTCATTCCCATGGAGAATATACGAATGTTCAATCAAAATCCGCAGTCGTTCGCCCAGGTTGGCAAGTTCCTTGGGTTCAATATTACGGATGATCGCGATAAACTCTTCACCGCCCCAGCGGCCATAAAGATCAAAGGGCCTTGAATTGGCGACAAAGGTCTGTGCCACAAAACGCAGCACCTCATCCCCGACATTGTGGCCATAGGTGTCATTGACTTTTTTAAAGTTGTCGATATCGATGAAAAGAATGCCGAAGGGAATATTGTGACGTTTATGCTCGTTGAATCTGATTTGCAGCTCTTTTTCCAAACAGTCAGGCAAACGTTCTTTACTGATTTTATCGTGATTGAAAACAGAAAAGCAAATATTCCGACTGTCGGGCGAAAACAAAATACCTGTTGAGGATGCTGTTTTCCGTAGAGCGGCAAGGAGAAAACTCGACAAATTGGCCGAGCCACAATTTTCTTGATAAAATCTCAATACTGAATTAACTGGGGGCAACACAATGAGATATATTGCATAGCGTTTAATGTTATGTTTTGCAGTGGAAAAAAGAATTTCAACCGAGCCGGCAGTCATGAATGATAAAAAGGTATTTGAGAATCTTCTGAAAATAATTGAGCAATATCATTTTTCGCAGAGGAGCGGGAAATATCTCGAATATCGCAACCCAACCGAGTTGCGCGGCTTGCTCGAGCTGGAGCGGCCTGAAAAAAATGGCGACTGGCAGGAAATCTTCGACTGGGTGGAAAAATATCTCACCTATTCGGTCAAGACCAACCACCCGATGTTTGTCAACAGGATGTGGGTTGGGGCCAATCTCCCGTCCATTGTCGGCGAGATAGTTGCAGCGGTCACCAATACCTCGGCCTGCACCTATGAATCGGCCCCGGTCTCGACGCTCATGGAAAAATACATGATCGGCCGGATGCTCGAACTGGTGGGGTTCAAGAACGGAGAAGGGCAGATGACCACCGGCTCGAGCAATGCAAACATGATCGCCATGATGACCGCCAGGAACATGGCGGCCAACACGATAAAACAGGCCGGGATGTTCGGGCAGCGGAAGCTTTTTGCTTTTGTCGGGGCAGATGCCCATTACTCAATGGACCGGGCGGCCAACATACTGGGGATAGGTGCCGATCAGTTGATCAAGGTGCCTCTCGACCCGCTGGGCGCGATGATTCCGGCAGAACTGGAGCGGGCCGTCGACAGGGTTCTGGCCGGCGGCGGCCAACCCTTTTTCGTTGTCGCCACTGCCGGCACAACGGTGCGGGGAGGCTATGACTCCATCGAAGCACTTCTCGCCCTGCGCGAGAAATACGGCTTCTGGCTTCATGTCGACGGGGCCTGGGGAGGGGCGGCCGTTTTCAGCGAAAAGTTACGCAACCGCTATTTGCGCGGTCTCGAGGAAGCGGATTCTTTCACCTGTGATTTTCACAAGATGCTCGGTTCTTCGCTGATGTGCAACATCCTGCTGATCAACAAGAGAACCGATGCCCTGGCCACGGTTCTCTGCGCCGGTGATGGCAGCTATCTGTTTCGCAATGAAAATATCGATGGAATGGAAGATCTGGGGACTGCGTCCCTGCAATGCGGACGACGGGTCGACAGCCTCAAATGGTTTCTCGACTGGAAGTTTTTCGGCCGGGAAGGGCTGGCACGGCGGGTGGAAAAAAATCTCGATCTCTGCAAGTATGCGGAGGAACTGGTCAAGGCCAGCGATCATCTCGAGCTGGTCGTGCCGAGAACTTCATTCAATGTCTGTTTCCGTTTCAAGGTCCCGGCAGAGGATAACAACAGCTTCAATCTCGCCCTCCGCACCGGACTCTACCGGGACGGCACAAGCCTTGTCGGCTTGGCCTATATCGACGGTGAACTGGCCATGCGCCTGCTGGTGACCAATCCCGCGGCAGAGAGAGCCGACATAGATACATTCTTTGGCAACCTGATAGCAAAAGGCCAGGAGCTGCTCCAGGAGCTTGACGTGTCGCTGGTCGCCGATTGCTGATTCTTAAATTTTTTCTTGAACAAAGAGTCGCAAGAGACGTAGTACCTCGTCCATCTCCTCGTCCGTGCCAATTGTGATCCTCAGCCACTCCTTGATGCGCGGGGTGTTGAAGCGACGCACAAGAACACCGTTATCCCGCAGGTATTGCTGCACCTCGGCTCCCGATTTACCCGGCATTGTGCAGAACACGAAATTGGCTGAAGACGGCAGGACCGTGAAGCCGATTGCCGCAAGGGCCGCAACCGCTTTTTCCCGGGTGGCAATGATTGCCCGACGCGTCTGCTCGAAATAGGCGACGTCCTCATAGGACGCTTTGGCCGCCCGCTGTGCCACCACATCGAGGGTATAGGAGTTGAAAGAGTCGCGGATGCATTCCAGTCCCCTGATCAGCTCCGGATTGCCAAAAGCCATACCCACGCGCAGACCCGCCAGCGAACGGGCCTTCGACATGGTCTGGATGACAAGGAGGTTGTCGTGCCGGCGGGTAAGGGGGATGACGGATTCGGCACCAAAATCGACATAGGCCTCATCGACAATGATCAGGGTGTCGGGCCGAAGCTTCAGCTGGGCTTCAATTTCGCCCGCACTCACTGCGATAGCGGTCGGGGCGTTCGGGTTGGCCAGCAGCAGCGCTTTCAGGGTGTTCGGGTAATCCCGGAAGTCGACAGTGAAATCTTCACTCAAGGGTACGGCTGTGAAAGGGATTTCATACAGTGCGGCATACACCGGATAAAAGGAGTAGGTAATGTCGGGAAAGGCAATGGTGTCGGTCCGGTTGAAAAAAGCCGGATACATCATGGCGAGTACTTCGTCCGACCCGTTGCCGACAAAAATCCGGTCGATCTCAAGTCCGTGATAGGCAGCCAGAGTGCGCCGCAGATCGGCAACCTCGGGATCGGGATAGAGCCGTGCTTCCACGCCGGAGACCGAGTGGATCGCCGCCACGGCCATTGGCGAGGCGGGGTAGGGGTTTTCGTTGGTGTTGAGCTTGATGAAGCTCCGGTCTTTCGGCTGCTCGCCCGGGACGTAAGGGGTGATGCTTCTGACGGTGTCACTGTAAAAACGGCTCATGCATGCATCCTGATTTCCACAGTTTTCCGGCAGCATCGCCAGGCAACGTGGAATGTTAAGAGTTGATAATAAAATGAAATGTAATAAAATAGCAGGAAGAGAATCTATACCCATCCTGGACGAGAAGCAAGTAAGTAATCATACATCAACATCAATTGTTACCAAGGTACGTTGCGATATGGGAAAGTCATTTCAGGAACAGTTGCTGAAGCTGGGGCTGGTAGAAAAAAAACAGGTAAAAGAGGTCCGGAAAGAACAGCATCAGAAGAAAAAGCAACAGGCCGGCAAGAAGGCGGTTGAAGTTGATGAAAATGTGCTTCTTGCCCGTCAGGCCGAAGAGAAGAAAAAGGCCCGGGCCCGGGAGTTGAATCTGGAACGGGAGGCCAAGCTTCAGAAAAGGGCGGACGACGCAAGAATCATACAACTGGTCGAAGAACACAAGCTGGAAAAAATTGAGAACGGAGTGCCCTACCGCTTCAATTATCAGGGGACGATTCAACGCATCTTTGTAACAAAGGAAATGGCCGACAGGCTCAGTGACGGGCGTCTTGGAATTATTTCCCTTGCCGAAAAATTCGAGGTAATCCCCCGGGGGGTTGCCGAAAAGATACAGTCGATAAACGGCACCCTGTTCATAAGCCTCAATGCCTCTGCAGCAGGTGAGACAGCCGACCCCGACGATCCGTATGCGGAATTTAAAATCCCCGATGATCTCATGTGGTAGACAGGCCCTTGGTCTTTGGCTGCTCCCGCCTTGCCGGTTGTTTTTGCTTATTTCGCGCTGATTGTCGGGAGCAGGCTGAGGCCGATGGCTTTGGGCTGCGCCTTGATGTCGGTGATCCGGGTGTTGATGGTGATTGTTTTAGCTCCGGTCCGGGCGATAAGCGGATCGAGATTCTGCATGGTGATCGGAAACTCCTTGCCGTTCAGCAGGGCGACAAGTGCCTGGCCGATATCGGTATTGGCGTTCTTGGCCGTTTTGGGAATATTCTTCACGATCGGTTTGACGAACAGGGTCTGCTGCTCGGCATCGAAGCGGATTGCCGCGTCGGTCTGAAAATCAACCTCGACGGAACCGACTTTCAGTTTTATTTCATGCCCCGCAACATCGGTGACAAAAGCCAGATTGTTGCCTGCCAGATGCAGACGGCAGGCAAGATGATCTTCGGTGAGATGCAGTTCGCTGATATTGATAATGGTTATATCTCCCTGCAGGGATTTTGAGTGGGCGTCGATACGCAGGGGCAGGATAGTCTGGGTCGCCTTGACAATTACCGACTCCGGCAGAGTAAGGGTGATAGCGTCCTGAGCCCATGCCTGGCCTGTGATCGCGGTAAAACCGAGCAACAGGGTTGTTATGAAAAGCGGGAATTTATACATCGTATGGTCCTTGTTTGTTTTTGCGCGCTTGAAAGTGCGATAGTAATAACGAGTGAAGCAATAAAGTGCAAGCCATAAAAAGCCCGATGAAGGAGGCGAGGTCCCGGGAGTCACGGTGGTAATGAAAGCTTTCGCCGTCAACCGTTGTCGGCGTCACGAAGCGGCCCCGAAAGGAAACCCTGCCGGACTGCTCCGGTTGGTTGCCGCTGACGGTAATCAATTCTCCTGCGAAAGTTTTCAAGGTCTGTTGGCCGGCATGATAGTGTACCCGGTCAAACTCGATACTCTTTCCCGCACGCTCTTCTTTGTTTCGCAGGGTATGAAGATAATAGGTATTCACCCCTTCCAGTTTGTCCAGGTAGATGAGGGGACCGGCAAGGTACAAGCCAAGAAAGAAAAGCCCGGCAGAAGCTCGGAGCGGCGACCGCCATTCTATTTGGAGTGGGGCTGCGGTCAGTCGTTTCCAGGAAAAGACAAGAAGAGCAAAACCGAGCAAGGTGAAAGCCAGAGTGACAGGGTGTTCCGGCCAGATTACATCGACATGGAACATGGTCCAGGAAAAAGGGGAAAACAGGTGCACACCGTTGCCCCATTTGATCTGCAGGGCGTCGAGCAGCAGGTGGAGAAGACAGTTGCCGCCGAGGAGGGCAAACACCCCGCCGGGCTGCCGGGCCAAACATGCCAGTCCGGCCGACAGGAAAAGACAGAAGAAAAGACTTGCCTGGGCCGTGCAGTAGAGCCGCAGATCGTATGGATCGAACAGATTGAGAGTGACAAGGCTTTTGAGCACAACCCAGGGAAGATCGGGGATGATACAGGCAACGATCACCCAGCGGAGGTCGATTCGGCCGCCGATCAAACGGTTGAGGGGAAGCTGGATTCCGATATGGCAAAGAGTATTTGGCAACGCAGTGGTTGAAGAGTATGCTAAAAAGAGGAGAATCGGCTGAAAGAAAAGTGTCGGCCGCACTATCCTAGTATATTGTTTCCGCCTTCACAACATCGCTTTTGTGAACGACCGCTATTCGAATTGGCTGCCGCTGTTTCACCCTTCCGGGAAATCACTCATGGATCCGACCCTAACCGTTACCTCGGACTGTCTCCTTGCCGGCATCGATATTGTCCTGGAAAACGAGTTGAAGAACCGGCTGACTATCGACAATCCACAGTATATTGCGGCCAAACGCTATGGTCGCTGGATTGGCAAGAAACTGAAGCCGCAGCTCAAGTATTACGACCCGGTACCGACCGGTCTGCGGTTCCCGAGGGGATTTTCCAACCAGGCTGTGCTCCTTTGCCGGGAGTTCTACGGGCGTGATCCGGAAATCATCGACAAGCGAAGACTCCTGCCGGCAACCGATTTTTCTTTTTTAGGAGAACTGCGGCCGTACCAGGAAGAGGCGGTAAAGGTCGCGCGGAAAAAGTCCTTTGGGGTGATCGAGGCCGGTACCGGCAGCGGCAAGACAGTGATGGCCCTGGCCCTTATCGCTGAGCGCAGACAACCGACCTTTGTCGTGGTGCATACCAAGGAACTGTTCTATCAGTGGCAGGAGAGGGTCCGGCAGTTTCTCGGACTTTCGCCGGGGCAGGTGGGGGACGGCAGATTCGACCTTCAGCCGGTGACCATCGGCATAGTCAACAGTGCCCGCAAGCATGTGGCGGAGCTTGTTCCTCACTTCGGTCAGTTGATCGTTGACGAATGTCACCGGGTTCCGGCCAATCTCTTTACCGATGTGGTCTCCCGCTTTGACTGCCATTACCTGCTTGGCTTGTCGGCCACGGCTTTCCGGAGCGACGATCAGATGACCAGGCTTATCTATTTCTTCATGGGCGACCGGCTGCACCGGGTAGACCGGGACGAGTTGAAGGCGACCGGGGCTATCCTCAAACCTCAGGTGATCCGCAACGCGACTTCTTTTACCTACCGGTATCGCGGCGATTATCAGGCGCTGATCAAGGCATTGGTGACCCACGAAGGAAGAAATATGCAGATTCTCGGCGATATCCTGGAGGTGGTCCGTGAAGGCGGGAGCGGCACCAGCCTGGTTGTCTCCGATCGGGTCAGCCATTGTCGGTTCTTTGTCGAGAAACTTCAGGCCCGTGGAGTGAAAGCGGTGCTGTTGCATGGTCAGATAAGTCCGGAAGAAAGGAGCGCGATAGTGGCGGCTGTGCAAAATGGTGAGGTCGAAGTGCTTGTTGCCACCCTGCAACTGATCAGTGAGGGTTTCGACTGTTCCGGGCTTGCCACTCTTTTTATTACCACTCCTATCAGTTTCGAGGGGCGTCTCCTGCAGGTGATCGGCCGGATCATGCGGCCGGCCGAAAACAAACAGGCAAGGGTGTTTGACTATATAGATGAAAACGTGCCGGCCCTCATGCGCTCGGCACGGGCCAGGAGCCTAGTTTTAGCGCAACTATAACGAGATATGCCGGAAGGGATGGTTTTTGAGTGTCTGAATGTGGTCCTTGCATCCAAGAAGGAAACAGGGTATACTGCTGGTTTTTGTAAACGGAGAGAAAGGTACCAAAGAGCACTGCTTGTTGGGCAAGTGCTTTTTTTATTTTAAAAATCATGTTGTTATCGTTTGTTGTAACAATGGCGTAAGGCCGGAGTGTCAAGAGGCCTTGAAAGGTGCAGGATGGAACAGAACAAAATTCGTAATGTGGCAATTATCGCTCATGTTGATCATGGAAAAACAACTCTGGTAGATCAGCTTTTTAAATACTCGGGGATGTTCCGCGAAAACCAGGAGGTGTCCGAGAGACTGATGGATTCCATGGATCTGGAGCGCGAGCGCGGTATTACCATTACCGCCAAGAATGGTTCCTACCAGTACAAGGACTATTGGATCAATATTATCGATACCCCCGGCCATGCCGATTTCGGCGGCCAGGTCGAGCGGGTGCTGCGGATGGCCGACGGGGCGTTGCTGCTGGTCGACGCCCAGGAGGGGCCGATGCCCCAGACCTATTTTGTTCTGAAGAAAGCTCTGCAGAACAACCTGCCGGTCATCGTTGTCATCAACAAGATAGACAAACCCGCCGCCCGCTGCAGTTGGGTCGTCGACCAGGTGTTCGACCTTTTTGTCAAACTCAATGCCCCGGATGATATTCTCGATTTCCCGGTAGTATATGCCTCGGCCAAGAATGGGTATTCCCTGCTCGATCCGGATGACGAAATTAAACCCGGCGACCATATGACCCACATCTCCCAGATGATCGTCGATCATACGCCTCCTCCGCGCGGATCGAGCGACGAGCCGCTGCAGATGCAGGTCGGAACCATCGATTATTCCCCATATCTGGGAAGGATGGGAATCGGCAAGGTGGTCAACGGCACGATGCGGCTCAATCAGCCGATCGTTGTCGCCCGTCGCGACGGTTCGATAAAACCTGTGCGGATCTCCAAGATCTTTCGCTTTGAATGCGACGGCAAGGTCGCCGTCGAGTCGGCCGGGGTGGGAGAGATCGTCGCAGTTGCCGGGATGGAGGATGTGACGGTCGGGGTAACCTTTACCGATGCGGAAAACCCACGGCCCCTGCCGCTTATCACCATCGATCCGCCGACCATCTCGATGAATTTCATCCCGAACGATTCACCGTTTGCCGGCAAGGAAGGCAAATTCGTCACCTCCCGCCATATCGGTGACCGGCTCCAGCGGGAAACCCTCTCCGACGTGGCCCTGCATTGCGAGGTCCTCGAGGATGCGGTCGGCTTCAAGGTTTCCGGCCGGGGCGAGCTGCACCTGTCTATTCTCATCGAAAAGATGCGACGGGAAGGATATGAGTTTCAGGTGACCAGGCCGCGGGTTATTTTCAAGGAAGAGGATGGCCGGACCCTTGAGCCTTTTGAAAAATTGACCGTCGACGTCGATGAGCAATTCCAGGGGGCGGTTATTGAAAAACTGGGCAAGCTGAAAGGTCAGATGGAGGAGATGGATACCGCCCACGGCATGGTCCGTATGGTCTTCAATATTCCGACCAGAGGATTGCTCGGCTATCGTTCCCAGTTCATGACCGACACCAAAGGGATGGGGATGATGACCTACGTCTTCTCCGAATACGCGCCGTATGCCGGGGATATCGTCAACCGGGTAAACGGTGTCCTGGTGGTGAAAGATCCTTGCACGGCGGTGGCCTTTGCCTTATTTAATCTGCAGGAGCGCGGCAAGCTGTTCATCCATCCCGGTGTGCCTCTTTACCCCGGTCAGATAATCGGTGAATCCAGCCGTTCGATGGATATGGTGGTAAATCCGGGGAAAGGGAAAAAACTGACGAATATGCGGGCCTCCGGCTCCGATGAGGCAGTCACCCTCACGCCGCCGATCAATATGACGCTTGAGGACTGTATCGCCTATATCAACGATGATGAGCTGGTCGAAGTCACACCGGCATCGATCCGCTTGCGAAAAAGTCCGTCGTCAACCAAACAAAGAGGATAATACGCTATGAAAGAACTGGCAATTCTCGCAGGTGCAGGACTGATAGGGCTTGCCACATTCGGGTTTATCGCCAAGAAATTCGGCAGCAGCTGCACCCCCTGAGTCATGATTTATGGATCCATAGGCATGGGTCTTCTGGGCTACTGGCTGCTGCACAGTGTGCTTTGACAGGTTGATATTTAAAGGGACGGTTCTACCTGAACCTTTCCGGCAAGCAAGTTTTTCGGATCTCTGTGATTTCGGTCCGCCGAAACTCAAGAAACCGATCTTGGTCCACACTCGCAGGGTCGGCAAACAAGACCTCTGGCGCCGAGGTCGGTTGGTCAGCTTCAGTCATGTTCACATCTACTTGATCATTGGGAGTTAACAGAGAGAACGCGCGTCTGCCCTCCCCGAGGCTGCATGGCGAGCCCCTTGAACAGGGTGACTGAATCCGCCTTGGTCCAGACACCGAGGTACCCGGTCAGGCTGCGTTCCGCCTGACATGCCATGATTTGCCTGTCGTTCAGGAAGGCGCGAATCTGTTGAGCCTCGGCTTCGATACGCAGATGATGCCATTGGTCGCAGATGACCGGCGTCTCGATGCTGTGCAGTCCAAAGCGCTTGCCGTTTCTGAACTCGAACAGGATCACGTTATTCTCCAGGGCATTGAGGCGGAGCACAAAATAATTGGCCCAATCCCGGATGGCAAACGCCAGTCCTCCGGCCTGATCTATGACGCCCGCAAGAGGTTTGACCCAGACCTCGGCGGTGCCGTCCGCCATATTGCTTTCCTTGGCGATGATCAGCGGGAAATAGCAGTAGGCTTCGATATTGTCGAGAAACTCCTGATAACGTTTGCCCATGAAGCGGGTCATGGTGTGGGTGATGCCGATGGACATCGACGAGGCGAAACGGGAGCCGTCCTGAAGAATGGCGGGTTCCGTTTCCGGGCCGGCGGTCTTCCACTCGCCGGTGATCAGAAAGAAGTCATTCGGAGCATCCGGTTGTTCGGGTTCGAGAAAATCATATTTGCCATGGAAAAACGATTCCGTGAGCGCCACGACCTGCTCGGGTGTCTTCAAGGCCATGTCGAGCAATCGGCTGGTCCCCAGCAGTCGACCCAATTGGTCAAGGGCAGTCTCCATGGCCGGCTGATCCAGACGCATGAGAGAGGCTTCGATCAGATCACCCTTTATGGACGTTTCAAAACCGAGCCGAGTCAGGATATTCGCCAGAAATTGGATGCGCAGCGAGCGGCCGTGGTAGGCCCCGGCGCCGCCCGCAAAGCTCAGAGTGACGTAGTTGTGCTCAAGGTCTTCACCGCAGAGGGCGTGCACAGTGGCGAAATGGTAGCCGAAACGTATACTTAAATTGAGGTAGTCGCCGGAGAGAATGGCATAGCTCGCTCCTCCCAGCCGGCTGTTGTCCTGCGGCCGGGCCCCCGCAGCCAGCAGCGACATGAAATCCTGGGCTCCCACGGCAATGGAGCTGGTCCAGTTGATTCCCGGATAGCTGAATCCCCGCCAAAGTGCGGTAAAGGGGACGCTGACCACGTCATGGGCACTGATTTCGTCACAGGTCGTCAATCCCGGACTCAAGCCACCTCCCATATCCAGGGCATAGAGCATGATAGGGATGTTGACATTCAGCCGGATCGCATTGCGGCTGCGGCCTATGGTCTCGCCGAGGTTGAACATCCGGCGGACGGACAGTTCATGGCAGTAGCGGATGATATCGTGTAACGTCCGGCACTTTTCCGGGGAAAAATCGACCGAATTGGGGTCGGTCAGGTTGAGGGGCGAGATCAGGTCGAGCAGGCGCTGTAAGCGCATGTGGGCCGGGCTGTCGAAGATCGGGCGTTTGACCTGTCGCGCGCCCTGCAGCAGTTCCTGAACCGCACCCTGGTAAACCCGTCCCCGGTTGGCCCACAGGGTGACGACCTCGCCATCTTTGAGCGTGGTGGTGGCGGCCCGGGTGTCGAACAGGGCCGGAACCCCGAATTCCCTGGCCACGGAGGCCAGATGGCTGGCAGTGCCGCCGATATCGGTGATGATGCCCCTGACCTTGCTCACCCAAGGGGTCAAGGTGGTGGAGGCGGTGCGGGCGACGAGGATGGTGTCCGATTCAAGCGGCGGAACGGAACCCTCTATATCGATCTTTGTTTTGAGCAGGACACGCCCGGTCACCGAACCGCCGGCAGCGCACTTGCCGCCCTGGAGGAGAACGGGATGGCCGGGATAATCAACTTCTTCGATGTCGCTCGACTTCTCCTCGGCGGCGATCAGCAAAGGACGGACCTGAAGAATGAACAGCTGGCCCGACAGGTCCACCGCCCATTCGATGTCGAGAGGCCTTCGGTACAGCTCTTCCATGCGGAGTGCGTAATCGGCAAGTTTCCGGAGAAATTCAGGTGGAGCTTCGTCTGCTCCGTCCCAGCCCTTGGCTTCCATTAAGGCAAAAGTATCCTTGCTGAGCCTGATCATCTGTTCCGGCGAGGCTTCGCCCCCCACCAGCTGGTCGCCAAGACCGGCCACTGCACTGATCCTGATGCTGTCGCAGTCTGCACCAGTGGGGTCGGCGGTGTAGAGCACGCCGCTGTACCGGGGTTGAACCATGGCCAGCACCAGCACGCCCATGGGAGTTTCCCGGTCATCCAGGCCGTGATGCATGCGATAGGAGAGCGCGGACGGGGAGTAGAGACTGGTGATGACGCGCCGATAGGCCGGGGCCAGTTCGGGGATGGCCACATTGAGAAACGAGGAATACTGGCCGGCAAAGGAGATGTCCCCGTCCTCGCCGATGGCGGAGCTGCGGACCGCAAGCCGCTGCTCTGGAGCAAAGACGATCGCCGCCGCCTGCAGGGCGTTTTCGATCGCAGCCGGCAGCGGCGTTGCCATGATCCGCTCGCCGATCCGCCGGCTGACGGCCTCAAGGCGCGCCGGCTCGTCGTCAACCAATTCCGCCAGGAGGGTATCTATTTCCTCGGAAAGACCGGTTTCGCTGAGAAACTTCCGGCAGGCGGTGGTGGTCATCGCAAAACCGTCGGGGGTGGGCAGGTGCAGTTCGCTGCCGATATGCGCCAGATTGGCGGCCTTGGCGCCGACCAGCCGCATGTGGTCCAGCCCGATGTGGGCAAGCGGCAGCGCCAGGGCATCGGCCGGTTGCCGGTCTGATCCCGACCACTCATGCTCCAACGAACGTTCAATGGTCCTGAGGATCGCACTCAGCGGCTCATAGTCCCTGCCGTTCATGCCTGCAAGAGCGTTGACCATGCCATCGACTTCCAGAAGCAGTTGCCGGCTCTTCTTCTCCACCATTTGCGGCATGAATGGCCGGTTATCGTAGTAAGTCTGCTCCAGGTCGGCCTGAAGGGTCAAGGCCGTCCGATTGTGTTCGAGAAGTCGTCGAAACCGCCGGTAGCGAGAGGTCTGTTCGGCATCCAGAGTCGGCAGCAGCCGGCATGCATCGCCTGTTTTCCACTTCTTGAGTAATTGCATATATGCTCCTCGGCAGTCCAGTCGCCTCAAAAAGGGCATGTGATGTCCGATATTTTATGACATGATCAAGCATCCATATCCCGGAACATTTTGTAAAGGAATAAATCGTATACAATCTTCAATCCCCCCGCCACGAAGAAGGGGGCGCTGAACAGCAACGGCTGGCTCATGAGCAGACCGCCGAGCAGCGGCGAGGCCGCAGCGCCCACCGATCTGGCAACCATGGTGATACCCGAGGCTGCCGACCGCTCATCCGGCGCGACCACCGCCATGGTGTAGGACTGGCGGGCCGGCACGTCCATCTGGGAGATGCTGAAGCGAAGCAGCAGCACGGCAACGGCCAGCCAGAGGCTGGGCATCAGCGGCACCAGGCAGAGCAGGACGTTTGAAGGGATGTGGGTGAAGACCATGGTGCGCAGCAGGCCGATGCGGTCGGCAATCCTGGTGGCTAAAAGGGCCGAGAAGCCGGCGAGGAGATTGGCGCCGAAAAACAGACTACCGAGCAGTCCCTCGTCGACCCCGTAACGCAGATGGAACCACCAGGCGATCATGCTCTGGACCACGAAGCCGCCGGCAAAGGCGTCGAGCGCAAAGAGGGAACTGAGCTTGAACACCGTTTTCTTCGAGCGATGCAGGCCGATGGCTCCTTTCATCCCCTTGGCTTCCCCGGTAGCCGCAGCTGCTTCCGCCTTCCGCGACAGGAAGGCGAACAGCAGCACGAGCACCACGCCGCAGGCCGCGTATCCGGCCATGATCGAACGATAGGCTTCCAGAGCGCTCCAGCCGTATCCCTGCAGGAATTTTGCCAGCCAGCCGCCCGCCAGGGCGCCGGCTGCCGTCGCGAAGGAGCCGGCGAGGTTGTACCAGCCGAACAGCCTGGTGCGCCGATCGTCCGGGACCAGCTGGGAGAGCGCCGCCTGCTCGATCGACAGGAAGGGGCCGATCTCATTGCCGCTCGGGCTGATGATGCCGAGGATTGCGGCGATGGTGATCCAGACGGGATTATCAGTGACGAGAAAGACCAGGCCGGCCAGAATCATCAGCGCCGATCCGAGCAGCAGCATGTTCTTGCGGCCCACCCGGTCGGCCACCATGGTTACCCAGAGCGACACCAGGATATCGCCGGCCAGCGTGGCGGTCAGGATCGCCCCGATGCCGGCGGCGCTGAGCCCGGTAGCCGCGAGATAGAGCGCCAGGACCACGGACACGAATCCGTAGGCGAACAGCCGGGTGATTCTAGTTGAAAATAAAAGAACAATGTCTCCGGTTGCTGCGTGCATCATAGCTGTTGTTTGGTCCCTGGAGTTGTCACCGCTCCGGGGGCAGTCCGTATCAGGCCATCCAGCTCTGGATTTCTGCGTGGAGGGCCAGGTAGCGCTGCAGGGTCGTCGGGTTTTTGCCGTATTTCGCATAAGTGTTGAGAATTTCGGCAAAACGGGCCTCGGCCATGGTTTCATCCGCATCCGGCACAATACCATCGGTATAGATGTCCACCATCCGGTCGGCATAGATGATGATCTTCTCCTCCGGCGTCCGCAGGGTGTAATCCCGGACCGGCAGGCCCAGTTCGCTGGCCTCGGCCTCGGTCAAACCGCCGCGGATATGCTTGAGGATGATCTGGCGGATTTCTTCTTCAAGCCCCAGTTCCTCGGCCATCCGGGCGCCGATCTCGCCATGCTCCATGCCATAGGTCCTGGCCTTGCCGAGGTCATGGAAAATGGCGCCTCGGGCGAGAAGACGCAGGTCCACCGGAATCTTCACCCGGCTGGCTATCTCCAAAGCCTTTCGGGCCACCTCCACACTGTGCCGCACCGCTTCGTCGGGACATCCGGCATCCTTGAGTGTAACGATCTCCTTCATCAGGAGATCCTCGGTGACGTGCAGGAAGAATTCCGTGACCGCCTTATCGCCCCAGGTGGCGGCAACATAGGCTCTGTTTGCGGCAAGAGCGCCCAGATCGTGCCGGGCGGCCTTGTGTTCGGGGTGATTATCCAGCCAGTCATGCATTTCCTGGTAGTTGTTTCCGGTTCTCTGAGTGCTTGTTTCGAGGTGTTTTGTATAGGGAGGCATAAGTTGTTCTCCTAGATGATGTCGTTGAAGGATTTGGTTTGAGTTGAGATTACGGGGTTCCCGTTTCGCGGTTCCTCCCGCACGGTGATCAGAAATAAAGGGATCGAGGCATTCATGCTCGTTCTCCTTGAGTAATTTTGCTGAAGCCCGCATGCAGGGCATCGAAGATAAGCTTGCCTCGCTCCAGCAATTCATGGTCGTCGGCGGAGAGCGCGATCAAGCCGTCCAGCAGAGCCTTGAGCAGAAGAGCATCGTCCTGCAGGGTCCCTTCCTGGACATCGATAGCCCTGACCAACTCGCTCATCTTGGCCAGGGCCGGTTCGTGCAGGGCGAAGTCCCTGATCAGGACCTCAAAGGTGATCAGCTCGCCCTGGTGGGTGAATTCGCCGACAGCCATGTCAAACGGCAACTCGCCCTTGGCGAGGTTCGGTTGTTCTCCGGCGTTGAGAAATCGGAACCCGGCCTTCGGGTCGATGAACCGCCGGATAAGCCAGGCCGAGGCCAGGCGATCGATGTAAGGCCGCGCACGGGTGACCCAGATCCTGTTCCGGTAGAGCGAAGGGTCGAGACGGGCGGCCGGGACAGCTGCCTGTTCCGGCCGGCGGAGCAGCTCCGAAATGGTGTCGAGCACGCTGAGTGTCTTGGCGGCCGCACCGGAAGGGAAGAAATCCCTCTCCCGCACCGCCTCGCACCGCTTACGCAGTTTTCGCAGGGCGGTTGACAGCTCCTTGATTCCGTCCCCATCCGGGGCGGTGTTCTCCGTGGCCAGCAAGGCGCGGGCTTCGGTCTGAATCTGCTCGAACTCCGGATCGACCTGAGCCTGGAACAGCTGCTCGATCTGCTGGTCGGCCATGCCTTCGACCCGAGCACACTGGAGGGCGATTGCCTCGCCGCCAAGGATGTTGACCTCGCCGATCAGCCAGGTAATGTTCTCCATCAGATCCTCGCGGTTGGGCAGAACCTGAAGGCCGGTCTTCAGTTGCACCGCACCGGTAGCCGAGATGCGCCGCCAGGTGCGCATCCGCGCCTTGGCGTTGGCGGCCGGGACTGAATATGAAAATAGAATCCATTTTTCGTTCATAGTGAACGTAATTATAGTTACTCCTGTAATTAAATCAAGAGATTTTTTCCCAGACAACGTGGGTGGAACCGGTATCAATGCGTGAATATCTTGAAGGCTTTCTTGCAGAACAACAAGATTGGCAGGAAGTGAGACGGCTTTTGGTCGAAAAGGAACGGTGCAAGGAGATATGTTAAAGATCACCTTGCCGCTCACCGACCTCTCCGTAAGGCCAGACAGGACTCCAATAGAAGAGCAAAAGCCCAACTTCTCAAGCTGCGGTCTCGATGGTTATCATTGCGGGTCGCTACAGCTAAGGCAAGATTGAGACAAATACTGCCGAAAAATCCTTACGCTCCCACATTCCGGTCGTTCGTCTTCTTGAATGAGAAATAGTCCGAAAGGATGGTGGCATGATCGAACGCCAGCGATGGGAGATTATGTTCGGAAAAGAGTTCCGCTCTGGCGGCATCGTCGCCCGCTTTGGGCAGACCATTTGCCTGACCGATAAAAACAGTTGAAGCTGTGTGCATGCGTGCGTCCCGGTCCGGGGCCGAATAGGTGTGGAACTGGCGGAGTGACTGCACCTTGAGACCGGTCTCTTCTTCTGCTTCCCGTGCAGCTGCGGTTTCGTAGGATTCGCCATAGTCGACAAAGCCTCCGGGCAGAGCCCAGCCAAATGGCGGATTTTTTCGTTCGATGAGAACTATCCGGCCGTCTATCTCAATAATAATATCGACTGTCGGGACCGGGTTTCTGTGGACGGGCACCTCATTGTTGCAGTGCGGACATTTCATCGGCTACTCCCCTGAGGGAATGAGGGAAGGGGTGACGAGAGCTCTGATCTCATTCCAATCGGCTACCGTCTGCAGGTTGTGACGATCCCTGTTCCAGGGCTGGGTGAAGACATACGGGGTAATGGCTTCTCTGGCCAGTTGGATACAGGTTTCGGCCCGGTCGTCGATGAAATATTTCAGGCCGTGCTCATGAATGTAGCGAACTTTATCGTTATGGTCGCCGGTTGCCACTACACGGATGTTCTCACGGGTCGACCCGGTGAAAAAACGATCCAGCCAGTCGAACACCGGCCTGCTGATGGGGCGGGCGGTGATAATGGTTACGTCCGAAAATGCAGTGAACTGTTCCAGGCACTCTACTGCTCCCGGCATTGGTTGCAGGGCAGTGGCGAGGGAGTCGGTAAGGATGTCGGTAAAAATTTGTTCGACCACTTCGCGGGGAATGCTGAGGCAGTTTTCCAGCTCGAAATGGGTGATCTTCTCCAGCGTCAGGCCGCTGTAGCCGTATTCCGAGCAGGCGATGCGGATAAATGCTTCGGCGGTATCGGCGATAACCCCGTCAAAATCGAATCCTATCTCGTGTGCGGCGATGTTCATAGGCGAGCTGCCTGGGGAAATTGTCCGGCTCCGGCGTATCCGGCTTCAATCTCTCTTACCTGTTGACACAAGAGACTGTTTTCCGGAGTAGCTATTTCGTTGCGGAGTCCCATGTTGACAATGGCAACGTTGATCGCATCGATTTCAGTGCGCCGTCTGTTTTTCACATCCTGTAACATCGAAGAGATGTTTTCCGCTGTTTTGCTGCAGACAATCCGGGTCGCCAGGTACGGATCGTCCATGATCTCGATTCCTTCCGCTCGAGCTACCCGCATCGCCTCATCGACAGCGTTCTGCATCCGCAGGTCTATTCCGGCGAGAGTGAGCAGTTCGCCGTTTTTGCATCCGAGCGTGGCGGTGAGGGCATTGATGCCGACATTGATAAACAGCTTGGCCCAGATCCTGGCGATGATGCGATCGGTCACCTCGACCTGCAGGCCGCCGGCAGCGAGAACCGCCCGGGTTTTGTCGAGAAGCATGGCGAAATGCCCGTCGGGTCTGTCGGGAAAGCCAAGATACGTCACGCCGCTGCCGGCGTGGCGGACATGGCCCCGCCTGAGAAGCGTCGCACCTTCGGTCGTTGTGCCAAAGGCTGCTGTCGCACTGCCCAGTTGGTTGCCGAGGGCCAGATGGCTGATGCCGTTCTGGAGAAAGATCAAAAGGGTTGTGTCACTCAGCAGGGGCCGGCAGAAGTCAAGACTTGCCACGACATCGTATGACTTGACGCAGAGGAGCACCACGTCGACCCGGTCCAGTTGGCGTGGGTCGGAAGCGGCAGTCACTGCCAGGGTTTTGCCTGTATCGCCCAGCTGATAGACGATTCCTTGACTGGTAAGATATTCCGCCCGGTCACGGTTGTAATCGAGCAGAGTCAATCGGTCGCCTGTTGCACCCAGACCTTTGGTGATAACGGAACTGAGCAGACAGCCAAGGGCACCCGGACCAACCAGTAAGAGATGCATTTTTAGCCTTTTTTTTCGATTACTTGATAAGAGATGCCTGTTCAATGATGGCTGCATATTTGTAACCGGCGCCAAAATCCTTGTCGGCGGCCAGAGTCCCTTCCAGCGTAACAATCGCCGCAACTTCAACCGTCTCGCTGGTGGTAACGACCATGTCATGGGTGTTGTTCATCGGGTTGCCGGTGCCGTCCTGGACATGCACCCAGTTTTTGCCCATGATGTTTGCACTGAATTTGACAACCTTGCCCCGCAGTCGGACATTTTTGCCTTCCAAATCTTTGGCTTTGGTAAATAACTCTTCTACGGAGTAGCCGTTTTCGGCTTCGGCCTTGGCTACCGAAATCTCCTGGAGCGGAGCGACCGCGCCGGAACTGCCGCCGGACGCAGGCATGGCAGGCTCTGCAGCAGCACTGCTCTGTTCGGACTTGATTGCAGCCGAGAAGGAGTCGTCCGCAGCAGTTTCCTCAGGAGCCTCACTGGCACCTTCTAAAAGACCGGCGGAAAAGATAATGGTCTCGAAGGTCTTGTTGAGGGTTTTGCTGGTAAAATTCTCCATGACCATGTCAGCCGTGTAACGGACTTTTGCGCCGGTCTCGACATTGGTTGCAGGAATTGCCACCCAATTTTGCTTGGGGCCGTCGGCGACGAGTATATAGGTGTAGCCCGGGGCCTTCATGGTTTCAACCACCGTACCGCTCTCCGCTTTGACTGAATCGGCTGTTTTCGGCAGAGCCGCAGCCTGGCCGATAAAAAGGGCGGAACCGAGAATACATACAACTCCGATCATGAATCCTTTGAATCCGTGATACATCGTTACACTCCTGAATAATAATGATGGTTTTTAAACGCTAACGATCGATCACATTAGTCATTCTCAATAAGAAAGGCAATATGCTCCAGGAGAGCGCGGGTCCAGATCGAGTACGCTGCAGCGGTAATATGCACACCGTCTTCCTGAAAGAGTTGTTTGTCCGAATAGACGAAGCGGCGGTGGGTATTGAGAAAGCAACAGCCGGTCCGCATGGTAAGCGCCTCGATATGGCAATTGAGGCTCGCAACCGAGTTGGAGGGTAAATGGGGAAGGTCCATGGGAAAAAGGCTGTTCACCAGTATTTCCGCACTCGGATAGTCGTGGCTGAGCTGGATAAGAACTGTTTTCAGCGTCTGCAGAAAATCGTCGTTGCCGGACAGCAGGTCGTTGGTGCCGATCATGATCATGATCACATCGGCATATTCGACCAGAGCTTTGATCTCCGGCAGAGATGCCAGGAGATTGGCGGTCATGGCCCCGGGAACCCCGAAATTTTGCACCTTGAAGGACGACATGTGGGACTGCCAGTCATAATCGGCGACGAGCGAGTCCCCCAACAGTAGAATGTGGTTCATAGTATCATTTATTCCGGAAAATTCCGCCTGCCGGAAATTGTCGGCAGCCTGGTAACCATAATTTTTATAAACCTTAGCACAAGACCATTACCGTGCCAAAGTTTTTCTCTCCTTCCTCCGTCGGTTTTCATGCCGGCGGTCGTCTGCCGGAGCAGACTGAAGAACGGTACAGCCAAATGGGGCGATGGCGATTTTTTCGGTCTCTGCGACAGGGAAAGCATCCGCCATCGGCGAAAAGTCGAAAGGTGAGTCGGCGGCGGTATCGATGATGCGATACCAGGTCTTTTTGCCATCCCGGTGTTTCGGAGCCTCGAAAAGTAAAGTCTGCTGCCGGTCACCGTTGAGCATGACGAAGAAGTCGCCACCGGGACCGTCCGGGTCTTCTGCCCGGAGGAAAAACGCCAGACCGTGGCAGTTGTGCTCCCAGTTCTGCTCGCCTGGGCACAAATACTGCCAGGATATTTCCGGGTAGCCATGTGTGTCGCCTGCAAGGGTTCTGGTCGGGAAGAATTCGCTTCGGCGGAAAACCTTATGCTGTTTTCGCAAGGCAATACAGTGCTGAAAAAACCTGAAAAATTCCCTGTTTGTTTTGAGCAGTGACCAGTCCAGCCAGCCGATGCCGTTGTCCTGGCACCAGGCGTTGTTGTTGCCTTTCTGGCTGCGGCCGAATTCGTCGCCGGCACAGAGCATCGGCACGCCCTGGGATAAGAGAAGCAGGGTGGCAAAGGTTTTCATCCGACGGAAGCGAAGCCGGATGATTTCCTCATCGCCCGTGTCGCCCTCATGTCCGCTGTTCCAGCTGATGTTGTGGTTGTCGCCGTCTTTATTGTCTTCGCCGTTCTGCAGATTGTGTTTTTCGTTATAGCTCACCAGGTCATGCAGGGTGAAGCCGTCATGACTGGTGATGAAGTTGATGGAGCAGAGAGGGCCGCGACCACTGGGCTGATAGAGATCGGAACTGCCGGCAATGCGGGTGGCCAGCTGGGTCACGGTGTTTTCATTGCCGATCATGAATGCCCGCGCATCGTCTCTGAACCTGCCGTTCCATTCCGCCCAGCGGGGATCGGTGGAGAAACTGCCGACCTGATAGAGGCCGGCCGCATCCCAGGCCTCGGCGATCATTTTGGTATCGCGCAGCACCGGATCCTCGGCGATGACTTCGATCATCGGCGGGTTGGCGAGAACGTGGCCCTGCCGGTCCCGGCCGAGAATGGAGGCGAGGTCGAAGCGGAAGCCGTCGACGTGCATTTCGGTAACCCAGTAACGCAGGGATTCCCGGATTAAATTACGGACCACCGGATGATTGCAGTTCATGGTGTTGCCGCAACCGGAAAAATTCAGGTAGTTGTTGTTTTCATCGAGAAGATAGTAGATGTTGTTGTCCAACCCTCTGAAACTGCTGGTTGTTCCTTTGTATCCGCCTTCCCCGGTGTGGTTGTAGACCATGTCGAGGAAGACCTCGATTCCTGCCTCATGCAGGGCTCTGACCATTGTTTTGAATTCGTCGATGGCCAGGTCAGGATTCTCCGCGTAGCCGGAATTAAGGGCGAAAAACGAGACCGGATTGTAGCCCCAGAAATTTTTCAAGCGTTCGCCGGTTTCGGGATTACTGAAAACCGTATCGTTCTCATCGAATTGCGTAACCGGCATCAGTTCGACGGCGGTGATTCCCAGTTCTTTCAGGTATGGGATCTTTTCAATGATGCCAAGGTAGGTGCCGGGTGCCTTCACCCCTGAGCTCGAATCCCGGGTGAACCCCCGGACATGCAGTTCATAGATGATGGTTTCCGCCAGGGGAGTTTTCGGCGGACGGTCATTTCCCCAGTCAAAGTCCTGACTTATTATCCGGCAGCAGGGTTTCTTCCCATACTGGGCCGGCTCTGCCCATTTTCTCGGCAGGAGTGCCCGGCTGAAGGGATCGATGAGGATGTTCCGGTAGTTATAGCACAGACCTTCCCCGGCCGGATCGGCGGGCCCGTCGATGCGATAGCCGTAACTGAAATTCTGCCGATGGGTCAGCAGCAGCATGTGCCACATATCGCCCGTGCGGTTTTCCACGGGATCGAAGGCAAATTCATGGCGGGTGGGTTTGCCGGCCCCCTGCGGCCAGTAATCGATTACCAGCGTTACCCGGGTTGCATGGCGGGCAAAGATGGAAAAATTGATACCTTCCTCAAAGCGAGTCACTCCGGCGGGAAGAGGATACCCTCTTTTTTTGAGCTGCGATTTTTTACTGGCAGACATTTTGATAATAGTTATTACTTATTGAGATGAATCGTATCGTCACATAAATGGTCGGTATGCATACTTACGTTACTCCAGCTGCAAAAAATTTGAAACGAGTAACTCACCCGCACAATGGAGGAAGGCATGGGGATTTTTCATAAGGTAATAATCGGTGACCAGGTAATCAGTCCCATCGACTGGGAGATGAATCCCGATATGTCTTTCGGAACGTTCGAATCCTGGGGAGGGCGTGAAAGAGTGCGGAACAACGAGGAGTATGTCTACTATTTTTTTGTCGATAACTGGGGCGACGAACCGAAGCTCTGCCTGATGGAAAGAGCGGTAAAACATGCCAGAGTCATGGCCGAAATCAAAGCACCGCCGGAAATGGTGAGGCAATGTGTGACCGACCAGGGACAATCGTCCATTTTCGAAAAGAGTTACGCCATCAACGAGCAGATCAAAGAGTGGTTGATCGCCAACGTGCTGGATGAGAAGGGCGATTCAGGTCTGGTTGTGCCGCGGGTGGAAAAGATCCTGAAAGAGGATATGGGGCCGCTGCTGCCGCCTGCGGCAAAGCATCCTTTCTCCGGCGAGACTGTCCGCCTGCCTGGGGAGCCCTCTGTCATCAATGACGACGAGATTGCCGGGGTGCTGAAGAAATGGAATTTTTTCGAGGCGGAACTGAATCCCTCGGGAAGCTTTGCCAACGCCTTTGCCGCCGGCGACAATCCGGAAGTCGTCATCGATCGGCGAACATCGCTTATGTGGCAACGGGACGGGATTGATATCGGCTCCCTTCGTTATGTCCAGAAAAATATCGAAGAACTCAACAGGCAAAAATTCGCAGGGTTTACCGACTGGCGACTGCCTTCCATGGAGGAGGCCATGTCACTGATGGAGCCTTTAAAAAACACCAAAGGGGTATTCCTGCACCCCTGCTTTTCCAAAGAACAGCCGTTTATCTTCGTTGCGGCACAGCGAAAACCCGGCGGCTGCTGGTTTGTCGATTATAAACAGGGCCGGGCTTTCTGGTCATCGGGGACCATCCCCGGTGGATTTGGCCGCCTGGTCCGATCGATCGGCTGAGTCGACTTTTGCCCAAAGGGATTCGATTCCGGCTCTCGCCGGAATCGAACCTCCTCTCTTACGGCCTTTATCCAGAGCCGTTGCTCACCAAGTATTGCTTTTCTGCTGCAATCTCCTCTATTATACAAGCTGATTTTTTGTTACGCTCTCGAATCGTTGCGCGACACCCTTTGCAATATAGCTTTGTAATACATAGTTTTCAGGTGGTCATCCATGGCAAGTGACAAGAACGCAGAATACGGTGAAATCGCCAGTCTTCTTCTGCAGTCGGGAATGGTGAGTGAACCGCAGGTCAAGCATGCCGAAAGAATTCGCAGAAAGCTTGCGACTCCGGCACCTCTGCTCAATGTGCTGAAGGAGTTGGGGGTTGTCTCGGATGAAATGGTGCGGAAGGTGCTGGTGGACACCAGCTTGACCATCCGGATCGGTGAGCTGCTGGTTGAACTGGGACATCTCTCGGAAGACGATCTCAATGCGGCTTTCAATATTCAAAAAGAGCGGGAGCAGGATCAGCGTCTCGGGGAGATTCTGGTCAAATACAATTTTATCGATGAAAGGGTTTTTATCAGGGTTCTGTCCATTCAACTCGGCCTTCCCCTGGTGGATATAACTCTGTCTCTGGTCGACAAGGACCTGGTCGACCGGATTCCCATGAAAATTCTCGTTGAGCATCAGTTTCTACCGATCAAGAATGCCGCCGACCGGACATTCCTCGTCGCCTTTGCCGATCCGCTCAACAAAAAGGGCGTCGAAACTGCCAGGAAATATCTCGGGGGACAGATCGGTCTGGCAATTACCGAGAAAAAAGCTTTAAGCGATACCATCAAACTCCTGGCCAACATGGCAGCCGGCATAACCATCAATGTCGATGGGAAAACCGTGGTAGGCATTGTCAATTCGATGATTGTCACCGCCATCAAGGAAAATTGTTCGGATATCCACATCGAGCCGATGGCCGATCGTCTGCAGATCAGGTTTCGGGAGGACGGCGTGTTGCGCCACTACAAAGACTTTCCGCGGGATATCCTTCCTCCGCTGACGAGTCGCATAAAAATCATGTGCGATGCCGATATTGCAGAAAGGCGGCGCCATCAGGGCGGACGGATCCTGTTTGAATATGAGGAGGGACGGGTCGATATCCGGGTCTCCTTCTATGTCACCGTGCACGGCGAAAAGATTGTGTGCAGGGTGCTGAAACAGAAGCGGGAACTGCTTGACATCCAGACCATCGGCATGGCTCCCAAGATGCTGAACAGGTTTCTTGAGGATGCGGTGTACCCGCCGAGCGGCGTGCTGCTGGTGACCGGCCCTACCGGATCGGGCAAGACGTCGACCGTCTACAGCTGTATCAATCACATCAAAAATCCGCAGATCAGCATCATCACGGCGGAAGAGCCGGTAGAGTATGTCATCGACGGCATCGCCCAGTGCTCTATCGACCCTTCCATCAATCTTACCTTCGAGGAAACTCTCCGGCATATCGTCCGTCAGGATCCCGATGTCATAGTGATCGGCGAAATCAGGGACAGCGGTTCGGCTGAGATGGCGATGCAATCGGCGTTGACCGGGCACAAGGTATTGAGTACCTTCCATACCGAAGACAGTATCGGCGGCCTTATCCGTCTGCTCAATATGGATATCGCCCCCTTTCTCATTTCTTCAACTGTGGTAAGCGTCCTGGCGCAAAGACTTTTACGCCGGGTTTGCGATTCCTGCGCCAAGGAAACGAAAGCGACCCCCAGCCAATTGCAGAGGCTGGGGATTTCAGCGGCCGATGTCCAGGGCGCCGGGTTTAGAAAAGGGCGCGGTTGTACCGAGTGTAAACAGACAGGCTATAAAGGCCGGGTTGGCGTGTTCGAGCTGCTGGTGCTGAATGAGTTGGTGCGAAACGCCATTCTCGAACAAAGAACCAGTTATGAGATACGCCAGATCAGTGTCGAGCATTCCGGCCTGATCACCCTGCTGGAAGATGGACTGGTGAAAGCCGCGGCCGGCATAACCAGTCTCGACGAGATTCTGCGATGTCTGCCAAAACTCAGTAAACCCCGTCCGTTAATGGAAATACGCCGTCTCTGCGGAGAATGATAGAATGCAACAAAGTAAATCGTTTATCGATGTGATAACGGAATGCATCGAATCCGACAGTGTAGTCCTGCCGGTATTCAGTTCCGCAGCCCTGCGGGTTCAGCAGGAACTGGTGAAAAAAGAGCCGGACATGAAAGTTGTGGAAAATATTCTGGTGGGGGATCAATCGCTTTCAAGCCAGATCCTGCAGATGGCTAATTCGGCATTTTACCATGGACTCGTCGAGATTCTCACGGTCAGGGCGGCGATTATTCGCCTCGGCATGCAGGAAGTGGGACGTATTGCGCTCCTGGTGGCTTCGAGAAACCAGTTCAGGAGCAAAGACAAGGAGCTCAACCAGATCATGAAACAGCTGTGGCAGCATTCGGTTGGCTGTGCGCTCGGCGTGCGATGGCTGGCAAAGCGCTGCAAATTCGATGAGCTTGAAAACCATGTTTTTTTTGCCGGTCTTTTTCATGATGTCGGAAAATTGTTTGTCCTGATGGTGGTCGACCAGTTGCGGAATAAAAATAAAGAACTGCCGGTCACCCATGCCTTGCTGCTGGAGTCGATGTCCAGTCTGCATGCGGAACAGGGGTACAACCTGATGAAAAAGTGGAATATGCCCGAGGAGTATTGTCTCGTTACCAGAGACCACCACAGGAGCGACTATGATACCAGGAATTATATGCTCCTGCTGGTTCGCCTTGCCAATATGGCTTGTTCGAAGCTTGGTATCGGACTTGCCAAAGATGATTCTCTGGTGCTTTCCACCAAGGAAGAAGCTCGCCTGCTGAATCTTTCCGAGATCGATCTCGCCGAACTGGAGATTCACCTGGAAGATACATCTGTTCTCTTTGGTTGAAAGGAGATGAAGAAAATTATGCGGAAGACACCGTCAGTCTGGATTTGGACACTTTCTTTCTTCTTGTTCTTTGTTACTACGGGACATGCCGAGCAGGTGGTCCTGCCTCTGACGCTCGATCACAAGCTGCTTACTTCCCTCATCGTCAAGGAGGCATTCGGCGAAAAAAACAAAAGCGCGGCAATCATCGGAACCCCGTCGGACTGCATGTATCTCGGAGCTTCGGATCCGAGATTTTCCTCGGCGGGACGGTTCCTTCAGCTTGAAATGCGTCTGTCCATCCGGGTCGGCACCCAGCTGGGACAGGAATGTCTTGTTCCCGTCGAATGGCAGGGATATATCACGCTTGTGCAGCAACCGGTATTTGACAGTCAGTCTTTCAGCCTTGGTTTTCGAACGATCGATTCAAGTCTTTCCACCCTCAATCGGCAACCGGCGACCATTGCCGGCTTTCTCTGGGAATTTGCCAAGCCTCGGGTGTATGAACATCTCGGTCGGATTCGCATCAATCTTGCCCCGCCCATTCACGACCTCCGCGATTTTCTCGCACCCCTTTTCCATGAAGAGGCGCGGCAGGCTACCCAGGCCATGCTCGACAGTCTGCGTGGCGGGACCACCACCGTCGAAAAGGATGGAGTGGTGGTCCAGCTCATAGCCGAGGTGGAGGAGGTGTACGATCCGGATGAGGAGGCAGAGAGCGCCGTGTTGAGTCTGGAGGAGCACCGGTGGCTGGTCCGGGTCTGGGAGACCTGGGACGCTCTGCTGGTTCAGCTGCTCATCACCATGGCTCTCGATCCCCTCAGTCCGGAGGACCACGAACTGCTCATAGATGTACTGCTCGATACCCGGCATGCTTTTGTGGCGACGCTGGATAGGGAGGACTTCAGTCGGGATTTTGTGCGGGAGCAGTTTGTCCGGGCCTGGCGCGATCTGGCGCCTGTTTTCAGGAGGCAACTGTATGCCCGGCCATCGGATAACAGTCTCGGCTATCTGGCTTTTTTCACCGCGGCCGACGCCCTGGCGATTTTTGACCGGATGGGTCCGACCCTGGGGGTTGAAATCAGCGAGCAGGGACTTTTGCGTCTCGCCTCCATGTTGACCGGAAGGGACACTCCGCTGCCCTACAGTTTAGAGGTCGATGACGAGTTGAGAAAACTGCTGCAGTTGCCGATGTTGAAAAGCAGAAGTACTCAGGATGACGAGCTGCAGGAGATCGATTTGCCGATTGAGGAAGAAGAATACGATCCTTTTTCGCGAATCTCGGATTTTCTTTTTGCCCCGGTTTGCGCTGCCGAGGGCCAGCCCTTCGGGGAAATTCTTGAGTGGAGAGTTCCGGGGGGGAACAAGATCGAGTATGTCGAGCGGGTGAGGAAGGTGCTTGACGATGCTTCCTTGGCAGTCCTGGCCAGGCAGCAGCTTCCCGACCATCTCCATGAGATGTACCAGACGATGATTATTGCCATGGCATGGCAGGAAAGCTGTTTCCGCCAGTTTGTTGAAAAAGGCAAGAAACTCACCTACCTGTTGTCGTATAACCAGACGTCGGTCGGCGTCATGCAGGTCAACGAACGGGTGTGGCGCGGGATGTACGACATCAGCCAGCTGCGGTGGGATATCCGCTACAATGCTTTGGCGGGGTGCGAGATTGCCGACCTCTATCTGCGTCGCCATGCACTCCGCGATAAGGCTCCTGCCCCAGGGATCGACACCGGCCTGCTGACCAGAGGGGTCTATGCCATGTACAATGGCGGCCCGGGGCAGTACAGGAAATACCTGGAGAGAGCGCGCACCGGGAAAACATACCTGAGCGACCGGTCCTTTGCCGAGAAGCTGAAGTGGGTGGAGAAGGGTGATTGGCAGCAGATCTCGAACTGCCTGGGCGGTGGCTGAAAGACACCTCCCGATCTTCCCGTAAGACCTCTCACGGCATTCATTCGGAATACTTCCTCAAATTCTGCAGGACTTCATTTCAACAACACCTCTTGACGATGCTCTTGTCCGGAAGCGGGCAAGTGCATTGACAAAATTAAATGTGCATGTATATTTATTGAAAAAGCAAATGTAAATATACATTGAGGCGACTATGGAGCTAACGGAAAAACAGCAGCAGTTTCTCGACTATCTGACCGAACGAATGGATGACGACGGGCGGATTCCGACCTTGCGCCAGGCGGCCGGCGACCTGGGGGTCAGCCATACGGCAGTGGCGCAGTTGATGACCCAGCTGGAAAAAAAAGGGGTGCTTGCCCGCGATGGCCACTACAGCAGGACTATCCGTCTTTACTCCGGCCATGGGGAGCAGCGGAGCGCAAGGCGAGGCCGTGAGCTGCCCATTATCGGCCAGATCACGGCGGGCTTGCCGATGTATGCCCAGCAGGAGTGGGAGGGAATGGTGCTGGTCGATCCATCGATTTTTGCCGGCGAGAATCTCTTCTGCCTGCGTATCAAGGGGCAGTCGATGAAAGATGCCGGGATCTTCGACGGCGATCTGGTGGTCTGTGAACCTCGCCAATATGCCGAAAACGGCGAAGTCGTCGCGGTCCTCGTGCGGGGCGAGGAGGCGACGGTGAAACGGTTTTTTCTGTATGCCGATCACATTGAGCTTCGGCCGGCCAACGACGCCTTTCCGGTGATGTGCTACCCGTTCGGCGATCTGCTGGTGCAGGGGAAAGTGATCGGGGTTATTCGGGGCAGACATGCGGAGTACGATGGCAAGCGAAAATAGCGGCATTTCGCCGGGGCGGGTGGAGATCCATTGTCCGCCCGCGGCAGGACGCCCGGAGCGGATATGCCCGGTGTCTGTCGGGACCTGCGGCTATTCCTATACCGAATGGGTCGACAGCGGTTTTTATCCGCCGGGGACGAAAAGCACGGCGATGCTTGGCCTCTACGGCCGCTCGTTTTCGGTGGTCGAGCTCAATTACACCTGGTATCAGATGGCCCGGGCCGAGGCTCTCGCCCGGATGGTCGAAAAGGCCCCCCCGCAGCTGCTGTTTGCCGCCAAACTGACCCGGACCATGACCCATGAACGGGACGACAACTGGCGGGAGCAACTGGCGCTGTACCGGCAGGGCATTGCGCCGCTGAAAAAGCGGCTGGTCGCCGTGCTGATCCAGCTGCCCCCCGATTTTGACCGCAGTGTCGCAAATCGCAGTTATCTGGCCGCTTTGCTCGACGGCCTGCAGGAACTGCCTGTAGCGGTGGAATTCCGCCATCACAGCTGGGCTGCCGATCCGGTGTTCGCCGAACTCGAGCGACGGCGGGTCACTCTGGTTACGGTCGACGCCCCGGCTTTGCCGGGGCTTTTCCCCGCCCTCGATGTGGTGACCAATCCCGCCCTTTTTTATGGCCGCTTTCACGGGCGTAACCGGGAGGGCTGGCGGTCGGGCAATATGCAGAAAAAGTTCAATTACGACTACTCGGATGAAGAACTGCGGGCCTGGTGCAGCAGTCGTCTTTTGCCCCTGGCCGCCCGGGCCGAACAGGGAGTGCTGCTTTTCAACAACCATGTCCGGGCCCAGGCGCCACAGAACGGCAAAAAAATGGCGGTGATCCTGGCCGAACTGAGCAATGGTGAGCGGTGATGGGACAAGGATTTCAAGTCCGGGAGCGGACCGTGCTCCATTTCAATGTCGCCGATTTTGCCGTGGCCGTCGAGCGGGTAACCGACTCCAGCCTGCGCGGGCGGCCGCTGCTCATTGCCCCGCTGCGAGCAGCGCGGGCGGTGGTTTACGATATGAGTGAAGAGGCCTACCGCGAGGGGGTGGAGAAGGGCATGCCGCTCAAACAGGCCGCCAGGATCTGCCGGGGGGCGGCGGTTCTTCCGCCCCGGGTGGGGTTGTACCGGAAGGCGATGCAGGCTTTTTTCAAGGAATTGCACAGTTATTCGCCGCTGATCGAGTGCGGTGAGGCGGACGGTCATTTTTTTGCCGATGTCACCGGCACGCACCGGTTGTACGGGCCGGCCCCCGATATCGGCTGGCGCTTGCGGCGCCATGCCCGCGCCAGTCTCGGCATCAATCCGATCTGGACCCTCGGCACCAATAAGCTGATCGCGAAGGTTGCCTCCCGGCTGGTCAAACCGGTGGGGGAGTATATCGTCGATCCGGGGGAGGAGGCGGCGTTTCTGGCGCCTTTGCCGGTGACGGTACTGCCCGGCCTCACCTGCCGCGAACTTGAGAAACTGCAGGATTTTCGTCTGACAACCATCGGCGCCCTGGCCGGATTGAACCGCCATCAGCTGATGGTGCCCTTCGGCAGCCGGTGCGACTATCTCCACGATATCAGCCGCGGCATTGACGACAGCATGGTCTGTCGGCCGGCGGCCGGAGACGAAGCTCCCCTGGATTTCGAGCACATCTTCGCGGACGATACCAACGACCGGCATGAGGTGGAAGGGGCGATTGCCGCCCTGGTCGGCCGCGCGGGAGCCGGCCTGCGCGGCAGGCGGCAGGTCGCCCGGCGGGTGGGGGTCTGGCTGAGGTATTCCGACGGCGGTCATGTGGTCCGGCAGGCCTCCTGCCGGACCGGCACCTCCGGCGATTTTCTGCTCCGCACACTCGCCCGGGACGCCCTGCAACGGGCCTGGATCCGGCGGACGAGAATCCGCAGCTGTCGCCTGGTCTGTGACCGTCTGCAGCGTCAGTCGCCGCAGTTGCTGCTCTTCCCCGAGCAGGAGGGCCGGGAAATTGGCCGCAGGAAGGTGCTGACCGCCATGGATACCTTGCGTAGCCGTTTCGGCCACGGGGTGATCGGGGTCGGACGGCAGGAGGTGGGAGTTGGGGGCGAGAGATGAGGGTACTGCCATGTTTCCGCTTCGGGTCAGGTCGTATTATTCCCTTCTGCAGGGTACCGCCGCGCCCGGCGCTTTATGCCGCCGGGCGAAAGAACTGGGGTATCCCGGTCTGGCTTTGACCGATCGGGACAATCTCTACGGGCTGTGGGATTTTCTGAAAGGTTGCCGGCGGGAAGGCTTGCGGCCGATTGTCGGCGCGGAGGTTTCCGAACCGGGCTCCGGCAACCTGATCACCTGTCTGGTCCAGGATAAGGACGGGTATGCCAACCTGTGCGCCCTGCTGACCAAACGGCATATGGCGAAGACCTTCAGTCTGCTGGTCGATGTGCCGCCTCTCGCGAAAGGTTTGCTTTTCCTCTGCCGTGATATCCCTTTGCTGACGGAATACCGGCGTCTGGGGCTTACGGTGGCGGCAGATCTCGGCGCCTATCCGACTGCCGCAGCCAGGGCGCTTCGCGCCTTTGCCAAAGAAAATACCTTCTCCGCGGTGGTCACCCCGGACAGCGATATGCGGGAGGAAAGTGAAGGGCAACTCTATTGCCTCCTCCAGGCGGTCCGTACCGGCAGTACGATCAGTCAGGTCATGCACGACAGGACCGTGGCAAATGTTCACTGGCTGGCCGGGGAGGAGGAATATAAACAACGTTTTGCCATCTGGCCGGAAGCGGTTGAAACTACCGGCCAGCTTGCCGAAACCTGCCTGTTCAGCGGGCCGGAATTCGGCATTGTCATGCCGCCCTGGCGGGGCGGTGAGGATGGGCGGGGGCACGACGCGGCTGCTCTGCTGCGCGAAAAAGCCTATCAGGGGGCGCAGTCCAGGTACGGCGACGATCTGGGCGAGCCGGTGGTCGAACGCCTTGAGCATGAACTGAAGGTGATCGAAAAGATGGGTTTTTCCGCCTACTTTCTGGTGGTGCGCGACATCGTTCACCGCAGGGGGCCGGACGGCAGGCGAAAGAAGCGGCGGATCTGCGGCCGCGGCTCCGGGGCGGCCTCGCTTGTCGCCTATTGTCTTGATATCACCAATGTCTGTCCGATCAAGTACAATCTCTACTTCGAACGTTTCCTCAATCCCGGGCGGACCGACCCTCCCGACATCGATATCGATTTTTCCTGGGACGAGCGGGACGACGTGCTCCGCGATGTGCTCGCCGATTTCGATGGTCACGCGGCCATGGTCTGCAATCATGTGTTTTTTCAGCCGCGCATGGCCATCCGCGAAACAGCCAAGGCCTTCGGCCTGCCCGGTTACGAAATCTCCCAGCTGACAAAACGCATTCCCTGGCTCCACAGCAGCGGCGCAGAAACCCTGGCGGAGAGCCTTGTCGCGCTGCCGTCGCTGAAAGACCAGGATCTGGCGCCGCCCTGGCCCGAGGTGCTTGAGCTTGCCGGCAAGCTGATCGGCCTGCCGCGCTATCTTTCAGTGCATCCGGGCGGGGTGATCATTACGCCGCGGCCGATAACCGAGTATGTACCGCTTGAGCGGGCCGCAAAGGGCGTGCCGATCATTCAGTGGGAAAAAGACGGCGCGGAGGAAGCCGGGCTGGTCAAGATCGATCTGCTCGGCAACCGAAGCCTCGGGGTGATCCGCGACTGTATCGCCGCGGTGCATGCCGGCGGCGGGCGTCTGGACGAGGCAACCTGGCAGCCGGAGGACGATGCCGCGACCAGGATGTCGGTTGCCGAAGGGGCGACCATGGGCTGTTTTTATATCGAGAGCCCGGCCATGCGGCTCTTGGAGAAAAAGGCCGGGACCGGCGACTTCGAGCAGCTGGTCATTCAATCGTCGATAATCCGTCCGGCGGCCAATGAATTTGTCCGGGAATATGTGCGGCGGCTGCATGGCGGGGCCTGGCAGCCGCTTTGTCCGGAGCTGGGAGATGTGCTCGATGAGACCTTCGGCCTGATGGTCTATCAGGAAGATGTCTCGAAAGTCGCCGTTGCTCTGGCCGGTTTCAGCCACGCCGACGCCGACGGCCTGCGCAAGGTGATGTCGAAAAAAGACAAGATGCAGCGTCTTTCGAATTACCGGACTATGTTTTTCGCCGGTTGTGCCGATCGCAGCATACAACCCGAGGCGGTTGAAAAGATGTGGCGGATGATGCTCAGTTTCGACGGCTATTCGTTCTGCAAGCCCCACTCCGCCTCCTATGCCCGGGTATCGTTTCAGGCCGCTTATCTGAAAAAACATTATCCGGCAGAGTTCATGGCTGCGGTGATCTCCAACCAGGGCGGCTACTATTCGACCTTTGCCTATGTCTCCGAGGCGAAAAGGCTTGACCTGAAGATTCTTCATCCGGATGTTCGGAAGAGTCGGATCCATTGGACCGGCGAGGGGCGCGAGGTGCGGGTCGGCCTGCAGGCCGTGCACGGACTGTCCAGCCAGTTCCTCGACCGGCTTGTCGCGGCACGGCAACAGCAGCAGTTTCACGATCTCGGCGATTTTTTCCAGCGCACAAGGCCTGCCGACAACGAGGCCTGTGCCCTCATTTATGCCGGCGCCCTCGACGCGTTTGCACCGGCCGGCAATCGGACGGTGCTCCTCTGGCAATGGGCGGCTTTTCAGCGGGCCCTGCAGGATAAACGCTGTCTCACTCTGTTCGGCATCAAGCTTCCCGCTGCACCGCCGCTGCCGCCCCCCGATTCCCGGAGCAAGGCGCGCAGGGAATTTGCAACGCTTGGCTTTCTCTGTGACGATCATCCGCTCAGGTTCCTGGATGCCTTGACCAAAGGTTTGGCAAAGGTGCGGGATTTGCCCGGCCACGTCGGCCGGCAGGTGAACCTTGCGGCCTGGCTGCTGACCGGCAAGCTGGTGTCGACGCGTACCGGCGAGGCCATGGAATTTCTCACCTTCGAGGATGAAACCGGGCAGGTCGAGACAACATTTTTCCCGGAAGTATACCGCAGGTATGCCCATCTGCTGCGCAGTGGCCGAGGCTATCTGCTGGCAGGTCTGGTGGAAGAGGATTTTGGCGCCCTGACCCTCACCGTCGACCGAATTCGACCGATACGGCAATGAATTGTGGTTTGAAAATATCGCAAAGTAGCGTATAAAGTCAAAATGTTGAGAGATGGCGGAAAATGTTGAGAGATGGCGGAATATGAGAGCAAGATGAATAAAACAAAGCGCATCCTTGTCATAGACGACGAACCGACATCCCTCGATCTGCTGCGCCGGATCCTGGAAATCAATGATTATGAGGTTCTGGTCGCCGGCAACGGCATGGAAGGAGTTGAGCTTTTTCATGATAATCCCTGCGACCTGGTCATAACCGACATGGTCATGCCGAAAAAAGACGGGCTGCAGACCATCCTTGATCTGCGCGTTGACTCTCCCGATCTGCCTGTCATCGCCATCTCGGGTGGAGGAATTATTCCCAAGGAGCGGTACCTCACCGTCGCCGGCTATCTGGATCAGGTGATCGCCATCGCAAAACCCTTCACCATCGAAGCAATTATAGAGGCCGTGGAAAAACTTCTGCAGGAACGTGCCGTAAGGCCGGAAGCGTCCGAGTAACCTGCTCGCGGTGAGGAGATACTATCTTTGCCGGAGAAGTGCCGGCTGAGGAAATAACTACAGAGGTGCATAATGAATTCGGGTGTTGAGGTTGGAATGACCATCAATTATGTGATCGACTCCAGCTGTTCCAAATATAAAGACATGCCGGCAATCGGCATGGCGATGGAACAGCCTCTTACCTACGGTGAGTTCCAGCTGCGGATCTTCGCCCTTGCCGCGCGGCTGCGTGACGAAGGAGTGGAAAAGGGCGATCACCTTGCCATCCTCGGCGAGAATTCCCACAACTGGGGAATAGCATACCTTGCCATTGTCCGCCTGGGCGCCATTGCCGTCCCCATTCTGCCCGACCTGCCGGAAAGCGATGTCCATCACATCCTCAACGAGATGCAGGTCAAGGTGCTGTTTACCACCCAGAAACAAATAGAAAAGATCTATGAGCTGCGCCGGGAAATGACCGGGCCGATTATCACCCTGGACGATTATGAAGGACAGATAGCCGTGGTGACCGTGCTTACCTTTTCCAGCTATCTGAACGCAGCCATGGAAAAACTCCAGGCAATACCGGAACAGCCGGTTTTCCCGCCGGTGGGTGAAGATGACCTCGCCTCCATTCTCTATACCTCGGGAACCTCCGGTTACTCCAAGGCAGTCATGTTGAGCCACAAGAATCTGACGGCCAATGCCTATGCGGCATCGAGTCTCATGCCGATCAAGCCGGGTTCGGTATGGCTGTCCATTCTCCCGATGTCGCACACCTATGAATTCACCTGCGGTTTCATCCTGCCGCTGTTGTGCGGCGGACGCGTTGCCTATGCCGGAAAAACGCCCACTCCGGCGATTCTCCAGAAGTTATGCGAGCATGAAAAACCCTTCGCCATCTTCGCCGTTCCGCTGGTGCTCGAAAAGATTTATAAAAAGCGGGTCCTGCCGCAGATAGAAAAGAGCGGTCTGCTGAAGCTTATCTGCAAAATCGGGCCGGGCAGGCGATTTATTTATCGGAAGATCGGCAAGAAACTCCGCACCTTTTTCGGCGGCAACCTGCAACTGATGGGGGTAGGCGGCGCCGCCCTCAATCCGGATGTGGAGAAGTTTCTCTATGAGGCGAAATTTCCGTATTTAATCGGCTACGGAATGACGGAGTCGGCCCCCCTTATCGCCGGAGGACCTGCCGGAGAAAAGTCTATCGCCATCGGATCGACCGGCAAACCGATCCCCGGTGTCCAGGTGAAAATCGCCGATCCGGATCCGCAAACCGGCATCGGTGAAATTACCGTCTGTGGTCCCAATGTGATGCAGGGCTATTTTAATGACCGTGAATCAACCGCAGCGGTTTTGACCGCCGATGGCTGGCTGTCGACCGGAGATCTGGGGCGGTTCGACGACCGGAACAATCTCTTCGTCTGCGGCAGGTTGAAAAACGTGATAGTCCTCGCCAATGGCGAGAATGTTTACCCGGAGGCCATCGAGCACAAGATCAATACCTATAACTGGGTAGTGGAAAGCCTGGTTGTCGAAAACAATGGTCTGATCGAGGCCTGGGTGTATCCCGATTATGAATTTATCGACGAAGCGACCGCCGGCATTTCCCGCAGCGACCGGCGAACCTACATCGAGAATCTGCTGGAGTCGATGCGTCAGGAAATAAATGAGCAACTGGCCAAATCGGCGCGGCTGAGCAAGATATTCGAGCGCCGTGAACCGTTTATCAAGACCGCTACCCATAAGATCAAACGGTATCTGTACAGCGGCGGCACGGTTGTGCTGTAACACGAGTATGAACACCATAAGCCATAAAAAGACCATCTGTCCTCTAGATTGCCCCGACAGCTGCGGAATGATCGCCACCGTCGTCGACGGAAGGGTGACAAAACTGCAGGGCGACAAAGAGCATCCCTACACCAATGGCTTTATCTGCCGGAAGATGCGCGGCTATCCCGAGCGGGTGTATGGGGCTCACCGGGTTCTCTTTCCCCAGCTGCGAGTGGGAAAAAAAGGTGAGGGCCTGTTTCGGCGCATCGACTGGGAAGAGGCGCTTACGATCCTTGCCGCCCGGTTGCACGAGACCTGCGAGCGCTATGGCGGCGAGTCGATCCTTCCTTATTGCTATGCCGGCAATATGGGGGCGGTCAACAGGTTTGCCGGTTTTCCGCTGTTTCATAAACTGGGTGCTTCGCAGCTCGATCAGACCATCTGCTCGGCAACAGCCGGGGCCGGTTGGGCCAGCCAATGTGGCGATACTTCCGGTTGTCCGCCGGAAAACGCCGCCGATGCCGAATTGATAGTCGCCTGGGGCATCAATATTAAAGTGACCAATGTCCACTTCTGGCAATACGTTGCCGCCGCCAGAAAAAAAGGCGGGCGGCTGGTGGTGATCGACCCGTATCGCAATGAGACGGCCAAGGCGGCAGATATTCATTTTTCGGTCCTGCCCGGCGGAGACAGCGGCCTGGCGCTCGGCATTATGAAAGCGCTGCTCGCCCGGGAGCTGTATGACCGGGATTTTATCGCCGAAAAGACTGAAGGCTTTAAGCGCCTGGCTGCTTCACTTGCCGGCGAAAACTGGCACGATCTGGTCAGGGAGAGCGGCATTTCCCGCGAGAAAATGGAAGATCTCGCGACCCTTCTGGCAAGTTCGCGAAGGACGTTTTTCCGAATCGGCATCGGCCTTTCACGACACAGCCGGGGCGGCATGGCTGTGCGGACAATAACCTCGCTTGCCGCCTGTCTCGGACTTTTTGCCGGCGGGCCGGGCCGCGGGATTCTTCTCTCGGCCGGAGCCTTTCGCGGCGAAAAAGCCAAGCTGACCTGGCCGTCGCTTTCTCAGAAAGAAACCAGGACCGTCAATATGATCCACCTGGGCCATGCCCTGACCCGCCTTGAGCCGCCGGTAAAGGCGCTTTTCGTCTACAACACCAATCCGCTCAGCGTTAATCCCGACGCTTCAACGGTCCGCCGGGGCCTCTTGCGCGAGGATCTGTTTACCGTCGTACACGAGCAGGTCCTGACGCCTACCGCCCGCTACGCCGATCTCTTGTTGCCGGCGACGACCTTTCTCGAGAACCGGGATATCTACACGGCCTACGGCCACTTTTATCTGGGGGTTTCAGCCCCGGTCATCGAACCGGTGGGCGAGGCCAGATCCAATTTCGAGCTGTTTCAGGGGCTGGCAAGAGAGATGGGCTTTACCGATCCGCCCTTTATGCAGAGCTGCGAGGAAAGGATTACAGATTATCTCGAAAACATGGAAGGATTGCCTGAAGGAAGCGATATTCAGGAAATAATGGACGGTAAACTCGTCCATTCCACCAACAGCTGCAGCGACGGCCGGGTGCTGGAGACTCGAAAGAGAAGATTTCATTTCGCGGCCGAGGCGGTGGCGGCGCCTCCTGTCTCTTGTCTCACCACGGCCGGTGAATATGCCGATCCCGATCTTTTGAGCAGATTTCCATTCCGCCTGATCATCCCGCCACACGCCGACCTGTTGAACAGCACCTTCGGTGAACGGTATCCGGGCAGGCTGGGGGAAGTGCTGGTTCACCCGGACGATGCCGCGACCTGGGGGGTGGAAGACGGTGAAAAAGTGCTCCTGCAGAACCACCGCGGAACCAGCAGCAGAATTGCCCGAGTGACCACCGAGACCAGGCCTGGAGTGCTGGTTGCCGAAGGGCTATTCTGGCCGACCGGGGAACAAGGCGGCGGCATAAACGAACTTACGTCACAAAAGCCTTCCGATATGGGCGGTGGTGCGACTTTCCACGAGTCGCTGGTTACCTTTGCCGGAAAGGCTCCGGATGTCTCTTCATTATTTGGTTGATAAGCTGTGACGAACTGGAGTGATAAAGAGCTCACCTTCGAATGTCCATCCTACCCCTGATCATTGCCAATCTCGGCTGCATCCTCAAGACCCTGTCTACATGAAGGAGCATGAAAGGCTTGCAGGGAATGTCAGGAAATGATAAGTTAGCAACTGTAATTTCATTATTTCAGCCTGAGTGGGAGAGTTGTTTTTCCTGACAATTGTTATGGACATAGGCAGCATGTAAACCCTCCTCAACTCATCCCCCCACCAAGGCCTTCGGCTTCGCCTGTTCCAGGATTCATAAGTGCCTGTTGAGTCAATTGAGAGCCTTCAATCGTTTGACAACGGGCATAATTACCGGCTTTATTATAATGGGTTCATCCATGATAATAACAACGGGTATAGGTCCGTATATCTTCGGTTATCCTGCGTTAGGAGTTGTTGGCTATCTTTTGTCGGTAATTCTAGGTGTGTGGCTGGTAATAACTATTCTGCGGAACAAGAGGTGATGTGGCCGGTTAGGAAGCAATCATACTCATCATTCTGATTAATCTGTCACCAATAACTCCTATGAAATTAATCAGCAAATCAGATAACTTTTTCCTGTGGTTGATGAAACTCATCATCCATATAAATATTAAGGTCCTGGGACTCTTGATGGTTGTCGTCATTATCTTTGGTGTCATAGATGTCGGCTGGATCATGTATCAGCGTTTAACATCGCCGCCGGTTTTCATTCTGACGATCGGAGATGTCCTGGCGACCTTCGGGGCGTTCATGGTCGTATTGATCGCCATTGAAATTTTTCAGAATATCATCCTATACTTGCGCGACGACGTCATCCATGTGAAAATCGTCCTGTCGACTGCTCTCATGGCCATAGCCAGAAAAGTTATCATCCTCGATTTTGAGCAACTCACTCCAATGTATATTTTCGCAACGGGTGTCGTGCTGGTAGCCACGGGAATAACATATTATGTTGTCCATAAACTGCCGGAGCATGTCCAGGATCAGGATTGATATTCGCTATGACAGCAGCAGATTGTTGGCAAATTTGATAATCGGCAGAATCATCTTGGACAGGATACCGCTGAAAGCCAGGAGAAGGATGATGATAAATCCGTAGCGCTCGAGCTGCAGATAGCTCATCGCCAGTCTGTCTGGTAACATACCGGTGAGAATACGGCTGCCGTCCAGGGGCGGGATGGGCAGAAAATTGAAAATGCAGAGCACCAGGTTGATCCAGACACTTGCAATCAGCATTGCGTTGAACGGCACCAGGATGGCCTCTGCCGCCATCGAGTAGGGAAGGATTTCGGCTGCCAGCCAGACGGCTTTGACCGCAATCGCGCTGATCAGGGCCAGAGCCAGGTTGGTAACCGGGCCGGCCAGAGCCACCCAGAGCATGTCCTGTTTCGGGTTGCGAAAATAACCGGGGTTCACCGGTACCGGTTTGGCCCAGCCGAACTTGATGAAGAAAAAGGCGATGGTCCCAAGAGGATCGAGATGACTCAGTGGGTTGAGGGTCAGCCGACCGGCGTTTCTGGCAGTCGGATCACCAAGGCGATAGGCGACAAAGCCATGGGCAAACTCATGAAAAGTGAGAGCGAGCAAGAGCGGCGGGGCGAGAATGATGAGTTCGGTAATAAAATTGTTCATTGTTCCGTTTTATGAAAGAAAATTATCTGTAAGATACTAATGTCGGGGAAAATTCTTGTTGAGGAGGGCGATCTCCTCCTCCCGGTCGCGCACCAGATTATCCAGCCGGGCTTTTTTCAGAAAGCTAAGGATCTCCTTGAACTCAGGACCCGGTTTGTAGCCCATTTTAATCAGGTCTTTACCGGAGTTAAGCGGTTCGATGTGCTGCAGAGTGGTCACATAGAGGGATACTGCTTTTTTTACATGATTTTTTCGGGCGATAGCCATGATGTACAGCAGCCCCTCGATGCCGATCTCTTCGAACTGGGCGACTATCTCACTGTTTTTAAGATGGTTTTCCCGGGCCAGTTGGTTGGCGGCGTTATCTGCCCGCTCTTTCTGATCGATCAGGTATTCGGTGATCTTGGCGGTTTCCTCAAACCGCCGGCAGAAAGCGGACAGCTCAGCGACTTTAGATCTGGACATGATCGCCAGCAGATAGACTACCCAGTTCCGGCAAGGCTCTTCAAGGTAGAGCAGCCTGAACCAGGAGATGGCCAGCTGGGCCTGGGTGAGCACATGTAAAAAACGCCGGTCGAACTTGTAGTGGGGGCGAAGATCGGGCCAGAGAAACTGAAAAAGATCAAACTCGGCCAACCGCTCAAGGGCCGGCAGGGGATTTTCTTCGGACAGGATTATCTTCAATTCGGTCAAAAAGCGGGAGTCGCTGGTTTTGCCGAACAGTTTCATGTTGACGGCGTTGACGATCAGCCGCCTGGTATGGGGTGAAATCTGAAAATCCATTCGTGTTTCAAAGCGGATAGCCCTGAATATCCTGCTGGGATCCTCGACAAAACTGAGGTTGTGCAGAACCTTGATGGTTTTTTGCTTGAGATCGTTCTGGCAGTTGAAAAAATCGATCAGTGTGCCGAAATGTTCCGGATTAAGGTGGATGGCCATGGCATTGATGGTGAAATCCCGCCGCGACAGATCGAGCTTGATTGAAGACAATTCCACAGTCGGCATGGCTGCAGGGTATTCGTAATATTCGAGTCTTGCGGTGGCGATGTCGATCTTGAAGCCGTCGGGCATGAGCACCATGGCTGTTTTGAAGCGCTCGTGGGTTCGGTATCTGCCCTGCAGGTGGTGGGCCAGCGCCTTGGCAAAGACTATGCCGTCTCCTTCAACAACAATATCGAGATCGAGGTTGGCCTTTTTCATCAACAGGTCGCGGACAAAACCGCCGACGGCAAAGGCGTTGCAGTCGAGTTTTTTGGCGACCTCGCCGATGGTCTGCAGCAGTTGAATCATCTCCCGGCTCAAGCATTCGACCAGAAGCGAATTGAGATTGCGCATTCTCGCAAGTGATGGATGATCCGCTTCATGGAGCAGGTTTTTCGGCAGATGGCTTGGGTCGTTGACCAGTCTGTTCAACAGGTCGGTTCGTGTTATAACGCCCATCAGGGCCTTGTTCTGGACAATCGGGATGAGCCGCTGGCGGTTCTCGATGATCAGTTCCTGGATGTCGGCGAGCGTCGCGTTCAGCGGCAGGGTCTGCACTTCGGTGGTCATGAATTCGCTGACCGGTCGGTCGCCGAGGTTGTGATGGGCAGCCTTCTCAACGATCATTCTGGTAATGATTCCGAGGATGGAGTGACTGTTTTCCGTTGCTGTGCGGATATCGTCACGGACCGGGGCTGCGGTAATATTATAGCGGGTGAGGAGGGCCTTTACCTCGACAATAGTGGCATCGGGCAATACGGTAATGGCCGGCTTGGACATCATCTCGCTGGCAATCGGCTGGGGACGGATATGGCGGTGCAGGGTATAAATGAGTTTTTCCTGGGCTTCTATGAGAGTAAGATTCTTCAGGGTTGCCGAGGCTGCAGTGGCATGGCCGCCGCCATCAAGGTCGCGGGCTATGATCCCGACGTTGACGTCGGCTATTCTGCTGCGGGCGATCAGGTAGACCCGGCCGCCCATGGAAATAAGGGCAAAGAGAACATTGATGTTTTCCATGGTCATGAAACGCCTGACAATCAGGGCGAATTCGTCGACATACTCCGGAAGTGAATGGGTTACCACCACAACGGGAATATCCTGAATAGTGTACTGCTTGGCATTCTTCATCAATTCATGCAGAATGCTTATCTGGGCCGAGGTCAGTTCATGGGAGATAAACTGGGCGACCTGATCGAGCTTGGCCCCATTCTGGACAAGCCATGCCGCCGCCATGAGGTCTTCCGGCGTGGTGGTCAAATGAGTCAGAGAGCCGGTGTCCTCATAGATCCCCAGGGCAAAAATGGTCGCTTCGGCCGGGGTGATTTCGATCTGTTCTTCTTTGAGGATGTTGGTGAGAATGGTTGTCGTCGAGCCGACATCCTCAATCACCTCGACCTCTCCCCTGAGATCCCCGCCATTCTGGGGGTGATGATCATAAATATGGATTTTTATGCCTGGATTATTCAAGCATTCGGCAAAGTTGCCTATTCTATCGGAAGAACGGGTGTCAACCAGGATGAGGGTGTCGACCGACTTGAGGTCGATATCCTTCAACTTCCTGAAATCGTAGCGGTATAAAAGGCTCTGAGAAACAAATTCACGCACATTTCTTTCCTGTGAACCGGAAAAGGCCATAACTGCATCGGGATAAATTTTCTGGGCGGCGATGAGGGACGCCAGTCCATCAAAATCGGCATTGTGGTGGGTGGTAATAAGACGCATGGCAGTCCGTTTTCTTGGCGGTTAATTGATGTGATATACGAGCATTGTATGCCGTCTTCTCTAAAATTGCCACTGCGGGGCATCGTAAATTCCCGGGTCTCAGCCCCGGGGATGGAATTTTTTATGGATACTCTTCAGCCTGTCTTGATCTATATGGGTGTAAATCTGGGTAGTAGCGATGTCTGCATGGCCGAGCATCATCTGCACCGCCCGGAGGTCTGCACCGTGGCTGAGAAGATGGGTGGCAAAAGAATGGCGGATCATATGGGGAGAGATATCTTTGGTGATGCCGGCAGTCAAAGCGTTTTTGCGAACAATCTGCCAGAAGCGCAGGCGGGTCATGCAGGTGCCGCGTCGGGTAATAAAGAGAAAGTTGCTCCGCTTGCCCTGCAAAATCAGGGGGCGGGCGGTTTTCAGGTAGTGTTCGACCCTTTCTTTCGCCTGGTCGCCAAAGGGAATCAGTCGTTCTTTGTTGCCCTTGCCGATGACCCGGATAAAACCTGCATTGAGATTACATGCCGCCAGTGGCAACCCGACCAGCTCGGAAACCCTCAGTCCGGTGGCATAGAGGAGAAAGAGCATGGCGTGGTCCCTGCCGGCTATGGGGGTCTGGATGGTGGGCGGCGCCAGCAGGCTCCGGACCTCCTTTTCAGACAGTGCCTTGGGCAGGGTCCTGCCGCTTTTCGGCAGGTCGACCGCGGCAAAGGGATTCTGTTTCACCAGGTTCTCCCGAACCAGGAAATCGAAAAAGGATTTCAGTGAGGAAATACGCCGGGCATTGGTGCGCCGTGAGATTGTGCCGACCGCGCCATGTTGCTGAAGAAAAGCATGAATCGTCGTCAGGTCGACTCCGTTCAGTCGCCTTTTCTTTTCGGCGACACAGAATGAAAGAAACAGATTGACGTCGGCCGAATAGGCCTCGATACTGTTCTCGGCCAGTCTTCTTTCGGAGATGAGATAACGAAAATACAGCTCGAAAGCTGTCGAGAAGTGCTCTGGAAGGTGTATGGTTTCGATGGCGCCTCAGTTGTATCTTACGGCTGAGTTGAGGTGCGGCTGTGAACTGTCTGAGAGCCCGATCGGCATCGGGCTCCCAAAATTGGCAGCCTGGTTACATCGTTTTCTTCATTCGGTTGAACTTGCGGAGTTTTCTGCGGGCTTCCGCCTGCTTCCGGCGTTTTTTCACGCTCGGTTTCTCGTAGTACTCACGACGTTTCAGCTCTCTTTTAATGCCGTCTATCTGCAGCTTTTTTTTCAGCTGGCGGATTGCGTACTCAAGATCTCCTCGGACTTCAACTTCTATCATTTGCGGCTCCGTTTAACGAATTATTCAGATTTTTATAAAAAGATTGCGCAATTGCGATCTTTTTAATAAATGGCACCTGTTTCATGACAACAATCTCGTTTATATACTAAACACGTGGAACATTTGTCAATGGATTTTTCTGGACTTGATCCGGTGACATTACCTGACCCTTATCCGGCAGCTTTTCGTGCAGGCCGTCATCTCCTGTGGTACACTCAAAGAGGCTCGGGAGCAGGAAATCCATGGGGCCGGGCTCTCTATAGATTCGAAAATAAGGGGAATGACAATGCAGCAGGATACAATGCAAAACAAAATGCATATCGCTTTAGTGGCTGGCGGAACATCGGGTGAACGACAGGTTTCTCTGAATGGTGCGGTCGCGGTTGAAAAGGCACTCGATCCGCAAAAATTTCTGGTGAGGCGTTACGATCCGGCAACCGACCTGGCACGTCTTGCCGCCGATGCACCGGAAATCGATTTTGCCTTCATTCTTCTCCATGGCCGATATGGGGAAGACGGGACGATGCAGGGATTCCTCGAATTGCTCGGGGTTCCGTATCAGGGGTCGGGAGTGCTGGGCAGCGCGATTGCCATGGATAAGCATCTGACCAAGGAATTATACCGGCTGAACGGTTTGCCGGTGGCCGATTGGTTGATAGTCGGCGGCGGTGAAAGCGTCGACGGCGACGAGCTCGTCGATCATTTTGGTCTGCCCGTGGTTATCAAGCCGGTTCATGAAGGGTCGAGCCTCGGCCTGACCCTGGCCCGGACCCGGGAGGAGCTTCTTGACGGCATCGACAGAGCCCTCCGCCACGACAGCCACGTGATGGTTGAAAAATATATCAAAGGCCGGGAATTCACAGTCGGGGTCCTTGGCAACAGTGACCTCACGGCCTTGCCGGTGATCGAGATCGTCCCGGGTGAAGGCTTTGCTTTTTTTGACTATGACGCGAAATATAAACCGGGGGCCACGGAAGAAATCTGTCCTGCCCGGATCAATGCGGAACTGACCGCCCTGGCTCAGCAGTACGGCGTGACCGCCCACCGGGCTCTGAGGCTTCGGAGCTACTCCCGCACCGACATGATCCTGTCATCCGATGGGTCCTTGTATCTGCTTGAAACCAACACCATCCCGGGGATGACTGCGACAAGTCTCATGCCCCAGGCAGCAGCCGTTCACGGCCTGGCCTTTCCGCAGTTTCTTGAACGGCTCATTGACCTTGGGATGGAAGGACGCAAAAAGATTTAGTACCCCCCTGTGGGGAGGGGGAGACGATGCGCTGCGGTGCGTTGAAGACATTCAGCCGGTCCGGCCGGGCATAGGCGATAAGCGTTGCTCCGGCCCGCCTGGCGATAGCCAGCCCCAGAGAGGAGGGCGCTGTCCTCGACATGATGATAGGGATGCCGATCCTGGCGCATTTCAATACCATATCGGAAGTCAGGCGACCGGTCGTGTAAATTGCCCCTCGCGGAGTCGCCCGTCTGAGAAGAATTGCTCCCAGCACCTTGTCGACGGCATTATGTCGTCCGACATCCTCGTAGAAAACCTGGAGTTTGCCATCCTGCCACAGACCGCAGCCGTGGATGCAGTGGGTTAGCGGGCCAAGTGGCGAGCTCTGAAGGGATTGACGGATAAAAGCGCCGATTTCCGGAAAGGTGATAGTGCATTCCTGCAGAGGCTCGAATGCCCCGTCCAGCATTTCCTTTGAGATCTTGCCGGTTCCTCCGCATCCTGATGTGATGATCACTTCTTTTGGCGCCGTCATCTCCACATCGGCGTATACCGCAATGCGGCCCTCCGGGCAGACGAGTATTTCCTTGATCTCTTCCGGGGTCTTGATATAGCCTTGACCGAATAGAAAGCCGGCGCCGAATTCTTCAAGTCCGATCGGCAGGACCATTGAGGAGCCGATGGTTTCATCGTTCAGGGCGATGGTGTACGGAGTTTCAATGGCCAGATTTTCTTCCTGCTCGCTTGTACCGCTCGGGGTTATCACTGTTGTGGTCTGGCGTATGGTGAGCCGGGTGCTCATGGATTGTGGCATGTTCATTCTCGTTGTCTCTGCTGTTTTGTTCGTCTCACCCATGTTCGATGGGTTTCTCAAAAAAGATATGGTGTTCACGGCCGGTTTACGATATTAAGAGAGGTACGCTCAGATCCTTTTCTTGTCAACTTCTTTCCATTGCCCAGCAGCCGCGCATTGTCATGGTTTTATCTGCACTGTTTAAATCTGATCTTTCACGAAAGGCGTCTGTTCATCCGTTTGTCCGGTCTTTGGTCTTTCTTCTCGGTCTGCCGTTGCTCGTGTTTTTGCCGGAATCAAGTATTTCGCAAATGGATTCCCGCCCTCTCGTTCTCGGCCAGTCATGCGCGCTCAGCGGTCCCTCCCAGAACCTGGGGAGGCAAATGCGGGCGGGATTGGTCTCGGCATTTTCTCATGCCAACGATAACGGCGGCATCCACGGCAGGGAGATCACGCTGCTGAGCCGGGATGACGGCTATGAGCCGGACGAAGCGGTCAGGAATACTAAAAGACTCATTTACGACGACCAGGTATTCGCTTTGATCGGGGCCGTCGGAACACCGACTTCAATGGCTGTCGTCCCCATTGTCAACGAACTCCGGATCCCCTTCTTCGGCCCCTTTACCGGCGCCGAATTTCTGCGGACCCCGTTTCAACCTTATGTGATTAATGTTCGGGCCAGCTATTTTCAGGAGATGGAAAAACTGGCCTCGTATCTTATCGATAAGAAAAAATTTACCCGGATTGCCTGCTTTTATCAAAACGACAGCTACGGATTTGCCGGTCTGGAGGGGATTGAGCGAGCCCTTGCCAAGCGGGGTCGGCAACTGGTCTCGAAAGGCAGTTATGAGCGGAATACCGTGGCTGTCATGGGGGCCATGCGGGAGATCTATAAAGCCGAACCGGAGGCTGTCGTTTTAGTCGGGGCCTATTCGGCGTGTGCCGAATTCATCAAGCTGAGCAAGAACAAGATCGGCAAGGAGATTGTCTTCTGCAATATTTCCTTTGTCGGAACGGAAAGTCTCAAGGAAGCTCTCGGCGGGTACGGCGCTGATGTCCTGGTGTCTCAGGTGGTTCCTTTGCCCCATGATTCGGATATCGCGCTGATCAGCGAGTACCATACGGCTATGGCCAAATATCAGCATGATGCGCCAATCAGTTTTTCGTCTCTTGAGGGTTACATTGTCGGCCGCCTTTTCACGGAAATAGCCCGGGCAGTCAAAGGAGAACTCACCAGGGAGAAGTTCATAAAAACTATGGAAGAGGTCGGAAAATTCGATCTCGGCGGTCTCCTTCTCGAGTTTGGACCAAACGATCATCAGGGTATGAATACCATCCATCTTACCCAGATATACCCGGTTGTGCGGAAAGTTCAGGATGATAAATGAGAGCCTCTGGGGATAATTGATGCGCCTGTTTCGTAAAATATCGCTGTCCTCCGCGCCCTTTTATGCATCTCTTGTGGTTATCACTTCTCTTGCGGTATTTATCGGGATTTTCTGGGCCATCAATGAATATCAGGCATACCAGGAGAGTGTTGCCAATATCAAGGAAAATTATCGGCACCAGTATGAGGTAAGACTGCAGGAAGAAGTGGAAAATGTGGTCGAGCTTATCAAATTTCGGCGGCAGCAGACCGAACTGCAGGTTGAAATGGATATTCGCGAACGGGTGCAGGCCGCGTATACCATCGCCTCCCATAATTACCGGCTCTACAAGGATGAAAAGAGCCTCGAGGAGCTGCGGTCGATGATTATCGAACTGCTGCGGCCGATGCGGTGGAATAACGGGCGAGGCTATTACTTTCTCGGCAGGGTGACGAATGGAGTCGTCGATCTCTTTGCCGATGAGCCGTTTTTCGAGGGGAAATCGGCGGCCGATCTGCAAACCATCACCGGCCAGGACGTAGTCGGCGATATTGTCTCGATTATTCGCGAAAAAGAGGCGGGTCTCTACCAGTATAATCTTGTCAAACCGATGTTTGTCGGAGAGAGCCTTCCCAAGACTGCCTTTGTCAAATATTTCGCGCCGCTTGACTGGTTTATCGGGGCGGGCATCTACAACGACGACCTGGAAGAGAGTCTGCAGCGTGAAGTGTTGGCAAGGATACGGAATATCCAGTTCAGCAAAGACGGGGAGGTCTTTTGTTTCCGGTCCGACGGCACTATCCTCAGCACTCGGGATGAGCGGCTCATCGGGCGATCGGTCAAGGATCTGGTGGATAATGACGGCGTAAAATTCGGCGAAGAATTTCTTCGGACAGCGACGACGGGAAGCCAGGCCGGCTTTGTCCACTATTCCGTGCTGAGGACCTCGACCGGTGAGTCCCGTCAGAAACTCAGTTTCGTTCAGGCGTATAAGGAATGGGGGTGGGTGCTGGGGACGACGATGTTCATGGATGCCATGGAACAGACGATTGCCGCGCAAACAGAGACCTACCAGAGAATAAACTTTAAAAACGTCTCCGCCTTTCTCGTCCTTTTTGCCATTGCCGTTTTTTTTCTTCTTCTCTCCACCTTTCTCTATTCATTGAAAATTAAGCAGGGGATCAGCCTTTTCACCAATTTTTTTCGCGAAGCCGCCGATTCGAATGTGAAGATAGTAAATGAAAGCACGGGCTTCCGAGAATTTGAAGATCTGGGCCGGCTGGCCAACAGGATGGTCGAGGACCGCATAAAAAACGAGATTCTCCTGCACCGCGACGAGTTGAGGCTGGATACCCTGCTGCGCCTCGGCATGATGGAGAAATACTCGCTTCAGGAAAAGTATGAATTTATTCTCAGGCGGATTGTCCAGATCACCAGAAGCGAGGAGGGCTATCTGGCGCTGGTGAATGCCACCCAGTCTCATGTTTCGATTTGTTCCTATATCGTTTTCAACGAGCAGGATGTCACCCGGCCGGAGGGGGGGCTTGATCTTCCCCGGCCCATAATGAAGGGAGGTCTTCCGGGTCAGGCTGTGATGCGGAAAACTGCGATCATTGTCAATGACTTCAGTTCCGAAGGAGGAAATGATATTTACCCCTATCGTAATGAGCTGAAAAGGCATCTGGATGTGCCTATTTACAACGACGGCAGAATAGTCGTGGTGGCCGGTGTCTGCAACAATAACGAGAAGTATGATAATTCCGACATCCGTCAGATGACCATGGTTCTCGAAGGAATGTGGCTGCATGTGCTGAAGCAATGTGCCGAGGAGGAGCTTGCCCGCCTGGAGCGGCAGATAATCGCCGTGAGCGAAGAGGAAAGGAGCAATATCGGCAGGGATCTGCATGACGATCTCGGTTCCCATCTCACCGGGGTCGAGCTGCTGAGCAAGGCCCTCCAGCAGCAGCTCCGCGACGAGACGCCGGAACGGGCGGAACAGCTCGGGACGATCCGCAATCTGATCAGGGATGCCATTGAGAAAACCCGCCGCCTGTCGCAGGGTTTGTATCCGGTGCATGTTATCGAATACGGCCTCGAGGCGGCAATCGATGAACTGGTGGTCGAAGTCGAGAAAATGTTCAAGGTCAATTTCGATCTTTCCTGGGAGGGCGGAGAAAAACAGCTCGGCAAAAACACCGCCATCAATCTCCATTACATCATCCGGGAGGCTGTTTTTAACGCAGCACGCCACGGAAAACCAAAAAATATCGGAGTATACGTGCGTGTGAATGAAAACGGTTTCTCAGTCAAAATCGCCGACGACGGCATTGGTTTCGAAGGGACCCCGGCGGCCAAGGGCATGGGCTTTCATACCATGCAGTATCGGGCAAAAGCCATAGGTGCGACACTTTCGATACAATCGGCCATGGAGGGCGGTACGGTTATTTCGGTGAGCGGGGAGGGCAATGAATGAAAGCACGGGTGATTATAGTCGACGACCATCCTATTTTCAGGATGGGGATGGCGGAACTGCTCAATCAGGAAGATGATTTTACCGTCTGTGGACTGGCTGAGGATATCGCCGGAGCGAGAAAGCTCATTCAGGAGCATACCCCTGATCTGGCTATCATTGATATTACCCTGGCCGGAGACAATGGGCTGGATCTGGTCAAGGAGCTGGCAGGCAACAAAAATTCGCCCGCTATTCTGGTTCTTTCCATGCATGACGAACAGGTCTGGGCGGAACGGGCAATTCGCGCCGGCGCCCGTGGCTATATCATGAAAAAGGAGGCGAGCGAGCGGGTAATGTTTGCTCTCCGCTGTATCCTGGCCGGGAAGATCCACGTCAGCGCCAATATCATGGAACGGCTTCTTGACAGGTTTCATATGAAAACGGAAGTTTCAAGCGCGCCGACCACCGATCTGCTGACCGATCGGGAACTCGAAGTTTTCCGGCTGATCGGGGCCGGTCTGTCCACCCGGGAAATAGCCGACCGGATGAAACTCGGGGTCAAGACCATCGGGACATACCGTGATCGGGTGAAACAGAAACTTGGTATTAAAACTGCAGCAGAACTCATCCGTCGAGCTGTTCTCTGGACTGAACAGGAATTTTTCGATCCTGCCGATCCTGCCGATGTAGGGTGATTCCCTACATCGGCAGTTCCTTTTTTCCTACATAATAAAAGGGCTTAGACTGATTCCCTTCTGCATAAGACTTTCTTATACTGACTATGGATTACAGATGGCTTAACTGTTGTTTGACAGGCATGGCTCGTCCGTCCTTTTCAAATTTGCCGAACAGAGGCATCAGGTTCGGTTCTTTTCTTGAAAAATGTTGGTGGCAGGGGTGAATCCTTTAAAAATGTGTAAAAATAGTTTCGAATTTCATGAAGAAACAATTTTCCACGTGTCTGCTTATTCAGGGAGGCTCGTTTGCACCCGAGCTCCTGAACACTGAGGTCAACCTCCACCCCGGCAGCGGTTTTTTCTCCGATCAAGAAAAAACCATTCTTATTGCCGGGGGCTTTTCCTCAGTAACTCCGAAAAGCGGATTCCCCCTGTCACCAACGCTTCAACTCAATCACGATCTGGCAACATTTAACAGCAAGGAACTTGAGGCGATCGCCGGGGCCGAACTGCAACGCGTCAGCGCCGTGAACTTTCGCAGCTCCAGGGTGGCGGCGGATAACCGCGTGGCGGTGATTGGCGACAGTGTCGAACAGTTGCTGAGGTTTGTCGATACCTATGGCGGCGTACTTGCAATCGAACCCCTCCTGGTCAAGGAGTATCATCCGGATCTTCCGACAGGGCTGGAGCTGACTTTCGAAGCAGGTGACAGCGGGTGCCGCCTTGAATACCGGGTTCGATCGCCCCTCGACCGGGACAAGTGCAGCTACTGCGGGAGTTGCGGCTCGATCTGTCCCCGGCAGTGCATTTCCGAAAACCTTTTTTTCGATTACAGCTGCTGTAATTTCTGTAGAGACTGCGAAGCCGCCTGCGATTTCCAGGCGATCGATATCCACAGTGTTCTGCATACGGTTCTCGAAGTTCCTGCGGTCATAGTCCTTGGCGGGGTTGAAGTCGACCTGCCGGCGGATACCGCGGGGATCTATTTCGAAAAAACCCTGGCCGAATATTTTTCTACCATCTTCCCCAGTCAAATCGATGAAATCATATCCTGCAGCAACAGCATCTGCCAGTTCAGCGGACGTCTTGGCCACGGCTGTGATCTTTGCCTGACAAATTGCAACTACGGGGCAATTGCCCGGGACGGCAGGGGGGTTACAGTCGATGCCGGAAAGTGTGGCGAATGCGGAGCCTGTGTCGCCGTCTGTCCGACAGGGGCCTTGCAGAATGAGCGGTTCACCGACAGGATGTTTGTCGAATATTTTAACAGTGTGGCTATTCCCGCAGACGGAACCGTAGTGGTCGGCGGTGAAAAAGACCTGCACCGCCTGTGGTGGAGGCAACGGGGCCTGAGGCGGGAGAAAGTCTTCTTTCTGCAGTACGACAAAACGGAGAGTCTCAACCTCTTCCACTATCTCCATCTCTTCCATCGCGGGGCACGACGAATCGTCGTCCTTTTCTCCGAAGAGGATGGGAGCGGCGGAATGGCGAGAAAACAGCTGGACCAGCTGGACCTGGCCAATTCGATCATCCGTCGGCTCTACGGGATTGAAGAAGCCGCAGTCGTTGCTACGCCGGCGGAGTTTGAGGCATTGTGGAAACTGCCGCTTGTCGGCAGCTTCGGTTGTGCCGAAGAAAGGAGAGATGTCTTTTTTACTCATCGGCGACAAGCCCTTGCTTTTGCCCTTCTATCGTTGGTAAAGCAAAGCGGGCGAGACCCGGTCATGCGACCGGAAGGGGATGTTACGGATGTCCCCTTTGCCACGATCCAGTGCGACCGGGAGAAATGCACCCAGTGCATGGCCTGTCTGAATGAGTGTCGCATGGAGGCCCTGCGCGCCGACCGGCAACAGTGGACCCTGAATCATCTCGGGGCGCTGTGTGTCGGTTGCGGCATATGCGCCCGGGTCTGCCCGGAAAAGGCCTTGAAGATATCGTCGACAGTTACCCTCGACCGGCAGTTTTTCGTTTTGTCGGAGCTTGCCAGGGCGGAACCGATGGCATGCCGCATGTGCGGCAAGGTTTTCGGGACCAGGAAAAGCTATGACCGGGTCATGGCTCTTCTGGCCGAAAAAGAATCCGTCGACACCAGTCATTTCGAGCTCTGTGCGACCTGCAGGGTTTTAGAACTGTTCGAGGTGCAGCATTGATTGAGGAAATGAACGAAAGGGATCTTTGCCGGGTGCGCCTTCGCTTTCTCGACCTTATCAAGTCTTTTTTTGTCGAAGAGCCCGATGCCGAAAAAATGAGTCGCTGGCGCGGTATTTTTTCCGCTCTTGCGCGAGAGCAGGTCAGCCCCCGTTTTGACAAAGCGGTCAGAGAGATTTCCAGGGCCCTGCAGGAAAAGAGCCTCAAGGATCTTAAAAGCGAGTATTACCATCTGTTTGTCGATCCCTGCGGCGGCGCATTGGTGGAAACCACCGCATCGTACTATCGGAACGGCCGCAGTTACAGTCAGGCTCTGGCGGATATTCGCGGCTTGATGGCAGAAGCAGGTTTATGCAAGGAACCGGTGGTGACCGAGCCTGAAGATTCACTGGTCGTCATGCTCGATACCTTTGCTTCAATGGTCGAGGAAGAACAGCGTGATGACGGATTGCCGGTCAGGGAACTGCAGGGGCGGCTGCTTGAAGAATTTCTTGCGCCTGTGGCCGAAAAACTGGCAGCTGTCCTGCACGACAACGAATATGCCGATTTCTACTCGCGATGCTGCCAGGTGTTGTGCTGTTATCTTGATCTCGAGAAAGGACTGGTTGCCGCCGAGACTTTTTGAACGTAAAGAAGAGGGAGTTGTGATGGAGAGGGAAGGGGACGACAGGCGATCATTTCTCAAACACATTGTCGCCGGCACGGCTGCGGTGGCTGTGACTGCAGCAATGATCAAGCCGGCGACGTCAAAATCGCTGCCCGCTGCCTGCCGTCCACCGGAATCGCTTTACCAGGAGAGCGAATATTTTAAGCAATATTACAAGAGCTTACGCTCATAAAGCGAGTCGGGGGATTTACCATGGCGAGAAGTAAACTCAAATCTTTCCCTATGACCGGCGCTGCTCACGCCAGTCACAGGGCGACGCAGAATCCCCGGATCGCCAGGCGCTCGTTCTTCAAGCTGGCGGCGGCGACCGCGGCTCTCACCGGGGTTGCCATGACCGCGAAGATGACAACGAAGGCAAGTGCGGCAAGCGGCAAGACCGAACCCTACAGCGGCTCAAAGAAGATCAAAACGATTTGTACTTACTGCTCAGTCGGCTGCGGAGTTATTGCCGAAGTTCATAATGGTGTCTGGGTGCGGCAGGAGATTGCCGCCGAACATCCTGTCTCGTATGGTGCTCATTGCTGTAAGGGGGCCGGTGCCATCGACATGGTCACCAGTTCCAAGCGCCTGAAGAATCCGATGAAAAAGGTGAATGGCAGGTGGACCAACCTGACCTGGGAACAGGCGATAGGCGAAATTGGCGACAAGCTGCTGACGATCCTTGCAAAAGACGGTCCCGACGCCCTCCATCTCAACGGCAGCGCCAAGGTTTCAACCGAGATGGCCTACCTGCAGCGCAAATTTGCCGCCTTCTGGGGCTCCAATAACGTCGACCACCAGGCCCGTATCTGACACTCCGCTACGGTGGCAGGTGTCGCCAATACCTGGGGTTACGGAGCAATGACAAACAGCCTGAACGATATGCGGCATGCCCGCAGCCTGATCTTTATCGGATCGAACCCGCCGGAGGCGCATCCGGTGGCGATGCAGCATATCCTCGTTGCCAAAGAAAGAAATAATGCACCGATCATAGTTGTCGATCCGCGCCGCAGCAAGCTTGCCGCCAAGGCGAGCGATTATGTCCGCATCCGCCCGGGGACCGATGCTGCCTTCATGATGGGCCTGGTCAATGTAATCGTCGGGAATGGCTGGGAGGATAAGGAGTTCATCCGGACTCGTGTTGCCGGCTACGATGAAATGGTCGAAGTTGCCAGGGATTATACGCCGGAAGAGGTGGAAAATATCACCGGTATTCCCGCCGGGGAAACGGTCCGTATCGCAAGATTACTGGCGAAAAACCGTCCGACCAGCCTCACCTGGTGCATGGGGGGAACCCAGCATTCGATCGGCAGCTCCATTACCCGCAGCTTCTGCATTCTTCAGCTTGTGCTCGGCAATATGGGAAAATCGGGCGGCGGCACCAATATCCTGGGCGGTCATGACAACGTCCAGGGCTCAACCGATATGGGTGTTCTTTCCGACACCCTGCCTGCCTACTACGGACTGACGGAAGGGGCCTGGAAACACTGGTGCCGGGTGTGGAATGTCGATTACGACTGGCTTGCATCCAGGTTTAAAGATGACTGGATGACCAGAAAGGGATTTTCTCTTGCCCGCTGGTACGAAGGTGTTCTCCAGGAAGAAACGATCCACCAGTCTACCCCGATCAAGGCTCTGATCCAGTGGGGCTGCGGTTCCAGCAGCAACTCCCAGTATCAACGGGTTGTCAAAGCCTACAATATGCTCGATCTGCTGGTTGTGGTCGATCCCTTTCCGACCATGGCTGCTGTTGCCTGCGAGACCGACAATGTCTATCTCCTGCCCAGCGCCAGCCAGTACGAAACCTCGGGCAGCGTTACTTCAACCTCCCGGCAGGTCCAGTGGCGCTGCAAGGTTGTCGATCCGGTACATAACAGCAAGGACGATTACCAGATCATGGAACTGCTTGTCAAAAGACTCGGATTTGCCGAGCAGTTTTACAAGAACATCAAACAGGTACCGGAAGATATCACCCGTGAGCTGGCCTCCGGGGCACTCACCATCGGTTATAACGGCCAGACCCCGGAGCGTATCAAAAAACACATGGAGAACTGGCATACCTTCGATGTCGAGACCCTGCAGGCTATCGGTGGTCCCTGCGACGGCGACTACTACGGTCTGCCCTGGCCGTGCTGGACCAAAGAGCATCCCGGCACGCCGATCCTCTACGATATCAGTAAGCCTGTCGCCGAAGGCGGGTTGCCCTTCAGGAACAGGTTCGGTCTTCTGAAAACCTACGATGCCAGCGGGCGCAGCGAGAATCAGCTTGCGGCCCAAGGGACCTGCAATCCAGGCAGCGAAATTCAGGGCGGATACGAGGAGTTTCAGGACGTTGTGCCGGGTACCACCTGGAAGACGGATCTTTCCCAGCATACGCTGCAGGCGGCAATCGCCCGGGGCATGGCGCCGTTTGGCAATGCCCGGGCCAGGTGCCTGGTCTGGGACTTTCCCGATCAGGTGCCCATCCACCGTGAACCCCTTCACACGCCGCGTCCCGATCTGATTGCCAGGTACCCGACCTACAAGGATAAGTCCGACCATTTTCGGGTCGACACCCGGTATGAGAGTGAGCAGGACCCCGAGCTGGTGAAGAAATTCCCCTTTATCCTTACCACCGGACGGATGGTCGAACATATGGGGGCCGGGGCCGAAACCCGCAGCAACCGGTATCTGGCCGAACTGCAGCCTGAAATGTACGCCGAAATCAATCCGCGCCTGGCAGGCGATCTGGGCATCAGGAAGGGTGAAATGGTCTGGATCGAATCGCCTGAAGGCGGCAGAATCAAAGTCAAGGCTTTTTTGACCGAAAGGGTAGATGAAAAAACCATTTTTCTGCCCTATCACTTTGCCGGAGTGTTGCAGGGGCAATCGCTGATCGACAGGTATCCTGAAGGGACGGCACCGTACGTGGTCGGAGAACCTGCAAATGTGGTAACCAACTACGGCTATGACATTATAACCCAGATCCAGGCAACCAAGGATGGACTCTGCAAAATCGCCAAGGCCTGATGAGGAGAAGAGAATGGCGAGAATGAAATTCCTGTGCGATGTGGCCCGCTGCATCGACTGCAGCGGCTGTGTCATCGCCTGCAAGGAAGGCAACCATGTCCCTGTCGGTGTCAACCGTCGGCGGGTTGTGACTTTGAACCAGGGAAAGCCGGGAGAAAAATCGATATCGGTTGCGTGCATGCACTGCGCCGATGCACCGTGCATTGCGGTTTGCCCGGTAAAATCCCTTTATCAACGGGAAGACGGCATCGTCCTGGTCAACAAAAAGACCTGCATCGGTTGCGGCTACTGCTTCATGGCCTGCCCGTTCGGCGCCCCGCAGTTCCCCGGCAGCGGTGTCTTTGGCGCCCGGGGGGCGATGGATAAATGTACCTTCTGTGCCGGCGGACCCGAAGTAAATTTCAGTGACGAAGAGAAAAATCTCTATGGTCAAAATCGGATAGCCGAAGGCAAAGTACCATTGTGCGCCGGGATGTGTGCGACCAAGGCTCTCCTGGCGGGCGATGCCGATGTGGTTGCCGACGTGTATCGCGAACGTGTTTTTCAGCGTGGTTCGGGAGTAAACGCCTGGGGCTGGGATAAAGCCTACAAGAAATAACCGGCACTGAGTTCGGGCCCTCATTTTTTAATTGTCATCTTTATCAGGAGCAAACATTGCAGAGAGCTCTTGCATCTGTGTCGCTGCTCACGTTTTTTCTTGTGGCGGGATTCGCCGGACTCGTTCCCGCCCAGGAAGACCAGGCTCTGGCGGGTCTTCCTACAGAATCGTCGGCAGACTATTATCAAGCGCTGATGGGCGTAATGACCGGTAACCAGCAGGAGTACGGCGGGTTGTTCACCACCCTGCAGGGCCAGTGGTTTCGCAGGGCTTTCCTGGTGATCGTTACTGCATTCCCTTCGCTGTTTGTGCTCCATTTTATGGTTATAGGCGCAAAGCGTTTCAATACCGGTGGGCAGCCGGTACTCTTCTTTCCTCTTTTTGCAAGGGTTATTCATTGGGTCGTGGCGGCCGGTTTTTCCCTTCTGGTTTTTACCGGACTGATGATTGTGTTCGGCGCCTTTTTTGGCGGAGGAACCCTTATTCGCACCGCCAGGTATATGCACCTCGGCTCGGCCGCAATCATGGTCGTTCCGGCAATACTGATGTTCCTCATGTGGTTGAAGGATATGCTGCCCGAACGCCATGACCTTGCCTGGATGGGCATCCTCGGGGGTTACCTGAGCAAAGCAAAGAGACCGGTACCGGCCGGAAAATTCAATGCCGGCCAGAAGATGTATTTCTGGTGTGCCAGTGTCGGGGGTGGTGTTATGGCCGTAACCGGCTATTTCCTCTGGGGCATGGGCGCGGCGCTCGATTTCGTGCGGTTGTCCGCCATCATTCACAATGTTCTGGGTATTGGACTAGTCGCCTTGTATCTGACCCATGTCTATATGTCGGTTTTTGCTGTCGGCGGATCACTGGAAAGTATGAAAACCGGTTTTAAATCTCAAGAAGAGGTTGATATTCTGCACAGCCGTTACAAATATTAAAGGAAAAGACCCGAGAAAATAGCCGCAATAAAGAAAATCCCCGATATCTGCGGTAAGAGTCCTTATATTGCACCTGAGACACCGGCCTTCTCCTTTCTTGCGCCTGTCTTTTCCGGTTATCTGCCCGGATACCCAAAGTAAAATCAGGAGGTGCAGATGAAAACCAATATTATTAAGCTTGTTCTTACGCTGTTTTTTGTATCGACTTCCATCATGTCCGGTACCGAAGCGGCGGGTGAGTCGGAGGTGTTACCCGATCTCGTGCTCACCGTTCCCGAAAACCAGCAGTACAATGAGTATCTAGGGTTGACAGGCGAGGTCGGCACCAGCTTTTACGTCCAAGACATTCAGGCCGATATCCTGCTCATCGAACTGTTTGACATGTACTGTCAGTATTGTCAGCGGGAAGCTCCGGCAGTCAATGAACTCTACGAAATGATGCAGGAAATTTCCAAAGACGGACCTGTGGTGAAAATAATCGGGCTGGGAGCATCGAATTCGCAGTTTGAAGTAGAACTCTTTCGCGACATCTATAATATTCCTTTCCCGCTTTTTCCCGACAAGGATATGTCTTCCTACAGAGCCCTGTCCGGCGAGGGAACCCCCGGTTTTATCGGTTGCCGGTTGGAAGAGGGCGAAAGGCCGACCATTGTCCTGCGCAAATCCGGTGCTTTTTCCGATCCCGGTGAATTCCTGTATGAGTTGATCGAAAAAGGCAGTCCTTCCGAAGGAAGGAGGGAGTAAATGAAAATCAAATTTTTGGCAGCAATGAGTTGTTGGTTCCTTTTTATCGCCGCAAGCATGGCATCGGCAGCAGACGGCAATCTGCGCGACTTTATCTACAATCCGGGTACGCTGAAACCGGTGGACAGCAGCCTGAAGGTTGTCGTCGGTCAGGTCGCCCCCGATTTTGCCCTGCCCTCGATCGGTGGTCGGACAGTATCGCTCAGTGAGTATCGAGGGAAAAGCAACGTCGTTTTATCTTTTGTCCCGGCGGCCTGGACGCCGGTCTGTTCGGCTCAGTGGCCGGGCTATAATATCGGTAAGAAAATATTTACCGATAACAATGCCGTACTGATAGGCATAACCGAAGACAACATCCCCTCCCTGCACGCCTGGGTGCAACAGATGGGCGGTCTCTGGTTCGATGTTCTCTCCGATTTCTGGCCGCACGGCCGGGTGGCGGACGCCTACGGGGTGCTGAGAACCGATGGCACAGCCGAACGGGCTCTATTTTTTATCGACACCGAAGGCATAATCCGGGCCATTATAGTAACGGACATCAATGTTCGGCCGCCGCTGGAAGAGGTGATGAGAGAACTGGTCGCCTTGCCATGATAATCCGGGCATGAAGAAATACAAAAATCCCTAGTCACAAGACAAATTTGTGTGCAACCTTTTTCGGGTGTATGCTACGTTCACTCTTTGAGTTTAAAAATGGTTCTTCCGGATCAAGCGTACGTGAATATCGCAATATTGACCCAACAATCTTGTCGATATCGCTATCGGGATCGAAATCGAACACCCCGAATGAAAAAAATCGATAGCGATAACGGTATCGATAGCGATATCGATTGTACACTTAATACTACTCCGACATATAGGTTGCTATAAAATAGTAGATATGATAATTTCTGGACATGAATACAGAGATTATATGTCCAGGTATTGATGAGTACATGAAGCCGTTTCTTGGTTATTTTCATCGGTCCGAAAGCCGAGAGCTAGCAGAATGCTATGTGGCCGGTCTCCTCATGGATGGAGAACGCAAGTCAGTAGAGCCCATGTCGGAGAAAGTAAATGCATCTGAGCGAAGCATGCAGCGTTTGCTCAGTGAAGTCAGATGGGATGACCA
>Ga0209643_1000415_pt1 | contig 82047 bp, 82 predicted proteins | sample AutmiccBRH37_all_FD_187383 | JGI IMG/M metagenome (GOLD analysis project Ga0209643, IMG submission 187383) | Deep subsurface microbial communities from Mt. Terri, Switzerland - Autotrophic microbial communities BRH/37_all (SPAdes) (version 2) | ecosystem: Environmental > Aquatic > Deep... | reverse complement strand
TTGGCCGCGTATTCCAGGTCAGAAAAGCTCTGTTGCATCGCCGTCTTTCGTTCAGTCATCACCATGCGGATTCTCGCAAAGCCGGCATCACTTCGATACCCTGGGCAGCGAATAAATCAGTGTTTCCCTACCAGAATCTTTTGCCGTCTAAATCAAGCAGGCCATCTGGCAGTGTGCTGTATTGGGTTGATTGAATTGAAACTTTACGCCTTGCCTGCCCGTATAGGCAAGCCTAAAATTTCGCGGATGATAGTTCACGCTGTCTCTCAAGATTCGCCCAAGCTGCTTGATCGGATGCGGGCTGAAATTCGGCTGCGTCATTACAGCCTGCGCACGGAACAAGCTTATGTCGATTGGGCGCGGCGCTACATTCTTTTTCATGGCAAGCAACATCCCCAGGCGTTGGGTGCCGAGGCGGTGCGGGATTTTCTGTCCTATCTGGCCAGCGAGCGGCATGTTTCGGCTTCCACGCAGAATCAGGCAAAGTCGGCCTTGCTGTTTTTGTACCGTGAGGTGTTGAAGATCGAGTTGCCGTGGCTGGACGAGGTGATCGCCGCAAAATCCACGCAGCGCTTACCGGTGGTGTTGACGCCGACCGAGGCGCGGCGACTGCTGGACGCGACATCGGGAACGATGGGCCTGATTGTCGCTTTACTGTATGGCACGGGGATGCGCCTGCTGGAAGGGCTGAGGTTGCGGGTAAAGGATGTGGAGTTTGAACGCCGCGAAATTGTGGTGCGCGAGGCAAAGGGCAACAAGGATCGGGTGACGGTGCCTGCCCTTTGCGCATGCATCTTGAAAAAGTGCGTGCCTTGCACGAGCGCGATCTGGAAGCGGGGTTTGGCGAGGTGCAGTTGCCCGATGCGCTGGCTGTCAAATATCCCTCTGCGCCGCGTGCCTGGGCCTGGCAGTTCGTGTTCCCATCGGGCAACCGCTCGCTCGACCCACGTTCGGGGAGGGAGCGACGTCACCACGTTCATGAATCAAGCGTGCAGCGTGCAGTGCGCGAGGCGGCAAAACTGGCGCGCATCGCCAAGCCGATATCGCCTCACGTGCTGAGGCATTCGTTCGCTACGCATCTGCTCCAGGCTGGTTACGACATCCGCACGGTGCAGGAACTGTTGGGCCACAAGGATGTTTCGACGACGATGATTTACACGCATGTGCCGAACAAGGGCGGGCGCGGGGTAGTGAGCCCGCTGGATCGATAGGCTGCAAGACAACTCGCGCCAGACTCCCTCAACGCATGCGCGGCTTGCGGGTGTGCTTGTCGGGCACGCCGCGCATATGCCGGCGCGGGCTGGGCGTCATCTCGGCCCATTCCAGTACGCGTGCGACCAGTTCGTCGTCGAGTTCCATTTTCTGTCCGCGGCGCAGCTGCGGCGGCAGCGCGATCGGGCCGAAGCGGATGCGGGTCAGCCGCGACACAGTGAGGCCGAAGTGTTCGAACAGCCGCCGCACCTCGCGCTTGCGGCCTTCCTTGATCACCACGCGATACCAGCGGTTGGCGCCCTCGCCGCCCGCGGCGAAGCAGCTTTGCAGCTGCGCCATGCCGTCGTCGAGCTCGACCCCGGCCAGCAGTTGCGCAATCATGTCCTCGGTCAGCTCGCCCAGCACCCGCACCGCGTATTCGCGCTCGACTTCGAAGCGCGGGTGCATCAGATTGTTGGCGAGTTCGCCCGAGGTGGTGAAGATCATCAGGCCGTCGGTGTTGTAGTCGAGCCGGCCGATGGCGATCCACTTCGCGCCGCGCAGCTTGGGCAGCGCGTCGAACACGGTGTCGCGGCCTTCGGGGTCGTCACGGGTGACGATTTCGCCTTCCGACTTGTGGTAGATCAGGATGCGCGTGCGTTTGTCCTCGAAGCGCAGGTACACGCGGCGGCCGCTGACCTTGACCACGTCGCCCGCCCCGACCTTGCTGCCGATCAAGGCCGTTTCGCCGTTGACCTGCACGCGGCCCTGAGCAATCCATTCCTCCATCTCGCGGCGCGAACCCAGCCCGGCTGAAGCCAGCGCCTTTTGCAGGCGTTCGCTGGGCGCCTCGGGTGCGGTCGCCTGTTGCAGGCGGCTCGCTGCGCGCCCTATGGGGGCGGTGGGCGAACGACGGATGGGGGTTGGGCGGCGCATAGTCAATCAATCTCGGTTGCTGCTCGAACGGGAGCGGTGCCGGCGGCGGCAGTCTCGATCACCGCGCCAAACATCTGGGGGACGCCATTGTCCAGCAATTCCCCGCGCAATTCAGGAATTAATGCAGTTTCATCCGGGGTGACGAGGTGGCCGAGCTCTTCCAGCGGCGGCAATTCCGACAGCGTAACCAAGCCCAGATCGCTGAGGAAATGCCCGGTGGTGCCGAACAGCGCGGGACGTCCCGGCACGTCGCGATGGCCGATGGCCTCGATCCAGCCGCGCTCTTCCAGCGTCTTGATGATATGGGGGTTGACCGACACCCCGCGGATATCCTCGATGTCGCCGCGCGTCACCGGCTGGCGGTAGGCGATGATGGCGAGCGTTTCCAGCACCGCGCGCGAGTAGCGCGGCGGCTTCTCGTTCTTCAGCCGCGACAACCAGGGCTGCATCTCGGCGCGGGTCTGGAAGCGCCAGCCGTCCGCCACCTGCACCAGCTCGACGCCGCGGCCGTGCCACGCACCGCGCAATTCGTCGAGCGCGCGGCGCAGTACCTCGTTGGACAGGCCTTGATTGGGCGCATCCAGTTCGAACATGCGCTTGAGTTCGGCCAGCGTGAGCGGCTCGACGGCCGCCAGCAAGGCGGCTTCCAGCACCAGCTTCAAATCGTCGGGATGGTCATTCGGTTGCAGATTCATGGAGCTTCACATAAATGGGGGCAAACGGTTCGGCCTGGGTCACGTCGAGCAGGGTTTCCTTGGTCAGTTCCAGCACCGCGAGGAAGGTGACCACGAGTTCGTGTACGGTCGACGCTTCCGGGAACAGGTCCTTGAATTCCACGAACTCGCCCGGCGTGAGCCGCCGCAGGATCCGGCTCATGTGCTCGCGGATCGACAGCTCCTGACGGCCGATACGGTGATGGGTGCGGTTTTTCGCGCGCGACAGGATCGCCAGCCAGGCCGCGGCGAGTTCTTCCGGATGCAGGCTCGGCAGGCGCCTGGCCGCCGCCGGCAGAAACACGCTGACCGTGTCGAAGTCACGTCCCGCCTGCGGCATGGCATCGAGATGCTGGCCGGCAAGCTTCATCTGCTCGTATTCCAGCAGGCGCCGCACCAGTTCGGCGCGCGGATCGTCGCCCTCGTTCGCCTCCTCGCTCTGCTCCCGTCGCGGCAGCAGCATGCGCGACTTGATGTCGATCAGCATCGCCGCCATCAGCAGGTATTCCGCCGCCAGTTCCAGCCGGGTGGTGCGTGCCGCTTCGACGTAGGCCATGTACTGCTTGGTCAGCGCCGCCATCGGAATATCCAGCACGTCCAGGTTCTGGCGACGGATCAGGTAGAGCAGCAGGTCGAGCGGACCTTCGAAAGCGTCGAGAAAGATTTCGAGCGCATCGGGCGGAATATAGAGATCCTGCGGCAGTTCGGTCAGCAACTCGCCGCGCACCTTGATGACGGGCGCAGGCGGCGTGTCGAGGAGCTCAGGTGCATTCATGGCGGCATTTTACCCGAGACGGCCCCCCCGCCTCCAATCACGGATGGCCGAACACCACCGCCGCCACATCCTGATAGCGCTTGGCGTAATGCACGGTGAAGCCGGCGCGGATATGCTCGGGCAGTTTGTCGAAGTCGCGCCGGTTGGCGTCGGGCAGGATCAGCTCGCTGATGCCGACCCGGCGCGCGGCAATGACTTTCTCGCGGATGCCGCCCACCGGCAGCACCTGGCCGGTGAGCGTGAGTTCGCCGGTCATCGCCAGCGGGCGGCTGATTTTGGCGTTTTTCGCCAGCGACAGCAGCGCCGTTGCCATGGTGACGCCGGCGCTGGGGCCGTCCTTGGGGGTGGCGCCTTCCGGCACGTGCAGGTGGACGAAGCTGGTGTCATAGAACTTGGCATCGGCGCCGTAGGTTTTCAGGTGCGAGGCGATATAGCTGTAGGCGATCTCGGCCGACTCCCTCATCACCTCGCCCAGCTTGCCGGTGAGCTTGAAGCCGCGATTGAGGGTGTGGACGCGCGTCGCCTCGACCGGCAGCGTCGCGCCGCCCATTGAGGTCCACGCCAATCCGGTGACCACGCCGACGCCGCTCATCGGTTTTTCACGACTGAATACGGGCTTGTCAAGATAGGCCTCGACTTCCTTGACACCGATCCTGATCGGCGTCGCGGCACCGCCGAGGATTTTGACCACGGCCTTGCGCGCCACTCGCCCCAGCTGCTTTTCCAGGTTGCGCACCCCGGCTTCGCGCGCGTAGCCTTCGATGACGTGGCGGATCGCGCCCTCGCTGATCACGAGCTGGTTTTTCTTCAGCCCGGCGCGGGTGAGCACGCGCGGCCACAAGTGGTGCTTGGCGATGGCCACTTTTTCTTCGGTGATGTAGCCCGACAGTCGGATGACTTCCATGCGGTCGAGCAGCGCCGACGGAATGGAAAAGTCATTCGCGGTGCAGATGAACAGCGCCTTCGACAGATCGAAGCGGACGTCGAGGTAATGGTCGAGGAAGTCGGCGTTCTGCTCGGGGTCGAGCACTTCCAGCAAGGCGGATGCGGGGTCGCCCTGGTAGCTGGCGCCGATCTTGTCGACCTCGTCGAGCATGATGACCGGGTTGGCCGATTCCACCTCTTTCAGCGCGTGCACGAACTTGCCCGGCATGGCGCCGATGTAGGTGCGGCGGTGTCCCTTGATCTCGGCTTCGTCGCGCATGCCGCCAACCGAGAAACGGTAGAACTTGCGCCCCAGCGCCTCGGCGATGGATTTGCCGATCGAGGTCTTGCCGACACCCGGCGGCCCGATCAGCAGCAGGATCGACCCTGCCATTTCGCCGCGCATCGCGCCGACGGCGAGGAATTCGATGATGCGGTCCTTGACGTCGTCGAGTCCGTCGTGGTCGCGGTCGAGGATGCTGCGCGCGCGCTCGAGGTCGATCTTGTCCTGGGTATGCACGCCCCAGGGCAGCACCGTCAGCCAGTCGAGGTAGTTGCGGGTAACGGTGTATTCCGGAGAGCCAGTCTCCAGCAGGGAGAGCTTGTGCATTTCCTCATCGATGCGCTTTTTCGCCGGCTCCGGCAGCGTCAGCTTGGCAATGCGCTCGTTGAAGGTGTCGAGCTCGGCGGTCTTGTCGTCCTTGGCCAGCCCCAGTTCTTTCTGGATCGCCTTCAGCTGCTGGCGCAGGAAGAATTCGCGCTGCTGCGCGCTCATCTTCTCGTCGACCTTTTCGCGGATGTCCGACTGCAGGCGTGCCACGTCGAGCTCTTTTTTAAGCAGCACCAGCACTTTTTCCATGCGCTTTTTCAGGCCGAAGGCTTCCAGCACCTCCTGCAAGGCTTGCTTGGAGGAGGTGGTGAGGCTGGCGGCGAAGTCGGTCAGGCGCGAGGGTTCGTTCGGCCCGAAGCGGTTGAGGAAGAACTTCAGCTCTTCCGAGTACAGCGGATTGAGCGGCAGCAGGTCCTTGATGGTGTTGATGATGGCGATGGAATAGGCGCGGATTTCCTCGGAGTCGGGCTTGCCGGTCTCGTTCGGATAGTCGACCCGGACCTTGTAGGGCACCGTCTCCGACAGCCATTCGACGATACGGAAACGTCGCACGCCTTCGGCGATGAACTGCATCTTGCCGTCGGTGCGGACCGGGTGATGGATGCGCACCACGGTGCCGACGTTGCGAAAATCCGACCGCTTCACGTCGTCGGTGTTGTCGGGCTTGACCACCACCAGGCCCACCATGTGATGCGGGGTCTCGCCGATGGCCTCGACCGTCGGCAGCCACGGCGCCTCGTTCATCAGCAGCGGCAGGGTTTGTGCCGGGAAAAAAGGCTTTTCGGTCAGCGGCAGCAGGTAGAGCTCGTCCGGCAGCGCCGGAGAGGCTGGCAACTGGCGATCATCGGGCAGGATTTCGCCTTCCAGCGCGGAGTCATTGGGCATGGTCTGGTCTTCACAATCCGGTCAACAGGATTTAGAAGTATCGGGCCTGTCCGCCGGATTTCAAGGCCGGGGCGGATTGGGCCGCAGCGGAATTTCCTCGACCGTGTCCGGCAGGCCGGACAGAATCATCAGTTCGACCCGGCGGTTGCGTGCGCGCCCTTCCGCCGTATCGTTGGCGGCAATCGGCTTGCTGGCCTCGCGCCCGATGGCATACAGGCGCGCCGGTGCGATGCCGCTGTCGGCCAAGAGGCGCACCACGCTGCTGGCGCGCACCGCCGACAATTCCCAGTTGGAGGCGAATATCGAATTGCTGATCGGCACGACGTCGGTGTGGCCGGTGATTTCCAGGTTGAACGGCTCATTTCGCAAGCGTTCCGCCACCGCGCGCAGCACTTCCAGCGAGCCCGGGTCCAGTTCGGCGCGTCCCGGCTCGAACAGCACGTTGGCATTGATTTCGATGCTGACGCCGCGCCGGCTCTGGGTCACCCGCACCTTGCCCTCCTTCACCAGCGGGCCCATCACATCCATCAGGCTGCTCGCCACCTCGGTCATGTGCGCCTGCTCTTCGATCGCCTGCTGCTGTTTGAGGGTGCGTTGCCTGACCTCGGGCGGCAGCGCGGCCGGTGTCAGCTGCGGCACCGGGACATCGCCCGCCGACGGCCTGCCGAAGGCGTCGCCGAGCGCGCCGGCCAGCACGCGGAACTTGTTTTCATTGACCGCCGAAATGGCGTACATCACCACGAAGAAAGCGAACAGCAGCGTGATGAAGTCGGCATAGGAAATCAGCCAGCGGTCGTGGTTGTCGTGATCGGCGGCGATGCGGCGGCGACGGCGCATGATCCTAGAGGTAGCCTTTGAGGCGCGCCTCGATGATGCGAGGGTTGTCGCCCTGGGCAATGCCGATGAGACCGTCGCAGATGATCTCGCGCTCGGCCACGCGGCGCGCGATGGTGAACTTGATCTTGTTGGCGATCGGCAGGAACACCAGGTTGGCCAGCCCGACGCCGTAGATGGTGGCGACAAAGGCGACCGCGATGCCGGCGCCCAGCTTGGCGGGATCCGCCAGGTTTTCCATGACGTGGATCAGGCCAATCACCGCGCCCAGGATGCCGAGCGTGGGCGCATAGCCGCCCGCCGCCTCCCATACCCGCGCAGCCTGGCGCTCGGACGTTTCGAAACTGGCGATCTGCACGTCGAGCGTGTCGCGCAGTTTGTCTGCGTCGGCGCCGTCGATCAGCAACTGCAGGCTCGACTTCTGGAACGGATCCTGGGTCATGTTGACGTATTTCTCCAGCGCCAGTACGCCCTCATGGCGGACGGTGTGCGACCACTGGACGACGCGGCGGATGAGCAAACCGGCTTCCGCCTCGGGCGGGCGGAAAACCCACTTCGCCATGCGCAGCCCCCGCATGAAAACCGGCAGCGGATGATGCAGCAGCACCGCGCCCAGGGTGCCGATCACCACGATGACGAATGCGGCCGGCTGCAGGAACAGGCTGATCTGCCCCCCTTCCATCGCCTGGCCGCCGAGGATGGCGACCCCGGCCAGGCCGAGCCCGATCAGGCTGCCACGATCCATGCATCTTCCTTGAGTTTGCTGCGCAGCCGCGCGATGGCCTGACCGTGCAGCTGACAGATGCGCGATTCGGTGACGCCGAATACTTCGCTGATTTCACGCAGGTTGAGTTCCTGTTCGTAATACAGCGACATCAGCAGCTGTTCGCGCTCGGGCAGGTTCTCGATCCCGGCAATGATGCAGGCGCGCAGGTTGGCATCGAGCAATTGCGGCAAGGGCATGCTGGCTTCGTTCGCCGACTGCTTGTCGAGGAAGGAGTCGTCCTCGTCGGTGTCGCCAAAATCCTCGAAATACAGCAACTGATGGCCGCGCGCATCCCCCAGCATGGCCTGATATTCGGCCAGCGGGATTTTCATGGCCGCGGCGATTTCGGTTTCGCTGGGCTGGCGTCCCAGCTGATGCTGCAAGGCGCCGATAGCCTGTTCGATCCTGCGCATCGACTGCCGCGCGCTACGCGGAAGCCAGTCCGACTGGCGCAGCTCGTCGATCATCGAGCCGCGGATACGCTGGATGGCATAGGCCTCGAACTGCGCACTCTGCGCCTCGTCGTAGCGGCTGATGGCGTCGAGCAGGCCGATCATGCCGGCCTGCACCAGGTCATCTTCCTCGACGCTGGGCGGCAGCCGCCCCATCATGTGATGGGCCAGCCGCTTGACCATGGGCATGTGTAGCGTTAGCAGATCGCTTTTTTCGCTTTTGCCGCTTGCGGTGTACATGATCCTGAATTATCCCCTTCTGCAGGCGTCCACCAGGCTGCTGCCCTGTATCACGCGCTGCATGAATCCTCCGACACTGCCCAGGGTGGGCGGCTGCGGCCAGCGCAGCAGGCCGTCGGCCAGTTTGCGAAACTGCGAGGTGGACTGCGCAACCGGAAATGCGTCCACCACCGAGGTATGCAAATGACCCGCACGGGTCAGGCGCTCGTCCAGCGGAATATAACCCAGATAATCGACCGACACCCCCAGATAGCGCTCAGCGGTGTGGGCGAAATTGTGCGCCACGGCCTGCGCCTGCTCCGGCGACTCCATGCGGTTGAGCAGCAGGCGGAACTGGCGTTTGCCGAAGTTGTGCGCCAGCCGTTTGACCAGGGTGTAGCCCTGGGTGATCGCCGTGCCGCCGGGCGGCAGCACCACCATGATTTCGGAGGCGGCAAGACCCAGCGGCAGCGCATCGGGATCGGTGGCTTCTTCCATGTCCACCAGCACAACGTCCACGCCGCACTGCAGGCGGTTGAAACTCTGCGCCAGCCATTCCTGATCGCGCTCGGACAATCGCCCCAGCCGGGTGAAGCCGCCGCCGATCGGCAGCACCTGCACATTGTCGGGGCCGTTGAGCAACAGCGCATCCAGGGTGCAGCGGCCTTCGAGCACGTCCGCCACGTCGTAACGCGGTGTCAGCCCCAGCGCCGCGCAAGCGCCGCGGCCATGCTGGTCCTGGTCGATGATGAGCACGTCGCGCCCGGAACGCGCCAGGGCGACCGCCAGATTGGCGGTTGCGGCGGTCTTGCCCGCGCCCTGCTGCCCCGACATCACGGTAATGACCTGAAACCCGGGCTGCCCCAGCAGGCGGCGCAGTCCGGCGGCCTGATCGCTGACGAATTTATCCAAGGGACACCGCGCTTTCACGCTGCAGGGTTTGAATGCCGGAGAGCGCGAACCCCAGTTCGCTGTCATCCAGCTGCCAGGGCGAAGCTTGCGTGCGCGTTTTGAAGGCACGGTGAATGAGGGCCTGGCGATTGGCCAGATGCAGGTCTTCCGGCACGCGCTGGCCGGTCGCCAGATAGTGCACGTTCAGTTCGTGGCGAATCGCGCAATCGAGCGCCGGGCCCAGGCTCGCCGCTTCGTCGATCTTCGACAGGATGCAGCCGTCGAGCCCGCGCGTCCGGTACGCCTGCACCACTTCATCCAGCGTATCGCCGTGGCTGGTGGCGTTGAGCACCAGCAGGCGCTTGATCTGCTTGCCGGCCTGGCACAGCATTTCGACCTGCTCGGCAACAGCCTGGTCGCGCTGGCTCATGCCGACGGTATCGATCAGCACGGTGTGCTTGTTGCGCAGTTCGGACAGCGCCAGCCGCAGGTCGGCGGCGTCGCGCACCGCGTGCACGGTCACGCCGAGGATCTTGCCGTAGATGCGCAGCTGCTCATGGCCGCCGATCCGGTAGCTGTCGGTGGTCAGCAGCGCCAGCTTGTCGGCGCCGTGGCGCACCACGAAACGCGCGGCCAGCTTGGCAGTGGTGGTGGTCTTGCCGGCGCCGGTCGGCCCCATCAGGGCAAACACGCCGCCGCCGTCAAGCATGTCGGTCTCGCTCTGCATCACCTGCAGTCGCTGCATCAGCGTGTTCTTCATCCAGGCCTGCGCCTGTCCGGCGTCGCCCTTGGGCAGGCTTTCCAGCATCTCGCGCGCCAGGGTGGCGGAAAAGCCCGCCGCCAGCATGTCGCGCATCACGGTGGCACCGGACGGATCGCGTCCCGGCAGGTCGCGCCAGACCAGGTCGGCAAGCTGGCTTTCCAGACACGTCTGCATCGACTTGATTTCGCTGATGACGCTTTGTGCCAGCTGGGCGCTGTCCTGGCTGGACACGGCGACCCGTTCGATCAGACGGCGCTTGATGGTGACCGCGGGCGCCGGCTCGTCCTGCTCCGCCGGTGCCTGCGCACGGGGCGCCGACGATCGGGGCTCGGGCGCCGGTGCGGGTGCATCAATCACCGGCGGCGCCATCGCGGCGATGTCGTCCGCAGCAAGGGCCAGCACTTCGACCCCGCCGTCGACGGCGCGATTGGAGAGGATGACCGCATCGGGTCCGAGCGCGTCGCGCAACTGGCGCATGGCTTCTCGGGATGTTTTGGCGACGATACGTTTGACGTTCATGCTGCTCCTCCTATCAGGGAAGTCACTTTGATCTGTTTGCCTTCGGGCACTTCAGCGTGCGAAAGCACCTTGAGTTGCGGCACGGTGCGCCGCAGGAAACGTGCGAGTAGCGGACGCAGCACGGCCGGCGTCAGCAATACGGGGGGGTGGCCCAGCGCTTCTTGCCGCTGCGTCGAGGTCTGGGTCCGCTCCAGCAGGGTGTCGGCCAGCCCCGGCTCCATGCCGGCGGCATCGTTGCCGACCTGCAGGGTTTGCAGCAGCAGGCGCTCCAGCCCCTGGTCCAGCGCAATCACCGGCAGCTCGCTGGCCGAGCCGTAAATCTGCTGCACGATCGAGCGGCCCAGCGCCACCCGCACCAGCGCCGTGAGTTCATGCGGATCCTGGACCCGTGCGGCGTTCTCCAGCAGGGTGTCGATGACGGTACGCATGTCGCGGATGGCCACGCCTTCGGTCAGCAGGTTCTGCAGCACTTTCTGCACAGTGGAGAGTGTCAGCATTTTCGGCACCAGGTCTTCCACCAGCTTGGGCGCGCTCTTGCCCAGGTGGTCGAGCAGCGCCTGCGCTTCCTGCCGGCCGAGCAGTTCGGCGGCATGCTGGGTCACCAGATGGTTCAGGTGGGTGGCGACCACGGTGCCCGGGTCGACCACGGTGTAGCCCATGGCCTGCGCCTGTTCGCGCAGATTGGATTCGATCCATACCGCCGGCAGGCCGAACGCTGGATCCGTCGTGGTGACGCCCGGCAGGCTGGCGGTGATGCTGCCCGGGTCGATGGCAAGAAACAGTCCGGTGCGCACTTCGCCGCTGCCGATTTCCACGCCCTTCAAGGTGATGCGGTAGCTGTTCGGATTGATTTCCAGGTTGTCGCGGATATGCACGGCGGGCGGCAGGAAGCCTATTTCGCGGGCGAATTTCTTGCGAATGCCCTTGATGCGGCGCACCAGTTCGCCGTCGGCGGCGCTGTCCACAAGGGGGATCAGGCGATAGCCGACTTCCAGCCCCAGGGTGTCGATGGGCGCGACGTCTTCCCAGCTGGCTTCCTGGGACTCGACGGCGGCAACGGGTGCGGTCTGCACATCCGGCGCGGCCTCGACCGCCTGTTGCCGCTTGCCGTTCTTCCAGGCCAGCCAGACCATGCCGCCCGCCAGCAGCAGGAAGGCAAAGTTCGGCATCCCCGGGATCATGCCCATCATGCCGAGGATCGCGGCGGTGATGTAGAGCGCCTGCGTCTTGTTGAAGACGTTGGACATCATCTGGCCGGTGATATCCTCATCGGTGCTGACGCGGCTGACGATGATGCCGGCGGCGATTGAAATCACCAGTGCCGGAATCTGCGCCACCAGGCCGTCGCCGATCGCCAGCAGGGTGTAGTTGCGCGCCGCATCGGCCACCGTCAGGTCGTGCTGCATGACGCCGACCAGCAGGCCGCCGACGATGTTGATCAGAAGAATCAGGATGCCGGCGATGGCGTCGCCGCGGACGAATTTCGAAGCGCCGTCCATCGAGCCGAAAAAATCGGCCTCCTGGGAGATTTCGGCGCGGCGGCGGCGGGCCTCGTCCTCATTGATCAGGCCGGCGTTGAGGTCGGCGTCGATCGCCATCTGCTTGCCCGGCATGGCGTCGAGGGTGAAGCGCGCGCTGACCTCGGCGATGCGCCCGGCGCCCTTGGTGATGACGATGAAGTTGATCACCACCAGGATGACGAACACGATGATGCCGACCGTGTAGTCGCCGCCGACCAGGAAATGGCCGAAGGCCTCGATCACCTTGCCCGCGGCATCCGGCCCGGTGTGTCCTTCCAGCAGCACGACGCGGGTCGAGGCCACGTTGAGCGACAGACGCAGCAGGGTGGAGAGCAACAGCACCGTGGGGAAGGCCGCAAATTCGAGCGCCCGCTTGGTCGACAGGCTCACCAGCAAAACCATGATGGAGAGCGCGATGTTGAAGGTGAACAGCATGTCCAGCGCAAACGGCGGCAGTGGCAGCACCAGCATCGCCAGGATGAGGACGATGAAAATCGGCGCGGCCATCGCGCGGGCGTTGGCGCCGCTGAACAGGCCGGAGAGGCTCAGGGTGCCGTTCATGTCTGAGCGCCAGCGCCAGCCTGCAGCGGGTCAAGTTCGGGCGGCACCGGCAAGGCGGTCGGCGCATTGGGATAGGCGCCGCCGACTTGCTGGAAATGGCGCAGCTGGAACACGTAGGCCAGCACTTCGGCCACCGCTGCGTAGAGCTTGGCCGGAATTTCGTCGCCCAGTTCGGTGTGGCGGAACAGCGCGCGCGCCAGCGGTGGCGCTTCCAGCAGCGGCACACCGTGTTCGGCGGCCAGCTCGCGAATGCGCGCGGCGACGGCGTCGGCACCTTTGGCCACCACGCGCGGCGCGCCCATCTTGCCTTCGCTGTATTTGAGCGCGACGGCGTAATGGGTCGGGTTGGTCACCACCACGTCGGCAGCGGGGATCTCGGACATCATGCGGCGACGCGCCACTTCGCGCTGCTGGGCGCGTATATGCGCCTTCAGGTGGGGGTCACCCTCCGACTCCTTGGCTTCCCGGCGCACTTCTTCCTTGCTCATCCTGAGCTTCTTGAAGTGGCTCCAGAGCTGATACGGCAGGTCGATCACGACGATGAAAATCATCGCTCCCGAGACCAGCAGGAACACCTTGCCGATGAGATTGCCCATGTGCTGGATGGCGACTGAAGGCGACTCCAGGCTGAGCGAAAAAATCGCGCCGACGTTGGACCAGATCAGCCACACGGCGACCCCGCCCAGCAGGCCGGCCTTGGCCAGCGCCTTGACCAGCTCGATCAGTCCCTGGCTGGAAAACATGCGTTTGATGCCGGAAAACGGGTTCAGGCGATTGAATTTCGGGGCAAAGGCCTTGGCGCTGAAGAGCCAGCCGCGCAGCAGCAACGGTGTAGCCACGGTGGCGACCACCACCGCCGCCAGAAAGGGGGACAACGCCAGGGCCGCCTCAAAAAAATGGTTCGACAGTTGCGCCATGACATGTGCGCTGTCGCGGGCGATGCCGGGATTGAACTGCAGGCCGTCGCGCATGATATGCGACAGGGTCTGGCCGAGGCCGCTGGCCATCGTCCACAGGGTCGCGCCCCCCATCATCAGCACGACAAAGGTGGACAACTCGCGCGATTGCACGACCTGCCCTTCCTCACGTGCCTTTTGCAGCCTCTGTGGCGAGGCTGGTTCGGTTTTTTCCTGATCGCTTTCTTCAGCCATCCCTGATTTCACCTGTTGGTGGAGGCCCTGCCATCTGCATCAAGCGGAGGCGGGCTTTCTTCAGGCTGAATTATTGGCCATGCCCGGCACGGGCAATCAGGGGAATAAGGGTGGATTTGGCCTGCTATTTAACGCCAGGCGGTGCGGAGGGAAGCGAGGGAGGTGTGCCGCCATTCCCGGTTTCGCCGTCCCCCCCGGCCTCGTCGGCGACGCTGACGCCTGAAGCTTCCTTGGTGACAGCGTCTTCGGTACGCTTGTTCATGACGATGATGCTGATGCGGCGATTGACCGGATCGTGCGGCCCGGCATTGTTGAACGGCACCGAGGAGGCCAGTCCGACCACCCGTAGCATCTTCTCTTCGGCCATGCCGCCGGCAATCAATTCGCGCCGCGAGGCATTGGCACGGTCGGCCGACAGTTCCCAGTTGCTATAGCCGCGTTCGCGATTGGCATAAGGCTTGGCATCGGTGTGGCCCGACAGGCTGACGCGGTTCTGCACGTCGTTCAGAACCTGGCCGATCTCGTGCAGGATGATCTTGGTGTAAGGCTGCAGCTCGGCGCTGGCCAGATTAAACATGGGCCGATTCTGCTCGTCGACGATCTGGATGCGCAGGCCTTCGCTGGTGATGTCGATCAGCAGCTGCCGCTTGAACTGTTTCAAAGTGGGATTGGCGTCGATCGCCACTTCCAGCCGCTTTTTCAACTGCTTCAGGTTTTCAGTTTCGCGGCGTTCGATCTCGGCCTGCGCCGCCTTCAGGTTGTAGGATTTTTTCTCGGCCTCGGTCTCGCCTTTCTTGATCTGCCCGGCCTTGCGCGTGAGGTCGGCACCGCCGCCCTTGATGACGCTGGAACTGTCGCCGCTGCCTGAGCCCCCCTGCATGGCCACTTTGAGCGGCGTCTTGAAATACTCAGCAATGCCTTCGAGATCGCCCTTGGCGGTCGAGCCCAGCAACCACATCAGCAGGAAGAACGCCATCATCGCGGTCACGAAGTCGGCATAGGCGATTTTCCACGCGCCGCCATGATGGCCGCCCGCCGCCTTCTTGATGCGCTTGACGATGATGGGCGCTTTTTGCTCGCTCATGAGGTGATTTTATGCAGGCCTGGCCACGGGAAAAATCAGCGCGATTTCGCGCCCTTGACGTGCTCTTCCAGTTCACTAAAGGACGGCCGCTCGGTCGAGAACAGCACCTTGCGCCCGAACTCGACCGCAATCGCCGGCGCATAGCCGTTGATGCTGGCCAGCAGGGTGACCTTGACGCACTGGAACATCTTGGTCGATTCGTGGAGTTTCTGTTCGAGCAGCGTGGCAAGCGGGCTTACAAAACCGTAGGCCAGCAAAATGCCAATGAAGGTGCCGGTCAACGCCGCCCCGATCAAAATCCCCAGTTCCGCGGGCGGCAGACCCACCGATCCCATGGTCTTCACCACGCCCATCACCGCCGCGACAATGCCAAAAGCCGGCAGGCCATCGCCAATCTTGCTGACGGCATGCACCGGCACCTCGCCTTCGTGATGATGGGTTTCAATTTCATTGTCCATCAGGTTTTCGATTTCGAAGGCATTCATGCTGCCGCTGACCATCAGACGAAGATAGTCGGTGAGGAATTCGACAATGTGGTGATCAGCCATGATCGCCGGGTATTTCGTGAATAGCGGGCTGTTTTCGGGCGAATCGACGTCGGCTTCAACCGACATCAGGCCTTCCTTGCGGATTTTTGTCAGCAACTCGTAGAGCAGCGCCATCATATCCAGGTAAAGCGCTCGCGTGTATTTCGAGCCCTTGAACACGGTGGGCAGCGTACTGAGGGTCGCTTTTAGGGCCTTGCTGTTGTTGCCGACGATAAATGCACCCAGTGCACCGCCCCCAATGATGATGAGTTCTATCGGGTGCCAAAGTGCCGCCAGGTAACCGCCGGCCAGCGCATATCCGCCAAACACGCATAGGAGCACCACAACATATCCAACAATGACTAACACGGCTGTCAGTTCCTTTCATTGCTTTTTCAGGCGGAAGCCGCCCCGCCCTGCCCCGGTTTTTTCTGCACCCAAAGCCAGGACTCTCAGCATGAGGATTCGACCGAATCGAAGGATACTTGATGGCGAAGCGTGAGTATTTCCGCGTGGCGACGCCTCACATCCGCCACGCATACAAGGTGTGACGGGCGCCATCTGCCAAGGATACTTCGCGATCGGGCAGCCGCCCTTCCACGAGGAACGACAGGCTAATGAACAGGCTGCCGCTGCGCATCTGGGCTTGCGCTTGTTGCCATAAATCCGGCATGGCCGCAGGCGAGAGAAAGGCAAATACCACGTCAAAATCGGCCAGGTCGAGGGTTGCGTAATCGCGCCGCATGAAGGTCACCCGGCTGCGTTTGAACCCGGCGCGCAGACGGCTGATGAGCCAGGGGGCCGGGGCCGTTTCGGTGCCGTAAAAGCGGCCCTGCGGAAAACGCTGTGCCAGGTAAAACGGCACACCGCCCAGGCCGCTGCCGAGGTCGATGAAACGGAACGCCTGCGTCGCGGGCAGCAAGGATGCCACAACCTGCCAGGCCTTGCGGTCGGACAGATACAAGGGCACCCGGGTGCGGAAGCTGCTCCAGTAAAACAGGACCAGCAGCAGGAATGCCGCCAGATAGATCCAGGCGGGCACATGTGCCTGCAGCGCCAGCAGGATGGCCGGCAAGAAGCCGAAATGCAGGGGCGGCCACCAGGCAGGTTGCCGCCAGAGGAAGCTCAGCGTGGCGGCGATCGCCCCTTGGGCGAAAACGAGTTGCCACAGGGCGGGTTGATACGAAAATGGAATTTGCAGCAGAAGGTTCAGCAATGTGGCCAGCAACAGGGCCATGCACTGGATGACGAGCGACTGGAGGCTGACCGGCAGGCGCGCCATCACCGGACGACCGAGGGAAAGTTCAGGCGGCGGTCAGTTCGATTTGGGCCGCAGCACCCGCAAGGGGTACACCCAAGGTAGGCAATCCGCTATCGGCTAAAGCCGATGCGGAATTGACACCGCCGGCGGGTGCCCCGCTGCTGCGCAGCGACCCTTCCGCAGCCTTGGCCTTGCGGGTTTTTCCGGCACGCGCAGGCACGTTGCACAGGCCGCACACGTATTGGTCATGCAGGTCATCCGGATGCACCACGAAGTGGCCACCGCAGCCACTGCAGACGGCGGTTTCAAGCATGCGGTTTTCGAAGAAACGGTGCAGGGTCCAGGCGCGGGTGAAACTCAGCACGGCTTCGGCCTGATTGGTGTGAAGGTATTCCTGATACAGGCGATAGCTTTTGAGCACGGCTTCGATGCCGCTGCAATCGCTGTTCCTGGTGATGTAGCGATGAATGTTGATGAACAGCGAGGAATGCACGTTGGGCAGCCAGGTCAGGAACCAGTCGGTCGAGAATGGCAGCATGCCCTTGGGCGGCGACACGCCTTTGACTTCCTTGTACAGCTTGAGCAAGCGTTCGCGCGACAGCGTGGTTTCGGTTTCCAGTACTTGCGGACGGGCGCCGAGCTCGATCATTTCGATCGCCAGCTGGGTGTCGCGCATTTCGGTCAGCAGACTCTTCTTGCTCATTGGGATGCGCCTTCTTTCCTTCTTTATTGTGCGGCAGAATCAGGCAAAGGCTTCCACAGCCTGGCCTGCCATCAAAATGGCGGCGTGCGACTGCGCCATGGCGCGATCCTTGGTGTAGCTGGTCAGCATGTTGAGCACCATGCCGTCGTCGAAGCGGAAGCGCGATACCATCATGCCGGAGGCGGCAAGCTTGAGAATCTGTGCGGGAGTCAGTGCCTCGATCAACTCGGCGACGTCCTGGCTGATGCCCAGACGAAAGACGGCGGTCGCCTTGTCGTGCTGGATCATGCTTTGCGCCAGCATCAGGTAGTTGAGATTGACATCGCGCATTTCGTCCAGCATTTCGTCCAGTTTCATTTGCCTGTCCTCCTTCGTTGAACTTTTTTTCGATTTCACACTTAAGTCAGCGTGGTGAATTCGTTATCGGACGACACCCGACAAAGTTAACGTGGACCAACACTGTATTCGCAGTCGGATATTGCAGACTTATTTTGTAGGTATATGTCTTACAAGGCTACGCATATCGAAGTACGTGCTGTCATTGCAAGCGGAAGCGGCAAATCAGAAAGCCTGCTTGATCAATGCCCTAAATTGTCGCGCTGCGCTCGTAATGACAGATCATAGTAAGAGGAAGGCGCCTCAATTGCGCTGGTATATATCCTCGAAGCGCACGATATCGTCCTCGCCCAGATACGTGCCCGACTGCACCTCAATCATGTGCAGGTCGATCTTGCCGGGGTTTTCCAGCCGGTGCGTCGTGCCGAGCGGAATGTAGGTCGACTGGTTCTCGGTCAGCAGCATGATCTCCTCGCCGCAGGTGACGCTGGCGGTGCCGGACACCACGATCCAGTGCTCGGCGCGGTGGTGATGCATCTGCAGGCTGAGCTTCTCACCCGGCTTGACCATGATGCGCTTGACCTGGAAGCGCTCGCCTTCATCAATACCTTCGTACCAGCCCCACGGGCGGTAGACCTGCTTGTGAACCAGATGCTCGCAGCGCTTTTCGGCCTTGAGGCGGTCAACCAGTTTTTTCACGTCCTGTACCCGGTCCTTGTGCGCCACCAGCACCACGTCGGCGGTTTCCACCACCACCAGGTCCGACACACCCAGCATGGCCACCATGCGGGTTTCGGCGCGGACGAAATTGTTCTGTGCATTTTCCAGCATGACATCGCCGCGCGTGGCGTTGCCCTGCCCGTCCTTTGCCGCCACGTCCCACAGCGCGGTCCAGGCGCCGATGTCGTTCCATGCAATGTCGGCTGGCACCACGACAGCGCGGCGGGTGTGCTCCATCACCGCGTAGTCGACGGACTCCGAAGGGCAGGCCTCGAACTCGGCGGGCGCGAGCCGCACGAAATCGAGATCGGGCGTGGCGGCATCGAGCGCGGCGCGGCTGGCGTCGAGAATATCGGGACGCAGGGCCTGCAGTTCGTCGAGAAAATCCGCCGCACGGAACAAGAACATGCCGCTGTTCCAGAAATAATCGCCGGAGCCGACATACTTCTGCGCGGTAGCAAGGTCGGGTTTCTCGACAAATGCCGCAACTTGATGTGCCCCTGCGGTATCCGCCAGCGGCGCGCCTTTCTTGATGTAGCCGTAGCCGGTTTCCGGCGTGGCGGCGACGATGCCGAAAGTAGCGAGGTGGCCGTTCTGCGCCGCCTGCGCCGCAGTGAGAATGGCCGCATGGAACGCCGCCACGTCGCCGATCAGATGATCGGCGGGCAGCACCAGCATCAGCGCATCGGGATCGTCGCGCGACAGCATCAGCGCGGCCACGGCAATCGCCGGCGCGGTGTTTCGGCCCACCGGCTCCAGCACGATGGCATGCGGCTGGATGTCGATCTGGCGCATCTGCTCGGCAATCATGAAGCGGTGCTCGACGTTGCACACCATCAGCGGCGCGGCCATCTCCGGCATCTTCGTCAGGCGGCCGACAGTGTCCTGCAGCAGGCTGTGGTCACTGGCCAGCGGCAGCAGCTGTTTCGGCATGGCCGCGCGGGACAAGGGCCACAGTCGGGTACCCGAGCCCCCGGAAAGAATCACGGGATGAATAAGGGTCATATCGTGTGCTCTATTAAAAAGTCATTTCACTGCCTGTGGCAAATTCTGTTCCAGACACAGGGCCAGCGCAATTTCCCAGTCGGGCAGCCGCACACCGAAGGTCGCCGCCAGTTTGTCGCAGTCAAGCTGCGAGTTGACCGGGCGCGCCGCGGGCGTGGGATAGCCGGAGGTAGGGATCGCCGTGAGGCTGGCCAGTTTCGCGTCCGATTCGGCCAGGTGTGCCCGGATCGCCGCGGTGAAGCCGTGCCAGCTGGTGCGCCCGCCGCAGCTCAGATGATAGATACCGGACGTTGCCGTTTGCTCGGACCGATCCAGCCAGCGCGCAATCACCAAAGCCGTTGCCTCGGCGATCAGGCGCGACCAGGTCGGCGCGCCAAATTGGTCGTTGACCACCGCGAGCATTTCGCGCTCGCGCAGCAGCCTCTGCATGGTCAGCAGGAAATTGCGACCACGCAGGCCATAGACCCAGCTGGCGCGCAGGATCAGGTACGGCGCACCAGCGCGTTGCACCGCCTGCTCTCCCGCCAGCTTGGTGGCGCCGTACACGCCCAGTGGATTCGGCGCGTCGACTTCCGTATAGGGCGTGGGCTTGCGCCCGTCGAACACGTAGTCGGTTGAAAAATGCACCAGCGGAATCCCGCGCATTGCCGCAGCCAGCGCCAGTTCGCTCGGCGCAGCCGCGTTGATGGCGTGCGCCAACTCAGGTTCGGTCTCGGCCTTGTCGACCGCAGTGTAGGCGGCCGGGTTGACGATCAGGTCCGGCGCGATGGCATCCACCGCGCGGCGGATGGCAGCGGTGTCGGCGAGATCGAAGCCGCTGCGGTCGGCCGCGACCACTTCGCCCAGCGGCGCCAGCGCGCGCTGCAGTTCCCAGCCCACCTGGCCGTTGACACCGGTGAGCAGGATCCTCACGCGAACACCTCGCATTCGGCGAGCGCCAGGCCGGCCTGGTCCTTGGCGGACAAGAGCGGCGCGCCGTCCAGCGGCCAGTCGATGCCGAGCGCCGGATCGTTCCAAAGCAGGCAGCGCTCGAACTCGGGCGCGTAATAGTCAGTGGTCTTGTAGAGAAACTCGGCGTGCCCGGACAGCACCTGAAATCCGTGCGCGAATCCCGGCGGAATCCACGCCATGTCGTGCGTTTCGGCCGACAACCGCATCGTGGCAACACGGCCGAAATGCGGCGAGCTGCGGCGCAGGTCGATCGCCACGTCGAACACCTCGCCCGCCACCACGCGCACCAGCTTGCCCTGCGGCTGCCCGATCTGATAATGCAGGCCGCGCAGCACGCCTTGTGCGGAGCGCGAGTGGTTGTCCTGCACGAACTCGGCCTTGATACCAAGGCTTGCAAAAACCTTGCGATTGTAGCTCTCGAAAAAAAAGCCACGCGCGTCGCCGAACACACGGGGGCGCAGCAACAGAACCTCGGGGTGTTGGGTCGCGATCACCTGCATCAAAACACCCGGTCGTTCAGCACGTCGATCAGGTAACGCCCGTAGCCGTTTTTCAGCAGGGGCTGCGCCAGCGCCTGCAGTTTGGCGGCGTCGATGAAGCCCTGGCGGTAGGCGATCTCCTCGGGGCAGGCGATTTTCAGGCCCTGGCGCTTCTCGATGGTCTGGATGTAGAGCGCCGCCTCGATCAGCGAATCGTGGGTACCGGTGTCGAGCCAGGCCTGGCCGCGTCCCATCACCTGGACGTCAAGCTCGCCCCAGTCGAGGTACTGGCGGTTGACGTCGGTGATCTCCAGCTCGCCGCGCGGCGACGGCTTCAGTGCCCGCGCGATGTCGATCACCCGGTTGTCGTAGAAGTACAGACCGGTGACGGCATAGCGCGATTTCGGCTTGGCGGGTTTTTCCTCCAGGCTGACCGCGCGCCCGTTGGCGTCGAATTCAACCACGCCGTAGCGCTCGGGATCGGTCACCGGATAGGCGAACACGGTGGCGCCGTGCGTGCGCTGCCCGGCCGCCTGCATATCCTGGCTCAGATCGTGGCCGTAGAAAATGTTGTCGCCCAGCACCAGGGCGCAGGGGTCGGTGCCGATGAAATCGCTGCCGATGAGGAAAGCCTGCGCCAGTCCTTCGGGCGCGTCCTGCACCGCATACTGGATGTTGATCCCCCACTGCGCGCCGTCGCCCAGCAGCTGCTCGAAGCGCGGCGTGTCCTGCGGGGTGGAAATCAGAAGAATGTCGCGAATCCCCGCCAGCATCAGCGTGGTCAGCGGGTAATACACCATGGGCTTGTCGTACACCGGCAACAGCTGCTTGGAGACCACCTGGGTGATGGGATAGAGCCGGGTTCCGGAGCCGCCGGCGAGGATGATGCCCTTGCGTGTGGTCATGTCTAGCGTTCTGCGTAGTTTTCGGAAACCCAGTTACGGTATTCGCCGCTGGTCACGTGATCCACCCAGCCCTGGTTGGCCAGGTACCAGGCCACCGTCTTGCGGATCCCGCTCTCGAAGGTCTCGGCGGGCGTCCAGCCGAGTTCGCGCTCGATCTTGCGGGCATCGATCGCATAGCGCAGGTCATGGCCGGGCCGGTCCTTGACGAAGGTCATCAGGCTGGCGTGCGGAGTGACCGGTGAGCTGGGATGCAGTTCGTCGAGGATGGCGCACAGCGTCTTCACCACCTCCAGATTGGTTTTTTCGTTGCAGCCGCCGATGTTGTAGGTCTCCCCCACCCGGCCGGCTTCCAGCACCCGTCGGATCGCGCTGCAATGGTCGCCGACGTACAGCCAGTCGCGGACATTGCTGCCATCGCCGTAGATCGGCAGCGGCTTGCCCGCCAGCGCGTTGTGGATGACCAGCGGGACGAGCTTTTCCGGAAACTGCAGCGGCCCGTAGTTGTTCGAGCAGTTGGTGGTCAGCACCGGCAGGCCGTAGGTGTGGTGATAAGCCCGCACCAGATGGTCCGACGCGGCTTTCGACGCCGAATACGGGCTGTTCGGCGCATACGGCGTGGTTTCTGAAAACGCCGGATCGGTGGGACCGAGCGAGCCGTACACCTCGTCGGTCGACACGTGCAGGAAGCGGAATGCCATCTGCTCGTCCGCCGGCAGCTGTGACCAATGCGCGCGCACCGATTCGAGCAGATTGAACGTGCCGACCACATTGGTCTGGACGAACTCGGCGGGACCGTGGATGGAACGGTCGACATGGCTTTCCGCCGCGAAATTGATCACTGCACGCGGACGGTATTGCTGCAGCAATGCATCCATCGTTGCGCGGTCGCCGATGTCGCCCCGCACGAACACATGCCGGGCGTCACCCTGCAACGATCGCAGGTTCTCCAGGTTGCCCGCATACGTCAGCTTGTCGAGGTTGACGACGGCTTCGTCGCTCGCCGCCAGCCAGTCCAGAATGAAATTGGCACCGATAAAACCGGCGCCTCCGGTCACGAGTATCATTTGCGCGCTCAATTGGCAGGTTTTTCGGCGGCGTTTGCTTCGGCAGCCGGCGCATAGCCGCTTGCGTATTCGATCTTGGCTGCTTGGCGCAGCTTTTTCAGGTCCGCTTCTATCATTCCCTTGCGTTTCTGGACTGTCAGGGCCTGCTCGATAGCGTTTTTCGCCTGTTCCAGCGAAGCAGGCTGCAACTGGCTTTCTTGCAACTGCTGGACCAGCACATGCCCGGAACGCCCCGGTGAAATCGTCACCTGGCCGTCCCTCATCTGGCTCAGGCGAGCCAGCAGGGTCGCTGGTATCTGTTCAGCCGGCTTCACCGCCACGGCGCTCTTGCCATCGATGTCCTGTTCCTTGAGCCAGTTGACGAAGTCACCCATGGAATGAGCGCTCTTGAGTTTGGCCTCGACCTCGGCCATGCGCGACGAATCAAGCGTCAGCTCGAGTTCCTGAATGCGATAGATGCGGCGCCGGGAGAAGAGCTCGGGATGCTGCTCATAATACGCGGCGATCTCGGCTTCCGTGGGTTGGGCGGCATCCTTGAAGCTGCGCTCCGCATAAGCCTCTGCCAACACCTGGCGGCTGGCCTGCTCCATCGCAATAGCCACCGCGGGGTCCTTGTCCAGCCCGGTGTTTTTGGCAGCCTGCGCCACCAGACGTTGATCGACCAAGGCCTGCAATAGCCTGGTTTTGGCCTCGGCCGCCTGCGCCTCGCTCAGCGCGTCCAGGCCGGAAAGCGCCAGGTTCAATTCGGCTTCGCCGATCTTGTCGCCGTCCACCGTTACCACCGCCTCGTTTTTTACAGCGGTGGCAGGCTTTTCACAGCCCGACGCCAGCACGGTCAGGATGGCCAAGGCGATAAACGACGCATGCTTGGGTTTCATGAATACTCTCATTGCAAAATGTGGTCGTATGGTGCGGGATTCTGCCGGACTCGGCAAGCGCGTTTAAGCCGCGAATTCACGGAAGATGGGAAATCACCCATGCCCGGACATTCCAGGTCCGGGATTGACGAGCGATCATTTGAGCAAAAGCCAATATATTCAGCGCTCGCTGCCATATTCCATTAAACCCGGATTGTTCATTTAGGGCGAGATGCTTTGCGTAGGGTGCACTCTGTGCACCGATTGACGCCGAAGGTGAACCCGCGCCATAAATCGTCATGAACAATCTGGGTTAAAGAGAAATGGATTGATGCTGTTGTTACTTTCAACACTCAAGGCTGAATCCAATACCTACTTAACTTACACAAGCCGTTATTTTAGTCTATACAACGTGTGTAGATTTCCCGGTATTGGGGTCAATCCCCAGGCGCTCCTCCTCCTGCCATACCGGGTTTTTCGCGGCGCCTTCCGGCGCCGCTTTTGTTTTGTCCGCACCCTGCGCGCACCCTGCGGATGCAAGCAACTCAAAGACTTCAGTCAGCCATCGCTTTCGGGCCAGCCGATTGACGGGCTTCCCGCAACGCGCGGGCCGCCCTTTCCTTTTTGCCCTCGTCGGCAAAAGCTTTTACATCAGATGATTTTCGGGCTTCCATCAGCGCCTTGGCCGCTCTCTCCCGGGCCACCTTTTCGTCCCGGACGCGCTGCGCTGCCAGAGCCGCCTGGCGTTCACGCTCAGCCCGCTGGCTGGCTTGCAGCTGGGCGGCTTCCCTGGCCTGACCTTGCTTGAGTTCCTTGATCGCGGCCTGCTCAGCCGCTTCCTTCACGGCCTGCTGACGCGCCCGCTCCGCCTCCCGCTTGCGCTCCGCTTCCTGAATGGCCTTCTTGGCTTCCAGGCGCGCGCGCGCGTTCTTGATATCCTCGCGCATCTTCTCCCCGGTCTGGCGGATGCGCTCGCCAATCACCGCCAGATCCTCGCCAGAAGCAGCGGGGTTTTCAGCGGCGGCCTGATCATGTCCCGTTTCGGCCGAAAGCGCGCAGACTGGCAGCAGGCTGATCAGCGCGACAACTACGATACGCGATGCGTGGTTGGGGTTCATGCTTGTTCCTTACCGTGTTGACGAATGTGGACAGGCGCTGTATTCCCCGGGCTTCCCAACTTACATGCATGGGCATGAAGAGGAAGCATCCACAGTAACGGCTGAATACGCACCTGTCGCCGTACTCGTTTTACGGCCACGCATGCAAAATCTTTACGGCTTTACGCTGGAACCGCCTCTTCGAACTCGAGGCAGACCTTGTCGCTGGCATCGATATCGATGGTCACCCGCCCGCCATGCGCCAGCTTGCCGAACAGCAACTCGTCGGCCAGCGCCTTGCGAATCGTGTCCTGGATCAGGCGCGCCATTGGGCGCGCGCCCATCAGCGGGTCGAAACCATGCTTGGCGAGGTGGGCCTTCAGCGCATCGGTAAATACCGCCTCGACCTTCTTCTCATGCAACTGTTCTTCCAACTGCATCAGGAACTTGTCCACCACCTGCAGGATGACCGGCTCGGAAAGCGAAGCAAACGGGATGATCGCGTCGAGGCGGTTACGGAATTCCGGCGTGAACATGCGTTTGATTTCGCCCATTTCATCGCCGCTTTCGCGCGAGTTGGAAAAGCCAATGCTCGCCTTGTTAAGCATTTCCGCCCCGGCATTGGTCGTCATGATAAGCACCACGTTGCGGAAGTCCGCCTTGCGCCCGTTCGCATCGGTCAGCGTGCCGTGGTCCATCACCTGCAACAGCACATTGAAAATATCCGGATGGGCCTTTTCAATCTCATCAAGCAAAACAACAGCATACGGATGCTTGTTGACAGATTCCGTCAGCAGTCCGCCCTGGTCGAATCCGACATAGCCGGGAGGCGCGCCGATCAGCCGCGACACCGCATGGCGCTCCATGTATTCCGACATGTCGAAGCGAATCAGCTCGACCCCCAGCACATAGGCCAACTGGCGAGCGACCTCGGTCTTGCCGACCCCGGTGGGGCCGGAGAACAGGAAGTTGCCGATCGGTTTCTGCGGATTACCGAGGCCGCTGCGCGACATCTTGATCGCGGTGGTCAGCGCATCGATGGCCACATCCTGGCCGAACACCACCGCCTTCAGGTCGCGGTCCAGCGTCTTCAGCGAACTCTTGTCGTCGGACGACACGGTCTTGGGCGGAATCCGCGCGATCTTGGCGATGATGTCCTCGATCTCACGCGGGGTGATCGTCCGCTTCTGCTTGGACTTCGGCAGGATGCGCTGCGCTGCGCCCGCCTCGTCGATCACGTCGATCGCCTTGTCCGGCAGATGGCGGTCGTTGATATAGCGTGCCGACAGCTGCGCCGCCGTGGTCAACGCGGCCGCCGTGTACTTGACGCCATGATGATCTTCGAACCGCGATTTCAGGCCGCGCAGGATCGCCACGGTTTCATCGACCGAAGGCTCGGGCACATCGATTTTCTGGAAACGCCGCGACAAGGCATGATCTTTCTCGAAAATGCCGCGATATTCAGTGTACGTGGTCGCACCGATGCAGCGCAGGTTGCCCGATGACAGCGCCGGCTTGAGCAGGTTGGATGCATCGAGCGTGCCGCCGGACGCAGCCCCGGCGCCGACCAGGGTGTGGATTTCGTCGATGAACAGGATTGCCCTGGGATTTTCGGTCAATTGCTTCAGCACGCCCTTCAGGCGCTGCTCGAAATCGCCGCGGTATTTGGTGCCCGCAAGCAAGGCGCCCATGTCCAGCGCATACACCGTGCTTTGCGCCAGGATGTCGGGTACCGAGCCTTCAACGATACGGCGAGCCAGGCCTTCGGCAATGGCGGTCTTGCCCACACCGGCCTCGCCCACCAGTAGGGGATTGTTCTTGCGCCGGCGGCACAGGGTCTGGATCACGCGCACGAGTTCCTGATCACGTCCGATCAACGGGTCGATCCTGCCGGCCAGCGCCTGCGTGTTCAGGTTCTGCGCAAAGCTGTCGAGCGGCGAAGCGGAAGGCGCTTCGGAACTGGTTTCGGAAGGCTCATCCGAGCGCGGCAACGGTTCGCCCTGCGGGGTCTTGGTGATGCCGTGGGAGATGAAGTTGACGATATCGAGCCGTGTCACCCCCTGCTGGGTCAAGAAATACACCGCGTGCGAATCCTTCTCGCCGAACACCGCCACCAGCACGTTGGCGCCGGTCACTTCCTTCTTGCCGGACGACTGCACATGCAAGATGGCGCGCTGGATCACGCGCTGGAAACCGAGCGTGGGCTGGGTATCGACCTCGCCCTCGCCCACCACCCTGGGGGTGTGTTCCTCGATGAAGGCGCCAAGCTGTTCGCGCATGGCCTCGATATTGGCGCCACAGGCGCGCAACACCTCCACCGCGGACGGATTGTCCAGCATCGCCATCAGCAGGTGCTCCACCGAAATAAATTCGTGGCGCTTCTGCCGGGCATCCATGAAGGCCATATGCAGCGTGACTTCGAGTTCCTGGGCAATCATCTAACTTTCCTCCATCGTACATTGCAGCGGATGCTGATGCTGCCGCGCGAAATCCACAACCTGCTCGACCTTAGTATGCGCAATGTCCTTCGTAAACACCCCGCACACCCCTACGCCTTCAGTATGGACTTTGAGCATGATTTGTGTTGCCTGTTCCTGGCCGATTCCAAAAAACTTCTTCAGGACATGCACCACGAATTCCATCGGGGTGTAGTCGTCGTTCAGCAGCAGCACCTTGTACAGGGGCGGCGGCTTCACTCTTGCCGCAGTCGGTTCCAGCAGGGTACTGCTTTCTCGCTTGGTTGCCATAGCAGGATTAAGCCTCAATTACTGGCTTTATTTTGATGTGATGTGGGGATTTTTCAAGCCTGCTGGAAGTAGGGCCAACGCATTCGATGGATGAAGGGGCCAAAAGCAGAGAAAAGTTGCCTCGCTGCCCTGCGTCCCGCCAATCACAGGTGCGGCGTAACGGTCACACCATACGGGCATTTTGGTTCAGTGCAACAGTTTTCCTTCCCGGCTCTCCAGGGACCGCGCTCGACCTTCCCTAGCGAGCGGCCCTTTCACGACCCTTTCAACCCTTTCACACACACGTAACACATCCCGCCTATCGTCCGGACCTCTGCCACCTACTACCCCCTCCATGAGCCAAGAAGAAATGTGTCAGCATCTGCAGGACATTCTGGCAAACGCCCGGCTGATGACGCTGTTGCAGCCAATTCTCGACATGGTCGAAGGGCGGGTGATGGGCTACGAAGCCCTGTCGCGCGGGCCGTCGAACAGCCCGCTGCACGCCCCGCAAGCGCTGTTCCGCGTGGCCGAGCAACACGGCCTGCTGACGGCGCTGGACTGGGCCTGCGTACGCATGGCGCTGAAGACCTTTGCGCGGCTGAACCTGGCGGGGCGGCTGTTTGTGAACCTGTCGCCAGGCAGCCTGCTGGACGCAAGCTTTGCGCCGGATGCATTGCTGGCCGAACTGAATCATTTCGGTCTGGCCGGCAGTCAGATCGTGATCGAAATCACCGAAAACGCAACCTCGCTCGATTACGGAGATCTGCGGCAAGCTGCGTCCCGGTTGCACGCGGCGGGGATCGAAGTGGCCATCGACGATCTCGGGGAAGGGTTTTCCAGCCTGCGCCTCTGGTCGGAACTGAAACCTGCCTTCGTCAAGATCGACAAGCATTTCATCGCCGACATTCACCAGGACCCCCACAAGATCCAGTTTGTGCGCTCGATCAGGCAAATGGCCGAAGGCGCCCACTCGTGCGTGATCGCCGAGGGTGTGGAAAACCAGTCCGAGCTGGCGGTGCTGAAAGACCTCGGCATCCGCTATGCGCAGGGCTACCTGATCGGCCGCCCGTCACCCGTGCCGGTCCGCCTGCTGCCGCGCGAGGTGATGGCGTGCCTGGAGTCCGGCACGGTCAGCGTGTTTCCCATGCCGCGGGCACGCGACAGCCTCCACATATCGGCCGGCAAGCTGGTGGCCTCCGCGCCGGCCGTCGCCCCGCTGACCGCCAGTCAGGATGTGCTCGAACTGATGATGAAGCATCCCGATCTGCATGCGGTGGCGGTAGTGGACAAAGGCATTCCGGTCGGCATCATTCATCGCCCCGCCCTGCTCGACCGCTTTATCAGCCTGTACGCCCGAGAGCTCCATGGCCGCAAGCCCTGCCGCGACCTGATGGACGCCAATCCACTGGTCGTCGACAAGGCCACGCGCATGACCGAACTGTCAGAACTGGTGGTGAATAAAGGCAAGGCGGCCTTCACCCAGGGCTTTGTCATCACCTCTGAGGGGCGCTACCTGGGGATGGGGTCAGGCTTCGACCTGATGCGCGAGGTTACCGAAATGCAGATCGTCGCTGCGCGCTATGCCAACCCGCTGACCGGCCTGCCCGGCAACGTGCCGATCCAGGAGCACATGGAACGCCTGCTGGTCAACGAACAGTCCTTTGTTACCGCCTATTTCGACCTCGACCATTTCAAACCCTACAACGACGTCTACGGCTTCCGCCGCGGCGACGTCATCATCCAGTTGCTGGCGCGCATCCTGCGCGAAAGCTGTAACATCGAACTGGATTTTATCGGCCACATCGGCGGCGACGATTTCGTGGTGCTGTTTCAAAGCCTCGACTGGGAAATACGCTGCCACGGCATGCTGTCGCGCTTCGATCGCGAATGCCTGACCCTGTTCAAACCCGAGCATGTGAAGGCCGGCGGCTACTACAGCGAAGACCGGCGTGGCGCGATGGCCTTTCATGCCCTGACATCGCTGTCCATCGGCGCGGTGCTGATCGACCCCGCCCATTTCCACCAGTACCAGGAAGTGGCACGTGCCGCCTCCGAAGCCAAACATATCGCCAAACGCATCGACGGCAGCAACCTGTTCATCGACCAGCGTCGCATGCCCTTTGGCCGGCAGCTGGTGGATGAGGCACGCGCCATCGGGCAGGACGAGCCGGCAAAAGAAAGCGCGGCAGCGGCAGCGGCAGCGGCAGCGGCAGAAGAACGTAACTGCCAGCCTCTTGCTCAGGCCGCGTCCCTCACCCCGGCAATCTGATTGGGCAGGCGCGCGGCCAGCAATGGCCACGACCTGAGCGTCACTGACGTCCTGGCGCCGCCAGACGGCCGGATGAGGATCGGCCACCCGGCTGCGCAGGCGCGCTCTCGCCTTTCCGAGGCGTTTACTTTGAGCCCTTGGCGGGTCGCCCGGTCTTGATGACTTCAAGGCGACGAACTGCGGCAAGCACCGAGGCGTCGCTCAGTTTCGCCAGATTCGCAACCGCTGCACGCAGGATCTCGCTTTTTTTCACCGACACCCCCGCATCCAGGCAGCGCTTCTTGAGCGCTGCAATCAGGGCGTACTCCCTCTCCGGCATGGTGAAGCTGTCGCGGACCAGCTTGGGTTTTTTCGTCTTGGCAGGCTTGCCCGCCTTTTTGACCTTGGCAACAAACGGCTCCGACTCATGCGCAGCCTTCTTCACCAGGACCGTTTTCTTTGCCGGGGGCGATTTCCTGGCCACGGGAGGACGCACCGCCGTTTTCTTTGCTGCCGCAGGCGCAGCCTTGGCTGGCGCGGATCTGGCTGTGGCGGCAGCGCTTCCCGCTGCAGGGGCTGCAGCTTTGGCAGCCCTTGCCCGCGCGGCTGGCCTGGCGGCGGCCGGCTTGGCGCGGACAGTAGTCGTGGTGCGCGCTGTGCTCGTCGCAGGTTTTGCTTCGGTTGGTTTGTTAGTGTCGTCGGCCATGATCAATCTCCCAATAGATTTATACGGAATAAACAGTATATTTAGTTAATTCCAATATTCAAGCGATTGATCCCTTGGAATAAAAAATTCACAATCCCGAAAAACGATCATGGCCGCGCTCACCTAAGGTACGCCTCTGTGGCGTAGCGACGCATCATGCGGTGACTGTTGAAGTAGGCAGCATTCTTGCTGATGGCGCCCTTCATGACGGCGATCCAGCCAGGCCGGTCGTCATGCCAGAGCGGCAGGACCACTTGCTCAAGCTTGTCGTACAAGGCCATGGCATCGTGTCCGTTGGCGGTGGGCGAATCGTCCCCCACCGCCCAGCCGGTCACCCCCTCCAGGCAGCCCTCCACCCACCAGCCGTCCAGCACCGAGAGCTGGGGCACGCCGTTGAAGGCCGCCTTCATGCCGCTGGTGCCGGAAGCCTCCAGCGGCCGCAGGGGGGTGTTGATCCAGACATCGGAGCCGGACACCATGAGCAGTGCCAGCGCCATATCGTAATCGGGCAGGAAGGCCATGGGGACCACTCCAGCCAGGTCCCGCATGTGGACGTGCAGCGCTTCGATGAGCTGCTTGCCCGCCTTATCTCTCGGGTGGGCCTTGCCGCCCATGACGATCTGGAAGGGACGCTCCCGGGCGAGGGCCTTGAGGCGCGCGAGATCGGCAAACAGCAGATCCGCCCGCTTGTAGGCGGTCATGCGCCGCGCAAAGCCGAGGATGGGCTGGTCAGGATTCAGCGCCACCCCGGTCAGTTCCCGCACCTTGTCGACCAGCGCCAGTTTGGCTTCCAGGTGGGCGGTCCAGAGCTTCTCGCCCGGAATACGATCGGCGCGGGAGAGCAGTTCCGGCTCATGGCACCAGCCCGGCACAAGCTGGTCGTACATTTTTGCGACCGGCGCGCTGGTCCAGGTGGCGGCATGCACCCCGTTCGTCACCGCGTGCACCGCATAACCCGGGAACATCAGCCGGGAAACCTCGGCGTGGCGCTTGGCCACCCCGTTGACGTACTCGGACAGGTTCAAGGCCAGGCGCGTCATGTTGAGCTTGTCCTCGCCGGCCAGCAGCTTCACCGTGCCGGGGTCCAGCAGATCACCGTAGATACGCCGCACCAGTTCGTAGTCGAATTTGTCGTGGCCTGCTTCCACCGGCGTATGGGTGGTGAAGGTGCACAGCTCCCGCACACGCGGCAGGTCGTAGGGGCTCTCGCCGGGCCGCAGGCCTTCGCTGGGATAGGCAAAGCGCTGCAGCAGGGCCAGGGTGAGGAAGGCCGAGTGACCCTCGTTCATGTGATAGCCCATGAGCTTGAAGCCCAGGGCTTGCAGCATGGCGATACCCCCCACGCCCAGCACCACCTCCTGCTTCATCCGGTAGGCCTCATCGCCGCCGTACAGGTGATGGGTGATGTCGCGGTCGCGCGGGTCGTTCACCGGCAGGTCGGTGTCCAGCAACAGGACGGGGACGCCGCAATCGACCAGCGAGCACAGCACGTAAAGCCAGCCCCCCACCCACACCAGGCGACCTTCAAGCTCCAGCGCCACGGTGGCCGGCAGCCGCGTCGCGTAGCGGGCGGGATCCCAGTCGTCGGCATGCTCGATCTGCCTACCCTGCGGGTCGATTTCCTGGCGGAAATAACCGGCCCGGGACACCAGGGTGACCGCCACCATCGGCAGGCCGATGTCTGCTGCGGCACGCAGGCTGTCCCCCGCCAGCACGCCCAGGCCGCCACTGTAGGTGGGGATATCGTTCTCCAGGGCGATCTCCATGGAGAAATAGGCGACCCGCAGCTTGTGGGTGAATTTTTCGGTCTTGTTCGCAGCTTCTGCCATCGCACGTTCCATCGACAAGCGCCGCCCCAAATATGAAGCGCAGCGGCAAGCAGTGTTTGTCCCCGGGCTGCAAGCCCGGTTATTTGGTTTTCGATTTTTTCCTGATTTCAGCCATCTTCTCTCGCCATTCGCTCAAATCCTCATCCTCTATTTCAAGCTGTAATGCCACGACTTCCAGCGCAGTCATTTTTTCATTTTCCAGTCTGCGCAGTAATTTTGATCGTGTTCTCGACAGCAAGCGTTCGGTTTCTTCCTCGCTCAAAAAACTGGCTTTTTCGAGATACTCATTTGAAGGCATCTTTCTCATCGCAACCCATCCTTGTGATGTTTTGGAAAGCCTAAAAATACACCCATATCCGCTTAAGCCGCTACCTCAATCATCGTCATAAAGGCCGGCCCTATTAGAAACGCCACCAATCGCTTCCCCGCGCTTTCGAACCACACAAAGTTCACTTTTCTGTCACAGGCCGTTCATTTTCATCGGGCAAGATATCAACCCCTCGGGAGCATTCCCAGCCGATAACGCATGGAGGCCATCATGGCGACAGCAAGCAATCTGCAGGTGAAAAGCCCCCGGGCGAACACGTATGCTTCATCCTGCGTTCCCGATGCTGAAGCGATCGATCTGGTGGTGCTCGCGCTCGACGACCTGGGCATGATTCGCGACTGCGGCCGGGCTTGTGAACAGATGTTTGGCTACCCGCCGCATGAACTGGCTGGCCGTCATGTTTCCTTGCTTCTGCCGCAGTTGCCGGACATCGGCCTGGTGCAGGAAGGCCGCATCAATTCCCGGCTGGCCCATCTCTGCCATTGTGCCGTCAGCTTTCAGGCCCGGCGCCGCGATGGCCGGCACTTCGCCAGCGAGCTGTTCATCAATCGCCTCGGCAGCCACAACGTGGTTGTCCTTGTGCGCAGCCTCGAAGCCTTGATGTTGAACGGCGAGGCTTTTTCCTCCCTGCCTGTCCGCTAGCGGCAGTCCGTTTACACCTGCAACACGATTCACCCCGATCGGGTTCGCACGGACACACGATCAGGCGCCTGGCCGCGACCGGAAGCCTTCCAGGAAAGCAGGGGCGATTCAGTAGAGGATGCTTGTGACAAAGAAAAACAGCACTGACGGCGCCGGCCCGGGAAGCGCGGACATCGAGAGTGCCCTGAGCGAGCTCATGGCCATCCGGGCGGATATGGTCGCCAGCCTCGCCATGTCGCAGCCACATCTTGCCCAGGTTCACGCGAACTACCGGGACAGCGCATGGAATCTCCTGCATTATCTGGCCCTGCGTCGGCGCGATCTGCGCCCGTTGCAGCTGCGCCTGGCGGCACTGGGGCTGTCCTCCCTCGGGCGCGCCGAATCGCATGTCCTGAGCACGGTCGATGCGGTGCTGAGCGTCCTGCACCGCCTGCTGCAGCGCGCCTGGCAGCCGGCCTCACGGGAAACCGCGGTCCTTGATTTCGCCCACGGCGAGCGGCTGCTTGCCGAACACACGGATGCCTTGCTGGGACCTGCGACCCCGGGACGCGAGGTCCGGATCATGGTGACCATGCCAAGCACGGCGGCGGACGACTACCTGCTGGTTCACAATCTCCTCCAGCAAGGGATGGACTGCATGCGCATCAATTGCGCCCATGACGACGCCGCAGCCTGGGCGCGGATGATCGCGCATCTGCGGCAGGCGGAACGGACGCTAGGCCGGTCCTGCCGTGTCGTCATGGACCTGGCCGGGCCGAAGCTGCGTACCGGGCCGCTGGAACCGGGTCCGGCGGTGATCCGGATTCGCCCGGCTCGCGACGACTACGGGCGGGTCACCGCCCCCGCACGGGTCTGGCTGACCGCGGAGGAATCCCCCCAGCCCCCGCCCTCACCGGCGAACGCCTGCCTCCCCGTGCCGTCGGCCTGGCTGGCCCATCTTCGTGTCGGGGAACTTGTGAAATTCACGGATGCACGGGACGCCCGGCGGACCTTCAAGATCGTTGACGCGGCCGCGCACGGATGCTGGGCCGAGGCAGTCAATACGGCTTACATCGTCCCCGGCACCACCCTGCGCCACGCGCGTGGCGCAGGCAAGCCGGACGACCGTGAATGTCGTGTCGGCGCGTTGCCGCCGGGTGAAAACATCCTCACCCTGCAGAAGGGCGACCTGCTCATCCTGACCCGCGACCTCAAGCCGGGGCGCCCGGCAAGCTACGACAGCGCGGGAAAAATCCTGAGCCATGCCGTGATCGGTTGCACCATGCCGGAGGTGTTCGATGACGTCCGCGCAGGGGAACCGATCTGGTTCGACGACGGCAAGATCGGCGGCGTCATCGAGAAGGTGGAAAAGGCACGTGTCCTCGTCCGCATCACGCAGGAGCACCTGAAGCCCGTGAAGCTGCGCGCCGACAAGGGGATCAACCTTCCCGAGAGTGCCCTGCGCCTTGCGGCCATAACCGCCAGGGACATCGAGGACCTGTCCTTCGTGGCCCGGCACGCCGATATCGTCGAATTGTCGTTCGCCAACAGCGCCCAGGACGTGGCATCGCTCCAGCAACGCCTGGCGGACCTGGGGAGCCGGCAGCCCGCCATCGTGCTGAAGATCGAAACGCGGCGAGGCTTTGAGAACCTGCCGGACATGCTGCTGACGGCCATGCGTGCCCCGTGTTGCGGGGTGATGATCGCCCGCGGCGATCTGGCCGTCGAATGCGGATTCGAGCGCCTGGCGGAAGTCCAGGAAGAGATTCTATGGCTCTGCGAGGCTGCGCATGTCCCCGTGATCTGGGCCACCCAGGTCCTGGAAACCCTTGCCAGGGAAGGCAGGCCATCGCGTGCCGAGATCACGGACGCCGCGATGGGTCTCCGCGCCGAGTGCGTCATGCTCAACAAGGGACCCTATGTCGTCAGCGCCGTGCGGGTTCTGGACGACATCCTGCGGCGGATGCATGCGCACCAGGCCAAAAAGCGGTCCATGCTCAGGGAATTGCATCTGGCCCACATGTTGGCGGCCGAACCCGGTGCGGCAGCCGGCCAGGGGGACCATTCTTTTTCCGGCAGGAATGATGACATTGTAGGCGGCAACGCCCGGGCTTAGACCAGAGAGGGCGTCCCACGACGGGAGAACGGACGAGACCTACATGTATCCAATGCTCGATAAGCTTTGGACCAGTTATCTGTACCACCCACATGACAACCGACTGATTTTTGTTCTTGCCAATCAGTTAGTTAATATGAATTGGCGGAGAGGGTGGGATTCGAACCCACGGTAGGCTTGCACCTACGCCTGATTTCGAGTCAGGTACATTCGACCACTCTGCCACCTCTCCGGCGGCGCGTATTGTAACCGAGCCGCGCGGTTTGCTGGACGAAAATTTCACACTCGGGCAGACTATGGTCATGCCCATTACAAGAAAAATGGCGGGTTTCGGGAGGGGCGCCGCGCTTGCATTGAGCCTGGTTCTGGCTGCGTGCAGCCAGCCGGTACCGCCTCCTGAAATCAGCGGCGAGTTGCGGGTCGGTGCGCGCAACAGCCCGGCCACCTACTACGTCGCCCACAACGGCGAGTCTGCCGGCTTCGAGCACGATTTGATCCTGGCCTTCAGCCAGTCGCAGAACTGGTCGCTCGAGTGGACGGAAAAGCCCCGCCCCGAAGCGCTGTTCCAACTGCTCGACCGCCATCGTATCCACCTGGCGGCGGCAGCCCTGCCGCGTACAGTCGTCAAAGACCGCCACCTGATTGCCGGGCCGGTGCTGTTCGAGACCCCGGTCCATGTCGTGTACCGCACCCGCGACAAGCGGCCGCGCAACACGGCAGACCTGTCCGGCAGGAAACTGGCGCTGATTGTCGGCTCCGGACATACACCCATCCTGATGCGCCAGAAGCGCAAGCATCCCGAACTCGCCTGGGCGGCGCTGGAGAATGTCTGGCCGGAGGAACTGCTGGCGCAGTTGCAGGCCGGCCTGTACGACGCGGTGCTCATCAACGGCATGGATTTCGACCTGATGCGCAATGCCTACCCCGAACTGGCCGTGGCATTCGACATCGGTGGCACGCAGAAAATTGTGTGGGCGCTGCCGCCCCGCAGTTCGCAGGCAATGCGCAATGCGCTGGCGCGCTTTGTCGAGCAGGCGCGCAAGGACGGCACCATCAAGCGCATTTACGAGCGCTATTTCGGTCACGTCAGACAACTGGACCGCAGCGACATCCTCGGCATCCTGCAGCGCCGCCCGCAACGGCTGCCCGAGCTGCGCCAACACTTTCACGAGGCGCAGACGCTTACCGGTATCGACTGGCGCCTGCTGGCCGCGATCGGCTATCAGGAGTCGCAGTGGAATGCCCTCGCCACCTCGCCCACCGGGGTGCGCGGCCTGATGATGCTGACCGGGCAAACCGCCGACCGCATGGGCATTTCCAACCGCCTCGACGCGCGCGAGAGCATCCTGGGCGGCGCGCGCTATCTGGCGCTGATGAAAGACAGCCTGCCCGCGCGCATTGCGGAACCCGACCGCACCTGGCTGGCGCTGGCCGCCTACAACCAGGGACTGGGACATATGGAGGATGCTCGCCGCATCGCGCAGACGCGCGGCGGCAGTCCGGACAGCTGGGCCGACGTGAAGGAAGCGCTGCCGTACCTGAGCCGCGGCACCTACTCAAAAGTGACGCGATACGGCTACGCCCGCGGCGGCGAAGCCCTGCATTTTGCCGAGAACATCCGCAACTATTACGACATCCTGCTGCGGCTGGAGTCCAAGTACGACCCGATGATCAATCTGGGGCGCAGCGAGGGAGACCTGGCCGCGCCAGGTTGATCCGGTTTATTCCATTTCGCGCTGAGAAACAGCAATAAGTAGGGTGCGCCATGCGCACCAACAATAAGGGTGCGCATGGCGCACCCTACGATATTAACTTCTATTGCGAACTGGAATTACGCGGGCATCAGCCTGTCCACGCCGCCCATCCACGGCCGCAGAACTTCCGGAATGGTCACGCTGCCGTCGGCGTTCTGGTAGTTCTCCAGGATCGCCACCAGCGTGCGCCCCACCGCCAGGCCCGAACCGTTCAGGGTGTGCAGCAGTTCCGGCTTGCCCTGCCCCGCCTTGAAACGCGCCTGCATGCGGCGCGCCTGGAAGGCCTCGAAATTGGAGCAGGAGGAAATCTCGCGGTAGGTGTTCTGCGCCGGCAGCCACACTTCAAGGTCGTAGGTCTTGGCTGACGAGAAGCCCATGTCGCCGCTGCACAGCGCCATCTTGCGGTACGGCAGGCCCAGCTTCTGCAGGATCGTCTCGGCATTTGCCGTCAGCGCCTCCAGCGCAGCGTAGGAATCCTCCGGGCGCACCATCTGCACCAGTTCCACCTTGTCAAACTGGTGCTGGCGGATCATGCCGCGCGTATCGCGCCCGTAGGAGCCGGCCTCGGAGCGGAAGCACGGCGTGTGGGCGACGAACTTCAGCGGCAGCACTTCTTCGGCGACGATCTCGTCGCGCAGCAGGTTGGTCACCGGGACTTCTGCGGTGGGGATCAGGTAGAGCTTGTCTGCGTCCGGGCGCGGGACCTGGAATAAATCTTCCTCGAACTTCGGCAGGTTTCCGGTGCCGCGCAGCGAGTCGGCGTTTACCAGATACGGTACATAGACTTCGGTGTAGCCGTGCTCCGTCGTGTGCACGTCGAGCATGAACTGCGCGAGCGCACGGTGCAGACGCGCCAGCCCCCCCTTCATTACGGAAAAACGGCTGCCGGTGATCTTCACCGCCGCCGCGAAATCGAGCTGGCCCAGCCCTTCACCCAGATCGACGTGGTCGCGCACCGGGAAATCGAATGCCTTCGGCGTGCCCCAACGGCTCACCTCGACGTTGGCGGTTTCGTCCAGGCCGTGCGCCACCGATTCGTGCGGCAGGTTCGGCACCCCCATCAGGAAATCGTTGATTTCCGTCTGCAACGCAGACAGCCGTGTTTCCATCTGCTTCAACTCGTCGCCCAGCCCGGCCACCTCGGCCATCACCGCCGTGGTGTCCTCCCCCTTGCCCTTCAGCATACCGATCTGCTTCGAGAGGGTATTACGGCGGTTTTGCGCGTCCTGGGTGCGAGTCTGGATCGTCTTGCGTTCGGCTTCCAGCACGTCGAAGCGCGCCGCGTCAAAAGCAAAACCGCGCGCCGCCAGGCGCTCGGCAACGAGGGCTGCGTCTTTGCGCAGCAGTTGGATATCAAGCATGGGAGTGTGGGGGAAGCGCCAAAAGCGCTATTTTCCACGATAGCCGCCGCTGGCGGCTAGGGCGGCGTGAATTTAGGCCGCCTCGACCATCCCGACCGCCTCTTCCACATCCACCGCGACGATGCGCGACACGCCGGGTTCCTGCATGGTGACGCCGGCCAGGTGCTGGGCCATTTCCATGGTGACGCGGTTGTGGGTGATGAAGAGGAACTGGGTGTGCTCGGACATCGCCTTGACCAGCTTGCAGTAGCGCTCCGTGTTGGCGTCGTCGAGCGGCGCGTCGACCTCGTCGAGCAGGCAGAACGGCGCCGGGTTGAGCTTGAACATGGCGAACACCAGCGACAGCGCGGTGAGCGTTTTTTCGCCGCCGGACAGCAGATGGATCGAGGCGTTCTTCTTGCCGGGTGGTTGGGCGAACACCTGCACCCCGGCGTCGAGCAGTTCGTCGCCGGTGAGGATCAGCCGCGCCTGGCCGCCGCCGAATAGCCTGGGGAACAGCTCGCCCATGTGCAGGTTGACGGTGTCGAAGGTTTCCTTCAGCCGTGCGCGCGACTCCTGGTCGATGCGGCGGATCGCGTCCTCCAGCGTGGTGACGGCTTCCAGCAGGTCGGCGCACTGCGCGGCGAGGTAATCCGAACGCTCCTGCGCCTGGGTGAGTTCGTCCAGCGCCGCGAGATTGACGGCGCCCAGCGCGGCGATCCCGGTCTGCAGGCGGTTGATTTCGGCCTGCAGCTGGCTGGGCCTGGGGCTGTCGGCCAGGCCCGATTCGAGGCTGGCTTCGTCGGCTGCCGCCTCGCGCAGCTGCAGCTCGAACTGCGACTGCATCAGCATGGCTTCCTGGTCCTTGAGCTTCAGCTGCTCGATGGTGCGGCGCAGCGGATCGAGCCCCTGCTCGCAGGCCAGGCGCGCCTCGTCATGACTCCTTAACTGCGCGGTCAGCCCTTCCAGCGCGTCGCGCGCGGCGGCCAGCGCGGCTTCGGCCCCGGTGCGCGCGGTCAGGGCGAGCTGCAGTTCGGCGTCGAGCGCGTCGGCCGGCAGGCGCGCCAGTTCTTCGCGCGCCTGGGCGAGACGGGTTTCGTCGTCGGCGATTTCCTGGTCGAGGCGCGCCAGGGTGTCGCCGAGTTCCCCGATCTTGTTGCTGCAGGTGGTAAGCGCAAAGCCGGCCTCCTGGTGCCGCCGCTCGGCGGCGCGCTGCAGTTCGCGCGCCTCGAACACGGCGCGGTCGGCCTGGTCGCGCTGCTGGCGCGCGGCGTACAACGCCTCGCGGGCGTCGTCGCCCTGGCTGCGGTACTCCTTGAGGCGGTTTTCCAGCATTTCCAGCGTGGCGTACTCGCTGGTCTGCTGATGGATGACCTCTCCCAGTTCCTGGGCGATTTGCGTCGCCCGGCTTTGCACCCGTTCCACCGCCTGCTGCAGGCGCAACAGCTCCATCTGCGCGGTGTGATGGCGGCTCTGGGTCTGGGCAGTCTGCGCGCGCAGCGCCTGGATTTCGCGCTGGCGTTCCAGGTAGCGCTGCTGCGTCTCGGCGTAGGCGGCTTCGAGCTGCGCCACCTCGTCGCGCAGGCGCACGGCATCGCTGGCCAATCGTTCGAGTTCGCGCCCGCGCGCGAGGATGCCTTCGACCACGGTGTGCGGGCCATGGAAGGTGACGCTGTGGCGGGTGAACAGGTGGCCCTGCGGGGTGACGGCGTATTCGCCGGCTTGCAGGCTGGCGCAGCGGGCGCGCGCGGCATCCGCGTCGTCGGCCCAGTACACGTTGGCGAGCCAGTCGGTGAGCGCTGCGTGGACTGCCCCATCGTCGCTGGCGATTTTGCTGGCCAGTCCTTCCGCCGCGGCCGGCGCCGCAATGCCGTCCCCGGCCCATACGGTCAGCCGCGCGGGCGGCGCGTCGGCGAACCAGTCGGGGGCAGCATCGGCGGCCACCGCCTGCAGGCGCTCACGCAATACCGCTTCGACCGCGGCTTCCCAGCCGGGGGCGACGTGCAGCTTTTCCCACAGGCGCGGCGCGGCATCGAGGCCGCGGCTGCGTAGCCAGGCACCGAGCTTCTCGTCGGCTTTCAGACTTTCCTGCAGCTTTTTCAGCGCGGCGAGTTCGGCTTCGGTCTGGTGCAGCGCTTTGCGGGCGGCTTCGAGTTCGCGCGTGTGCTGGGTACGGGCGGCGTCGAGTTCGGGCAGCGCGGTCTCGGCTTCCTTCAGTCCGGCCTGCGCGGTGGCCAGCGTCTGCGCCAGTTCCTCGACCTCGACCTGCTTCTGCGCCAGACCCGCGGTATCGGTGCGCGGCAGCTGCGCCTGTTCCTGGGCGAGTTTGCGCTGGCGCGCGTCCAGATGTTCGAGCTGGCGCTTGGTGTGGCCGAGGCTGTTTTCGTCGACCTGACGCGCCTGCTCGCCTTGCGACACCACGCGCTGCGCCTCGCCCACGCCTTGTTGCGCCTCGCGCAACGCGGCTTCCTTCTGCGGCAGGGTGCTGTCGGTGGCCTGACGCGCGGCGGCTTCGGCCTCCATCAGCACGGCCTCAAGGCCGGGCTGCTGCGCGTTCACCTCGTTCAGCGCCTCCTGCGTGGACGTGCGGCGTGCCTGCTGCGATGCCATGCGTGTGGTGAGATCCTGCACCTGACGAACCAGCCGGTCGCGGGTGGCGTTCTGGTGCGCCATGGTCTGCTCGATGCGTGCGACTTCCGACTGCGCCTGGTAATACGTTGCCTGGGTGGTATTGAGCGTGTCCTGCCCGGCAAACTGGGTCTGGCGCGCGGTCTCCAGTTCGGACTCGATATGCCGCAGGCGCGCGGTTTCGGCTTCCAGCCGGTTCTGTGCCTCGACCAGATCCTTGTCGATACGCGCGCGCTGCTGGGCGGCGTCGTGCTTGCGGGCGAACCACAGGCGATGCTGGGAAAATGTCAGGTCGGCCTGCAACTGCTTGTAGTGCTGGGCGACTCCGGCCTGCGCGGCGAGCTTCTCGACCTGGGTCTTGAGTTCGCGCTGGATGTCCTCGACGCGGTTCATGTTGTCGCGCGCGTCCTTCAGCCGGGATTCGGTTTCCTTGCGGCGTTCCTTGTACTTGGACACGCCAGCGGCTTCTTCCAGGTAGCCGCGCAGTTCTTCCGGTTTCGCCTCAATCAGGCGCGAAATCATGCCCTGCTCGATGATGGCGTAGGCGCGCGCGCCAACCCCGGTGCCGAGGAACAGGTCGGCAACGTCGCGCCGCCGCACCCGCATGTTGTTGATGTAATAGGTGGAGTCGCCGCTGCGGTCGAGCACGCGCTTGACCGAGATCTCGGCGTATTGCGACCACTGGCCGGCGGCACGGCCGAGTTCATTATTGAATGCCAATTCGACCGAGGCGCGCGACGCCGGCTTGCGGCTGGTGGAGCCGTTGAAGATCACGTCCTGCATGGTTTCGCCACGCAGGTGCTTGGCCGACGATTCGCCGAGCACCCAGCGCACCGCGTCGATCACGTTCGACTTGCCGCAGCCATTCGGCCCCACCACACCGGTCAGCTGCGCGGGAACGGGAATGACGGTGGGATCGACGAAACTCTTGAACCCGGCAAGTTTGATGTGGGTTAAACGCAAGACAGCGGACCTAAGCTTTTATAATGGAGGGGCTTCTCAATGCGCCGCCTGATATGCGGCGTTCTAAATTTTCGCCACATTCTACACCGAGCCTCCCCATGCCCTCCACGCCTGCCAAAACCCTGGAAACCTTCCCCAACCCCAAGGTTGGGCGCGACTTTCATATCCACATGGAAGTCCCTGAATTCACGTGCCTTTGCCCCAAGACCGGCCAGCCCGATTTCGCCACCCTGATCCTCGACTACATTCCCGACAAGGCCTGCGTCGAACTGAAGAGCCTGAAGCTCTATATGTGGAGCTTCCGCGAGGAGGGGCATTTCCATGAAGATGTAACCAACCGGATCCTTGATGATTTGGTCAAAGTGACGAAACCGCGCTATATGCGACTCACCGCCAAGTTCTACGTACGCGGCGGCATCTTCACCAACGTGGTGGCCGAGCACCGCAAGAAAGGCTGGCAACCGGCAGCGCGCGTCGACCTGACACAGTTCGAGCACCAGTCGAATACACGCGGATAAGGCATTGTATTTCCTGGGAATTGACTTCGGGACATCAGGTGCGCGCAGCTGCGTCATCGACGCCGAAGGCACGGTCGTTGCCGAGGATGCGCGCGACTTCGGCGAACTCGCCGAGTACGAGCGCGCCGGCATCTGGCGCGAGGCGCTGTGGGATCTGGTCGCAGCGCTGCCCTCCGCGATCCGCACCCTGCTGTCGGATATCGCGCTCGACGGCACTTCCGGCACGGTGCTCGCCTGCGACGAGGCGCTGGCGCCGCGCCATCCGCCGCTGCTGTACAACGACGACCGCGCGGCCGACGAAGCCGCGCTGATCGCCAGAACCGCCGTGCCAGGGCATCCCGCCGCCGCGGCGACTTCGGGCCTGGCCAAGGTGCTTTGGCTGAAGAAGCGGCTCGGCCTCACCGGCGCGCGGCTCTACCTCAACCAGGCCGACTGGCTGTCGGGCCTGTTGACCGGCCGGGTGGGGATGACCGACTACCACAACGCCCTCAAGATGGGCCTCGACCTCGACGCGCTGAAATGGCCGGAATGGGTGGAATACCTGGCCGACGTCGACTACCTGCCGGTGCCGATCGCACCCGGCGCCCGGCTCGCCACCGTGTCGCGCCCGCGCGCCCGCTACCTCGGCATCAACCCCGGCTGCATGGTGCACGCCGGCACCACCGATTCGATCGCCGCATTTCTGGCGGCAGGCGTTGCCCAAAGCGGAGACGCCGTCACCTCGCTCGGCAGCACCCTGGTGCTGAAACTGCTGTCCGACACCCGGGTGGAATCGACCGAACACGGCGTCTACAGCCACTGGTTCGGCGAGCGCTGGCTGGCGGGCGGCGCCTCCAACGCCGGCGGCGCGGTGCTGCGGCAGTTTTTCGACGACCGCCAGTTGGCTGCGTTGAGCGAAAAAATCGACCCCACGATCGCCAGCCCGCTCGACTACGTGCCGCTGCCGAAACCCGGCGAACGCTTCCCGGTCAACGACCCGCAACTCGCACCACGCCTGACGCCACGCCCGGCCGACGACGCCGAATTCCTGCATGGTCTGCTGGAAAGCCTCGCGCGGATCGAAGCGCGCGGCTATGCGTTGCTGGCCGAACGGGGTGCGCCGCTGCGCCGGGTCGAGACCGCAGGCGGCGGCGCGCACAATCCGGCCTGGACGCGCATCCGTGAACGTTTACTGGGGGTGCCAGTCACGCGCGCAGTCCACACCGAAGCGGCCTACGGCGCGGCCCTGCTCGCACGCGACGGCCAGAATTGCTTCATGTCCAAGCCAGCGTGAAGCTTTCGGCCTGAGGGGGCCTCCCACAGTCGCTGCCCTTGTGAGAGGTCAGTTGATTTCGACAAACTCCAACGTATTGGCATCCGGGTCCCGGCAGAACAGCGCCGCCCGCCCCGACTGGCTGGCGGTGTAGCGCACCCCCGCCGCGTCGAGCCGGCTTTTCAGCGTGGCTATATTCCTTATCGCCAGCGCGATGTGGTGGTCGCGCCCGCCGTGCTCCGGGCGCACCGAAGCGGCATCGGGATTGGGCAACTGCATCAGGTGCAGTTGCTGGCCGCCGCCGAGCTCGTACCATTCGCCGGGATAAGGCAGGTCGGGGCGATTCGGGAAGCGCTCAAGCCCGAGCACAGACTCGTAGAAGGCCCTGGCGCGGCCGAGATCGGACACCAGCAGTCCGGCATGGAGCAGCGCGGAAATATCAGACAAGGGCTTTTTCCTTAAGTTGTTCGTCTTCCATGTGGCCGGAAAACAGGCTGGCGGCGACGATCATGATCGCGCCCACCCACTCCTGCAGCCCCATGCGTTCCTTGGACAGGAAGTAGGCAGCGACCGACGCCACCACCAGCTCAAATAGGAAAATGACGATGGCCTGGTTGGCCGGGACGCGGGCAAGGCCGTACTGCACCGCATAGGTCATGCTGCCGATGGCAAGACCCACGCCCAGCAGGAGCAGCCAGACACCCCACCCCGCCTGCTCGATGAAGTCGAATTCGCCGGGATATAACCACAGCCCGATCACTGTCAGCACCGCCACCCCGGCCCAGATCGATACCGATTTGGCGCCTTCGGTGACGCCGCCGAGGTGACGGCTGATGACGTTGCTGAGCGCGAACATCACCCCGGCCGACAGCGCCAGCCACTCGGCGCGGTTGGTCGGCAACGGCAGGTCGCCGTTGGGCTGCCACAGCATGACCATCGCGCCGCCCGCCGCCAGCGCCATCACCGCCCAGCCGGCGCGGTTGAGCTTTTCATGCAACAGGATTCGCGCAAACAGCACGGTCCATAGCGGCGACAGAAAAAACAGCAGCAGCACGCGCACCACCTCGCCCTGCAGCATCGCCAGCACGTAGGCCAGGTTGGTCCAGCCCGCCGCCAGTCCCAGCGCGGCCAGCCACATCCAGCGGCTGCGCGCCCGATGCAGCTCGCGGCCATGCAGCCAGCCGAGCGCGAGCAGCGGCACGGCATAGGTGAAGAAGCTCGATGCGATCCCGCCGACGCCGGCTTCGTTGAGTAGGCGGTAGGGGTACCACATCATCCCCCACAGGGTGGAGGCATAAACCAGACTGCCGATGGCAAGGGTGCGCTGCAGGGGAATCGGCGGCATGGGGCTTTATAATGCGTGGCTTTAGTTAAATTCCGTTGCGATGAATCCGCGTCTCGAACAGCTCCACCCCTATCCGTTCCAGAAATTGCGCGAGCTGTTCGCCGGGGTGACGCCGAATCCGGATCTCGCGCCGGTCAACCTGTCGATCGGCGAACCCAGGCATCCGACGCCGCAGTTCATCAAGGATGCGCTGGTCGCCGGCCTCGGCGGGCTTTCGAATTATCCCATCACTCAGGGCTCGGATGCGCTGCGCGAAGCAATGGCCGCGTGGGCCGGGCGCCGCTACGGGGTGAAGCTCGACCCGGCGACCGAGGTGCTGCCAGTCAACGGCTCGCGCGAAGCGCTGTTCGCCTTCGCCCAGGCCAGCGTCGATTCGAGCCGCCACGGCCGCCGCGTCATCATCTCGCCCAATCCGTTCTATCAGATCTACGAAGGTGCAGCGCTGCTGGCCGGCGCCCGCCCCTTCTTCCTCAACACCCTGCCGGAAAACGGCTTTGCCATGGACTGGTCGAAGGTGCCGGAAGACCTGTGGGAACAGGTCAACCTCGTCTACGTGTGCTCGCCCGGCAACCCCACCGGCAAGGTGTTGTCGCTGGCCGACTGGAAGAAACTGTTCGACCTGTCCGACCGGCATGGCTTTGTCATCGCGGCCGACGAGTGCTATTCGGAGATTTACTTTGAAGAGGGCAAGCCGCCGCTGGGTGCGCTCACCGCGTCGCAGCAGCTCGGCCGCGGCTTCAAAAACCTGATCGTGTTCAACTCGCTGTCCAAGCGTTCCAACGTGCCCGGCATGCGCTCCGGCATGGTGGCAGGCGACGCCGCACTGATGAAGGCCTTCCTGCTCTACCGCACCTACCACGGCAGCGCGATGAGCCCGGTGGTGCAAACCGCCAGCATCGCGGCCTGGAACGACGAGGCGCACGTCATCGAGAACCGCCGCCAGTACGCCGAAAAGTTCGCCGCCGTGATGCCGCTCCTGAAGGACGTGCTGTCCTTCGCCCCCCCCGACGCCGCCTTCTATCTGTGGGCGCGGGTGCCGGGCGGCGACGATGCTGCATTCGCGCGCGAGTTGTACCGCACCCAGCATGTGACCGTGCTGCCCGGCAGCTACCTCGCGCGCGACGCCGCCGGCGTCAATCCGGGCCGGGGCTTCGTCCGCATCGCACTGGTCGACAACCTGGACGCCTGCGTCGAGGCCGCCCTGCGCATCGTCCGCTTCGCCGGCGAGGCTGCATGAAACCCACCCATTACCGTCCCATTCGTTAAACACCCCCTACTCATCAATAAAAAGGAAACCCTCATGCAAGACCTGCAAAAAATCATCGAAGACGCTTTCGAGCGCCGTGCCGACATCACCCCGCGCAACGCCGAACCGCAGGTCAAGGACGCCGTCATGTCGGTGATCGACATGCTCGGCAGCGGCAAGCTGCGCGTCGCCGAGCGTACTGATGGGCAGAACTGGATCACCCACCAGTGGATCAAGAAGGCGGTGCTGCTGTCGTTCCGCCTGGAGGACAACGCCTTCATCAAGGGCGGCTTCACCAACTATTTCGACAAGGTGCCGTCGAAGTTCGCCGACTACAACAGCCGCGACTTCCGCGAAGGCGGTTTCCGCGTGGTGCCGCCCGCGGCCGCACGCCGCGGTTCCTACATCGCGAAGAACGTGGTACTGATGCCCTCCTACGTCAACATCGGCGCCTACGTCGGCGAAGGCACCATGGTCGACACCTGGGCTACCGTCGGCTCCTGCGCGCAGATCGGCAAGAACGTGCACCTCTCCGGCGGCGTCGGCATCGGCGGCGTGCTGGAACCGGTGCAGGCCAACCCCACCATCATCGGCGACAACTGCTTCATCGGCGCGCGCTCCGAAGTGGTCGAGGGCGTGATCGTCGAGGACAACAGCGTGATCTCGATGGGCGTCTACATCGGCCAGTCGACCAAGATCTACGACCGCGAGACCGGCGAAGTCACCTATGGCCGTATCCCCGCCGGCTCGGTGGTGGTGTCCGGCAACTTGCCGTCCAAAGATGGCAGCTATAGTCTGTATTGTGCGGTGATCGTGAAGAAGGTCGACGCGAAAACGCTGTCCAAGGTCGGCATCAACGAACTGCTGCGCGGGATTTGATACTGGTCTTAGGGAAGCGCCGATTCGATATGGCCGTCATTGCGCAGCGAAGCAATCCAGCGTATCGATCAAGCGGCATTTCTGGATTGCCGCGCTGCGCGCGCATAAACAATAGAATGGGCTTGCCCGGCCCGATCACATCTGCTTCAAGGAGTCGCCATGAAATACCCGCTCATCCCCACCGCCCTGCTCGCCGCCAGTCTGGTCGCCAGCCTGGTTGCCTGCCAGGCCAACCCGGTGTCCGGCCGCCAGCAACTGGTGCTGGTGTCGGAAGAACAAACGCAGGCCTCGTCGGCCCAGGCGTACACGCAAACGCTTAGCGAAGCGCAGAAGAAGGGCAAGCTCAGCACCGACGCGGCGCTGAACAGCCGCGTCAAGCGCATCACCGACCGCCTGATCGTGCAGGCCGGCAACATGTATGCGCCCAGCCGCGCGTGGCAATGGTCGGTCGCGGTGATCGACGACCCCTCGCTCAACGCCTGGTGCATGCCCGGCGGCAAGATGGCGATCTATACCGGCATCGTCGACAAGCTGAAACTCACCGACGACGAAATCGCCCAGATCATGGGCCACGAAATCGCCCATGCCCTGCTGGGGCATGGGCGCGAGCGCATGTCGCGCGCCATCGCCATGCAGGGCGGCATGCAAATCGGCTCCGTCCTCGCCGGTCGCGACCTCAGCGTCCTGGCGCCGGTGGCGGACATCGCGCTGACCCTGCCCCACAGCCGCGCCAGCGAATCCGAGGCCGACCGCTACGGCATCGAACTCTCCGCCCGCGCCGGATTCGACCCGCGCGCCGCGGTGCGCCTGTGGGAAAAAATGGAAGCCGCCGGCGGCGACGGACCGCCGCAGTTCCTCAGCACCCATCCCGCCCCCGGCAACCGCATCCAGGCCCTCAGCGCGCTGGTGCCGCAAATGATGCCGATTTACGAGAAAGCACGTTGATGAACACGGACCTCACGCCCGCCGCAGACGAAAAAATCGCCGGTCTCAAGACCCTGAGTATGGTGATTTATGCGCTGTACGCCGTCTCGCTGTTTATCGGCGTCACCGCCATCGTCGCCATCGTGCTGAACTACATCAAACGCGATGATGTCAGGGGCACCTGGCTGGAAAGCCACTTCACCTGGCAGATCCGCACCTTCTGGTGGGGCCTGCTGTGGCTGGTCGTCGGCGCAATCACCTGGATCATCCTGATCGGCTGGCTCGTGTGGGGCGTGGCCAGCGTCTGGTTCATCTACCGCATCGCCAAAGGCTGGCTCAACCTCAATGACAGCAAGCCGATGCCGCTTCAATAGCGACGCAACACCCTGTTGCTGACGATGATCCCGGCACGACGGATTGCGGGTGCGGGCCACCTGTTCGTATGGCTGCTGGCAGGCCTCGCCCTGCCTGCCCCGGCGGGCGAATTGCCGCTGCTTTCACGCAGCGTGATGGGGGGCGACACCGAATACGCCATCCAGCGCGGGGATTCCCTGACTGCCATCGGTGCCCGCTTTGGCGTGGCCGCCACGCTCCTGGCGCAGCAGAACGCCATTCCCTACGAGGCCATCATCTACCCCGGTCAGCGCCTCTACATCCACAACCCCCACATCGTGCCGGCAGCGTCCGACGACGGCATTCTCATCAACCTCCCGCAGCGCATGCTGTTCCACTTCAGCCAGGGCAAGCTGCGCGTGGCCTATCCGGTCAGCCTGGGCAAGCCCAGCTGGCCCACGCCGCAAGGCGAGTTCAGGATCGTTTCAAGAGTGAAGAACAAGCCCTGGCTGGTGCCGAAATCCATCCAGGAAGAAATGCGCCGCGAAGGGAAAGTCGTGCTGGAGGAAGTGCCGCCCGGTCCCGACAATCCCCTGGGCGCTCACTGGCTCGGGCTGAGCATATGGGGCTATGGCATCCATGGCACCACCGCCCCCGCGAGCATCTACCAATTCCGCAGTCATGGCTGCATTCGCCTGCATCCTGACGATGTGGCCGAACTATTCGACCAGGTGAAGGTCGGTACTCAGGGCTGCCTCGTTTACCAGCCTGTCCTCCTGGGACTGGTCGAGGACGGCCGCATCCTGCTCGAAGTCCATCGGGACATCTACAACAAGGGCATCGACCCGGCGCAGATCGTGCGCGACATGGCTGAAGCGTACGTCTTGAGCCATGATATCGACTGGCCTGCGGTGGACGCGGTCATCGCGGCGCAGGACGGTCTTGCCCGCGAAGTGGGCCGCCTCGCGCCTTATGATTGGAAAGGAAATCCATGAAGCACATGATCAGCCGACGCAAATTCCTCAAGCTGGGCATGCTGGCCGCCGCCCTGCCGGGCTTCGCATTCGCTGGCAAGGGGCTGTCCGAATCCGAGCGCCGGCTCGGCTTCCTCAACCTGCATACCGGGGAAAAGGCCGACCTGCACTACTGGATCCAGGGCGACTATGTGCCGGATTCCCTTGCGGAAATCAACCGCGTCCTGCGCGACCACCGCACCGGCGAGGTCGCCGTCATCGATACGCAGTTGCTGGACCTGCTGCATCGCGTCAATGCCGCACTCGGCGCCTCCCGACCATTCCAGGTCATTTCCGGCTACCGTTCGCCGGCCAGCAACCGGATGCTGGCCGGAAACAGTTCAGGTGTCGCCAAGCGCAGCCTGCATATGGAAGGCAAGGCCATCGACATCCGCCTGCCCGGCATTCAACTGGCCGACCTGCGTCGGGCCGGACTCATGCTGAAAGGCGGCGGCGTGGGCTACTACCCGGGCTCCGATTTCGTGCACCTGGACGTCGGGCGCGTGCGGACCTGGGGCGGCTAGGCGCTCGCTGCCCGTTCGGCCTTACGCCGTAGATACTTGGCAAGGCAAACTGCCTTCGCTTTCGTTCGCAGAAAATTCTCGCAAGACTGCCTATCCTTAAAATTGGCAAATTGATGGAGAACGAAAACATGGCCAGACAGACACCCAAACCCGTCAATCCGCAAAACGCCCCCGACATCACGTGGCGAGGGGAATTCAGCCTTGAGCAGCGCGAGGCGATGATTCGCGACGCCGCCTACTTCCACTACACAAAGCGTGGCTACACACCGGGGCATGACTTTGACGACTGGCTTGCGGCCGAAGCCGAGATCGAACGCCGAATGGCCGAGTCTTCGGAATTCCCGCCGGATATCGAGGTGCAGCAAAGCAGCGTCCATGGTGCCAGGATGGACGACGAATTGAAGCGGGTCGCCCGGCAGCATCCGCAAAAAGGCATTCCCCAGATCGAGGGCATCGAGCCGGAAAACGCGCCGTTCAAGGAATAAGGCCGCCAAGCCCACTCTCATAGAAGGCAGCCACATGACCAGCCATGTGACCCAGGTCGGCGCCCCCGATCCCGAACTCAGGACCTCGCCGATCTTCGATGAATTCGACGAAGACATCTCGCCCGATCTTGAGCTCGAAGCCGGCGCCTGTTATTTCAACGACATGGCCTATCCGGCAGGCCAGTATCTACTGAGCGGCAGCGAACTGTTGCACTGCGAGGAGCGCGGCGTATGGGTGCGCAGAGGGGAAATGCAGCCGGAGTAGTCCGGCCGTTCACCAGCGCAGTTCCAGGCTGCCGTCCGGCCCTGCCTCCACCTGGCTGCCGAGATGGCGGCTCTCCCGGTCCAGCCGCATGCGCAGCCAGCGGGCGTCCTTCTCTGACGCCCGGTTGAGCCGGAAGCGCCGCGTCTGCATGGGAACCATCCGTAGTCGCAGCAGCGCGCCGCTGGCCGGATCCACGTCGAGAAAGTACATCAGGCCGAGGTCGCCCCGGTAGGCCTCGTAGCCGGCGATGCCTTCGTAGTCGTTGAGGAAGTCGCCGCAGCCGTAGAGAATCGGCCGGCCCCGGTACACCTCGATGCCCATGGGATGATGCGAGGAATGGCCGTGCACCACGTCCACCCCGCACAGGTCGATGAGCCCACGCGCGAAGCGCTGATGGTCCGCGGGTACGGCATAGCCCCAGTTGCCGCCCCAATGGAGGGAGGCCACCACCACATCCGCCGGCCGCTTGATCGCCCTCACCTGCGCCGCGATCTGTTGCAGCGTCGCCGGCGACAAATCCGGCAGCAGGTTCACCCCCGGCAGGCCCGCCGCCGCGGCCCAGTCCGGTGGGATTCCGCTGCTTTGCGCACCGAAGGCGAACACCAGCACGCGGCCCTTGCCGGCCACGCTCAGCACCGCCGACGCCGCCGCCTCGGCCCGGTCGCGCCCAGCCCCGGCGGTGTGGAGCCCGGCGCGGCGCAGCGTCTCCAGCGTCTCGGCGAGCCCCGCATACCCCCAGTCCAGCACGTGGTTGTTGGCCAGCACGCAGCAGTCGATTCCGGCCGCCGTGAGGCAGGGCGTATTGGCCGGGTGCATACGGTAATGGATGCCCTTGCCGCGCTGCCACGCGTCGCGTGTGGTCACCGCGGTTTCCAGATTGGCGATCCGCAGGTCCGGCGCAATGCGCGCCCATTCCGCCAGCGCATCGCCCCACACATAGGCGAAATCCGCCGGGCGCGGGATCGGACCGTTGGCCCGTTCCGCCAGCGCCACGTAATCCAGGGCGGACGTCGCATAGCCCTCGTGCAGGGCCGGGTCGCCGGGATGGGGCAACACCTGGTCGATCCCGCGCCCGATCATGACATCCCCGCACAGGAACAGGGTCATGCCGCGCGCCCCAGCCGCTGGTTTTTCCGTCGCCCGAATCATATTTTCCGTGCTCCTGGATGCCGCCGCCGTGCCGGGAACGGCGGCCACCGCCGCGCCGCCCAGCAGCAGGCGGCCGGCCCGGTCGAGAAACATTCGCCGGCTCATCGTCCCGTACATGCGCTCCGCTCTGCGTTCAATCTGGCGGCTCAACGGCCAACGAAATGCGGCACGAACACCAGCAGACCGATGACCACCGCCCCCATCGCGGCGATCAGCACCGCGGCCGCGGCCACATCCTTGGCCCGGCCGATGCCTGGATGCAGCGCCGGATGCAGGGCGTCAGCCAGTTGCTCAAGCGCCGTATTGAACGCCTCGGCGCTCCACACCAGCACGATGGCCACGCTGATCCACAGCCACTCCGCCCGGCCGAGGCCGAAATACACCCCCGCGGCGCACACCAGAGCCGCGGCCAGCAGGTGCAGCCGCGCATTGGGCTGCGTGCGCACGATGTGAGCCAGCCCGCGCAGGGCGTGGGCCAGGCTTTTCAGACGCATCGAGGGATTCTTCATGGTTTGCTGTCGCGCAAGGCTATATTCACTTTAGGCCGGCTTGATCCGGCAGGCGCACTTTCCAGCACACAACATGCTCACCACGGAACAGCCATGACGCCGGCACCCGGCATTGAACCCAGGCAGGACGACCTCACCCTGCCCGACTATCGCGGCGGCGGCATCGTCAACCTCATGAGCTCCATCGCCACCGCGCTGGGCGGGGACAGCCCCTATCCACCGCTGGCGGCACTGCCGTCGCAAGCCCTGGCCGATGCGCGCCATCTGGTGCTGCTGGTGGTCGACGGACTCGGCCACGATTACCTGCTCGACCGCGACGGCGCCCTGCGCCGGCATCTGCGCGGACAGATGACCTCGGTCTTTCCCTCCACCACGGCAAGCGCCATTCCCACTTTTCTCACCGGCCTCGCCCCGCAGCAGCACGGGCTGACCGGCTGGCACATGTATTTCCGCGAGATCGGCGCCGTCGTCGCGCCGCTGCCCTTCCGCGTGCGCACCGGCCGCCATGCCCTGCGCGAGGCCGGCGTCACCCCGGCGGAACTGTTCGGCCTCACCCCGCTGGTCGACCGTCTGCCCCGGCCCTGCCATGTGGTGAGCCCGAATCACATCATCCACTCGGACTTCAACGTCGCCTTCTCCGGCCGGGCCAAGCGGCACGGCTACGACACCCTGGAGGAGATGTTCGCCCACATCTCCGGCATCCTGCGCAGCGCCGGGCCGCGCAGCTACGCCCAGGCCTACTGGCCGCAGCTCGACAGCCTGGCCCACGAACACGGCATCCGCAGCGAACCGGTGGCGGAGGCCTTCGCAGCGCTCGACGCGGGCTTCGCCCGGCTGGTGGACGTGGCGCGCGACAACAACAGCCTGATCATCGTCACCGCCGACCATGGCTTCATCGACACCTCGGCGGAAGAAACCATCGACCTCGACGACCATCCCCAACTGCGTGAGACCCTGTTGCTGCCCCTGTGCGGCGAATCGCGCGCGGCCTACGCCTACGTTCGCGCCGGCCGGGAAGCGCAGTTCGAAAACCAGGTGCGGGAACGGCTGGGAGACCGGGTTCGCCTGTTCAGGAGCGAGGACGTCCTGCGCCAGGGCTGGCTGGGGCCGGGCGAAGCCCACCCCGCCCTCGCCGACCGCCTCGGCGATTATGTCCTCATCCCGCGCGGCCGGACCATCCTGCTCGACTGGCTCCAGGGCGAGGAGCGCCATACCCACATCGGCGTGCACGGCGGGCTCTCCGCGGCGGAAATGATCGTGCCGCTGGTCGTCGCCTGACTGGAACGCGGGCCGCTTTCTTTTGCACGGGAATCGTCTTTACTGAACTCGAGGGCCGTTGCCATGAAAGAAATCCTTCCCGGCGTATTTCACTGGAAGACCTTCCACGAAGGCATCCAGGCCTACGTCCACTCCTACTACATCAACGCCACCAATCCGGCGGTGCTGATCGACCCGCGCGTCCCAAGGCAGGGCATCGAATGGTTCACCGCGCACGGCGCGCCCAGGCACGTCTACCTGACCAATCGCCATCACTACCGGCACAGCGACCGCTTTGCCAGCCGTTACGGCGCGCAGGTCTGGTGCCACAAGGACGGCCTGCACGAATTCAGCCACGGCGAGAAAGTCCGAGGATTCGGCCATGGCAGGGAACTGCCGGGCGGCATCCTCGCCTTGAAAGTCGCGGCGCTGTGCCCCGAGGAAACCGCGCTGTACCTGCCGCTGAACGGGGGCATCCTGAGCCTCGGCGACGCCATCGTGCGCAGCCGCGGAAAGCTCGGCTTCGTCCCGGACGCATACATGGGCGACGACCCGGAAGGCGTCAAGCGCGGCCTGCGCAAAGCGTTCCGCCAGCACCTGCGCGAACGCGAATTCGACCATCTTCTGTTCGCCCACGGCGCGCCCCGGATCGGCGGCGCCCGGGACGCCCTCGAACGGTTCCTGGAAAGGACCGAGCCCTGATGGCGACGCGAGCCACAGGCCACGGCAGCGGACATGAAGGGGGCAAAAACCAGGGCGACGGCGAGCAGGATGTTTCGGACACGCTTGGCGACTACGCCGCCAGGCGGGCTTTCGCCGCCACCCCGGAACCCTCGCCCGCCCTACCCGCAGCCCGCAGCGGTATGCTGCTCTTCGTGGTGCAGCAGCACGCGGCGCGGCAGCTGCATTACGACTTCCGCATCGAACTGGACGGCGTGCTGAAGTCATGGGCCGTCCCCAAGGGGCCATCGCTCGACCCCGGCGTCAAGCGCCTGGCGGTGCAGACCGAGGACCATCCCTTCGAGTACGCCGCCTTCGAAGGCGTGATCCCGCCGAAGCAATACGGCGCCGGCGAAGTCATCGTGTGGGACTGCGGCGTCTATGCGCCGGACGAGGATCATGGCGAGTGGCCCGGCAACCGCGCGGAGGCCGAGCGCCGGGTCCGCGCCGCACTGGAAAAAGGCAAGCTCTCGCTGTTCCTGCGCGGCGAGAAGCTGAAAGGCTCGTTCGCGCTGGTGCGCAGTTCCGAATCGAAGAACTGGCTGCTGATCAAGCACCGCGACGCCTATGCCGGAGAGCGGGACGTGACCGAACAAGACCGCTCGGTCGTATCCGGGATGACGGTCGCGGACCTCAAGCGCCTGCCCGCGCCCGAACCCCTGCCCGCCGCACGGCTCGCCCCGAGCGGCCGCGCCGAGACAATGCCGACGAAGCTCGCGCCCATGCTGGCCGGGACGGGCGAGGCACCGTTCAACCATCACCCGGACTGGCTGTTCGAGCCCAAGCTCGACGGCTACCGGGTGCTGGCCTTCGTGCGCGACGGCGAGGTGAAACTGCGTTCGCGCCGCGGCCTCGACCTGACGCCGGTCTTCCCGCAAATCGCCGCCGAGCTGGCCCGCCAATCTGCCGACATGATCCTCGACGGCGAGGTGCTGGCGCTCGACGCGGCAGGGCGGCCGTCATTCAACGCGCTGCAGAACCGCGCGCGGCTCAAGACGCCGCGCGAGATCGCTGCGGCCGAGCGCGACACGCCGGCGATCCTGTACGGCTTCGACCTGCTGCACTTCGCCGGGATCGACCTGCGCCCGGCAGCGTATTCCGACCGCCGCCGCTACCTCGCCCAGTGCCTCTTGCCCTCGCCCCACGTGCAGCGCATTCATGCCTCCGAAGACGGCGTCGCCCTCCATGCGGCGGCGCTGGCACAGGGCTTCGAGGGCGTGATGGCCAAGCGCCGCGACAGCCGCTACGAAGCCGGCCGCCGCTCGTCGGCCTGGCTGAAGATCAAGCCCACGCACAGCGCCGAATTCGTGGTTGGCGGCTACACCCTGGGCCGCGGCGCACGCGCGCCGCTCGGCGCCCTCCTGCTCGGCTACTGGAAACAAGGCGAACTACACTATGCCGGACACGTCGGCAGCGGACTCGACGACGCGACGCTGGCCCAGCTGAAACAGCGCTTCGCGCCGCTCAAGACCGAGCGGCACCCGTTCGCCGAAGCACCGCCGCTGCACCGCGCCACCGTCTGGCTGCGGCCCGACACGGTAGCCGAAGTGAAATTCGCGGAATGGACGCCGGACGGCTATCTGCGCGCACCGGTGTTCCTGCGGCTGCGCGAGGACGTCGACCCGAAGTCGGTGCGGCGCAGCGATCCGAAGCACGCAGTCCAGCTTCCCGACACCTCGGTGGACGAGGTGCTGCGCCAGCTCGAAGATCCGCGGCAGGCGTTCACCCTGGCGGTCGGCCCGCACCGCATCCGGCTGACCCATCTCGACCGCGTCTACTGGCCCGCCGACAAAACACTCAAGCAGCCTGCGCTGACCAAGCGCGACCTGTTGCGCTATCTGGCGCAGGTCTCGCCCTATATGCTGCCGCATCTGGCCGACCGGCCGCTGACCGTGATCCGCATGCCCGAAGGCATCGGCGGCGAGCGCTTCTTCCAGAAACACTGGGATCCCCCGCTGCCGGACTTCGCCGAAACCGTCACGGTGTTTTCCGAGAGCCGCGACGAGCGCCACGACTACCTCGTGTGCAACAACCTGCCGATCCTCTTGTGGCTGGGCCAGTCGGGCGCCCTCGAATTCCACGCCTGGCATTCACGGGCGCGGCCGGGCGCGGATGCACCGGGACTCGGCACTGACTATTCCAGCTCGACCGCTGCGCTCGAGCGCTCGCTACTGAACTATCCGGATTACCTCGTCTTCGACCTCGACCCCTACATCTACTCCGGCAAGGAGGCCGCTGGCGCCGAACCCGAGTACAGCCTCGCCGCCTTCGACAAGGGCAAGGAAACTGCCTTCCACCTGCGCGAAGTACTGCAGGCGATGGGACTCGTGCCGCTGGTAAAGACCTCCGGCAAGACCGGCCTGCACGTCTTCGTGCCGATCGAACGCACGCTCGACTTCGCCGCGGTGCGCGAAGCCGCCGGCCTGATCGGCCGCCACCTGCTGCGGCAGCATTCCAAGCTCATCACCATGGACTGGAGCATCGCCAAGCGCAGCGGCAGGATTTTCTTTGACTACACTATGAATACGCGCGGCAAGACGCTCGCCGCCGCCTATTCGCCCCGCGGCGTGCCCGGCGCGCCGGTTTCGGTGCCCCTCACCTGGGAGGAATTGGCGACGGCGCAACCGCCAGATTTCAGCCTGACCAACGTCGTACAGCGCCTGGCGCAAACCGGCGACCTCTGGCGCGACGTCCTCGCCCGCAAGCAAAGCCTCGAGCGAATATTGGCGCCGACGAAGGCATAAGAAAACCCGTTATTCGTCATCGCGAGAAGCGAAGCGACGTGGCGATCCAGTAAGGTCGCTGAATCAAAATCCTGGGTTGCCGCGCTTCGCTCGCAACGACAGACCAAGGAGGCCCAACATGGCAGCACGCTCAATCAGCTCATTGACGGTTTCGTTCGGCCTGGTGGCGATTCCGGTCAAGCTTTATGTCGCCACCACCAGCAAGAGCTTTTCCTTCAACCTGCTGCACAAAGGCTGCGGCTCGCGCTTGAAGCAGCAGTACCTATGCATCAAGGAAGACATCGAGGTTCTCAGGGAGGACATGGTGAAGGGATACGAATTCGCCAAGGACCAGTACGTGGTGTTCTCCCCCGCCGAGCTGAAGGCGCTGGAAGAGGCCGGTTCGCACACGGTCGACATCACCGAGTTCGTGCCGATCGAATCGGTCGACCCGATCTTCTTCGACAAGGCCTACTACCTCGCGCCCGACAAGGGCGGCGCCAAGCCTTACGCGCTGTTCGCGCAGGCGCTGCGCGACACCGATCGCTGCGCGCTGGGCCGCTGGGCCAGCCACGGTAAGCAGCACATCGTGATGCTGCGCCCCTTCGAAGAAGGGCTCGTCATGCAGCAGCTACTGTACGCCGACGAGGTGCGGCCGATCGGCGAACTCGAGATCCCGACGGTCGATGTGAAGGAGGCCGAACTCAAGCTCGCCCACCAGCTGATCGAGCAGCAAAGCGTCAAGACCTTTGACCCCGCCGCCTACACCGACGCGGTGCGCGAGCGGATTGAGGCGGCCGTCGAGAAGAAAGTGGAAGGCCAGGAAATTGCCGTCCCCGAAGAGGCGGCCGCAGGCGCGCAGGTCATCGACCTGATGGAAGCGCTACGCCAGAGCCTCGAGAAGAGGGGCGCTGCGCAGGCGCTCCAGCCGGCCGTCCGCAAGCCGGCCAAGCGCGCCGCCACGACCCAGCCCGCCGGCCGCAAGACCGTGAAGAAATAACGCCGCTGTGCCGATGCACCAATACGGGGTGCGCAGGGTCGAGAAGCTGCTGAACCTGCCGCGCAGCGCGATCCGCGGGATGATCAAGGCCGGATTCGTCTCGCCGATGCGCGGCCCGCGCGGCGCCTTCCTGTTCTCGTTCCAGGACCTCATCGTGCTGCGCACCGCCTGGGCGCTGGCCCAGGCGGACCTGCCGCAGCGGCGCATCATCCGCTCGCTGAAGCACCTGCGCGACCAGTTGCCGGAGACGGTGCCGCTGTCCGGTTTGCGCATCGGCGCAGTTGGCGACCGCGTCGTCGTGCAGCAAGGCGACACCCGCTGGCAGGCCGACTCCGGGCAATACCTGCTCGCGCTCGAGGTCGACCTGGCCGACGGCGTCCTCAACCTGACCGACCGCCGCGAAGCGGCGAAACCCCTGGCGGAGGACTGGTTCAGCCGCGGGGCGGTCCTGGAAGCGCTGGATACCGAGGCGGCGCAAGAGGCGTATGAACAGGCGCTCGCCGCCGACCCGGCGCACGCCGGCGCCGCGGCCAACCTCGGTCGGCTTTTCCACGAAGACGGCCGCCTCGACCAAGCCGAACGCGTCTATCGCGCGTGCCTCGCCGCGTGCGGCAGCGACGCCCTGCTGCACTACAACCTAGGTGTGCTGCTGGAAGACACCGGCCGCACCGACGAGGCGGTGCACGCCTACGAGCACGCGCTCGCCGACGACGCCAGCCTGGCCGACTGCCACTACAACCTCGCCCGCCTTCACCAGGCGCAAGGCCGGCCCAGAGAGGCCATCCGCCATCTGGCGCAATATCGCAAGCTGTCGGGCGAAGATCCGGGTTGATGGTGACGATCGCGCCGTTGAAGGCGCTCCCACGGAAGGCGCTCATGCGTGGGAGCGCCTTCCAAGGCGCGATTTCCGGCCATCGTACCGCTCCCACGTAGGAGCGGCGTCCACGCCGCGATTTTTTGGCTCCCTGATACGCCGGTTGATCGCGCCTTGGAAGGCGCTCCTACAAGGGGTCTACAACCAGATCGCGTCCCACAACGGGTAATCCCCCAAGCGTTCAACCAACCCCGCGCGCAAGGGGTTGGCCACGATGTACCGGGCCGCGGCCTGCATGTCCTCCTCCCGACGCAGGGCGTGGTCATGGTAGCCCTCCTGCCACAGCGGATCGCCGCCGAGGTCGATTCGCTCCTTGATGCGGCGGGCGGTGTAGCCCTTCAGCGAGGCCATCAGACGGGGCAGATCGAAATGGCCTTCAAGGCTGAGCAGCCAGTGAAAATGATCCGGCATCACCACGTAGGCAAGGGTTTCCGTATTTCCGGCCAGGTCATGATGGCGCATGGCATTGACCACCACCCGTCCCAGATGGAAATCGGCGAACACCGGGCGGCGGCGGTAGCTGACGCTGGTCAGGAGATAGATCTGATTCGGCTGGGAATGGCGCCCTTTCCGCAAATCGCCACCGCGGGGCTGTTCAGTCATGGTTGTAGGCGCGGCGTCCCTCGCCGCGATTTTTCGACATGTCACATCATGCCCCGGTGCTTCGCGCCTTGGAAGGCAGCCTCGCGATGGTTCGTAAATCGCGCCTTGGAAGGCGCTCCTACATGATTGTCGCCTGGGTAGGCGCGGCGTCCGCGCCGCGATTTTCGGCGGAAGGCGCGCCTACGCGGCCAGCTCGATGAACCGCTGCGCCAGCTGCGGGCCCCTGCCGGCTTCCTCGTGCTTGAAGAAGACGAACGCTTCCTGCCAGTTCTGTTGCCGCACCCGCTGCGCCCAAGCCTGCAACTCCGCCTCGCCATAATCGGGCCGCCGCAGGCGCAGGTAGCCCCAATCCGCGGTCGCCACGACAGGCACTTCGAGATCGTCCTCGGCCTCGGCGATGCACAGCGCTGCCTGATGATCATGCAGCAGCGCGAACACCTCGTCGTCGAACCACGAGGGATGGCGGAACTCGAACGCCGCGCGGTGCGGCGGCGGCAGCAGCGCCAGAAACGCATCCAGCCGCGGCGCGTCCTTCTTCAGGCTGGGCGGCAACTGGAACAGCAGCGCGCCGAGGCGCGACTGCAGCGTCGCGGCGACGTCAAGCAGATAGCCCACCTCCTCGTCCGCGTCTGCGAGCCGGCGCTGGTGCGTAATCCGCTGCGGCGCCTTCAGCACGAACCTGAAATCGGCAGGCACCTCGCCCGCCCAGGTTTCCAGCAGCGCGACCGTGGGCATGCGATAGAAGGTGCTGTTGATTTCGACCGTGCGGAAATGCTCGCCGTAATAGCGGAGCATCCGCTTCGCGGGCAGGTCCCGCGGATAGAAGCTGTCCTTCCATTCCTTGTAGGCGTACCCGCTGGTGCCGGCGTAGAGCTTCATGACTGGGCTCAGGGCTAGGCGCGCAATCGCCTGGCGTCGGGATGGTTCACCAGGGTCATTCGTTCCTCCTTTGCGTCCGCCGCGCGGCGCACCCATAGCCGAAAACGCCCTGGATCCGCCAGATCAAGTCACCGGCAAGAGCCCGGCAGATCAGGCAGGCGAGCAGGATCTTGACGGGTTTTGGCACCTGCTTTTTTCGGCTTGCTGTTCGCTACCTGGCGCCGCCGGCCGGATAGCCCACCGATTGCGCGAGGATGATGCGCTGATGACGACCCAGTCCCAAGGCTGTGCCCAGCGCATCGCGATCGACCAGGCCGCGCACCACCGCCGCCAAACCGGCCGATGCGCAATACAGGTACACGTTCTGGGCAATGAAGCCGGTGTCGGTTGCGCTGTAGAACGCCTTGTCGTCCGCGCTGGCCTCGCTCATCCGGTCCAGGTCGGCCACATACACCAAATTCACCGGCGCCGTGGCCACATAGTCCTGCACGCCCGTCAGCGGGCGAATGTCGCCGGCCACCACGCGTTTCAGGGTATACGTGGGCGGATCGTAGCGATACGCGCCTTCTGCGGTCGTCACGTATACATCGATCTCGCGCCAGTCGTGTGCGGAAGGTGCGGTGCGCTGGCCCGACTGCGGCCGGTTCACGCCGCTTGCCGCCCACAGCAGATTCGACAGCACCTGCGGCGACAACGGCTTGCTGCCGAACGCCCGCGTCGAGTGCCGCGCCTTCAGCGCCTGCATCAAGGGCATGCCGCCTGCCGTCTCGGGCGGCGGCAGCTTGATCGTTCCGGTTTCCTGCGCCAGTCCAGTTCCCATCATGCTCATCATGAACACCCCCACGTATCGCCAGCACTTCATTTCGGTTTCTCCCTTGCAGAGGACAAACAGCCCTTATCAATCTAGACCCATCGCCGATTAGCGGCGCAGCGTGGCCTTGAGATCGAAATAATCCCCGCCGTTCCCGACCCCGCCCAGATTGGTGGACTGCAGCAACAGGTGGGCCTGGCTGGCTGCCTGGGACAAAACAAGCGACCCGGAGTAGCGCTTGTTGAAATACGGGTAATGGCATTCCGACAAGGTAACGTCCAGCATCAACGCCATCGGTGTGGCATAGGGGGCGGCCACGCCAAGCATCGTGCAGCCGTTCTCCGTACTGAATCCCCGCACCCTCCCCTGGTCCTCCACCTGAATCACCAAGGGAACAACTGCGTGCGCAGTTCGGATGACCTGGCCTTTCATGGATGCCTGATATTGGGCCTGCCCGCGCCATATCCCATAGGGTGTTTTGTAATCGGGTTCGATCGTCTTTGATGGGCTGCCATTGTTGCTGCTGGGTTGATTGCTGGGCGGATTGATTGAGCCTTGCAGCACGGGCAGCGTTCGTCCATCGCAGGGTCTGTCCGTGTAGATGGTTTGGCCATTCATCGCACAGCGGTAAACCGGCTGGTCTGCATGGGCTTGAAGGCGCCAAACGATCCCGAGCACCACACACGCAAACAGGGCGAGCACAAATGGCGTCTCAAGCCTGTCTTCGAACAACGTGCGCCGCACCGCCCCGAGCGGCTGCCCGGTCAAACGCAGCGGTTTGTCCTTGACAGGAGATTTGCTTGGCTCGCCCATGCTCAATCACGCCCTCGCGCAACGCTCTTTCTTCAATCTAGCTTTGCATTGATGCGGAGCAAGCCCGCACCCGCACGCGCGACGCAAGACCGCCTATTTTTAAGTGGATCGACACCCAAGGAGAACGACGATGGCTGTTGTGAATATTGGTCGCTACTATGCCGAGTGGATGCCCTCCGGCTCGCCCGACAAATCCGGCCGCGGGCGCATCATCCTGCGCAGCGCAACCCGCCTCACCGAACTGTTCCGCCTGACCAACCTGGGCTCGGAGGACTACCGCAACCTGCTCCACATGCTGCAGACCGAAAAGCCCGTATTCTGGGACAGCGAGGCCGGCTGGCTGCGCACCGCGCATCCGCAGATGCACGATGCCGAACCCGTGGGGGAGCAGGAAGGCAACTGAACCGCGATTGAGAGGACGCTTCATGGAAACGCCATTGAATTTTGAATTGCCCGAATTTCTTGCAAGGGCCAACTCGCAGACGATCATCCTGCCGAACGCCCAGGATCGCATGCGATTCGTACTGGACCTGGCCCGCGAGAATGTCGCTGCCGCGGGCGGCCCCTTCGCCGCCGCAGTCTTCGAACACGACAGCGGCCGCCTCCTGGCAGCCGGCGCCAATCGTGTAGTGGCCTCCGGCTATTCCTGCGCTCATGCGGAAGTGGTCGCCCTGTCGCTGGCCCAGCGCCGGCTTGGCCGTTACGATCTGGGCCAACCGGGCGCCCCCGCCTGCGAACTGGTCAGCAGTGCCGAGCCCTGCCTCATGTGCATGGGCGCCGTGCTCTGGTCCGGCGTGCGCTACCTGGTCTGCGGAGCACGCGGCGAAGATGTCACCGCGGTGGGCTTTGACGAAGGCCCCAAGCCGCAGGACTGGGTCGGCGAACTGCGCCGCCGTGGCATCGAGGTCCGCTCCGATGTGCTGCGCGACCAAGCCTGCGAACTATTGCGCGCCTACCAGGCGGCTGGCGGCCCCATTTATAACGCCAGCAGATGATGATGAGCGGGCGAATCAGCGGCCCGCAACCCCATGCCTTTTCAGATGGCCGCGCGCCCAATCAAGCGCATGCCCCCCTGTCTGCTGTCCGAACCCGATTAGCCTGGTACCCCCCGCATGGAGGCTGCGCCAGTTGGCGTACATGACCGCCAGGGCAGTCAGCGTGGGAAAAACCAACAGCCCGTCGCGCCAGCCGGCCCCGCCAATAGACTCCGGATTGAAGTCGGCCCCGAACAACAGTTGCGCCAGAAAGAAGTCCACCGGCAAGCAGGTGGCATAGGTCGTAGCGAACGCCAAACCCGGGGAAATGTAATGCCCGCACCAGACCAGATAACACAAAGCCACGGTCGCGCCGGGCATGAAATGGAGCGCGGTGACGTCCGGTGTAATCGTCACCCTGGAGAGCGCGACTGACAACGCGATCGAAACCACGATCACCCAGAGCTGGTCAGCCAGGCCGAGCCCACTGCGGGCTCGTCGGGCCAGGACAATGCCGAATGAAATCAAGGCGGGTAACAAGGCGCCCACCGTGTTGGCCATGCTGGGAAAGAAGGGATCAAGATCCATCGCACACCTCCTCACTGTTCTTCCAGAGGGCGTCCGGTGGGGGCACGGAGAGGCCCTTTGGGTCAGGCTACTCAAAGTGCAGAAGCGGAATTTTCAGACCTCTGCGCAGCACATTTTTTGAAGCATCGACCGGGCCAGATCCATAAGCGCATGAAATCAAAAAGAGAAAATCCTGCGCATATTTTTCGCTCCATGAATGTGTAAAAAAAACCGACATTCGAGGGCTTCGTGGCCGACGGCGCATCCCCGTCATCCTCGCCCCCGCGGACTGCGCCCGCCGGCTGGCCCCGGAGGGTGAGCCGAGAATGCAACAATCCCAGGCACAAAGAGCCGGCGTGTGCGACGGCGGTGGAAAAGACCTGCCAGGAAAACCGGGCGTTGGATTCAGCCCTCGATCACCAGCTGCGCCGGATCGAGCAGCAGATCGACACAATCAGGGTTCATGACGCCACCCCCCCGCCTGCGCCGCCATCACGATCTGCGCGCACGCCTCGGCATCCGAATCCGCCTGGTGATGCCGCAGATCGATGCCCAGGTAGCTGCACACATCGGGCAGCTTGGTCGGGCGAAGGTCCCAGCGCGCCCGCGCCAGCTTCACCGTGCACACAAAAGGCAGCTGTGGCTCCGCCAGCCCGTACGTCTCGCAGCAGGCGCCCAGCACGCCCTTGTCGAAAGGCGCGTTATGCGCCGCCAGAAACGCCACCCCCGCCATCTCGCGCGCCAACCCCGCCCACACTGCATCGAAGGGCTGCGCACCCTTCACGTCATCCCACGACAAGCCATGGATATGCGTAAACAAAAACTGCCGCGACGGCGGGCGGATCAACGCCGACAGACGATCGACGATGCGACCGCCCTCGACGATCACCACACCGACCGCACACGCGCTGTCACGGGCGTTGTTGGCGGTTTCGAAGTCAATGGCGGCGAAGCGGGTCATAGCGGGGTTGTTCAGCAGGGAATAAACCCGGATTGTTCATTAAAGCGAGATGCTTTGGTAGGGTGCACTCCGTGCACCTTCAGGCGTCAATCGGTGCACAGAGTGCACCCTACACGCCATAAATCGTCTAATTCCCAATCTGGGATAAATGTTTGTCAGGAATCGTTGCGATGTGCGAACTGGTTGCTTCTGCGCCCTCGCAATAACGGCGATGCAGGGGCTGCTCACCCGTACACCTCGTCATGGCTGCCGATGTCGAGCAGCAGGATTTCGTGCTCAGTGATTTGCAGCGTCAGGGTGATGCGGTAGCTGTAAGTCAGGCTGACGGCCTGCATGCCCTGGAGTTTTCCAATCAGGGGGTGGAGGCGCAGGCTGGGTTCGAAAGGGTCGGCGCGCAGTTGCGCCATGGTTTCAATGAAGCGGGGTCTAAGGTCGGGGTGTCTGGTCAAAAACTTACGAACACGGCGGTCGAAAAATGCCGTGGTGGTCAGCGTCCAGCTCATGCCGCCGGTTCGCTGTCCAGGTGCCGCATCAGGGATTCGACGCTGTCGTGGCGGGTAACGCTGCCGGCCTTTGCATCTTCCAGCGATGCCTTGATGCGGGCCAGGGCGGCCTCTTCCTGAGACTCGATCAATTCGCGGTAGCGCTCTTCGGTCAGCACGACATATTGCGGACGGTTGTTCTTGATGATGTGCACCGGTCCTTGGGCCAGAGCTTCATCCACGGCTGCAATGCCGCGACGCTTGATTTCCTGGGCGGGGACGACGTTCATGACTGCCTCCTGTACCTTAATAAGTACTGATTAAAGCACTGCACAGGGTATCTGTAAAGCCTGGTTTACACGCACGCCCGTTTCCGCTGCAGGCCGCGCCTATAAGGCCTTCCCGCTGCGGATCACGCCCACCGCGATGCCTTCGATCACCAGCTCCTGGCGCTTGAGGTCGACGACGATGGGCTCGAAGTCGGGGTTTTCCGGAAGCAGCCGCACGATGTGGCCGCGCTGCTGAAAGCGCTTCACGGTGACCTCGTCGCCGATGCGCGCCACCACCACCTGCCCCGCCTTGGCCTCGGCGCTGCGGTGCACCGCGAGCAGGTCGCCGTCGAGGATGCCGGCGTCCTTCATGCTCATGCCACGCACCTTGAGCAGATAGTCGGCGCGCGGCGAAAACATCGCGGGGTCGAACTGGTAGTGCCGCTCGATATTCTCCTGTGCCAGAATCGGACTGCCTGCCGCTACCTGGCCCACCAGTGGCACACCACCGTCGCCCTTGAGGCGGATGCCGCGCGACGTCCCCGGCACCAGATCCAGCGCACCCTTCCTGGCCAACACCTTGAGATGCTGCTCGGCCGCGTTCGGCGAACTGAAACCGAAGTGCTGCGCGATCTCCACGCGCGTCGGCGGCAGGCCGGTGGTTTCGATCCATTCTTTGATCAGGTTCAGGATTTCTTCCTGGCGGCTCGTTAATTCTCGCATGGGGCTTCCTCCAAATACTGTATGCATGTACAGTGTACGCATACACAGTATAAATACCGAATCCGGAAAACGCCACTGCGCGATGGCATACCCCCGCGCAGGCAAACAGGAGAACCTCATGATGAAACTCGGAAAGATCAGCCCCCTCGCCTTCAGCCGCATGAAGCAGCGCGGGATTTCCATTGCCGCCCTCAACGACCTGCTCGCCCGCGGTCAGGTGGAAAGGCAGTTCGACGGCGCGCAGGTGGTGTACCTGGACAGCCCCGCTCCCAATCCGAGCTGGACCAGCCGCCCGACGCCCAGGCTGTATGCGGTGGTAGATGCGGCGGGCGACGTGCTCACGGTGGAAAGACGGGTGCGGTTGAGGGGGTAGGCAGCTCTATCGCCCACCGCTGCCGACCTTTGGCACAGCAATTTTTCCTTGTGGTAACGTACCAATATTGGTACATTTAAATGACCAAGCCCGCGCTTGATGTTCGATTCTTTCAGACCGACGCCGGGGCGGAACCCGTACGCGACTGGCTGAAGGAACTTCCTGCCACCGACCGCAAGGCTGTTGGCGAGGACATCAAGACCGTCCAGTTCGGCTGGCCGCTGGGCATGCCACTGGTCAGGCACGTGGAAGGCGACATCCGGGAAGTTCGCATTGGACTCGACAACAGAATCGCGCGGGTGTTATTTACGCTGGAAGGAGCGACGATGGTGTTGCTGCACGGCTTCATCAAGAAACAGCAAACCACCCCGAAGCCGGATCTGAACCTGGCGAAGGATCGCCTGAAGCAACTGAGAGGCAAATAAATCATGGGCAAGCAAAACATCGGCAGCAGTTTTGACGACTTCCTGCAAGAGGAAGCCATGCTGGAAGAGATGACCGCCGTCGCCCTCAAGCGCGTCATCGCCTGGCAGATCGCCGAGGAAATGAAAGCCCAGCAACTGACCAAAGCCCAGCTTGCCGCGCGTATGCACACCAGCCGCGCCGCACTCAATCGCCTGCTCGACGAAAACGACCCGGGATTAACGCTGACCACCCTGGCAAGCGCCGCAGCTGCACTTGGCCGGAGAGTAGATATCCGACTCGCGCCGCCTCACGAGGCAGCCAAGACCCGCAAGGCGAAAAAGAACAAATCTGTCGCGAAGAAACCCGTGAAAGCCGCCGAAGCAGCTTGCTGCTGAAAATGAGCAACCGACCATGCCCGCAGCCCAGACATCGGCCGGAACGTCGATCCATGGTAAGAGACTACTGTTTCCCTATCCCTCCCGGAAACGGACCGAGGTGCTTGCCCCGGTGGCGGCCAGCCGGGTCAGCGGGATACCTGCCTACCCGGGTTTGAAGCGCGGGCAGGTAGTATTACGCCCCCACCTCGTTTAGACCCTGCGCACGCGCAGTCCCAGTACCGATGATCCGACCGGACAGCAAGATCTTCCACCCGTTTCCGGACAACCCGGCCTCTTCGGGCATCCCAGCCACCCTGCAGGCGTGCATCGCGCGCTACCAAACCGTGCTCCCCGGCTTGGCCGATGTGGGCAGGCAACTGCAAGGCCTCACCGAAGGCGCAAAGTCGCTCGATGCGCTGATCGACCTCTACGAGCAGTGCTACCCCCTGCTGGAACAGGCGATGTGGTCCGGCGAGGCAGATTTCCACCCGCTGCTGGCCTGCTACCAGTCCCTGTTCCGCGAGCAGGAGGCGCTGATCCGCCAGCGCTGCGAGAATACTCAGGTCAGCGACGACCGCCATCACTTCATCCTCGCCATCCCCGTGGCGGACCGGCCGCCCCATCTGCGCGCCTGCCTGGAAAGCCTTTACCAGGTGTGCACGCGGTTCGACTATGGCGGCCACGCGTCCGGCGCGTGGGAGAAGATCCAGGTCATCGTCAGCGAGGACAGCCGCGACGAAGCCAATGTCCGCCGCCACCAGGAGCTCGTGGACGAATACCGCAAGAAAGGCCTGCAGGTCGTCTACTTCGGGCTGGACGAGCAATACGAGCTGCTGCACGCGCTGCCCCCGCAGCAGCGCGAACGCCTGGGCCATCTGCTCACCACCCAGCCGCGCGACGCCTTCTATCTCAAAGGCCAGGCCGCCAACCGCAACCTCAGCTACCTGAAATTCCTGCAGCTGACCGAAGACCGCGAGCGCACCCTGTACTACCCGATCGACAGCGACCAGAGCCTGTGCGTGAACCGGCAGACCGAGGCCGGCGAAGAGGCGGTCTACGCGCTGAACTACTTCCACGCCATCGACCGGATTTTCCGCGGCACCGACACCCTCATGCTCACCGGCAAGATGGTGGGCGACCCGCCCGTATCGCCTGCGGTGATGGCGGCGAATTTTCTCGACGACGTAACCGCCTTCTTCACCCAGCTCGCCGGCCTGCGCAGCGAAGCGGCCTGCCAGTTCCACGGCGCGGGACAGGTTACGGGCGACGCCGCGTATCACGACATGGCCCGGCTGTTCGGCTTCGACCACCAGCCGACGACCTATCCTTACCCCTGCCGGCTGCAAGGCGCGCACGACCACGGCGCGTGCCTGGCCGACTTTGCCCAGCGGCTTAACGCCTTCTTTTTCGGCGAGCACCTCACGCGTAAAACCTGGTTCGCCTACGGCAGCGGGTTTACCCAGCTCACCCAGGCGCGGACGATCTACCCCGGCAACTACATCGTCAACTACGCCGGGCTCAAGTACCTCATCCCCTTCGGCCACCTGCGGCTGCGCATGTCCGGCCCCACCGCCGGGCGGCTCATCGCCGCCGAGATCGGGCATCGCTTCGCCTCATTCAACATGCCCAACCTGCACCGGCGCACCACCGAAGCGGGCCTCACCGACGACTTCCGCCCCGGCGTGGAAGTGGGCGAAGCAAGCGTCGATTTATCCAACGAATTCGAGCGCCAGTTCTTCGGCGACCTGATGCTGTTTTCCACCGAAGAACTGGTGAAGCACGCCGACGTGAACCAGTCCTTCGCGCGCGACGTGGTCGAGGCAGTAATCGCGCAGAAGGAAGCCGAACTGCTGGCGCTGTACCAGCAAAAGCACGACGCCATCGTCGAGAAAAACCGGCAACTCCACGCGCTCGTGTTCGACGCCGGCCATTGGTGGCTGCGCACGCCCGAGTTGACGGACGCCCTGCGCCGCGTCCGCGCCTTCATCGACAATATCGACCGCAACTTCGGCGCGCACGCCGCCGCCTGGCGCCAGATCCAGTCCGCCGCGCATCGTGCCGAGCGCAAGCGGCAGATCGTCGAAGCCTTGACGGAATACCGCGCCGAGCGGGATGCGTGGGATGGTTTGTTCTAAGGGCGAAGCAGGGAAATCTTAACCACCCTGAATCGTCATTCCGGCACACGCCCACTGCTGTCCGGAATGCTTTTATCCGAACCAGAAAAGCCTCACGAACTGAATGTAGGAGGCCCGCCTCGGGCCGATGATGTGGAAATAGCGACAACGCGAATACCTGCCGCCGCGTTACCGCCTGCATTCGGCCCGAGGCGGGCCTCCTACAACACCACCGTCTTAAAGGGTGACCGAATCCCTCGCCCCGGCAATCATCTTCTCGCGGCATTCCCGATACGCCGACTGCGCGGCGCTGAGCGCCTCCTCCGGCACCACCACCTCCGAATAATCGCTCCGCCCCCGGTCGATCCGCCCGCTCCGAACCCGCTCCGACGTATCCCCCCGGCGCGCCTTCCCCGTGTGACCGAACACCTCGTACCGCTCGCTCAACGGCGAATCCAGTTCCAGCCATGCCGTCAGCCTGGGCAGCAGCCTCTCCGGAGCGCGTACAAACAGCTCCGCATCGAAGTAGGTATAGGGCCAATCGGTCGTCTGGCAAAAATCGGCCAGTGCCCGCACCCGCTCGACGTAGTAGTTCGACGCTTCCACCGGCGAGGCATACAGATCCGGGTCCGGCTTCTGCCGAAACAGATGCACGATGCTCCGGATCGTGTGCGCCGGCTCCGCCAGCGCAACCAGGATCCTGATGTCCGCCAGCCCCAGCCGCTCGGGCTTCAGCGCATAGTCGTTGTGCAGCAGCTTGTCGAAAAGGTAGCGACTCCCCGGCTTCAGCACCTCGTCTTGCCGGAACGCCTCCAGCTGCCGGTCCAGCGCAGCGGCCTCCTCGTAGCCGAGATGCATTTCGTAGTAGCCGTTGATCTGCGGATGCGAGCCGAGGATATGCCCCGCCAGGCTGGTGTAGGCGCGCATGTGGCTCAGCAGGAAGATTCTGGCGTAAGCGTCAGGAGAAGCGCTCATTGCTTCAATCCGTTGTGGTTCCAGAGTTTCGGTAGTGATGAACAAGTACCGAAAGAATGGATCAGCGCGTATTCAGTCATGGTCGCTTTCAGCCACGGTCGCGGTGCCGGCCCACCCACTGCATCGCGGCAGCGATCAGCACGATCGCGAGGAACAGCGCGTAGGGCGCGTACTGGTTGACGGCTGACGCCCAGACATTGAGCTCGTTCAGCAGCAGCGCCCAGATGCCAATCGCGATATAGGTCGACACCAGCACCACGGCCAGATTCACCCACGGGCGCAAGCCGATCAGAAATCCGATGATCGCCCCCACCACCGGGCCGGTCATCCAGAATGGCGCAAACACGAAAACGAACAGGCCGGCGATGCCGAACTTGCGCACCACGCCCCCGCCGGACTCCGCCGCGCGGTGGATGCGCGTGATGAAAGACTCCAGGATTCGCAGCTTGATCAGGTGCCGCGTACTCTGCACGAACAGCGGGTAGATCACCAGCACCTGGATGGTCTCGACCAGGATGTTGAGGGGCGCCACCTGGGCATGACCAAAACCGCTCGCATAGCCGAAGGACATCCCCGCTTCGCGGCCGATGATCAGGTTCAGCCCGGTCATGATCGCGTAGGGAAGAATGCGGTCCGGATACAGGTGCCACCCGATCCCGAACGCCAGCAGCATCAGGCCGGTGAGCGCCAGGCCGACGCCCAGCATGCGGCCTTCGGTGCTGGCGAAAAGTGTTTCATGCATGCGGGCGCCTTGGTTCATCTGGATATGAGCGGAGAATTTAAACTAACCCCAGTTATTAATCGCTGATTGCAGTTCAGGGGCTGCGGCCTTGCTCGCTTCCACGGATGAAGCGCGATAAATGGAAACTGGCCAACTTCACCTCTTCAGGCTCTAACCTCTGGGATGCATTCGCCAAAAACTTGGCCAAGGCCTTGGGTTCAAGCACCCAAATATTGCGCAAGCATTCGCTGCTCTGCTCGATAAACCAGCCTGGGAAGACCACTACTGGGAACACTTCGAAATTGCGGCCCGTGCTTTCGCTCAACAGTCCCTTGAGCCATGCAGACTGCGCCCGCGCCTGGATCACCGGGTTGCGTTCAGGCGCACGACCCGCCGTCGTGATCTGTTCACCGTCGAACGTAATTTTGGCGTCGCCACGGGCAGGCTTGCTCCAGGTTTTGGTCTCTATCGTGAATACGCCAGCGGGACCAATCACGACATGGTCGACATTGAACCCCGCCCCGATCAGGTCATGAAAGACTTGGTAGCCGCTCTCTCGTAAGCGTTCAAGAAATTGCCCAACCGCTTTTTCACCTTCGATACCCAGCTTAAGTGCGTGTGCTTGTGGACGTGTTTTCCAAACCCGCCAAGCAGCAAACCCAACCAACAAGACGGCTAAAGCTGTAAAAACAAGGGGGCTGGGTGGGCTTTTCGAGTAATCACGCCACCATTCCAAAGCAGACAACACGATGAAGAATATGGCCAGCAATAACGGTGTTTCAAGCTTGTCTTCAAACAGCCTGCGCCGCTCTTCCTCAAGCGACTGCCCCGGCATACGAAGGGGCTTATCTTTTATTGGGGATTTAGTTGATTCGTTCATCCTGATCAGGCCTGCTCAGCCCTTTCCTCATAATCCTCAATCACCTTGTCCGACAGATGGCCCAGGTGTTTCAAATCAGCGATGTCCTTGATGTGGTCATACGACAAATAGCTGCACATTTCTGACAAGGCGCGACCCTCCAGCAAAGAGAAAACGGGGCGCCGGATTTCCTGGAGAACCTTTTCCTGCTTTTCGGCAGGCGCCACGATGTGCAGCTTGATGTTGATATCCGGCTGCAATGCAACCAGATCGGCCATCCGCAGGAGGCCCGAATATACCGAGGTCGTATGTTCGACTTCGAAGGCACGAACGATCGAGCGCTTTCTCAACCAGATCACATCGATCTGCTCGACCGTCTTCATTGTCGTGGAATCGTATCCAAGCGGCAGCTGGTCCAGCAGTTCACCCGGCTCCGCTTTCCAGGCTTTGAGCACACGCCCACGATCCGCTTTCGGCAGCCAGATCGAATAGCCCATCATCGTCCCGATTTTGGCTATCAAAGCTTGTATCTGCATCGACTCCCTGACTGACTCCTTATCGGTCTCTTCCTCTTCTTCAACGTCGGGCGTGGTCGGCACGGTCACACTGACATCTTTGTCCGCCCGCTTGATCGTGTGCTCCCCTTTCCAGAGAGGTTTCACGTCCGGTGAATAGAAGAACCGGGCAATCGTCCTGGCCGAGCCATCCAGGCCAAGTGCCCGCACGCCATTAAGAATGATCGGATTGGTTTTGGCAATTCGCGTACCAATCGACGCCTCATCCCAATCAAAGGGCACGGCCAGACCAAGAAACTCGATCACCGCGCGGCGATCATTCAGCGAAATGATGGACAAGTTACCAATCGGGTCATACGCCGCCAGCAGCGCACCCACCGTATTGCCGCTGGGGCCGGTGAGATTGTTTCGCTGGCCTGCGTTCATCCTGTAAAGCTCATCGATGAAAGCGCCCTTGCGGTCCGGGTCCTTCTCGGAGAGCATCTTGGTAACCAGCGCGCCAAGCGCCTTGTTGGCATGGAACTCATTCATCATTCGTCGCCATGCGCCCTGGGGCACCATTGCCCTGGCAACAGATTCGCTGTCCTTGGTATTGCCCTTTCCGTTCCGATCCAGGATGCGAATGATTTCATCGCACTCCGCATCCGGGATCGCCACTGTGTCATCGGACAGGACATGTTCATCCCAAAACCTGTGAAAGCGCTGGCTCAATCCCTTCCAAACCTGATCCATAGCTTCAGCATCGTATGCGGAACGGAATTGGCCGATCAAAGCTGAAATATCGTGGGGCATATTCATCCTTCTTCTCCGACCACTTCCGGCCCCATATCCGCCAGAATCTCTCGAAACTGTTCCAATGCCGCCTCCAAATCCTCAACAATCTCCGCCGCAATCACTTCCGGCGCGGGCAGGTTGTCGGAATCGGACAGCGATTCATCCCTCAACCAGAAGATGTCGAGGCTGGCCTTGTCGCGGTTGATCAGTTCTTCGTAGTCGTAGGCACGCCAGCGGCCGTCGGGGTTCTCTTGCGACCACGTCGGCTTGCGGTTATGCCGGTTTTCCGGGTGGTAGCACTGCACGAACTCGTCCAGGTCTAACCGCTTCAGCGTGCTGGTCTTGAGGGTGAAGTGCATGTTGGTGCGCAGGTCGTAGATCCACAGCTTGCGGGTCCACGGGGTTTCGGCGGCGGGCTTCTTGTCGAAGAACACCACGTTCGCCTTCACGCCCTGGGCGTAGAACAGGCCGGTGGGCAGGCGCAGCAGGGTGTGGACGTCGCAGTCGTGCAAGAGCTTTCTGCGGATGGTCTCGCCTGCCCCGCCTTCGAACAGCACGTTGTCCGGCAGCACCAGGGCGGCGCGGCCGTTCTGCTTCAGCAGCGTCTTCACGTGCTGGACAAAGTTGAGCTGCTTGTTCGAAGTGGTGGCCCAGAAGTCGTCGCGCTCGACGGTGTCGCGCTCCTTGCTGACCTTGCCCTCCTCGCCCACGATGGTGGTGCTGCTCTTCTTGCCGAAGGGCGGATTGGTCAGCACCACGTCGAAGCGATCGCCGGGGTCGGCGGCCAGCGAATCTCCCACCGCAATCGGCTCGAACTCCTGGCTGCCGATGCCGTGCAGCAGCATGTTCATCGCGCACAGCCGGGCGGTGGCCTGCACCAGTTCCCAGCCCTTGAAGTTTTCCCCGCGCAGCTTCTTCTTCTCCGCCGAAGTCATGTTGGGGTAGTGCTTCACCACATAGTCGTGCGCCGCCAGCAGAAAGCCGCCGGTGCCGCAGGCCGGGTCGGAGATGGTTTCCTTCGGCGTGGGCGCCATGGCGTCGACAATCGCCTGGATCAGCGGGCGCGGCGTGAAGTACTGGCCCGCGCCGGACTTGGTGTCCTGCGCGTTCTTCTCCAGCAGGCCCTCGTAGGCGTCGCCCTTCACGTCGGCGCTCATCGACACCCAGGTTTCCTTGTCGATCAGGTCCACGATCAGCCGCCGCAGCTTGGCCGGGTCCTGGAACTTGTTCTGCGACTTGTTGAAGATCAGGCCGAGCAAGCCTTTCTGCTTACCCAGCTCCTCCAGCGTGTGGCGGTAGTGGTCGAACAGCTCGTCGCCGTCCTTCTTCACCAGGCTGGGCCAGTCATAGCCGGCGAGCACAGGGCTCTTCTGGTTATAGGGCGGCCGGCTGCGCTCGTCGGCCATCTTCAGGAACAGCAGATAGGTGAGCTGCTCGACGTAGTCGCCGTAGCTCATACCGTCGTCGCGCAGGACGTTGCAGTAGTTCCAGAGTTTCTGGACGATGGTTGAGGTGTTCACAGCATGACTTCCTTTAATTTTTTCGCAGGCAGGACAGCCGTATATCTGTTGGCTATCCCCCTTAACTTGCCCATCCTTTAAGTTAACGGAAACGACTTTCCGTTAACTAACAAACAACCGCAGGTAACGATCACCGATTCCAGCATCAGCACATTGGCGTCGTTCGGATTCATCCCGCCAGCCGCTCATCCAGCATCGGCAAAGCTTACTGCCATTACCCTTTCTATTACCCTTACTCAAGCGTAATTACCCTTTCCTTCGCCACCGGGCCGCCGGGCCGCGCCCCTGGCACTCGACGGCTCCAACCGTCTGCTGCTCGCGCAACACACGCCGGATCATGTCCCGGCTGATGCCCGGGCAGGCCTGCTCCAACTGGCTCACCGTGAATTCCCCGACAAAGCGCCCGATGCCCGCAAGAATCTGCTCGGTCTTGGCGCCGCGCGGTGCCTTGATATCGCCCACGCGCTCGGCGAATTCCTTGTACGCCGCCTTGAGAATGAACAGCAGATAATTGATGTACGGCCATGGGTCGTGCTTGCCCTCGTGCCAGCCCTGCGAGCTTTGCTCCAGCGTCTCGTAGTAACGCGCCTTGTTCTGCTCGATCAACCGCTCCAGGCTGATGTAGCGCCCCACCTCGTAGCCCAGGTGATAACACTGGAGCAGCAAAAGCAGACGCGACACGCGCCCGTTGCCATCGCGGAACGGATGGATGCAGAGGAAATCCAGGTTGAACGCCGCCAGCGCGATCAGCGGGTGAATCCAGCGTTCATCGAGGCAGCGCTGCCAATCCGTCCCCAGCTCGGCCATGTGCGCCGGCGTCTCGGCCGCTGTGACGGTGCGAAACCGCACCCGCTCGCGCCCGTCCGGATAGCGTTCGATGATGTCGCCATCCTTTTCCTTGTACTTGCCGGCATCCCAAATCTCGCCCCGCGTCAGCCGGTGCAGCTTCTGGATCGTCGCATTGCTGACCTGCAGGCCCGTGGCGTTTTCGTGGATCAGGGTCAACGCATCGCGGTAGCCCCGCACCTCCTCCTCATCGCGGTCACGCAGCAATGGCTGGCCGAGAATCAGCTCACGCAACCGGCTGCGCTCCACCGTCACGCCCTCGATGCGATTGCTCGACACAGCGCTTTCAATCAGCGCGTGCTCGCGCAGCGTCTTCAGACGCTGCGGCGCCTGGCGAGTGAACAGCTCCTGCTTGCCGCGCGCCTCGCCCAGATCGGCGAGGTACCACGACGTAGCGGCTGGCACAGTTATGCCCGCATGGGAAAACAGACGAAGGGTATTCATTGCAAACCTTTCTGCTTGCCCAGTTCCACCAGCGTGTGGCGGTAGTGGCCGAACAGCTCGTCGCCGTACTGCTTCACCAGGCTCACCCAGTCATAGCCGGCGAGCACCGGGCTGGCCTGGTTATAGGGCGGCCGGCTGCGCTCGTCGGCCATCTTCAAGAACAGCAGATAGGTGAGCTGCTCAGAGCCCGCCCTGAGCGAAGCCGAAGGGTAGTCGCCGTAGCTCATGCCGTCGTCGCGCAGGACGTTGCAGTAGTTCCAGAGTTTTTGGACGATGGTGTTGGTGTTCATGATCTACTTCAACGTGTAGTGCTTATCGAAAAAAGAAAGCACATTCGGGCTATGGAAGGTTTTCTTAATCCCTTTTGGATTTGCCGGGTCAAGAAGTCTTACTTTGCAAAGCTTGATATTGCCAGCAATTAATTTACGAAGATCCTGGAATTTCTTATTCGCGCTGAAATCTGTATATCGCTCTTTACACCGCTTGATCAGTTCGTCATACGTCCAAGGAAATAGTAAAACAATGTTCTCTTCAACAAGAACGACCGGTGTTGCAGACGAATCATTCGTGATCTTCACGGCCGGTGTTTCCGTGCTGCCAGACTTTTTAATCTGGATTTCTATAGCAGTTTGGAAATGGAGATCATTTGTTTCACTCGCCTTTGATGAAGCAGCTAACTCGCCAATGCAATGAAGCAACCTTTTCTCTTCTGCTGAGGTTACAACGACTTGTCCCCCCACATTGACAAACCCAATCGGCAGAAGAATTTGCAAATCATCAGAAAGGTCGCGGCCAAACCACTTACGGCTATACCACACGAAATTTCGGACAGCAGCTGTACCAACCTCAAGCAATTGTCGACGTAGCGCTATGGATGGAGCAAAGAAATGAGCAGAACAATCTCTGACCTCTATCAAAGCTTCGATGTTGTTCTTGACCGCATCAGGTAGTCGTGAAGTCGCATGCAAATCCAGCTTCCCAATTGCGCTTCGAACACCGATCGTCATCGGGTTATTGGATCGGCTCCGTTTTAAGTATTCTTTGCTGCTGAGCGCACCGGTCTTCGTTTTTCTCTTTTCGTAAATAAATATCGCCTTCTGCTTACCACCATTCAACTGAACGACGCGCGCCTTTAACAGTAGCTCCCATGCGTTTAGCGCGAGCAATGCAAAAGTTTCGTCGCGATAGCGAAATGCTGGCTTGTTGTATATCTCAACCGCTGAAGTTATTGCAGCGACTGCCTTCTCAAATAGCTTCTGATAAATAGGAGGTTTCATTGCGATGCAAATGCTTGGCTAAGAATGGACTGGCGCAGGTGATTGGTGCGCTGGAAGTTGGCATCCACCAAAGCCTCGGTTTTATGGAGGGCAGAAAGCCGCAAGTCAACTTCGGCGACGATACGGTTTTGTTCTTCAAGTGATGGTAGCGGCACGGGCGTTCCGCAAACATCTTGCTGATTGATGCTAGCCTGATTTACAGCCCACTTTGCTTGCTTCGTCAATCGCACCCGCCCATGCAGCGAACGCAGATACGTCGCCACATAAAGAGGTACAACTGCAGACGAAAAAGCTGCCCTCATCATGTTCGACTCGAATAGCGGCATTTCCGCCGTTTTTTCCCAGATGGCAACCTTGCCTAAATGTGATGGGCTGTTCACTCGATTGATGACAATGTCACCGGTTCGAAGTGAGTATGTCGCGACATCCTCCGGTTTCGCTCGAACGCGCTGTAATTCTGTCACTGGCCGTATCCAATCTTGTTGGTAATCATCGATTCGTAAGATCGGATGGCCAGTACCGTACAGAGTCTTTGGCAAGTAAATACCGTTCTGTGGTCCATCGACAATCAGGCTATCCAGCGATGTCCACACCCACCCCTCCGGCAATTCGGGCAAATTGGTGGTGTCCGGCGCACCGGGTTCTTTGTATTTGCCGTTGCCATTCCACTGGCTGCGGCGGGTTTCGAGGATGCGTTGCAGAAGTTGGGTGCCTGTTTCATAGCTGCGACCTTCGCGGCGGGCGAGTTCGGCTTCGGTTTCGACGAGGCTGCCTTCGACAGCGGCTTTGAGGACGGCGGCTTTGTAGTGCTTGAGGTTGGCCTTGACGCGCTTGAGGTTGGCGACGGCTTCGTCGAGGCGGGAGAATTGTTTTTCGATTTCCGCGACGATGCGTTTTTGTTGGTCGACGGGGACGATAGGGATTGGTAACTTCTTGGCATTTGCGCCAGACAGTTCCAGAAAAGTCGTGCCGCTGGCTAAACCCTCAGCGGTCTGCTTTGCGCCTTTGAGCCACCAATAGACATACTCGGGAAGAATGCCGTCCTTCAGAACAAAGCTCTTGAAACCCTGATTCGTAGCGATTGGATTTCGAGCAATAGCAACGTATCCAATTGGCGCACGTGATGTGAAGAGAACCGATCCTGCTGGAAGAATGCGGGCTGAGGAACTCTCCAGCCCCTTACGAGTGATAAAGCGGGCTCCGTGTGAAACGTATTTTTCTGTATAGCCAGATAGGTCGGCCGGTGTTAACCAGGGAATGTCACCATTCTCAAAATTGCTTGAGTCTGAAGTGCGGGGCGTTCCGCCTCCAACCACCTCTGCAATGTCGCCCATCGTTTTCCACTGCTGATCGCCTGACGTTGTGTCTGGGTTGATTAACGCGGCGTATTCCGCCCGAACTTCTTCGGCCTTCATGCCGCCAAGCTCTCGTTCAACTGCTCAATCAGCGCGTTCAGCTCATCGCCGAAGAGCTGATACACCTTGCCCAAGCCGCCTTCCTGGGCGAAGGGGGCATATTCAAAGTCGTCCGGCTCGATGCCGAGGTTGGCGGCGATGTGGTCGCGGATCATTTCCAGCCATTTCATTTGTTCGGGGGTGAAGCGACCCTCTCCCCCTACCTTCAAAGCGCCCTCTCCCCCGGCCCCTCTCCCACCAGTGGGAGAGGGGTGTTTTTGATGTTGGGCGAGCCATGCCTTGAAGTTGGCGTTGACCCGTTCGGGGAACGGCACGAGCTCGTTGTCCTGATGGATGGCGAAGCGCACCAGCGAGACCAGGTCGGTGAGGATGCGGCGGCCGCTGGCGCCTTTGACCTTGCTCGCTTCCAGCGCGGCGTAGGCCTGCCAGAGCTGGGATTCGTTCCACAGGTAGGGCGGCTTTTCGATGGCGTCGGCGAGTTCTTTCACGGCCTCGAAGGTGAGGCGCTGTTTGTAGGGCTTGGCGTAGAGGATTTGCAGGGCGGTGATTTCGTCTTTGTGGTCGGCGATGAATTGCTCGAAGGACTGGACGAGGCCACGGGCACGGTCACGAGCGGCCTGGCTGAAGCCGGCTTCGATGACCTGGTCCTGGCTGACGTGGTCGATGGTGAGTTCGTTCTTGGCTTTGATGTCCAGAATCAATTGGCGCAGGGCTGGGTCGCAGAGGGGTTTGGCTGCGGTGATGCGGGCTTGTTGATCCGGTGCAAATCCCCCCTGCCCCCCTTTTTCAAAGGGGGGTGTGGCTTGGTCGGGGTCGAGCGACTGGACGAGTTGGTGGGCCAGGTCTTTTAAGCCTAGGCCGCCGCTTGCGACGCGGATCTTTGCATCGTCTTCGGCGCTGATGCGGTGTTCCATTCTGGCCAGGCGGCCGGCGATGCTGGTGATGACGTCGTCTTCGGTGTTACCGAAGGCGACGGCTTGCAGCAGGCGCTCAAAGCTGACGCTGGGCTTTTTCTCCATGGGGCGCGCGTCGGTCTTGTCCTGCTCGCACACACCCACGGCATCGATGATGACGAAGTGGTCCTTGGCCGTGGCGTCGGGGGTGACGGCCTTGAGGTCATCGGGATTGATGACGCGCACGCCGCGGCCTTTCATCTGCTCGAAGAAGCCGCGCGATTTGACGGCGCGCATGAAGAAGACGATTTCCACCGGCTTGATGTCGGTGCCGGTGGCGATCATGTCGACGGTGACGGCGATGCGGGGGTGGTAGCTGTTGCGGAAGGCCGAGATCAGTTCCTTGGGCGTGGCGCCGGTGGTGCGGTAGGTGATCTTCTGGGCGAATTCGTTTCCCTTGCCGAATTCCTCGCGCAGGATTTCGACGATGTTTTCGGCGTGGTTGTCATCCTTGGCGAAGATGAGGGTCTTGGGCACTTCGGTGCGGCCGGGGAAGATTTCGCTGAACAGTTTGTCGCGGAAGGTGGTGATTATTTTGCGGATCTGGTCGGGGGTGACGACGTCGCGGTCGAGCTGGTTGGGGTCGTAGGCGAAGTCGTCGTCGAGTTCTTCCCAGCGGGTCTTGCGGGTGTCGCGTTCCTGCTTTTCCACGTAGTAGCCGGCTTCGACCTTGGAGCCGCCCGCGGTGATGGCGGTCTTGATGCGGTAGACGTCGTAGTTGACGTTGACGCCGTCGGCCACGGCCATTTCGTGGTTGTATTCCATCACCAGGTTCTGGTGGAAGAAGCCGAAGGTCTGCTTGCCAGGCGTGGCGGTGAGGCCGACGAGGTAGGCGTCGAAGTATTCCAGCACCTGCGCCCACAGGTTATAGATGGAGCGGTGGGCCTCGTCGGTGACGATGATGTCGAAGGTCTCGATGGGAATGCTGGGGTTGTATTCGATGGGCTCGGGTTCTTTGAAGAGCTTGCCGAGCTGGTCCACGGATTCCTCTTCCAGGTCGGCCGGCAGGTCGCGGCCCTTGAGCATGGAATACATGCGCTGGATGGTGCAGATGCAGACGCGGGCGGTGGTGTCGATCTGGTTGCCCTGCAGGCGCTGGACGATGTATTCCTCGCTGAACTTGAAGTTGTTGTAGGGCGAGACGTATTGCTGGAATTCCTTAAGCGTCTGGTCGGCGAGGTTGCCGCGATCGACCAGGAACAGGATGCGCCGCGCACCGGCGAACTTGATCAGGCGGTAGATGAAGGAAATCGAGGTGAAGGTCTTGCCCGAGCCGGTGGCCATCTGGATCAGAGCGCGCGGACGGTTTTCCTTGAGGGATTTTTCCAGGTTGTGGATGGCCGTGATCTGGGCGGGCCAGAGGCCTTCTTCCTTCAGCGGCGGCATGGATTGCAGCTTTGCGAGGAAGGTGGCGGCCCGGTAGGCGCCTGGGGGTTCATTGACCGCCGTAGAAATCCCCCCTGCCCCCCCTTTTGCAAAGGGGGGAATGGCGGTGGCTTGGTCTAGCCAATCGGCGAGCAGCTTGGGTTGGTGGAAGGCGAACACCAGGCGCGAGCGCGGAACGGGGTCGAGGCCGTTGGTGAAGCGGGTTTCGATTCCGGTGGTCTGGTAGGAAAACGGCAGCGGATTGCTCCAGCGCGGCAAACCGGCGGGCAGGCCCTTGGTGTATTTGTCCGACTGCGTTTCAACGCCGGTGAGGGTGACGCCTTCCTTCTTGGCTTCGATCACCCCGGCCGCTTTGCCGTCTACATATAAGAGATAGTCGGCGAAGCCGTAGCCAGGCAGCGGGAATTCACGGATGGCGACGCCACGCGCGGCGTGGATGTTGGCAGCGGAGGCATCGCAGACGTGCCAGCCTGCCGCCTCCAGCAGCACATCGATATTTCTCCTCGCTTGTTGTTCTGGCTGTGGAGCCAAGGCATCCCCTTTTTTGTTATCAGCCGAATCTTCGCACATCCGGCGATCTTATCTGCTGGCATGCGATAAAGCCGGCAAATGTATTACCGGCTGCTCGGGGCGCACATGTTTTTTAGGATCGATTCAATCGACACAATTTCTCGATATATCGATCAAACGCACTTCATCGTCCCATCGTTTTGGAGACTGCCCTACCTTCCCATCCAGCTTCCGCCGATGCGTCAGATTCTCCGCGAGCTTGCCGTCGTGTCCGCGCGGTCTATGCTGGCTATGCAGGCATTAGGGACGCGCTGAACAAATCAGCAATTGACCGATGACGAGTCCATTCAACCGAGGGTTTCCGAAGAGAGCGGCAATTCGTGGGTTGATCCGCTCGCCGAGCGTGTCAGAAATGCGCCATTGCACGCTTGGGCGACGGTTTCCACCCGCTTTTGCCATCTCAGGACGCACCTCGGGCTTCAAGGGCAAACAATCGCCGCTTGGCAATCAGCAAATTCGCCAAG